>Ga0208900_1000182_pt1 | contig 39033 bp, 35 predicted proteins | sample AntAceMetag02UKK_FD_184763 | JGI IMG/M metagenome (GOLD analysis project Ga0208900, IMG submission 184763) | Saline lake microbial communities from Ace Lake, Antarctica - Antarctic Ace Lake Metagenome 02UKK (SPAdes) (version 2) | ecosystem: Environmental > Aquatic > Non-marine Saline and... | reverse complement strand
CGATTACCTTTCAGGTTGGTTTTGGTGCTGGTGGTTCCACAGACACCTTGACCCGTATGGTAGCGTCAAGCATTGAAAAACAAACAGGATGGAATATTATTGTTGATAACAAACCTGGTGGGGGGGGGATCGCAATGTTGTCTGGATTGAAACATAAGAAACCCGATGGCTTGACACTGGGAGTTGCTGTGAATATGCCCATCGTCATCACCATGGCTTTAGGGCGAACTAAACTGCCTTTCGCCATCGACAGTTTTGATTATATTGGCACAATCAATAATATTGAATTAGGCCTCGTTGCCAAAGCCGATGCACCATTCAATGATTTTGCGGGTCTTCTTGACCACGTAAAAGCCACAGCTGATCCGATAGGTTTTGACGCCAAGCCTCAGCAACTGGTTCTTTCTGCGGTTGAAAAACAGAGTGGAGTCAGGTTGAAACTTGTCGCACACAAAAGCGGTGCTGAGCAGATTCAGAGCCTTCTTGGCGGACATGTTGTTGCAGCATGCCTTGCCGGTGAACAGATTAAATATATTGAAAGTGGCGATCTCAAATTGATTGCCTCCTTCAATAAGGATCGGCATGGATATGCGCCTGAAAAGAAGACGCTCATTGAAAGTGGATATGATTTTTATCTTGATCCCATGTTTTTTGTTGCTGCTCCCAAAGGATTACCTGCGGATATAAAGCTCGCTCTTAAGAAAGCGTTTGACACGGCTCTTAACTCCGACGAAGTTAAAGAAGCCCTTATGAATACAATACAAATGTCTCCGAATAATTTGGGACCAGAAGGTACCCAGAAAATGCTGGAAGACGCCGTAAAGGATATGTCCAAAGTAGTCACACTTGGCGTAAAATAGCAGTTCGCACTTAGCTCACGAGGTTTTGGGCAGCGTTGGTTTTCGCCCAAAACCTCGGAGTAGAAGCGTGTGCAAACCAGCGCGTACACGGCTTAGATGAGACGCTTTTTTCTACAGGATTTTCCGGGAGGTTGAAAATTTATGCTGAATCGAATATCTGGCCTGATGATTGCCCTAAGTGGCGCTATCCTGCTTTTATGGATCATTCCAAATCAAGTGGAAACGATGAGTTTTGGATTGTTGAAGCCATCGACCTTTCCTAATATTTTATCGATTATCATGATTGCTCTGGGGCTCCTGCATTTCTGCTTTCCAGCCGGAACGGCTGTATTGGAGCGAAGACTCTTGCTGCGCTTGCTCCTTATCTTTGCACTGTGTCTGTTTGCCGTTTTTCTCATGAATTTTGTCGGCTTCATCTTTGTTGCGCCAGTCCTTGTACTGATCATCATGATCCTGATCGGGGAACGGCGACCCCTATGGTTGTTGATCTCTGTTATCCTTGTACCGGTATCTTTGTGGGTTATAATAGCACAGGTATTGGAGAGGTCCTTGCCCTGAGGTAAATATTCGGGGTGGTAATAAGTACCCATGCATATGTTTTTCGGTATTCCACAGAGATATGCCGTTGATATTTATGGATTTTATTTTGAGGAATATATACTCGGGTACTTATAAATGTTTGGACAGTGCCCCATATTAGCGTATTTGGGACTGCGTAGCATACTAATGTTAGGTGAACAGGCCAAACTTAGGTGAATATGGGGTGCTGGCCGAATATTTACGCCCTGGGTTTATGATAACTTTGAAAGTCAATGTCGTACGGTTGTGAAAAAGGCAAATGCCGGAAAGTAACAAAAAAAAGACTCCGATCAGTGGCGCCCAGCGTCTGCCGAGGGTACCGTGTGCGTTACGATTGGGAGCCTCACCGCTCCGATCGGGTTTATTGTCCGGCCAAAATTTTATGGAGAAAATCATATCATGGTTGATATTACTATCATTCTTGGCGGAATAGCTGACGCATTAACTTTTATCAATTTCATATTTGTGATCCTCGGCATTGCCCTTGGTCAGTTAGTTGGCGCAATGCCCGGCATAGGGCCGGTTATGGCAATGGCTATTGCAATTCCATTTACGTTTACCTTGAGCCCCATTGTGGCGATCTCATTTCTGGTGGCAGTGAACAAGGGTGCTCTGATTGGGGGGGCCGTTCCCTCAATTTTAATCAATGTACCGGGGACGCCTGACGCGGCAATAACCGCGTTGGATGGGTATCCCATGAGCCAGCAAGGGAAGGCTATACGGGCACTTAAAATGGCAGTTTACAGTTCCGTGACCGGGGACTTTTTCAGCACTCTTACCCTAATTACCCTTGCCCCATTGATTGCCATCGCTGCTTTAAAGATGGGGCCAATTGAAATTTTTGCCCTGATGGTCTTTGCATTTTCCATCATCTCCGGTCTTGTGGGAGATTCGATGATTAAGGGCATCCTCTCTGCCGTGCTGGGGTTGATGTGCGCCACCGTCGGCCTGGATCCTCAAAACGGTACGCCTCGGTTTATTTTCGGATTTTTCCAACTTTATGACGGCTTGCCACTGGTTTCCGTTGCGCTTGGTTCCCTGGCTGTGTGCCATATTCTTCACCGATTAGCTGCTATCTCCGGAGACATCAAATCAGCGGTCAGCATCCCGAAAAATCAGAAAAAAGAAGATAATAGCATCAGCTGGGCCGAATACTGGGACTGTAAATACACGTTGCTGAAAGGATCGTTTCTCGGTGTTATTTTCGGCGCTATCCCGGGCTTGGACTCTTCGGCAGCAGCATTCATGTCATATGGTTCGGCCAAACAGGCCTCCAAAAACCCGGAGAGTTTTGGTAAAGGTAATATTCATGGCGTTGCGGCTGCAGAGTCAGCCAACAGCGCTGTGTGTGGCGCCAACCTCATCCCGATGTTCACCCTGGGTCTGCCTGGAAATGTTGCAGCCGCATTACTTATCAGCGCTTTTATCATCCATGGCATTCAACCGGGACCACTGATGTTCAAAGAGCAGGGGCAATTGGTTTACAGTATTTTTGCAACGATGATGTTTGCCAATGTCATCAATCTGATCGTTGGCCTTTTGGGGTTACACTTGTGGTCAAAGGTTGTCAATGCACCTGAATCATTAATTTACTCTTCCTCCCTGCTGCTGTGCATTGTCGGTTCCTATATTGCCACCGGCGGTTTGTTCGGAGTCGCTGTCCTGTTGCTTTTTGCCGTTATCGGATATCTGATGATTGTATTTGATTATTCGCCAATTGTTTTTATTATAGGGTATTTTCTGGGTGAAAGAATTGAACTGACACTGGGTCAAACGCTGACCATTATAGATGGTGATCCTCTGGTGCTGTTGTCTCATCCCATCGCCATACTACTGTTTGGATCGTCTCTGTTTTCCGTTTACTGGTTTAGTATTAGACCTCTCAGAAAGAAAATGTCTGAAGGGGACTGAATTGGCCACGAAGTCAGACAGATAGCAGATGAATGAAACTTCCGCCAATTTGGTTTTAGACCATCATATCATCCATATGATGATAATTAAATATGTTGCAAATACAATACATGGCCATCGGTTCGACCATTTTTTTATAACAAATTGAATTTATTGATATAAAAAAATAGTAAATAAAAAATCAAAATAAAATTTGATTTAGATTACAGTACGTTATGATGGCTATCGAACCGAGGGTACATGGTGTTGATGGTGGCTAAATTTAAACCGATTTTCAATTTGGCGAAGGTGTTGTTATTGACAAATGATTTCTGAAACAGCTATTTTTTAATGCTCTGCAACCATTGGGTTTCCATGAGAATCAATGCATCCTGCATTCCTTCAATGTGCAGTTTTGAGAGGGAGAATGCCAGGTTCGGCTGTTTTTTTGATATGGCATCATAAATGTCCACATGGTCATGATCATTGTGAATGTAAATATCTGCAGGTTTAACACTTCTGATAAAATTTTCAAGGAAATCCATGATGATGGTCGTGGTGCGGGTGTAAATGGGATTGTTGGCAATGGTGACAATGCACCGGTGAAAATCCATGTTGGATTCAAGTCGGGCGGTGTTGTTGGTGGCTTTTGCCGTTTTGTTCAGAAATATTTTTAATTGATCCAGCTGGACCGGGTCGGCTTTTACAGCCGCAAGCCTGGTCACCTCGGGCTCTATAAGCAGCCGTGCATCAATGAGATCCTTTACGGATACTTTTCCCATTTTCATCAAATCTTCCAGGTTGTCTGAAATGGAAATTCCATTGAGGTCTGTCACATAGGTGCCGCCCCGGTTTCCCCGCCGAACCTCCAGAAATCCCTGGGTCTGGAGCACTCGTAATGCCTCCCGGATAACGGGTCGGCTGACATCCATCTGCAACGAAAGCTCCGTTTCATTGGGAAGGGATTGGCCTGGAAGAATATCTTCATTGAAAATAGCGTGTTTGATCTCTTCCACCACCTGAATATAAAGGTTTTTGGCGCGGGTTGCCTTTGTTTTTATTTTTAACATCTTTGTCTCGTTGTGCATTTGATTTTGGGGCCAGGCTGTTTGAGTACATACCTGGCCTGGGGTTAAATCCGAAGGTAGGCTACCCATGAAGGGGGCGGTCATCCGCCTTCAGCGCTGCCTCCAGGGTAATTTCGGCCAGGGTGGGGTGGGAATGGATGGTGTCTGCAATATCCTTTACGGTGCAGCCCTTCTTTATAGCCAGGGTACTTTCAGCAATGAGATCTGTTGCATGGTCCCACCATGTGAACCCCAAGGACCTTTCCCGTCTCCTTGTCAGACACGATTTTGGTTTCCCCGGCCATTTCATTGATCACCTGGGTCAATGACGGTTACTTCTGTGCCCTTCTGGGCCGTCCGGACGGCGGCCACATATCCGCCGGGGCCAGCACCGATGACAATAACTTTTAATTTCATGTCCGCTCCTGTTTTCGAAATCTCATATTCGAAGGTTTAACGTAAAATAATGCCAGACTCTGTCGTTGAATGTCAATGTTTGATGTTTTTATTTAAGGTTAGACTGGCCTGGGTTGTTGTAGAGTCTGAGAAAAAATTAGAATTGCTGATAACAGTTGATAATACTTGACAGATAGATGATTAGTCTATAAGAATAAATTTAAAGTATAACGTTAAACGTTAAGTGTCAAGTGTCAATAAAAGGCTGACAGATTCAATTTTTATAAAAGAAGGATTCACAGGGGGCAACGCCCCGGATCATGGAGGAATGAATGGGATATCCAACGGTTTACCCCACAGGGGCCACAGTTTACAATCCGGACAAATGCTGGAACGGATACACGGTCTTCCAGGCCAAAAATCTCGGTGCCACCATCATTGATATGAACGGAAATGTAGTGAAGCAATTTGAAAATTTCCACGGTTTTCCCAATAAACTGCTGCCCGGCGGTAACCTCATGGGTCATACCGGACGTCGCAATGGTAAATATGGGTATCAGGACCAGAAGGATCTTGTCCAGGTGGACTGGGAGGGCAACATCACCTGGCAGTTTGACCAGTATGAGTACATTGAAGATCCCGGAGAAGAGCCTCGATGGATGGCCCGGATTCACCATGATTACCAGCGGGAGGGTAACCCTGTGGGATATTATGTGCCGGACATGGAACCCCGAGTGGATGGGGGAAACACCCTGCTTTTGTGCCATAAGAATGTGCATAATAAAAAAATCACGGATAAGATGTTGTGTGATGACACCATCATTGAGGTGAATTGGGAGGGCGATATCGTTTGGGAGTGGGTATGCAGTGAGCACTTTGATGAATACAACTTCACCGAAGAGATGAAAAACACTCTGTACCGCAATCCCAACCTCCATGCCAACATCGGTGAAGGTGTGGCAGACTGGATGCACATCAACTCCATGTCCGTGCTGGGATCCAACCGTTTTTATGATGCCGGAGACCAGCGGTTCCATCCCGACAACATCATCTGGGATGGCCGCCAGACAAACATTCTTGCCATTATCAGCAAGGAGACCGGCAAGGTGGTGTGGCAGATCGGCCCCGATTACAGCAGCAGCAAGGCACTGAGAAAAATGGGGTGGATTATCGGCCAGCATCATGCCCACATGATCCCCAGGGGGCTTCCCGGTGAAGGCAATATCCTGGTGTTTGACAATGGGGGATGGGGGGGGTATGGCGCACCCAATCCCGGCTCCCCCAAAGGGTTCAACAATGCCCTTCGAGATTGCTCCAGGGTTCTGGAAATTGATCCTGTTACCCTGGAAGTGGTGTGGAAATACACACCAGTGGAAGCCGGATTCACAGAACTTGCAGACAATTATAAATTTTACAGCGGCTATATCAGCAGTGCCCAGCGCCTGCCCAATGGAAATACCTTGATCACCGAAGGGGCAGATGGTCGCCTTTTTGAAGTGACCCCCCAGCATGAACTGGTGTGGGAATACATGAGCCCCTATTTTGTTAAAAATGCGGATTCCAACATGGTGTATCGTGCCTACAGATATCCTTACAGCTATATTCCCCAGCTGGCCCCCCCCGTGGAAACAGCCATACCCGAGGTGGATCGGACCCAGTTCCATGTTCCAGGCAGCACCGTGAAAGCGCCTGAAAATGTATCCACCTTTGGGGCAGGGGATGTGTTCAGCCCCGATGCCCAGCTGTGTATTGTTGCTGATGCCGATGAATTTGACGATTAATAATTCGCCTTTCGGGCTGGTTTTTACCTGTTCCCCCAAGTAATTCGCTTCCTTCCTCCAAAGGTGTTTTTTGACTTTTGGGGTAAGGAAGTCCGAAACATGGGGTATTGATCCAACAAGTGTGAACTGAAAAATGAAGGATATCAACGGGTCAACCCGGAAAGATGAATGAATAAGAAAAGGAAAACAGACCATGAAGACCTTGGATGAACTGATTTTTAATGAAGTGCTTCGGTATTCAAAAGAACATACCTGGGCCAGACAGGAAGGCGATGTGATGGTGGTGGGCATTTCCGATTATGCCCAGGACTAGCTGGGGGAGATCATCTATGTGGATCTTCCTGAAGAGGGTACCGTCTATGGTGCGGGAGATATGTTCGGATGCGTGGAGTCGGTGAAAACTGTGTCCGACCTTTACATGCCCGTAGCAGGCGAAGTGGTGGAGATCAATGATGCCCTTGGAGATGATCCGGGGCCGGTGAACACTTCTCCCTTTGACCAAGGCTGGATGATCAAGGTGAAGCCTGAAGATGCCGACTCGATTGCCTCATTGTTGTCAGCCGGAGAATATAAGGCGCGTCTCAAGTAAACTTTGGCACCATATGCCCTTGCCGCCGGCTGATTCAGGTGGCCGAAATTTCAACCCTGAAACGAAAAGAAAAGGAAAAATTTTCCATGGGAAACACCATTTATTCCGCCACGGGGTGTGCGCGGTGCAAGATTACAAAAAACTATATGAAGGCCAATGGCATTGACTATGAAGAATTTGATTTCAAGACCGAAGGAAAGGATGCTTTTGCCAAGTTCTATCGGGCCAATCGCAAGGAGATTTTTCGGGATAAAGATGGGGTTGAATTCCCTGTTTTCACCGATGAGAATGTGATTCGACAGGGGGTAAGTGTGGTGATTGCTTACCTCATTGCAAAGGATCGCCTGGCCGGTTTCATTGGACGCAGCCTGCTCCATGGGGAGTGGCTGGATGGCATCAATGTTTCCGTTGGAAACCCGGAAGATGCCGAAGCGCTTTTAAGTGTGATGGCCTATTTGAAAGGGGCTGGGCTGAAACTTCAGATCACCTCTGATGGCATAAACAGCGTCATCCTGGAAAAAATAGTTGAAAAGGGGCTGGCGGATCGCATCCTCATGGCGGTCAAGGGGCCTGCAGACCTTTATAATACCCTTATTGACGGTGAGGTTGACCCAGAGGATGTGAAAAAGAGCCTGGCCCTGGCCCCCCGAATTGCCGATTACCAGTTCTTTACCACCATCGCACCGGTGGTGCGAACCCCGGGAGAAAGTCCTGAAATCACCTATCTGACCCCGGAAGAGATCGGCCGGACTGCCCAGTTCATAGAAGCTGCCACCGGCAGCAAGAAACATCCCTATAGTTTAAAGCCCCATGATATAAAAGGAGACACCGACCCGCGTTTTACGTCTGTGAAGCCGTTGCCAGACAGTGCCTTTTTCAAATATCGTACCGCCGCGAGGCGATACATGGTGATGGCGGAGATTGAAAAGTAGGGCTTGACACTCTATGGGGCACTGCGGATTCGTTCATGGAATGGTACCAAATTTTCAGGAGAGGATCAGAGTTGGGTGGATCAGCGTTTCCGAATCGGCAGCAAAATAAAGGTGGTTGATGGGGTTTCCCTTGAGTTGAGAGCGGATTACGGAGAGGACTCCTGGGGCAACGATTATACCGGTGGTTTGGTTTTAAGGCCCCGGGAAATGCCTACAATATGAAAACAATACATACCTCATTGATATGGATGGAATGCTCGTTCACACTTGGCCCATCGGCGGAATGCCGGTAAAAATGCTGTCCAATGGACATCTAATAGGGTCAAAAAGAGACCGGGGTGGCAAGTCTCCGCTTGACCAGGATCCCCGCCCTGAAAATCCACTGGATTTTGCACCCTGGCATGACAATATTGAAATAGTTGAATTGGACTGGGAAGGCAATGAGGTCTGGTCATTTTCATCCTAATAATAAGGTAAGCGTTTTTCCAAACAAACGTGGCTATTCCAGAGTCATAGAAATAGACCCATTAACCTATGAAATTTTTGGAATCCTTCACAACAACTTTACACTTTTTGAAATCAATCGCTGTTTTGTAAAGGCTTCATCTAAAAAGTGTAAACTACTTTTGTGGGGATATGAAAGATGCCGAAATATCAATCATATCAAGAAGTAATTGAAATTTTTACCTTTCACCCGAAGATAGATTTTTTCAGCCCACCCCCATATTATAGTTCCGGTGATTTTTTACCCCACCGCTTCCTTGACGGCAAGTGTTGAAAGCCATTCTTTCTCAAGCATGAGCATGGCATTACAGACGTGGTTGACATGATTTCTGGTCAGGTCAACCACTTTTTTTTCATTTTTTTCTTTTATGGCCTCGTAAATAGCGGCATGGTCCTGGTCATCGTGGATACGACGATCAGAGGGTTTAAAGGCTTTGATGAAGTTTCTGGTAAAATCCAGGATGGTTTCCATGAATCTTGTGTACAAAGGGTTATTGGCCATTTCCACAATTTTTTGGTGAAATTCCACGTTAAGCTCTATGCGGCGATGGTGACCCCGGGTGGATTGGGTTTCGCTCACTATTTGCCCCAGCAGTTTTATCTGGCCTTCTGTTCCATTGACCGCAGCCAGCCTGAAAACCTCCGGTTCCATGGACAATCGCACCTGGGTGAGATCTTTTATGGATATTTTTCCCATGAGGATAAGATCTTCCAGGTTGTCGGAAAGTGAGATGGTTTTAAGATCCGTTACGTAGGTCCCCCCCCGACTTCCCCGCCTGATTTCAAGAAATCCCTGCATTTGAAGCACCCGCAGTGCCTCCCTGATCACCGGTCGACTCACCCCCATTTGAGTGGAGAGCAAATTTTCATTGGGAAGCGATTCTCCCGGCTCAAGTTCGCCTGAGAAAATTAATTTTTTAAGGGAACTGATCACTTCAATATAAAGGTTGCCGGGTCGTGCCAGGTTTTTAATTTTATTTGCCATTACTTTTCTTTTTTGCTGTTTTTGACAGTGGTGTATGGTTCGGGTTTTTCCGTTCCTTTGGGGCCGTGTCTTTTTTGAATCAGGTTTTGATTTTTTTTGAAATAACTTGACAAGCTTATAGCATCGTGTTTATAAAATGTCAAATGTAAGACATATAGAATTGTTGCTGGTTAAGGAATGATGATCTCGTAAAAAGTCCAGACCTTAACTTTAAACCACAATATAAAGTACTTTTGAGGTCATATGAAGGGTGCCGATCATCGCGTAATAGACTTCTTCGGAGGCGGGGACAGATTTGAAAATCTGCCCCCTAAGCACACTTTGTTGTGTTCGTAAGGGCATGTTGCCATGAAAAAATAAGAATTTAATCACACCCCCTTTTCCCAAGGTGATCGATGGTGTGTTTATACACCCAAATATAATGATAGAGAGTCAGATGACTATGAAAGATGAACAATTAAGAAAAGGGCTGCTCCAGGCGTTGGGAGTGGCGATTCAAGGAGAGATCCGTTTTGATGAGATCTCAAGACAACTCTACAGCACTGATGCCTCGGATTACCAGAAAGTCCCCCTGGGGGTGGTGGTTCCTGCCAATATAGATGATATTTGTACCGTTGTGGACATTGCCGGAAGATATGACGTTTCCATTATTCCCCGGGGAGGCGGTTCCAGTCTTTCGGGACAGACCGTGGGGCCTGGGATCGTCCTTGATCTTTCAAAATATCTTAACCATATTCTTGACATCAATGTGAAAGAGCAATGGGCAGATGTACAGAGCGGAGTGGTGCTGGATGTGTTGAATGCGGCCCTTGTGCCCCATGGGCTCATGGTGGGGCCGGATCCATCGTCCAGCGCTGTGGCCACCCTGGGCGGCATGACCGGTAATAACTCCACCGGATCCCACTCCATAAAATATCGCATGATTGTGGACCACGTCCATGAGGTGGATGTAGTGCTGGCCGATGGTAGCAAGGCCACCCTGGGCCCCAAAACCCCTGAGCAGGTGGCAGAACTGCTGGAACAGGCCACGGCAGAGGGAACCTTGTACCGGGGAATGCTTGAGATCTTAAATGAGTACAAAACCGACATTGAAACGGGGTACCCGGATACCTGGCGCAATGTGGCCGGATATAATCTTAAACGTTTGCTGGAGGATCAAAAGGCAGGAAAGCCTTTGAACCTTATGCCTTTGGTGGTGGGGGCGGAAGGGACGTTGGCCGCCATTACCCGTATTCGGGTGGGACTGGTGCCCCGGCCCCGGGTGGTTCGTCTCATGGTGCTTCATTTTAATGATCTGAAAACCGCCCTGGAGCGGGTGCCCTTTATCCTGGAACATGATCCATCGGCGGTGGAGCTCATGAGCCGGCCCATTCTGAAGCTGGCCCATGAAAACAGTGCCTATCGAGACACATTACATAGCTTTGTCCATGGGCTCCCCGGGGCTGTTCTCGTTGTGGAATTTGCCGGAGAAGACGAATCGTCCATTGTAAAAAGCGTTCAAGAACTTGAACAGGCCTTGATGGAAACCGGCTATGATACCCCCATGACCCATTGCATTACACCGGAAGAAATGGGCCGGGTATGGTGGGTTCGAAAATCCGTACTGGGATTGTTGATGAGCAAACCCGGAGATAACAATCGGCGGATCTGGATCATTGATGATGCCACCGTTCCCGTGGATCGCATGGTGGGATTCACCCAGGATATCCTTGAGGCGGGAAGGGAATTGGGGTTTGAGCTTAATTTTGATGCCCATGCCTCGGCAGGCTGTCTTCACATGGGGCCTGAAATCAATCTGAAAACCGTGGAGGGCCTTGCCTCCCTTGAGCGGTTGGCCCAAAAGATCATGGACATTGCCATTGCCCACAACGGTACCACCACGGGTGAGCATGGTGAGGGGTTGGCCCGGTCTTATTTTAATAAGCAGCTTTATGGAGAACGCCTCCATCAGGCCTTTGGGGAAGTTAAAGCCTTGTTTGATCCCGATAATGTATTTAACCCCCATAAAATGATTAATGCACCCAAGCCCTGGGATCCGGACTGGCTGAAATATAAACCGGGTTATTCGACCTCCCTGTCTCCTGAAAAAACATTTCTTGATTTTTCATCTCACAACGGATTCGCAGGCCTGGTGGAGATGTGCAACGGCCAGGGTGAATGCCGCTCTTGGGTAAGAGGAACCATGTGCCCCACCTTCCGGGTCAGCGGTGAAGAGATGGATTCCACAAGGGGACGTGCCAATGCCCTGAGGGCCGCCATCACCGGCAAGTTCGGCACCGAAGGCCTTGGCAGCCGTGAGCTCTACGAGGTGATGGATCTGTGTGTGGCATGCAAGGCCTGTCGCAACGAATGCTCCACCCGGGTGGACATGGCCAAGTTGAAGTTTGAGTTTCTGGCCCAGTACCAGGCCCAACATGGGGTGCCGCTGCGAAGTCGTATGATTGGGCATATGGATGTGTCCAGTCGTCTGGGAAGTCTTATGCCGGGTCTGGTTAATCTTTTTTATAAAAACAGCCTGTTCCGAGAAATTCTTGATAAAACTATTAAAGTTGACCGTCGGCGAACACTGCCGGCCATTGCCTCGGTGCCCTTTAAGCATTGGTTTAAACATCGAACAAAACCGGCTTCATTTCCCCGGGGCCCTGTTGTGCTGTGGGATGACTGTCATATCAGCTATCACCAGCCAGAACTTGGCAAAGATGCCGTACGCATTCTGGAAGCGGCCGGTTTTGAAGTCCTACTGGTGGCGGAGAGTCGTTGTTGTGGTCGTCCCTTGATCTCCAAGGGAATGCTTGACAAGGCCACAGAACATGCCCGGCACAATGTGGCAAAATTGCTGCCCCATGTCCGCCAGGGAACCCCCATTGTGGGTGTGGAACCCAGTTGCATTGCCTGTTTCCGAGACGAATACCCAGACCTTCTTAAAAATCAGGATGCCCGTATGGTGGCACAAAACAGTTTTTTCATTGAGGAGTTCATTGCAGGTCTGATATCCGAAGACGGCGTTAAATTTGCCTTTAAGCACCCGACCGACAAGCAGACGGTTATAGTACACACCCATTGCTATCAAAAAGCCCTGGGGACATCAGACCCGGTCATAACCATGCTTGAAGCCCTTCCGGAAACTGAGGTGACGATGATTGACAGTGGGTGCTGTGGCATGGCTGGCTCTTTTGGGTATGAAAAGGAGCATTACGATACCTCCATGGCCATTGGCGAGCTTTCTTTGTTTCCAGCAGTGAGAGCTGCTGCTCCCGGGGTGATGATTGCGGCACCGGGCACTTCCTGTCGGGAGCAGATCAAGGATGGTACAAAGCAGATTGCACGGCATCCCATCTCCATTTTTGCGGCGGCTTTGCGTTAAATGGTTGGATTTCGGGGACTGCTATGTTGTGGCCAAGCCCCAATTATCTGTATCCTTGAACGGGGAACCAGGTTTGCAAGGTAGTCCGTAATAGCTGAAAAGAGTGGTCTTCACACCCACCCACAGAAACTCGGCTGGTGATATTTTTGTAAATCGAAGAAGAGCGCGGAATTCTATTGGCCTTTAGAACGGCTTCAAGGGTTTCCTTTGGCTGAGAAGGTTTGGCTTGACCCTCCGGCCAGATATCCGCTGCAATGATCCTTGTAAAGTTTAAAGCAGAATCAAGACCCAGGGCCTTTGCCACATGATCATTTCGTTGCCAGATCCAGTTTTCTAATTCAGGGTCAATGACTATCACTTTAAAATTATCATCCCTCCACCCGGATTGATATAAATTGCAAGAAATATGGTCATCAATGTCCTCTGTTCCGGGAGAACCATTCCATTCTGAATCCAATACCAGGATGGCATGGGAGTGGGTTTGTAAATAGGGTTTCAGCAATTGATGGCCCCGGGTATACAGTCCGGGATCACTATCTCCCGAGGCAACGATTAAATCCTGTTTTGTATCAAAATCAAAGGCTCCACAGCCAAGACTTCGGTGGAATTGATCCCGGCACAGGAAGCCTTTAAACGCGGCTTCCATATTGGTATCCGCCAATAGGAAAATACAATCTCTCATCCCAGCACCCCCGCAGCAAACAGGGCACCCAGATCAAGCTGACCCTGCCAATTTTTTAATTGAGGATGGTTGATGCCGCTGACTACAGAGGCTGCCCCATTGTCCGCCAGACGGGCACATAGTATGTGGTCAAGCTTGCTTTGTGCCAATACAATGGGTGAGTGGGAACTGACCAGCACCTGGGAATCATAAACAGAAGAAAGTGATTGAATCACCGATTCAATGGCCCGTGGATGAATTCCGTTTTCCGGCTCCTCGGTAATGATGAGCCACGGCAGTGCATCCAGATAGGGCAGGATGGTCAGGGCTAAAATTCTTAAGGTGCCTTCTGACAATCCCGAAGAGGTGACCTCATACCCACCGTTATAGGTGAGCACAAAATATGCATGGTGATCCTCTTCCCGTTCTCTCACGTGGATGGATTTAATTTGGGGTAATGCCGTTTGAATATGATCCACCCAAAGTTGGAATCGCCCTTCATTCTTTTGTAGCGCCAGCGCAAGCCATGGTAAATTTGCCGCGTCTGGCATTATCTCTTCAGGTAACCCCGGCGGGCTGGCGGACTGTAAGAGGGATAAATTTGGCTGGTAAAACAGAATTTGGTTGTAAATCAAATCATGGAACCATGATGCGGCAGGGAAGTCATTTTCCGATTCAAACTTAACTCTTGGCAGTGCCAACAGGGTCTGGGGGACGGATATTTTTTTGGTTTTTGATAATTTTTGAGTTTCCACCCGTAGGCCACTGGGAACTCCTGCGGATCGTTTCAGGATGGTTCGCCATTGTTTTTGAGGGTGTCCCCCATGAATTCGAATGTCGTTTCTTTGCGGTTGATCCTTTTCAGAGAAAAGAAACAGATGTTCATCTGAAATCGTCAGTTCCCGTTTGTTGAATATCTCAAAACGTATTTCATATCGAATAAACCGCAGCCATTTTTTTTTTCTCTGCTGGTCATCAACGCTTACCACAGGCAGCAAGGTCTCAATAACATGATCGGGAAGTCGGGCTTCCAAAGCCATGGAAAAGTGGTCTCCCTGTCCCTGAAAAACCAGTTCGCCAAGGGATGAACATCGGGGCGGAAAATCAGCTCTTTTCAATGTAAAAACTTGTCCGACATATTGGGCTCGAAGGCATTCTCCCATTAGATTTGGGATGTCAAGAAGGCTTGTTTTTCCGGCACCATTGGCTCCCACAAGAACTGCAAAGCCGGATAAATCCAAACCCAATTTTTCAAGGCAACGATAGTTGGTGGCTTCGATTCTTGTAATCATGCGTCTCTCCTGAAGGGGGTGTTTGCTTGGTATACAATTTGTATGATTTTTGTACTATAGATAGAATTAGTGATAGGCGCAACCCAAAAGATACTATTAAAGAGAGGCATTTTAACAAAAGGCAACTTGAGAATCTTTTGGCCTTCGGAAAGACGATTTGTAGCTCCAATGAGATGGCCTAAGCGCCCCACTTGTTCCCCAATATGTGAGAAATTTTTCTGGCACTTTGGGAAACCATGGAACCGAATTTCTTAACCTCAGATCGACGGAAAGCCCCCACCAGAATCACACAGCCGATGATTTCGTTTTTGTTGTCCATCACCGGAGCGGCAAGAACGTTAATGTTGGGATTGGTGATGCCAAGATCCATTGAATAGCCATCTTTTCGGCAGGTGGCAAGTTCTTCCAGAAGATAATCCATGTCCACAGGTTCTCCGTCACCATAAAAGCAAAGGTAATCCTGGGAAAGAATTTCCTTTTGCCGATCTTCAGGCATGAAGGCAACGATGGCCTTGCCATGGGCACCATGGGTGAGATGGTGATGGGCACCCACACGGATGCGGTATCCAAAATTTTGGTTACTCTCTGCTTTGCTGATGATATAAACTTCTGATCCCGTAATCTGACCGAAGTGGGCGGAGAGCTCCGTTTCTTTGGCAAGGGCTTGTAAATGGGGAAGGATCAGATCCCGGATGTCGGTGTTATTTAAAATATTTCTGGCAAGACCCACAATGCCAAGCCCCAGGCGGTAGGTTTTGGTCTGGGGGTTCTTTTCGATGAAATCATATTCCATAAGGGTATTTAATATGGTGTATGCCTTGCTCTTATGAATTTCCAGATGGCTGCATATTTCTGTCAAGGTCAATTGCGGATTGGGAGAATCTGCCAGGCAGTTTAACAATTGTATGGTCTGATCCACTGCAGGGACTGTGGATTTGTAGCTGGATTTTTTCTCTTCTGATGTTTTTTTTTCATATTTTTTTGTAAACGTCCGGGCATCTTTCATATTCCATCGAAACCAGTTGACGCTTTTTTGAGGAGATTCCCTGAAAATAAGGGAATACTTTGAGAAAGTGTCAACCAGTGAATGAAGGATGCCAACGTCCGGGTAAAAAATGTTTATAGTTTTTTATATGAAAGAGTAGGCGTCTCTAACATTCTTTCGTATTTCGTTGTGGGTAGGCCGGGGCCAGAATACGGTCTGCCCGTGGCAGTTTTATATGAAAATGAAGTGTCAAAGTACTCTCAGCAGAGCCCCCCCGATGGGTAATAGGAACCGGCCAATTGTGCCGTCTACGGTTCCGGCCGGGCCCATTGCCCGTCGGGGGGGGGCGGCATAACACTATTTTCAATATTCGTTGTGTCCATAAGGACATGGGTGTTATAAGAAAGTCCCGGTAAATCAAGAAGAATTTTGGGGTTTTGCGAGGGGACAGATTTTTAAATTTGTCCCCGTCTCAAACCACGTCAACTGGTTTACGAAATAATTATTCTTGCATCCACAGCATAAAGGGCTTTTTCTGTTCCTTTGATGGGATTTAAGTCAATCTCTCTGATCTGGGGAAAGTCTGTGACAAGACGGCCCAGTCGCTGGAGATAATCAGATAGCATGGCGATGTCCATGCCGGCTTCTCCACGAACACCTTCAAGCACGGCATAGCTGTTGATGCCCTGGATCATATTCATGCTCTCCCGGGGGGAGAGTGGGGCCAGACCAAACTGGACATCCTTTAACACTTCCACATAAATACCGCCCAGTCCGAACATGATAAGATGCCCAAATTCTCCTTCCCGGCTTGCACCTGCTATGACTTCTGTACCCTGGATCATTGTCTGGAGCAGAGCACCCTTTGCATCGGGTATTGCCATGAGCGCATCCCATGCCTCTTTAGCTTGAGCCATATTCTGTATGCCCACCTTAACACCGCCCACATCACTTTTGTGCAATGGACCTATGACTTTCATCACCAGGGGAAACCCAATGACGTCGCAGGAAGTGGCAAGTTTTTTATCATCTCTGACCTCGCATTGTTCTGGTAATTTAAATCCACATCCCTTTATCACCTGTTCCACTGTTTCTGGCGACAGAATATCTGTCTGACCTTCAAGGGCCTTGGCAATGGCGATCTTGTCATACCCATCAAGGTCTGGCAGGGCATCTTGGGGACATTGCCATCCAGCGATTTTGGCCAGGGCCTGGGCCAGGGGGACTTCATCTGGCAGGTAAATTTTGCCAAGATCTATCATTTCTTTAATTTCCTCCCGGCAGGAGGTGATACTGCTCAACATGGGCATGATGGGAATGGGGCAGGTGTCCATGGCTTTGGCGATTTCACGATAAATTTCGATGTTGGGGGACATGCCGGAATTGCCGAGCAGAACGGCAATGACATCAATGTTGTCATCTTCTTCCCTGGCCAGAATTTTAAAGATCGCCTTCATCTGCTCAGGGGTTCTGGAGGGCAGGGTATCTATGGGATTTATGAGCGAACTTTCAGCGGGCAGCACCTGGGCCAGGAGGGAGACGGTTGTTTCCTTTAATTTGGCAAGCTCCATTCCCTGGCGATACAGCTCATCGGACATCATTACCCCCGGCCCTCCGGCATCTGTGAGAATGCAGGCCCGACCTCCTTTGAGGGGACCCTTGGCAGCGGCCAGTACGCAGGCCACATTCACCATGAGTGAACGACTTTCAACCCGTATAATCCCAGCTTTTTTAAATAATGCGGCCACCGCCGTGTCGCTGTTGGCAATGGCCCCGGTGTGGCTGGCAGCGGCCCTCTCTCCTGCTTCGGTGGCACCGGATTTGATTCCCACAATGGCGCACCCTTTTTTTACAAGGCTTCTGGCGTGGTGGAGCAGTTTTGCCGGTTTTTTAACCGTCTCCATGTAGAGCATTAAGATTCTGGCATTGTCCGGCCCATAGTTTTCATTGTAAAGCTCCAGAAGATCTTCCACGCCCATTTGGATGGAGTTGCCAAGGTTTACCACGTTGCCAAAGGAGAGCCCCCGGTTAAGTCCCATCTCCATGACATAGTCCACTGTGGCTCCAGACCCGCTGATGACATCCACCACTCCTCCCGGGAGATGGGGAACAATACCGGCAAATTTGCCTTTATAGCATTTTGTAAGGAACCCGGAGCAGTTCGGACCGATGAGAGCCATGTCTGCCGAGGCTGCGATTTTGAGCATCTCTTGTTCTATCTCTTTCCCCGCTTCATCTTTTTCTCCAAATCCAGCGGTGAGAACAATGACAGCACCTGCTCCCATGATTGCCAGTGCCTGGAGGGCGGGTAGAACAAATCTGGACGGAATGGCAATAATTGCAAGATCTGGAGTGCCCGGAAGCTCTGAAATGGATGGATATGCTTTAATATTCAGGATTTCCAATGATTTGGGGTTCACGGGCCATAATTTTCCTTCATAGCCATACGCTTTTATTTTTTCGATGACCCGGCCGCCGGGTTTAAGGCCATTGTTGGAAGCTCCGATGACGGCGATGCTTTTGGGGTGAAAAAGATTTTGATATACTTTTTTTCGGGATTCAGGGCTGGTGAATATAGGTTTTTCCATTCTGGTTCCTTGTTGATTTTTTGCCGGAGATTATAAAACTTTTGGCATCCTTCATTTGCCAGTTTACACTTGTTGGAGCAATATTCCCATTTCCAGGTACTATAGTGCCGGTCATATGACTTGATACGAAAAATTGGCATTATTTTAACATAACTATCTGTTTTGATTGAAAAAATATTTTTCAGCGAGTGTCAGCTCATGTGACCGGCACTATAATCCCCAAAAAAGTGTAAAGTACTTTTGGGGCTATATGAAGGATGCCAAAAGTATGAAGCTTATATGAAAGAGTAGACACTCCTAACATTCTTTCATGCTTCGTTGTGGTTAGGCCGAGGCCAGAAGACGGTCTGCCCGTGGCAGTTTATATGAAAAGAACTATAAGCGAATATGGGGCACTGGCCAAGCATTTACATTAACAAGCCGAATATTTACTAATGTAAAGAACTGCCGGGACAATAAAAAACGTGGTCTGTCCCCATTTTTGTCTTTTTTCTGAACTATCCTTGTAAAGCCTCAATTACCTTCTCAACTCTTGGGGTAATTTTGTTTTGACCGGTTTCCAGATTCCTTACGGTTCCAGAAGCATACCCAATTTTTTTAGCAAATTGTTCTTGGGTCAATCCCATCTCGGTTCTGATTTTTTTGATTCTTTCTGGGGTCAGTCCTAATTCCTTCATAATCTCTTCATGAGAAACAGTTTCTTTGTCTGAGTCAGGGGTTTCATATCCATCCAAGAATGAGATATCCTCAATATCCTCAATGAAATCATAAAAGCTTTCGATAGGAAAAGACACCGAAAGCACTTTACCGTCCTTATTTTTGAGAAAGCTTGCTTGGTAAGCTTCCATTTTAAGTTCTATATCGTTTATTTTAATATTCATGCTTCCCCTCCTTTTTTTATTTGTAGATACCTTCTCTAAAACCGGCTTTCAGCACTTCAATCACCAACTGTTGTTTGTAAATTGAGTAGATGACTCTAAATTGGCCTTCTTTGATTCTATGTCGGTTTTCAAAACCTTTCATTTTCTTTGAATTTTCCTGGTTAGAATTTTATTTAAGAGAATCAGCCATGGCAAGCAATTTTTCTTGATGGCGTTTTTCAAGCCTTTTGAGTTGTTTTTGAGCTTTTTTTGTCCATTTGATTTCGTACATGCGGCTTCCATTTCTCGTTAATGTTTAAATATATAATATCACTTTTTATGATAACTTTAAACATAAAATATGATACTGTATAATGGAAAAATAAAAAATTAAAAAATGGGGACAGACCACGTTTTTCATAGTGAAAATAAAAAACGTGGTCTGTCCCCATTTTTCATGAACTTTTATGATTGTAGTGGTTGTCGTGTGCAGGCATTCAGAGTTTAAAGTATTGAGTGGGCTTTATTCACCTCTGGTTAAAATTTTTCGACCTGTGCGGGTAGGTCATCGCTGGGCCTATTTGAACCAAAATTTTAGGCTCAAATAGCCTTAATTTATTACATTTGTATTGTTACTGCGCTGCAAATAATTGGTACCCGCACAGCTCGAAATTTTGTTTTGAAACAAATTAAAAAATTATCTTTATTCTTTGAAAAAAATGGAAATTGGGGTAATGTATTGTTGAATAATAAGTATAAATGTATCTTTTCGATTTTTGATAATTTGATTTTTTATCGGAGTCTGGCATGTGGAATGGGTAAACGTTTTGGCCAATTGGAACTGCCGGAAGTGCCCCCGATTTCCATTTCCAATATTTCAAGGAGACACTCTGTTTAGTTGAGATCTTAAATTCCGATGGATTGAATAACTTGTCACAGCATATCTGCCATAAAGTTTCCAAAAAGATTGACCGGGAGCGCCTTCAGTGGTTGAATACCCCCCATGCATGGAGAGATTGCTTCGTGCGCTCATACAAAATCATATTATTGGAGATCACCATGTCCGAATCTATACCCGAAATACTGGAAAATCAACTGAAACAATATCTTGGAGAAGCAATGCCCGCTCATGCCGCCCACGACATTCACGCCGCCTTGCAACTGTCCGAAGTGCTGGAAGCCAAAGGGTTTTCCTTTCAACTCAAAGACCTTTGTCCCAAGAGCCTGAACGAAACACAGTGGGGAGCCGTCTTTATCAAGGATGAGCAGGAATTTTCAGCCAACAACGCCCAATCCGCTGTGGCGATCTGTACGGCAGCCGTCGGAGCGCTGAGCAGCAAATAAAAAAAAAGCTGGGTTATTATGTCATCCATATTTTTAAGCACGTTCTGGACCATCTTCAATGCCATCTTACAGCTATCGCTCATTTCCGTGGCAGCCGGGGTGTTGGTGCGCAGGCAGGTGGTTTCCCAGGAGCAGATCCAGGCAATTTCCTCACTTACCGTCAATGTGTTTTTGCCCTGTCTCATCTTTGCCACAACAATGACCCGGTTTGATCCAGGAGAATTTCCCTTTTGGTGGGCATGGCCCCTTTCCGGTGTGGGACTGTTTGCGGCAGGCACACTGTTTACGGCCTTGATAACCCGGATGAAGGCGGCAAAACAGCATCTTCTTCCCATGGCCTCCATACAAAACGGTCTCTATATTGTGTTACCCATTGGTCAGCTCCTGTACCCAGATCAGTTTGGTATGTTCGCCCTGTACTGTTTCCTTCTGGTTACAGGCATGACTCCCTTTACCTGGAGCGTAGGCAAGGTGCTGCTCACCGGAAAATCAACGGTTGATATTCGCTGGCAGGATTTCATCACCCCGCCCCTGGTGGCCACACTGGTGGCGCTGTTACTGATATTTACCGGATTGGCAGGTATGGTGCCCGCCCCGGCAATTCGTGCAATGGATTTCCTCGGGCAAGCCACCGTTCCCTTGGCGGTATTTATCCTGGGCGCCACCATCGGAACCATTTCATTCCGGCAGATGCCTCCTCTGGGGGATATTCTCACAGTGGCTGTGGTTAAATTTTTGCTTATTCCCGCCACGGTTATGGGTATTTTGTACTTCACCGACGTCCATGTCACCATGCCTTTGTTCAGCAGCATGATGATTCTTCAATCATCCTCTCCTCCGGCCACCAATCTCATTCTCATGATAAAACATTATGGTGGAGACACCCAGGCCGTCAGCAGCATGATGCTTGTACAATACCTTTTGGCACTGCTTGCCATGCCGCTTTGGCTGGCCCTGTGGAGCATTTTGATCCAATGAACATGAGAGGAAATCGCATCATTGATAGAGTTCATTGTTGGAAGGACTCGCTGCGCTCGCCTTCCAACCAAAAGTTGCAACAGACACGCTTCGCATGCTGATGAACTTTTGGATATCCACCTCAATCGCATGTGCTTTCTCATGCTCACGCTCTTTAACGATCAAGCCGAGTTCATAATCCTCCAACCTTGGGGTCAAGTATGTATGTCCAAGGGGCTCCTGAATTTTTCCAACCGTTTACGATTCTGTGTCCCTCGGCATCTTTATCTCCTTCAAAGCCGTCAATGATGTTATAGACATTTGTGAAACCTGCCAGAGCCAATTTATTGATACATGCTGCACTTCTACCACCGGAGCGGCACATCACAAAGACTATGTCCGTTTTTTTGAATTTGGCTTCCACCTTGGCAATAAAATTTTTGTTCATGGACATATTCAGGCGGTTGTTTTCCGTGAAACCCAGTTTCAGGAAATAAAGGGGGATGTTCACTGCCATGGGAGCGTGGCCTACAAATACGTATTCACAATGTGTGCGAACGTCCAGAATGTGAATGGTTTCCGGAGACTTTGAGTATTTTTCATAGGCTTGTTCAGCAGTAACATATTTGCCCAGCGCTGTTTGTTTTTTTGGGGGGACTGGGGGATTTGCAGAGGATGAAATAATGAACATAAAAGCCAAACATTGAACAGTCATGAGCAACATCAGTTTTTTTTTCATGGAACTTCCTTTGATCTATTAAATTGAATCCAGGTTTAAGGATGGGTGGATATTTATTAGATCTTTATCTCTGATTTTTGTGTCATTTGGCAAGAGAATTAGAAAATATTTTTGTTCAGAAAGTTTTTTCATCTTTATCTGGGTTACGGTATAACTGCCACGGGCAGACCGTATTCTGGCCTCGGCCTGCCCACAACTAAGCATGAAAATCCTTCAGGTTTGACAGGACTTTCTTATAAACCCCCATGATACAAAAGGAAAATACATTGGAACCAAAGCAACAATTTACACATTTAATCCAGGAAGCGGAAAAACTTGGGGCAACTTCTTGTGCCATTATTTCCTCCAAAGATATTCAGGTTAAAGAGAATTTGGCCGCATTATGCAATGGAGAGTATAAATGCCCCAATTATGGTATTTCAGCAAGCTGTCCACCCTATGTGGAAGGCCCGGTCAAATTCAGACAATGGCAGGCCCAGAGCGAATATTCCATTACCGTGAAAATAGAATTGCCGATATCAGTCATGTTTTCTGATGAGCGAAAGGGCGTGATGCAACTACTTCATCATGTTATCGCTACAGTGGAGCAAAAAGCCATTGAAGCAGGATTTGAAAAGTCAAAAGGTTTTGCTGGTGGATCATGTAAAGACTTGTTTTGTGATGATCAAGAAACATGCTGTGTTATGGCAGAGAATAAACCCTGCCGTCACATAGAACTTGCCCGACCCTCCATGTCAGGTTTTGGCATTGATGCCACTTTATTAATGAAATCTTCAGGGTGGGGCACAGCAAAAGCTGAAAAATCAGATTTGTCTGATAAAAATGCCACAAGCTGGGTGGCGGGTTTAGTCATGCTTGCCTGATTTTAGAAATGCATTCTGTTTTGACAGCCTGAAAAAAAATGGAAAGAGTTATCCTGTGGAAAAAGATCAGGACAAGCTGATCATTTTGATTTAAGGTTGATATCCACCTATCTTTGGGCGCATTCCCATTTTCCCGGTTGGAGATTCAACCCTTTGATTTGTCAAAATATTTCGAGCTGTGCGGGTAGGACTTATTTGCAGCACATTAACAATACAAATGTAATAAATTAGGGTTGTTTGAGCCTTCAAGCTGTAACGATACCTTATAAATAGCACTGAGGTTCCGTTCCAATAGGCTCAGCGATGATCTACCCGCATAGCTCGCAATATTTTATTTTGTATCAATAGATGGTGGCTTAATGAAATCAATGGGTTATATGATGAGCCGGGAAAATGGGAATACGCCCTACTCATTGTCTGTTATTTTTCTCAGTTCAAAAACCTGGTTTGGACAACTTTATAGAATGCCCCCATCTCCGTCGCATTTATTCATGTTGATATTCAGTGTTTTATCCATTTTACCTCTCCTTAATGGGGGAATGTTCTTTTGATAATTCATCTTCAAGAGTTGAGGTTATAACCCCGATCAGGCGCATAAACTCTTTTTGTTCAGTTTCGTTCATCCTTCCTACAATAATCTTATTTACACTGCGGGATTCCTCCTGTAGCACGTCTTTAAGATCTAATGCTCTTGATGTCAGATAAATCTGCCATTGTCGCTTATCGTCTTTATCAGGTATCCTTTTTTCCAAAACAACTTGACACGATAACCTAAAAATAATAAAACACAATAACCTAAAAATAACACATCATATATCAGGTTTAAAATGCCAACTCCACAAAATAAGCTTGCAGAATCTCTTGCTATTCTGAAAAAACTTCAGGACAAAGGCATGATTGCAATCCATACAAAAAACATGACAAGAACTCATCGAGAACGCCTTATAAAAAGCCAATTCATCAAAGAGGTGATGAAAGGATGGTATGTACCAGCCCAACCGGGAGCCCCAAACGGTGAGAGTACGGCATGGTATGCCTCATTTTGGGGGTTTTGTGCTGATTATCTTGAATCAAGGTTTCACGATCAATGGTGTCTTTCCCCTGAACATTCATTGCGCATCCATAGCGGGAACTGGAACGTACCGGGACAACTTCTGATTCGAACTCCCAAAGGAGGAAATAAGCCAAAATCCCTTCTGCATGAAACATCAATAATGGATGTTCGGCTGGAATTACCGGACAGGAATGATATGACAATCAAGGAGAACTTGCGAATTATGACGCTGCCTGCTTCTTTGATTTCATGTGTTCCCGGCTATTATTCCAATAATGTCATAGAAGCCCGCACTGCACTGTCCATGGTTTCAGATGCTTCCCAGATTTTACACAAACTTTTTAAGGGCGGGCACAGCACTATCGCCGGAAGGCTTGCAGGTGCTTTCCGAAATATTGGAAAAAATATTATTGCCGATAATATTATTGAGGCAATGAGATCCGCCGGATATACCATTACAGAAAATGACCCTTTTAAAGAAAAGCCGGCTATTCATTTTAGTGATAACGAGCGTTCTCCATATGTCAACAGGATACGAATGTACTGGGCGGATATGCGTGACATTGTTTTAAAAAACTTTCCGCGAGTTCCCTCAGTCCGGCAGGACACAGATGACTATCTTAAACATGTCGATGATACATACATTATTGATGCCTATCATTCACTTTCCATTGAAGGATATCGCGTCAGTGAGGCACTTATTGAACGTGTTCGTGCAGGGAGTTGGGATCCAGAAACCAGCCATCAAGATAAAGAATACGCAAATGCCCTGGTTGCCCGTGGTTATTGGCAAGCTTTCCAGGCAGTGAAGAAAAGTCTGAAGAAAATTCTGGATAAAAATTCGCCGGGGACGGTGGTAAATAATGACCATTCAGTATGGTACAGGGAATTGTTTGCCCCTGGTGTAAACGCCGGCCTTATCGCCGCATCTGACCTTGCCGGTTACCGGGATCAACCTGTCTACATCCGGAAATCAAGACATGTCCCCCCCCGCTACGAAGCTGTGCGTGATCTTATGCCCGCATTTTTTTCTCTTTTAAACAATGAAGAAGATCCTGCCGTCAGAGTTGTCTTAGGGCATTTTTTCTTTGTATATATCCACCCGTATACTGATGGGAATGGCCGTATGGCAAGATTTCTCATGAATATCATGTTAGCCTCTGGAGGATATCCATGGACAGTTATCCCCCTTGAAACTCGCAATGAATACATGGCTGCTTTAGAAGAGGCAAGCGTAAACAAAAATATCAAACCTTTTTCCAAGTTTTTAGCAGCATGTGTTCGGAGAGATACTCAAGTTTAAAAATCATGGGGGGTTTTGGGCGTTGCTGCTGAGCTCTGTAACCACCATTATGGGCCTGTTACCGCTTCTATCCGAACAAAGCATTCAGGCGCAGATCCTCATTCCTCTGGCCACCGCCATCGTGTTGGGTTTTTTGGCATCCACGGTGTATTGGTGTTCTTGGTGGTGCCGTCATTGTATGCCATTCTGGAGGATTTCAAAGGGCAATAAATTTTTACACATTCCAAATTACTGTAATTAATTATAGAATTTATTTTTCTAACTTTATAATTCCATAACAAATCGGCAGACGTTATGACAAAGCCCAAAAAGATGTATTAGAACAGGGAGTATAACAATGACAAGTACCCAACAACGTGCAGAACTACAACGCCAAATTTGGCAAATTGCCAACGATGTCCGTGGCTCTGTAGATGGCTGGGATTTTAAGCAATATGTATTAGGTTCCTTGTTTTATCGTTTTATTAGCAAAAATTTTACCAACTACATTGAAGGCGGTGATGAAAGCATCCACTACGCAGCGCTTTCAGATGATATTATCACCGAAGATATCAAAGAGGATGCCATTAAAACTAAAGGCTATTTTATTTATCCAAGCCAACTTTTTACAAATATAGTGAGTGATGCAAATAACAACGAAAATTTAAACACGGATTTAGCCGCTATTTTTGCCGCCATTGAAAGTTCAGCCAATGGCTATGCTTCTGAAATGGATATCAAAGGGCTTTTTGCCGATTTTGACACCACCAGTAACCGCCTGGGCAACACAGTTAAAGATAAAAACAGCCGTCTATCCGCCGTATTAAAAGGCGTTGCAGGGCTTAGATTTGGTGATTTTCAAGATAATCATATAGACCTCTTTGGTGATGCCTACGAGTTTTTGATCTCAAACTATGCCGCCAATGCCGGCAAATCCGGCGGTGAATTTTTCACCCCGCAACACGTCTCCAAGCTGATTGCCCAACTGGCCATGCACAAGCAAAAAAGTGTAAATAAAATTTACGACCCTGCCGCAGGTTCCGGCTCTTTGCTGCTGCAAGCTAAAAAGCATTTTGATGCTCACATTATCGAAGACGGCTTTTTTGGCCAGGAGATCAACCACACCACCTTTAATCTTGCCCGTATGAATATGTTTTTGCATAACATCAATTACGACAAGTTCAATATACAGCTGGGAAACACCTTAATCGAACCGCATTTTGGTGATGACAAACCCTTTGATGCCATTGTCTCCAACCCGCCCTATTCGGTTAAATGGATTGGCAGCGGTGACCCAACCCTGATCAACGATGACCGTTTTGCCCCTGCGGGTGTGTTAGCGCCAAAATCCAAGGCTGATTTTGCCTTTGTGCTTCATGCCTTAAGTTACCTGTCCAGCAAAGGCCGTGCAGCCATTGTCTGTTTCCCCGGTATTTTTTACCGTGGCGGTGCGGAAAAGAAAATCCGCCAATATCTGGTGGATAACAACTACGTGGAAACCGTGATTTCACTGGCCCCAAACCTGTTTTTCGGCACCACCATTGCCGTGAATATTCTGGTGCTGTCCAAACACAAAAACGACACCACAACCCAATTTATTGATGCCAGTGGAAAAGATTTCTTTAAAAAAGAGACCAATAACAACGTTCTTACCGATGAGCATATCAAGCAGATTATGGCAATATTCGATAATAAAGAGGATGTTGAGTATGTGGCCAACTCTGTGGATTCTGATAAAATTTCCACCAACGACTACAACCTGTCGGTCAGCAGCTATGTAGAAGCCAAAGACACCCGTGAAGTGATTGATATTCATAAATTAAATGCTGAACTGAAAACCACGGTTGCCAAAATTGATCGGCTTCGTGGGGATATTGATCTCATTGTTGCAAAGATCGAGGGCACTGAAGCATGATCCTGGACAATCAACTTAACATCACCGATCAGGTCGAACTGGCAAAAGCCGAAGAAAAAATCAGCAAGCAAAAAGCCAAACAACTTTTTGACTCTGGTGATATTAACAAAGTAGCCGTGGGCACCTTTGCAGGGCTTGCGTTTATCCATGCTTATCTGTTTGGAAAAATTTATGATTTTGCAGGAAAAATCCGTGGGGTCAACATTGCCAAAGGCGATTTCCGTTTTGCTCCGTTGATGTATCTGGAGGCATCCCTGAAAAATATCGATGCCATGCCCCAAAGCAATTTTGATGAGATTATTGAAAAGTATGTGGAGATGAACATAGCCCATCCTTTCCGCGAGGGCAACGGACGGGCTATCCGTATCTGGCTTGATCTGATTCTCAAAAAAGAAATCAGCCAGGTGGTGGACTGGAATCAGGTGGATAAGGATGAATATCTCTCGGCCATGCAGCGCAGCGTGGTGAAAGATATTGAAATTAAATTCCTTCTCAAAAAAGCGCTTACAGATAAAATCCATGATCGTGCTCTGTTTATGAAGGGGATTGACGTGAGTTATTATTATGAAGGATACACCCAATTCAAAACAGAGGAACTGTAGCATGAACAATATAAGTTTTATGGAAAAGCTGCTGGATGGCGTTGAGGTGGAGTGGAAGGTGTTGGGGAAAGTTGGTGAATTTATACGTGGCAATGGAATGCAAAAAAAGGACTTCGTTGAAAAGGGCTTCCCAGCTATACATTATGGCCAAATCTATACAAGGTATGGCTTATCGGCTGACAAAACTTTTACTTATGTCCCTGAAGGATTGGCTAATAGGTTGAGAAAAGCGAATAAGAATGACCTCTTGCTTGCGACAACTTCAGAAAATGATGAAGACGTTGTGAAACCGTTAGCATGGCTTGGCGACCAAGCTGCCATATCTGGCGACATGATGCTATTTAGACATGATCAAAACGTTAAGTATTTAGCATATTATTTTCAGACCGAAGCATTCCATGCGCAAAAGAGGAAATATATTAACGGGGCGAAGGTTCGTAGGGTTTCAAAAGACAATCTTGCTAAAATTGTCGTTCCTATTCCTAAAACATTAGAAATGCAAGCCGAAATCGTTCGCATTTTGGACGCATTCGCCGAGCTTACCGCCGAGCTTACCGCCGAGCTTACCGCCGAGCTTACCGCACGAAAAAAGCAATACAACTACTATCGAGATCAGTTGTTAAGCTTTGAAGACGGGGAAGTTGAGTGGAAGACGTTGGGTGAGCTTGCTGAGAACCTTGATTCAATGCGTAAACCGATAACGAGTGCTTTAAGAGAACCTGGTAAAATCCCTTACTACGGGGCATCGGGTATTGTCGACTATGTTAAAGACTATATCTTTGATGGTGATTTTTTACTTGTTTCCGAAGACGGTGCCAATTTACTCGCAAGAAATACACCTATCGCATTTAGTATTAGCGGTAGAAACTGGGTGAACAATCATGCTCATGTGCTCAAATTCGAAACATATACTCAACGAAGATACATAGAATTTTACTTAAATAGTATTGATTTAATTACTTATATCTCAGGTGCAGCCCAGCCTAAACTAAATAAAAAGAATTTAAATAATATCAGTATTCCAAATCCTTCTCCAGAAGAAAAAAAACGTATAGTTAATATTTTAGATCAATTCGATGCCCTAACTAATTCAATCAGCGAAGGATTGCCCCGTGAAATTAAATTACGTCAAAAGCAATATGAATATTACCGTGATTTGCTGTTGAGTTTCCCCAAACCGGAGACAGATGTAAATGCAGAAAGCAAGAAATAATTAGAAGGTAGAGGTAAGCATGATAGAATACAAGACTGTTGCAGAATCAAAAAACTTTATTGTCCTGGATAAATACGCCAAGGAATGCCAGGTCTGTGAAAGCTATCAAAGTGAATACGATTTAGAGCAAGATTTTATCGGCGACCTTAAAAATCAGGGCTATGATTATATGCCCGGTTTAAACACGCCGGAAAAAATGCTGGCCAATGTGCGCAAGCAGTTGCAAGCCCTGAATGACGTAGCATTTCAAGATGGTGAATGGCAACGCTTTGTTGAGCAATATTTAGACAAACCCAGCGATAATATCATCGATAAAACCCGTAAAATCCACAACGATTATATTCACGACTTTGTCTTTGATGACGGACATATCAAAAATATTTATTTAGTAGACAAAAAAAATATCGTCCGCAATAAAGTACAGGTCATTAAACAGTTTCAATTGACCGGTACCCAGGCCAATCGTTATGATGTGACGATTTTGATCAATGGGTTGCCCTTGGTGCAAATTGAGCTAAAAAAGCGTGGCGTGGCTATCCGTGAAGCCTTTAACCAGATACACCGTTACAGCAAAGAGAGTTTTAATGCCGACAATTCTCTGTTTAAGTATTTGCAACTGTTCGTAATTTCCAATGGCACCGATAGCCGTTATTTTGCCAATACCACCCAACGCGATAAAAACAGCTTTGACTTTACCATGAACTGGGCAAAGTCCGATAACACGTTGATTAAAGACTTAAAAGATTTTACCGCCACCTTTTTCCAGAAGAACACGCTTTTAAACGTGCTGCTGGACTATTCGGTATTTGATGCCAGCAACACCCTGCTTGTAATGCGCCCCTACCAGATTGCTGCAACCGAACGTATTTTGTGGAAAATCAAAAGTACCTATCAATCCAAAAATTGGAGCAAAATTGAAAGCGGCGGCTTTATTTGGCATACCACGGGTTCAGGTAAAACCTTAACCAGCTTTAAGGCGGCCCGTTTGGCCACCGAGCTGGATTTTATTGATAAAGTGTTTTTTGTAGTGGATCGTAAAGATCTCGACTATCAAACAATGAAAGAGTATCAACGCTTTTCTCCGGATAGCGTCAATGGTTCAGACAGTACCGCAGGGCTAAAGCGCAACCTGGCTAAGGATGACAACAAAATTATTGTTACCACCATTCAAAAGCTCAATAACTTAATGAAAAGTGAAAGCAAGCTTTCTGTTTACCAGGATCAAGTTGTGTTTATTTTTGATGAGGCACACCGCAGCCAATTTGGTGAAGCCCAGAAAAACCTGAAGAAAAAGTTTAAAAAGTATTACCAGTTTGGTTTTACCGGCACGCCGATATTCCCGGAAAATGCCCTGGGGGCTGAAACCACCGGCAGTGTATTTGGGCGGGAGTTGCACTCCTATGTCATTACCGATGCCATTCGCGATGAAAAAGTATTGAAGTTTAAAGTGGACTACAATGATGTACGCCCACAATTTAAGACCATTGAAACTGAGCAAGATGAGAAGAAACTCACAGCCGCAGAAAACAAACAGGCGCTGTTGCACCCCGGCCGCATTTGTGAAATTTCGCAGTACATCCTGAATAATTTTAAACAAAAAACCCATCGCTCACATGGAGGTGCCAGGGGGTTTAATGCCATGTTTGCCGTAAGCAGCGTCGATGCAGCCAAAGCGTACTATGAGTCGTTTAAACAATTACAAAGTCAGATGGATCATAGTAAACGGCTCAATGTTGCCACCATATTTTCTTTTGCCGCTAATGAAGAACAAGATGCCATTGGTGAAATACTCGATGAAAGTTTTGAGGTTTCTGCTATGGAAAGCAGTGCTAAGGAGTTTTTAAATGCTGTGATTAATGACTATAATGCAGCGTTTAAAACCAACTTTGGCGTGGATAGCAAGGGGTTTCAAAACTATTACCGCGATCTTGCCCAGCGGGTTAAAAAACAGGAAGTGGATTTGCTGATAGTCGTAGGTATGTTTTTAACAGGGTTTGATGCCCCGACTTTGAACACCTTATTTGTTGATAAAAATCTTCGTTACCACGGTTTAATGCAAGCCTTTTCACGCACTAATCGTATTTATGATGCGTCTAAGACCTTTGGCAATATAGTGACCTTTCGTGATTTAGAACAAGCCACTGTCGAGGCCATTACTTTATTTGGCGACAAGAACACAAAAAACGTTGTGCTGGAAAAAAGCTATAAGGAGTACATGGAAGGGTTTACCGACATTACCACCGGTAAAGCTTGCCGAGGATATCTGGCGGTGGTGGCAGAGTTGCAAAGTCGTTTCCCAGACCCTGATAAAATTGTAAAAGAACAAGATAAAAAAGACTTTATCAAATTGTTTGGTGAGTATTTACGGGTTGAAAATATACTGCACAACTACGACGAGTTTGCTGGCTTAAAAGCCTTGCAAAACGTTGATATGGATGACCCGGAGTCGGTCAAGGCATTTAAAGAAAAACATTATTTAAACGATGATGATATCACCGCTATGCAAACCATAAACTTACCCTCAGAACGCTTGATCCAAGATTATCGTTCAACTTATAATGACACGCACGATTGGCTGCTCCGTGAAAAAAACGCAAGCCAGAAAGAATCATCCAACATTGATTGGGATGATGTGGTTTTTGAAATTGACCTGCTTAAATCCCAAGAGATCAACCTTGACTACATTCTTGAATTGATTTTTGAACACAACAAGAAAAATAAAAGTAAGGCTGAGTTAATTGAAGAAGTTAGAAGACTCATTCGCGCCAGTTTAGGCAACCGAGCCAAGGAGAGCCTGATTGTTGATTTTATTAATCAAACCAACCTGGATGACATTGGCGATAAGGCGAATATCATTGATGCTTTTTTTAAATTTGCACAAGCAGAACAAAAGCGTGAAGCAGATGAACTGATTGGTTCTGAAGGCTTAAATGAAGAGGCTACAAAGCGATATATTACAACATCATTAAAACGTGAATACGCCAGTGAAAATGGCACAGAACTAAATTCAACCCTACCCAAAATGAGCCCACTAAACCCTCAATACAAGACGAAAAAACAGAACGTTTTTCAAAAAATTGCTACCTTTGTTGAGAAATATAAAGGTGTGGGAGGGCAGGTCTAACCAGCGGATCAAGCGGACGACGCTGCTTACCCGCGGGTTCTGAAAAATTAAATTGAACCGATGTGTATATTCATGATATACATATTCTATGGTTACGCTAAATAAAAAATTATCCCATTGTACTGGTTTCGAATGGGATCAAGGTAATATTACCAAGAATTGGGAAAAACATGATGTGTCAACCGGGGAATGCGAACAAATATTTTTTAATAAACCCATAATTGTGCAACGTGATAAAAAACATTCCAAGTTTGAGAATCGATACTACGCACTTGGCAAAACGGACGCAGACCGACTCCTTTTTCTTGTTTTTACTATTCAAAATGATAAAATTAGAATAATTTCCGCTCGTGATATGACTGAGTCGGAGATAGAGAGGTATCTGAAATGAAAAAGAAAATACCGAAATTTAGTAGTGAAGCCAAAGAACGAAAATTTTGGCAGCAAAATGATTCATCAGAATATCTTGATTGGTCAGAAGCCGATGAAGTTCTTTTTTCGAAGTTGAAACCTTCGACACGAAAAATATCAATCCGTCTCCCTGAATTGATGATAGAAGAACTTAAATTATTAGCAAATAAGCGAGATGTGCCTTATCAATCACTATTAAAAATTTATCTTTCTGAACGTATTAATACTGAACTTCATCATTAATGCAATAATTTCAGAACAATGCCTTACAAGGGATCGGGCGGACGGCACTGTTTTTATTCTGTCATGGTCATCTCAACAGCTCCTGCCCGGATATCCACAGTTGGAGGTACGCTTAAAGTGCCATGATTACGATGGCTTTTTCACAGATACCATGTCTCATGGCAAAGTTGTCAAATGAAATATTCGAGATCTTGCACTATTCGTAAAGATGTCAAAGACCTCTGTTATCATTTTTAACAGAGGTCTTGAGTTAATCTACAGGAATTGGCAGTAGTATGTCTACTCGAAATTACTCATGGTCATCAGTGGCATGACACCAAACTGCAGGGTAAGGCCCATGTAATCATTATAGACCCACTCTTCAACGATTTTTCCGTTTTCCCAGGTGGCCACTGTACACGCGGCCATGGTAATTTCTTTACCGGTTGGTGGTGCCTGGACGGTGGGGATTTTGCCGGTATGCTTACCACTGAGAACAAGGCGAGTCACGGTCTTATTGCCATCGACAAGAATTTCTTCCACCTTCATATTAAAGTTGGAATACGATTTACGGATTTCGGTAATAAACTCTTTGTAAGCAGCCAACCCTTCCACTTTTTTCATCGGTGGTTGATGGCGAAGATAATTCGGAGCAACAAGTTCGTCAAGCACATTAAGATTGCCTTTGTTGTAAGCCTCTTCGATTATTTTACCAGCCAATTTTTTGAGATCTTCAGACATGTTCTTTCCTCCTTGTGAGTTTTTGATTCGTGAAGTACTCAATCTCCAAACAGCATTTAGTTGCTGCCCAGATAGAACATTATTATCAAAGTGATGACGTGGGGGGTGGAATTGCCAAGTGACGTATCTTCTCATCCGGCAATAGCCTAAAATCTTCAAGAAAAGCGTTGTAGTTAGATTATTTGTATAGTGGCAGTTAGTTTACAAAAAATCAATACCCAATCCAACTGGTCTCAGCAAATCCACTTTTTTCCATCATATAGCTGATTTCTTTTAATGGCTCATCCCCCCGGGCAATCACTATGGTGTATGTGCCGCTGTTAAGTGGAATATTTGTGAACCGATAGTCGCCAAATCCATCCGTGGTGGTCTGATCTACCTTTTTTTCATTTTTAGAAAGCGTCACGCTCAGATTTGGCACACATTCCTCAATCCCTTTTTCCCGCGTGGCCACACTGCCGGCAATGAAACCTTTATAAAAGAGGTGGGTGTTTTTGTAGTAAACAATACCCCCCTCCCCAATGGTATTATTTGGCGGCGGCTCAAGTTTATTGTCTGTAATAAAGGCAACCATCTTTTCCGCCTCCAGCGAATGAAAGGTCAGTGCACCGGTGGGGCAGGCCTGGACACACCGGGGAGCCTTCCACCCATCATCCAAAAGATGGGCACACAGGGTGCATTTCTGGGGGGTCTGGGTGGCTTCATTCCAGAAAATGGCACCGTGGGGGCAGGCTTTTACCAGCTCTTTTTTCCCCTTGGCCTTTTCGGGATCAATGAGGACGATACCATCGTCTCTTTTAATGATTTCCCCATGGCTGCACTGCTGCACACAGGGGGCATCGGCACAATGATAACAGGGCTTTGGCAGGTAGGCCACGCTGATACTGGGAAAGGTACCCTGTTCTTTTCTCAGGATGTTCATCCAGCGATGACCGTGGCGGGCCTGGGCCAGGGTGATCCCCTCCCAGTCGTTATCCACGTGTTCATCCTTGCAGGCAAGAAAGCAGTTATTGCAATTTTCACATTTTTCGACATCAATGACCATGCACCATTGTTTCATTTTATTTTTCTCCCCCATTGCCTGAGCTGTGGGATTTGTCTGATATTTTTGGTTCCCAAACTCTTACCTGGATAAGGCATGAGTTGGGCGCCGAAGAGTGGGATTTTTTGATAATGCTTTTTCCTGGTGTCAAGAGGTTGATGCATCCCCCAATGTCCGTGGAGTTTCCTGGTTCTCCCAAGGGCTCATACTGGGCCGAGCCTTCACAGGAATGAACCACCCCTGGTGGAATCCGTTCCGTTACGTGGGCCGCACAGACCACACTGCCACGGTCGTTGAACATTTCCACCAATTGGTTGTTTTTAATACCTCGGGATCGGGCATCAATTGAGTTAATACGCACAATCCAGTAATAATGCCCATCAATGAGGACTCGATGATCTTTTACCTCGTTGATGTAGCCGTCCTTGGCATCAAACATGGTGTGAAAGCTGTACCGGGGATGGGGTGAGATCATCTGCAATGGATATTTTTTCAAAATCTCGGTGGAGTGGGGGCCTTCCCAGGAGGGAATGTATTTGGAGATGAGAGGCCGTTCGGGATCATCTGGAGCAAACCGTTTGAGGCTTGAACATTCAAATTCCAGTTTTCCTGTCTGGGTCTGGAGACCTTCTCTCCATTTGCCACTGTAATCCGCTGGTAATGGGGAAAGCTCCGGCACATCTTTTTTTCGTCCTTCGGCAAACCAGCGGTAGGACACCGGTGCCCTCAGTTCTTCCTTGGGGGCTGGCACCACATAATAGCCTTTTTTTAGGAATTTTTTCCAGGTCATTACAGTGGGCATGTCACTGGCATCAAAAAGTCGTTTGCACCATTCAAGCTCGGTCTTGCCTTCGGAAAAAGGGGCACCAAGATCCATGCGCTGGGCCAGTTCCAGAAAGATCTGGTAATCTGATTTTGATTCGCCCAGGGGCTTAATACACTTGTGCTGAAAGGTGATAACTCTATGGTTCCATTGGGTATACTGCTGATGGCTGTAACCACCGGAGTTAGCGGTCTCTCCAATGTCATACCGTTCAAAATTGGTACAGGCTGGCAGGATGATATCGGCAAATTTGGCCTCCCCTTCAAACCAGATGGACTGGTTCACCACAAATTCAAGGTTATCACTCTGATAGCCCTTGGCATAGCGATTGGATTCGGGCATGGTACCAAAGTGCGATCCGCCATATTTATAGTACATTTTAACAGGCGAGTACCCCGGTGCCGGGTATTTGAATTTTTTAAATTGTCCCTCAATGGTTTTGGGGTCTGTGGGATACCCTTCACAACTGCCGTTGAGAAACACTTCGGGGATGCGAAGGCGGGGGATGAGCTGAGCCACGGTGTTCATGGTGGGTAACTGGGGCATTCTCTGGTACAGGTTCAAGCTAAGACTGGTGCCGTAAAGATCTCCGGAAAGACCGCCTTCGGCATATCCTGGAAAGAAAAAATTGGTATCCACCGGCGTGCCCTGTTGGAGGCATCCCAGATTCACACCGGGTTTTCCAAGACCCTGCATGGCCATGAGACACACCATGGATCTTGCCCATTCAATGCCGGTGGCACTTCTACAGGCACCTCCGAAGCCCACAAGACCCCCTGGGGACAGGTAGGTTTTTTTGTTTCCCCATTGTCTTGCAAGGGCCCTGATATCCTTGGCCGGTACTTTGGTCTCCATTTCCTGCCATTCCGGGGTTTTTTCAATGCCATCCTCTTTGCCCATTATATAGGCTTCCCATTTTTCAAACCCATTGGTACGGTTGGCCACGTAGTCTTTGTCGTAGAGATCTTCGGTGATCCACACATGGGCAATGGCAAGACCCATGGCATTGCCCGTGTCTGGAAGGGGGGCCAGCCATTTGCCACCCAACAGGGCGGCGGTGTGGTTGTAATAGGGATCAATGTGTACCATCTTGATGCCCAGTTCTTTGGCCCATTGACGTCGGAGGGTGCCCTCAAAGGCCCCATAAACCCCGCTGGTGCTTTCAGGGTCACTGGACCAGAAGACGATCATTTCAGCTTCTTTCAGGCAATCTTCAATGGTGCCGTAGGTATCGGAGCCTCCGTTTCTCATGCTGTTGCCCCAATGGTGCATGGCTCCCCAGTACCATCCTTCCCAGGAGTCCGGGTTGTGGGCCACGGGGCTGTAGCCAATGGTATTCATGAAACGGTTGCGGCTGCTCAACCAATACCCCAGATTACCCCAGGTATGATGGGAGCCACTGCCGTTCATGATGGAGCCCGGGCCGTGGGTTTGTTTGACTCTCTGGATTTCTCCAGACACAATGTCCAGGGCTTCGTCCCAGCTGATGCGTTGGTATCCGGAAGTCCCTCTGTTCTGGCAGTTGCGCTCTCCATGGGGATTAAAATCCACCCGCTTCATGGGGTAGAGCAGGCGATCCGGGGAGTAGATCAGGGATTTCAGTGCAAGAACATAGGGGCTAAGAGTGCCTTTGCGGGGGGGGGTGAACTGTCGGCCCCGGGCTGAGATGGTCCAGGGTTGGGCATCTTCTTCGTCAAATTCAATGGGGATGATGCGGATGATTTTATCGTCCTTGACGTGAACGAACACCGGTCCGCCATTGGTGTTGCTGGTGTAGCGCATGACCCCGTTTTTAAGGGGGGTGCCGAAATCCTTGGGAGAATCAAATTTTTCCACCATGGTAAGGGTCTGCATGAACCAGATGGTCAGTTCATCCGGGCCTTCCACTTCGATGTGAAAATTTTTCATGGCATGGATCTGCACATGAAGGTTTTTTCTCCGCAGCATCAGATATACGGCGGTGGGGGCATCCAGAAAGGTCATGGTGATATCCACATCCGGGGAGACCCCGCTGGCGCTGGATATGCTGCCATTCTTTAAATAAAAAGTGCGGCCAATGGTTTTGTCTTTGATTTTTATCTGGGCCGTGAAATTTTTTTCCTTCAGCCGTTTTTTAAAGGCAGGGTCCACAAGGCCCCTGGTTTTAAGCATTAGGCCCAAACTGAAAAGCATCAGCCTTAACAGATGGGGACCTGTGACAACGAGCAGCGACTGGATTGATTTTCTTATTATTCCCATGGTGGATCTCCTTCCCGGGGTATGTATTTTGTTACTCGATGTTTCAGTTGGCGGAGTTGATTTTTGAAAAACGGTGGCTTGAGCATCGAGTGCTACTTGAAAAAGAATGGTTGAATTTATAATCAGCAAGTATCGTGCCATAGGTTTTAGACTCGTAAAAACAGATGTTTATAAATAATGATTGACACGAACCACCGTATTCGGTTATTTGTATACCCATATATGGTTATTCGAAAGACATACGCCCATATATGGTGAATTTTTGACGGTGCACTGGACTTTGTTTGTCTGGGGGTAAATTCAATCGTTTCCAAGAGATGTGGAATCTGTTCCTTTGGCATGATGTGGTGTTCTGAGCTTTTTTTATATGAAAGAGTAGACACGCCTAACATTCTTTCACACTTCGTTGTGGGCAGGCCGAGGCCAGAATACGGTCTGCCCGTGGCAGTTTTATATGAAAAGGCAGCCTCCAAGGCAACCTCAGCAGAGCCGCCCCCCCGATGGGCAATAGGAACCGGACAATTGAGCTGTCTACAGTTCCGGTCCGGGCCCATTGCCCGTCGGGGGGGCGGCGGCATAATACCATTTGGCTCCGCGTCTACGACCCAATATTCGTTGTGTCCATCAGGGCATGGGTGTTATATGGATTGGGCTCCCATTGTCTGTCACACAAGCCTGACACCGTCTTCCGGAAGTCAGTCCCTGAGAACTGATCATTGAGATCAAGGATGTAACTCCATGGATAAAGATATTTTTTTTAGAAAGGCCACCCTGCTCATATGCAGCAGTCTTGATATTGATGTTGCATTAAGCCGGTGCAGATCCTACATTTCCCAATACCTGCCCGCAGATAAAATATATCTCAACATCTATGAACCCGGCCAGGGGCAGCTTCGATATGTGGCAAAGGCCGATGCAAAGGGGGGGGAGAAGATGGAGACAACCATACAGCTTCCCCGGAAGCTGATCCATTCCATTGAAAGCGGAGAACGGCTGACCAACTCCATGATTATTAATCGTCCTGAACAGGATCCCATGGGGCGCATCATCACCCGGGAATTGAACCTGGGGGAGTACTCGTTCATTGCATTGCGCCTGCACATTGAAGTGGAACGTCTGGGGGTGATTGA
>Ga0208900_1000180_pt1 | contig 39164 bp, 38 predicted proteins | sample AntAceMetag02UKK_FD_184763 | JGI IMG/M metagenome (GOLD analysis project Ga0208900, IMG submission 184763) | Saline lake microbial communities from Ace Lake, Antarctica - Antarctic Ace Lake Metagenome 02UKK (SPAdes) (version 2) | ecosystem: Environmental > Aquatic > Non-marine Saline and... | reverse complement strand
ATTAGGTAAAGCATCATTTTTAAACAACCCAAATCAAGGAGACACGAACATGACACAAAACATTATCAAAAAAAATCAAAAAGGTTTTACATTAATCGAGCTCATGATTGTTATTGCCATCATCGGTATTTTGGCAGCCATCGCTATCCCTAACTTTATTTCTTACAGGGATAAGGCATACTGCAGTGCCGCCGAAGCGGATGCCAATTCGATCGCTGCAGAAGTTGCGAATTATTTCAGCTTGGCGACAAATATGACCTGTACTACTGACACTGTTACCACTAAATTCACAAATTTAGTGTTGTCCGGTGGCACGGCTAACGCAAATACTGGCACCGTAACAGGCGCCGGCACAGAGGCTAGCCCAACTACAATTACTGTTACCGATACGAGTGCAAGATGCCCAAGTGGGAATACTTATATTCTTCAAATGGGCGGCGCAGTTGGCGCTTGGACCACAGCAGAGTAGAAGCTGATAAATCATTTATTCAAAACCCATATAGTTAAAAATCAAACGTTACCTCGCACGAATATTAAGGGGAAAGAGATAAATACCATCTCTTTCCTCTTTTTTTAAATGGAAACGATGCAATATCAATTACTTTTATCCATACGGTAGCGTATGGGTCTTAAACTATGCTTTAAATAGTCTGCCGCCTTGCTTTTATTACCGCCGAACAGTTCTATGGCCTTTTTCAAATATGCATTTTAAATGGTGGAAAGAATTTCGTCCAGGTCAACCCCTGCTCCACATATTTATGGTCATATCGTTTCCCCTTAATCCCTTCTATCCAGCGACGTTTCTTGTGCATAGAAATGGTCAGATTTTCCGGCAGGATGATATTGGTGTAAAGCAAAAGCTACGTTTTGTTCAATAAGATTTTTCTGTTTTTTTTACATTTCTGGGAAAACTGTAATTATATAGAAAATCAATTGCTTAGGAGATAAATTTACCGATGTCATTGCTAATTGTTTTGTCCTTTCTTGGCAAAAAATATTATCCCGACAAAATAATTAATTAAGCTGCCTTACAATGCAAAAAAAAACTGAATGACCAAAAAAAGTTTTTGTGCTACTAATTCAATGAATCTAAAAAAATCATAGAGGAATTGATACAAGTGTTATGAAAAGCAGACAATATTCTTTTTATTTTATTCCTGGATGTATGCTTGTTCTCACAGGCTTTCTCACTGCGCTTTATCTTTCAGTCTCCCACTACAGGGTGTATACAGATATTGCATACAGCAGCTTTTGTGCAATATCAAAATCGATAAATTGTGATACGGTTTCCCAAAGCAGCTACTCTATTTTATTGGGGTTGCCTGTTCCTGTATGGGGCACCATAGGTTATGTATTTTTAATCTTGTTATTTTTATTTTTATTTCACAAAAAAAATACAGAGAAAAGACTGTGGTCGATTTTTTTCTGTATTGTCTCTTTGTTTTCAATTTACAGTTTAGTCCTTGCGTTTATTTCCACTTTTTATATCCACAGTTATTGTTTGATGTGCATTCTTTCCTATGCAATTAATTTTGTGCTTATGTTTTATGCCTATGTTGTTATTAATAGATTTGGCGACTGTGCCATTTGGAAAGGTTTCTTTAAAGATGTTTCATATTTGAAATCTCGTTCTTCTTCATTTTCTTTACTGGCGAAAATATTTTTAGCGGGGGTTGTCTTTTTATGGATATTTTTACCCAAATATTGGGTTCTTGATATAAAAGAAGAATTGGTAAACCCACCATCAGGGGTAGCAGAAGATGGCAGTCATTGGATTGGTGCTCAAAATCCTGAGATAACCATTATTGAATATACTGATTATTTATGTTTTCAATGCAAAAAAATGCATTTTTATCTAAGATCTTTGGTGGCGGAAAATCCCAACAAAATAAGATTGGTTCATCGGCACTTTCCATTGGATACAGAATTTAATTTTGCCATAAAAGAGGACCTGCATTCCGGGGCAGGGAAAATGGCCATACTTGCAATCTATGCTGGCCTGAAAGATCGCTTTTGGGAAATGAATGATCTTCTTTTTCAAATTGACCATTCAAAGGGCACCATCGATTTAAATGAATTGGCCCTAAAAATAAACTTAAAACCGGAAGAACTGGCATGGGCATTGGATCAAAAGGCTATCCGGCTGCATTTAAAACGAGATATTGCCTTGGGTGCCAAGGCAGGTGTTACAGGAACACCGTCCTATATTATAAAGGGTAAATTATATTTGGGCACAATCCCTTTGGATTTGTTAAGCACGATAAGGTGATTGCAGTTAATAATAAATGCAAATTTAAAAACTATGGCTTATATTCCCCTGTGATATAAAAATTTAATATGGAAAAAGAATTATTTAGAAAATACATTTTCTGGGCTTGTTTGGTAGCCGGTGTTGTCCTTTTGGTATGCTTTGTTTTATTGGCAAGTGTACCGCCTGTCAGCAGGGACGCATTGACCCATCACTTGATAATCCCAAAATTATATCTGAGCCATGGGGGTATTTTTGAAATACCCTACATTGAATTTTCATATTATCCCATGAACCTTGACATGCTCTATATGATTCCCCTTAGTTTTGGGAATGATATTATTCCAAAATACATTCATTTTTCATTTGCATTATTAACAGCTGTTTTGATTTTTTCCTATTTGAAAGAAAAAACCGATAAAAATTGGGGAAAACTGGGCGCTTTCTTTTTTTTAACAATTCCAGTCATCATTAAACTTTCTACGACTGTTTATGTGGATCTAGGGCTGATTTTTTTTTCCACAGCGGCCATTTTACAGATACTAAAATGGCGAAACAATAACTTTGTTTTAAAATATTTGATATATTCGGCCATTTTTTGTGGTCTTGCTTTGGGAACCAAATATAATGGCCTCGTAACTTTTTTTATTCTGTCCCTGTTTGTTGTATTTATATATTCAAGATCTAAATCCCCAAACCTCGACAATCAGCTAAACTCTTTGAAATATGGCAGCATTTTTATAATTGTTTCATTGATGATTTTTTCTCCCTGGTTCATTAAGAATATGGTTTGGACCGGAAATCCAATTTATCCGCTGCTGAATGATTTGTTAAATTTTAAAGACAGTTCAGATGGAGTCGTGAGTGTAACAAGTGCTTCAAACGGTTGGGGACATTTTGCAATCAGAAAAGTCATCTATGGAGAAAAATGGTGGGAAATTTTGTTAATTCCAATTCGTATTTTTTTTCAAGGCGCTGATAACAACCCGAAATATTTTGATGGTATACTTAATCCCTTTCTCTTCATTCTTCCTTTTTTTGCATTTGACAGAAAAAAAGAAACGCTAAAAAATGGAATTTCTGACAAAAAAATTCTTTTGTTTTTTTCAGCACTTTTTATTATCATTGTGTTCCTTCGGCAGGATATGCGGATCCGGTGGATAGGGCCTGCTATCCCTCCTCTTATCCTTCTTTCTGTTTTTGGTTTAAAAAATATATCTGATTTTTTTTCTTCAAAAAAAAAATGGCGGGAAATTGTTACAGGATTAATTATTTTGGGTGTGACGATAATAAATATACACTATTTGTTTGGACAGTTTAACCAGGTAAAGCCATTTGAATTTATATCAGGTAAAATCAGTAGAACTGAATATATAAAAGGGTTCTGGCCAGAAATTTCAACAATTGCCTATGCCAATAAAAATCTTGGACCCAATTGCGAAATTTTGGCACTTTTTTTAGGCAACCGGAGATATTATTCTGATCATAAAATGATCTTCGATCATGACATGTTTAAAACGATTATTATAAAATCAAATAAAATTGAAGATATTGTTAATGATTTGAATAAAAATGGATTTACCAATATAATCATTAACTATGGATTGTTTAGTCAGTGGGCAGAAAAGCAATTTACAAATAATGAAAAAATATTAATAAAGAAGCTTTTTGGTAAAATGGAATTACTTTACACACAAGATGGTTTTGGCCTTTATACATTAAAGCCCTTTAATCAATAAGAGGTTTGATTATGCGCAATCTTAACAATAAAAATAGATGGGTCCGAAAAAGTCAGGTTAAAAATGTATGAAGGGAAGTATACGAATTCTAATGTTGTGGCAAAAATATTATTACAAAATTTTTATAAAACCATTTTTAAAATTGCACAACCGATTAACAGCGAATTAAAAAGGGTATTGGAAGTTGGCTGTGGCCACGGGTATTCAACCCAGCACCTTTCTAAAATATTTGGAGAATCAACACTTGAAGCATTGGATGTTGATCAGAAACTTGTCCAGGATGCCAAAAAGAAAAATCCAGACATACAAATAGCAATAGAATCTATTTATAATTTAAATCGAGATGACGAAAAATTTGATTTGATCATTTTGTTAGAAGTCTTGGAACATTTGTCTTTTCCGGAATTGGCGTTAGAAGAATTGTACAGAGTCACGAAAAAATATTGTATTATTAGTGTGCCGAACGAACCTTTGTGGCGGATTTTAAATATGGTTAGGGGCTCATACTGGCGCGAGTTTGGTAATACACCAGGCCATGTCAATCATTGGTCAAAATCTGGAATAACTCGATTGGTAGGAAATTATTTTAAAATAACAACGGTTGTAACGGTTATTCCATGGACCGTTTTATTGGTTAAAAAATAAGTGAATGTTAACTCAAATTACAAAATATGGACTGGTTACGCTGCTCAATTATTTTATTATTTTTTGCGGCACTTATGTTTTGACAGAACAAATGGGAATCATGCCCAATATAGCATATCTGCTTACTGTATCGATGGCATATATGATTCAATATCTGTTAAATACAAAGTACGTATTCTCAGTAAACTTCACAAGGGAATCGGCATTGAAGTATTTATCCCTGTTAATTTTGTTTTGGTTGTTTAATAATATTCTTTATAATTTTTTAATTGAGTTTTTTGAGATTGAATATTTGATCGCAATCGGCATCAATATTTTATTTTTTGGTTCGATTCGATTCTTTGTTCAAAAAAGATATGTGTTTAATGATAAGGTTGCTCAAAGTCGGAGGTTATAAAAATTTTTAATAAACTATCAGTCTGCGTTGTTATCCCCTGCCATAATGAGGAAACACAAATTAAATCTGTAATAGAAAATATGCCCGAGTTTGTTGATCAGATAGTCATCGTGGATGATAAAAGCAAAGACCAAACCATAGATGTGGTTAAGAAATGCCAGGAAGATAATCATAGGATTCACCTGATCCAATTGGAAGAAAACCAGGGGTGCGGCGGTGCCCTTACCGCAGGGTATAAGTGGGCAAGAGACCATGGGGTTGATCTTGCGGTGAGAATGGATGGAGATGGCCAGATGAATCCAGTTAATCTGCCTGCACTGCTTGATCCTGTGGTAAATCACGGTGCTGATTATTCCAAGGGCAACAGATTATTTACAGGGGAGGCTTTTTCTAAAATTCCAAAAATAAGATACTTTGGAAACGGCTTTCTTTCCTTGATGACAAAGATTGCCTCAGGTTATTGGCATGTCGCAGATTCTCAGTCTGGATACACTGTTGTGAATAAAAAGGCTCTTCATGTCATCGACTGGGATAAAATGTACAAACGCTATGGGCAACCCAATGATATCCTCGTGAGACTGAATGTTGAAAATTTTAAGGTAGTTGATGTGCCTGTTGATCCGGTTTACAATGTAGGCGAAAAATCCGGTATGAAAATTCATAAAGTCATGTTTACAATTGGGTGGCTTTTGGTTAAATTATTTTTATGGAGAATAAAGGAAAAATATATTATCCGGGATTTTCATCCCCTGGTTTTTTTCTATTTTTTGGGGTTAGGTTTTGGGGCGGCCACGATCTTTTTGTTTGTAAGGCTTTTTGTCATCTGGTATTTAACCGGTCATATTCCTGCTGTAAATGCGCTGGCAGCCATGTTTTCATTTATGAGCGCAAGCCAGTTTTCCCTGTTTGCCATGTGGTTTGATATGGAGGCCAATAAACATCTCAAGGTGTAAGGGCGACCCATAATCGAACGGTTAAGTATGTTGTTGGGAGCCAGCTTTCACAACCTCATGAAGAGTGTCATGAATCCACGTATTAAGACTTTTACCGTTTTTTCTGGCTTTGATTACAAGAGTTTTATGAAGTTCGGGCTCTACACGAACTAAAAATTTTCCAGAATAAGGCTTCTCCGGTTCTTCTCCACGTTCGGCGCAAAACTCAAGATAATCTTCTACAGAATTATGAAATGCCATTCGTAGCTCATGAACGGTTTCACCCTCAAAGGTAATCACATCCCTCAAATTCATTACGTCTCCATGAAAAATGTCGGCTTCATCATCAAAAACGACTTTTGCAAAAGATCCTTTATATTCCATCATAAGTTCACCCCCCACATCCCTTTTGCCTTTTTCCAATCAACATCTGGATATTGTGCTAAAAAAATTGTTGATCTGTAATTTTGTCCAGATTTTTTAACGATTCGCCTATAACAATCAATCAACATCATGCAGATGGCATCCATCTTTTCTATCCCGGCTGGACTATCTGTAAAGTCAGTGGGCTTGTTCATTACTTGAAAGCGGTGAACAACTTTTTGGGCTGCTGCTTGAATCTGGCGCAGAACTTCTATTACAAGTTCTTTATTACGCATATACTGCCTCTTCATCTATTTTCTTTTTTAAAAATTTTATTCTCGTAAAAGTCGTTTAATTTGCCCTGTCAGGTAGAATGGGATTGAAAAGAGTTTGTATTCAACAGATTCGCCCCCGGGTAATTTGTTTGAATCTTTTAAGATATTTGGTTTTGAAAGATTGATCCTGACAGCAAGTTTAATCCCTTTGTCTTTTACAAGTTGGTGCAAAGATTTTAAACGACCTGTCTTGCCAGCTTTGACTTCAACAGGTATGATTTGAGTTCCTGAAGAAATAACATAGTCAACTTCGGCTGAGGAATTTTTTGCTTCCCTGACCCAGTAAAATAACTCGGGTTTTTTATAATATTGATTAGAATAAAGGAGGTGCTGGCCTACAAATTGTTCGCAGAGGCTCCCTGAGTTGATCATCATTAAATCATCGACATGCTCAATATCAATCATGTTCAGTCCGCAGGCACCGGCCATGAGTCCTACATCAAGAAAAATGAGTTTGAATTTTTTTTCATTTACCTGAGAACCTAAAGGCACACCATTACAAGCACTATGCTTTACTCGATATGTGATTTTGGCCAATTCAAGCATATGCAGAGCTTTGGCAATGTTTTGGGCTCTTTCATTCCTGTCAATAGTTACATATTTGAATTTTTTTCCTACAATCATAGGAAGTTTTTTAAAGAGATTCAGGATGAGTAAATGGTTAACTCTTGATGCATATTTATTAAAATCATCTTCATAAGTTCCCAAAATAGATTCTTTTACTATTTCGGATTCGTAAAAGGATCCTGTCTCTACATATACCTGAACAGCTTCCGGCATGCCGCCAATAATTAAATATGTTTTAAAAAGAGTCACAAGATCTGAATGAACAGAGTCAGGGAGTTCTTCCGATAGAGAATAATTTTGAATGTATTCAGCCAGCATTGTTTTACCGTTTGCTGTTAAAAATTCTTCAAATGTCATGGGCCCAAGATGCAGATATTCAATTCTACCAACAGGCATGGAAAAAGTATGCTCTTCAAGGATAAATTCGAGCAGGGATCCAGCTGCAATGATATGCAGATCAGGCAGGTCTTCATAAAAATATCTCAGTTTTGCAAACACTTCCGGTGCCGCCTGTATTTCATCCAGAAACAGAAGGGTATTTTCAATATCAATTGTTTTATTAAACCTGAGTTCTAAAAGCTTAATAATTTGCTCCGGTGTTCCGGAAAACAGAGATATTATCTCATGATCTTTTTCAAAATTAATTTCAATATAATCCGAGAAATTTTTTTCAGCGAAAGCAGACACAAGATACGATTTTCCAACTTGTCTTGCACCCCTTATTACAAGCGGTTTCCGCCTCACTCTTATTTTCCATTCTACAAGATAATCCAATGCTGATCTATGCATCATCCGCTCACTGTAATTTTTAAGTTTTTGATTTTTTCAAGGGTTAAATTATCATAAATTATGCTTTTTTCCAAGGTATTTTTTACATTTTGGTAAATATAGGACTTATTTTTTTCAGGCTATAAAAATCTTCGCGGATAAAGTTGTCTCTCTTTCCATTGAGCTTCATCCAATGACTGCGTACCCACGGACTTCCCGGCTTGTAGCTGTAAGCTAAATCGTAGGCAGGGGCCAATTGCCACTTGCGTTGATTATCAAGCAAGAATCCAAAATTCTGATTGCCTTTCCGATCAAACCGTTCAGCAAGGAAATGACGTCTAAGAGGTGCTCTTGCCAGTGCTTTCGGTAAACCTGCTTGAAAATCCTTTTATGGGCATAATATTATCGATCCCGAAATAATTTGAAAGAAACTATGCCTTGGTGCACAGCTATACGCTAGTGAATACAGGGATAATGAAATAGAATTGGCTGTTGTCATGGCAGGGGACGGGCAGATGGATCCGGATGATCTTCCAGCGCTTCTTGAACCGGTTGTAGATGGGACCGCAGACTACTCAAAAGGGAACCGGCTGTTCACAGGAGAGGCGTTCAAAAAATTCCAACCTTTCGATATTTTGGAAACAGCCTGCTTTCCCTGATGACAAAAATAACTTCAGGATACTGGAATATAGCTGATTCTCAATCCGGAATCAAGATTCACAAGGTTATTTTTACAATTGGGTTTTGGGGCGGCCACGGTCTTTTTGTTTATTCGAGTTTTTGTCGTCTGATATTTAACCGGTCATATTCCTGCTGTAAATGCCCTGGCAGTCATGTCTTCATTTATGAGCGCAAGCCAGTTTTTCCTGTTTGCCATGTGGTTTGATATGGAAGCCAATAAAAATCTTAAGGTATGAGCATAAAGAACTCACAAAAGTCTCTAATGAGTAATGTTGTTATTTCGCTGTGCCCGGTGTCATTCCACTTATTTTAGTTAGATTTAATCACAGTTTCTCTGTGACCTTATATATGAAGGCATCAAATATTATTTTTTGAATACACAATTGAACATTGATCTTGAGTTTATAAGGTTTTTTTTCTATAATTTAAACAAGTCATCATGCTTGGTTGTTCCCTGTAGACACAATGCCCATTGGGGCGGAACTTTACAATTTGTTGTCAAATGATGTTGCTTAAATTAAGCTTTTTTGCAAAATAACGATATTCGCTTTAACCATTGCATCATTTTTGCAATTAAACATTTTAAACCGGATAATTAGGGGTTCAGGATTTTTAATATGGCATTTAGAGAAAAATTAGGGTTTAAATCAGGATTCACCCTTGTGGAATTGATGGTTGCCATTGCAATCATGGGTATTTTGTCAAGTATTGCAATCCCCAATTTTATTGGTTGGCTGCCTGATTACAGGCTGAGAAGTGCTACAAGGGATATTGTATCCAGTATGCAGGATGCAAAATTAAGGGCTGTGAAGGAAAATGCTAACGTGGTGATAATTTTTAATCAAAATGTTACGTTTTACAGATCTTTTTTTGACACAGACGATAGTGACGACTTTGACCCTGATGAGGATATTCTTGTAAGACAGGTAACCCTGCCCGCCGGTATTGATATTCAAACTGATTATACTGTTGAGTTTACCAGTAGGGGGCTTGCAAAAGTTGCCGGTAGTGTACAGATCATAAACAATAAGTCAAATTTAAGTAAGATTATTGTAAACAAAGCAGGTAATATCAGGGTAGAGTGATGTCCTGGCATTATACTTGAGTTGATGTAAAATGAATATTTATGGATAATGAAATGGTTAAATTAAATAAATATGATATAGATAATTTGGGCTTTACCCTGATAGAACTTTTAATCGGCATGGTCATTACAAGTATTGTTTCAGCAGGAATTTTTGCTGCATTTAATAGTCAGCAAAAAATACATATTGCCCAGAAACAGTCCGTTGAAATGCAGCAGAATTTAAGGGCGGCATTACTTATAATGACAAGCGACATAAGAATGGCAGGTTATGATCCCAGTGGGAGCAATGGGGCCGGAATAGTCAATGACGGGGATGGTAGTGATCGTAACAATCGCTTTATATTTACATATTTTAACGCAGATGCCGCAGGTGATGGCAACAATAATGATAACGACACCTCAACATCTGATGCAGATGAAACTCTGCAAGCCATTGAGTTTTATCTATATGATTCCCTTGGAGATGGTACCATTGATCTTGGACGAAGAAATGGTGCAAGGTTGGATGCCATTGCAGAAAATATTTCCAATTTGCAATTTGTTTATCTGGATGTATACAGCAATCCCACGGCTATTATTGATGATATCCGGGCTGTTCAAATCACGATTCAAGTGACAACCGATGCCAATGAAAGATCTTTAAATAATGATCGTTCACTTACAACAACCGTAAAATTTCGCAACCTTGGACTATAAAGAGGAAAGGTGATGATGAGAAAAAAAAATATTCTTCAAGGTGAAAAAGCAAGAGATAGTTTGAACTATTCTTCGTCCGGTTATATGCCAAGATTATCTTCCAAAGGCTTTACGCTGATTGAAATTCTTATTGCAATGGTCATTTTCTCAGTCGGAATACTGGGCGTTGCAAAAATGCAGATAGCTGGGATCAATGGAAATGCTACTGCAAGGGGGGTCACAGATATAGTTGTACAGGCCACAGATCAAATAGAATTGCTCATGCTTTTGCCATATGATCATGCTGATTTGACCCAGGGAGCACATGCCGGAGTTGCTTTGCCAGGTTATACCCTTGGGTGGGTGGTGGATCCAGACACAAATGCCGTTGATATCAATGGAGACGGCACTAACGACATAGTCCAGATTATAGTGACCGTAACCGATTCCAGAGGGAGATTCCGAACCTTATCTTTTACTAAAGCAAACGGTGTGTAACCTTATGTTTTTAACAAAGGGAGTTTTTATGAACCATCCTTGTTCAATATTAAATAATGAAAAAGGATCTGCCATCGTAATTGCCTTGCTTGTTCTATCTGTCCTCACCATTATTGGTATCTCTTCTACCAATATCAGTACGACCGAGTTGGGTATCGTCAGAAATGAGCAGATATATCAGATCAATTTTTATTTGGCGGAATCCAGTGCCTATGAAGCTGCTGTGCGCCTTGAAAGAGAAAGCGACACCACACAACTCATTCCTGGTACCAGCGGCCATAACTGGTTAAACGATGATACAACGGATAATTCAGATGCTTCACAATTTGATGCCAATGCAACTTACTCAGCGGTTGCAAAGGGAGTAAGGGGGGGCAGTTCCCTGGATATGGGTTCAACAAGACTTTATGAGTTTGCGGTCTTTGGCAGGTCAGCGGCAAATAATGGCGCTGAGTTGATCGAAATAGGTTATTTGAAACGGTTTTGATCGAAACCGGATTTGTTTGGGGGGATTCCAGCTGTTTTGGTGCCAGTGGTGAAATATCATTAGTTTTGCGTCATATTTCATTGTTTTGACTGGATAGAAAGGGTGGTCTTGTTGCTGGCGTTTGCGCCATTGGTTCTGTTCAAAGGAGACGGGTTTTGTATTTTCCGGATATTTGTTCAGTGGTTTCAATGGGGCTCCTTTCTTGCAAGTACTACTTTAGGTTAACAACTGACATTGATGTAAAAAAGGGGAGGGAGAATGGATACAGGCAGATATAAGAGGACAATGGGATCAAAAGAGTTTTCTGCCAGCCGTTTGAACACAAAATTTATATTCATGTTGTTTGTTTTGCTGGCATTGTTTTGTACCGGCCTTGCCGGGAAGGCGGATGCTGCAAAACTGACAGTTCATATTGAACCGGAAGCCGCAATAGATGCCGGTGCCAAATGGAAAATTTCTCAAAAGAATGGAAATTCCTGGAATCAGATAGGCGGATGGAGAGACCATAACACCGACTATGATGTCAATAAGAATAGTCGGTATAAAATCGAATTCTTGGATGTTGACACCTGTACCACCCCTCCAAATATTAGAGGTAAGGGCAAGAACCTGGAACCATTGCAAACAGGAAATTACACATGTACGGTAACGCACACCATTACCGCCTCTGCCGGGAGTAACGGCAGTATCAACCCCAGCGGCACCGTGCGGGTGACCGATGGAGATGATCAGAGCTTTTCCATTGTTCCGGACGGGGGGGTTACGGTTGACACGGTTCTGGTGGACGGTGTTTCCGCAGGGGCAGTCACCAGTTATACCTTTAATAATGTATCAGCTGACCATACGATTTCCGTCACCTTCAGATCCCTTCCCGCCTATATCATTTCGGCAACGGCCGGTGACCATGGGAGTATTTCGCCTTCGGGCAGCCAGACCGTGACTCAGGGAGATGATCAAACTTTTACCATGGTTGCAGATACCGGATACCAGGTAGCAGATGTCTTGGTGGACGGTGCCTCCCAGGGCGACATAACCACCTACACCTTTTCCAATGTTGTTTCCAACCACACCATTTCCGTGAGTTTTGAGAAAAAATCCTATACCATTTCGGCCGGTGCCGACACCGGGGGAACCATCTCCCCGGCAGGCAGTGTGGCAGTGTTGTTTGAAGAGAGCCAGACCTTTACCATTACCCCTGATTTGACCTATGAAATTTCAGAGGTGCTGGTGGACGGTGTCTCCCAGGGGGTGATAAGCTCCTATACTTTTTCCAATGTCAATCTGGACCATACCATTTTGGCCAGGTTTGCCATTCTTCCTGTACTCTACACCATCACAGCCAGCTCAGGGAGCAATGGTATCATTTCTCCCACCGGTGCGGTTTCTGTACTTGGGGGCAATGATAAAGTTTTTAATATGACCCCTGCATCTGGGTACCAGGTAGACGATGTCCTGGTGGACGGCACCTCAGTGGGAGCGGTTGATTCCCACACTTTTTCTGCCGTGAATGGGGATCATACCATCCATGTCAGTTTTAAAAGTGCATTGTCTCCCACTAGTTGCGTGGACATTGCTGACACCCCATTGAGCAGCCAGATTCAAGCCGCACCTGCCAATGTCATGTTTATCCTCGACGATTCCGGTTCCATGGACTGGGAAATGATGACCAATGAGAGTGATGGGGTTTTCTCTGACAAGTACTATGTGTTCAGCATGGGGGATAACGTGTTTTCCGGTTACTGGTACTACAACTACAGCTTATCCGGCGATGAAAGACGGTTATGGAAATCTCAGTTTTATGACTATAACAAAATGTATTACAACCCGGCATCTGTCTATCTTCCCTGGCCCAACAAGGCAAATGCCTCTCCCACATCGGCCAGGTCCAATCCCCAGAGTTCCAGCAACACGCTCAATCTGACCAGCGAATATACATCAGATGGGTCTTTGTCCATCAAAAATGCCCACTATTATGTGTGGTATGATGCGGATGGAGACGGCAACTGGATTGACGAGACAGATTCGGGCAATGATGCGGATCCCAATGAGATTTATCTGGTGAACCTTGAAGGATCATCCATAAAATATTATCGTTGGAACGGAGAAGGACCGCACGTGGATGATTCAGAAGTGACCCTTGTGGCATCTCCGCCCAGTACTATTATTCCGAAAAATGAAGACGGAATCACACGGTCTTATACAGAGGAACTGCAGAATTTTGCCAACTGGTTTTCCTATTACCGCAGGCGGGAGTATGCTGCCAAAGCAGCCGTGGCAAATGTTGTCAATTTAATGAAGGGGGTTCAGATCGGATACCTGTCCATCCAAAACCGTTTGATACAGGCTGTTCAAAAGGTGAAAGTTCAGGAATCGGGTGGTTTTGTGGATAATTCTGCGACCTTGCTGACCAGCCTTTATGACGATTATAACTCCAGCGGCGGCACGCCCTTGCGGTTGGCGCTTAAAAATGTGGGGCGCTACTATGACAAGGATGACGGTAAAACCGGTGGTCTGGGCAACTCGCCCTATGCCAGTGAAGCCGACGGGGGGGGGTGTCAGCAGAGTTTTGCTATATTGATGACCGATGGATTCTATAACGGCAGCAGCCCGGTCGTGGGAAATCAGGATGGAACTGAAGGGGTGCCCTTTGCAGATACCTATTCAAATACCCTGGCTGATGTGGCAATGAAATACTCTAAGGAAGACCTGGCAAATACCATTGCCAATATGGTGCCCAGCAGTTTTATTGACGCTGCCACCTACCAGCATATGATTACCTATACGGTTTCTTTTGGGGTGAACGGCACACTGGACCCTGCAAATTTTGATCTGTACAATACCGACCCTGCCAACCGGGTGTATCCCACCTGGCCTGACCCGACGGACGGGGACCAGGAAAAGATCGATGACATGTGGCATGCCAGTGTCAATGGGAGAGGCAGTTTTTTAAATGCTTCCAACCCCAAGGAGCTGGTTGATTCGCTGATATCCGTTATGCAGAACATTGATTCCAGAACGGTGTCCGATGCCTCTGTCTCTGTTAACGGTGAGGAACTACAGGCTGGGACCCGAATATTTCAATCCAGTTATTCTTCCGACGGATGGGTGGGGGATGTAAAAGCCTATGCCATCAACCAGACCAGCGGGGAAGTAATCCGGGATACAGTGGTTTGGTCGGCAGCGGAAATGCTGGAAGACCAGGATTGGAATGTCGGCCGTAATATCGCCACCTTCAACGGATCAGAGGGCATACCCTTTATGTATGACAGCCTCAGTGTGGACCAACAGGCATTGGTTACTGAAGATGAGGTCAACTATTTGAGGGGTGATTTTTCCCTGGAAGTGCAAAATAATGGTGGTTTCAGAAATAGATTCTCCAGCCTGGGGGACATTGTCAATTCAGCACCCCTTTATGAAAATAATGTGCTGTATGTGGGAGGCAATGACGGCATGGCCCATGCCTTTGATGCCAATACAGGTGCTGAGCTGTTTGCCTATGTGCCCAACCTGGTATTCCATAATTTAAAGCGGCTTACCGAAACCAGTTATGCCCATAAATTTTTCGTGGATCTGACCCCCACTTCCAGCAAGATCGGGAGCAATACCTATCTTGTCGGCGGACTCGGCAAGGGAGGGCAGGGCTATTATATGCTGGACATCACGTCTCCTGCAACCAATACAGAAGCCAATACCAGTACCTGGGTGAAATGGGAGTATCCCAAGGCCAATACCCCTGCAGCCGAGCTGAATGATCTGGGATACAGTTTCAGCAAAGCTTTTTTGGTTCGGACTAATGATGATAACATTTCGGGAAATGGATGGGTGGTGATATTCGGCAATGGATATAACAGTGCCAATGGACATTCCATGCTGATGGTGCTCAATGCCACCACCGGTGAATTGATTAAAACCATTGATACGGGGGTTAATTCCTGCAATGGCCTGTCAACCCCTGTTCCCATTGATGTGGACGGTGATTTGAGGATGGATTATGTCTATGCAGGAGATTTAAAGGGGAATTTATGGAAGTTTGATTTTACCGGCAGTTCCAGCAGCGATTGGGAGATCGCCTATAAAAATGGTATAATCCCCATGCCCCTTTTCCAGGCAAAGGATGCCAGCGGTTTTTCCCAACCCATCACCTCCAAGCCGGATGTCATGCGCCATTGCTCAAAAGACGGGTACATGGTGATTTTTGGCACGGGACGGTATCTGGGGGATGTTGATTTCACAGACCCGGCTTCCCAGACCCTTTACGGTGTCTGGGATTATGGAGACGATGCAGACAACACCGAGTACCTGGGCGTTTTTGACCGACCCGGGTTTTCCAATCAGTCCTCTTCGGTTAAGCTGTTGGCCCAGACCCAGGTGGACTGGAGAACGGTAAACGGAAATGAATTGAGAACTCTCAGCGACAATACCGCCAACTGGGAGACAGTGGACGATGTGACCGGGCAGCAGCCAAATCCGGGAACTGCCACTGCCGGCACTCTGGTAGATGCTGGCTGGTACTTTGATCTACCCATAAATCAAGGTGATGAAGGCCATGAACGGATCATATCCGATATCATTATTCGGTCCGGAAATGTCATTGCCATTACCTTCAGGCCCAACAGGGATACGCCTTGTTCTGCCGGGGGCAGTTCCATTGTTCATGAACTCAATGCCTGCTCAGGCGCAAGGCTTTCACAAGCCCAGTTTGATATAAACAATGACGGTCTCATTAATGATGATGACCTGATAAACATCGGCACGCCTGAGGACCCGAATTTGGTTCCGCCAACAGGGCTTTATATTCCCGGGCGGTTGTTTCGTCCGGTTATTGTAACCATACCACGAACGACCGGACCGGATATTGAAGCCAAGTATTTTAGTTCCACCTCGGGCTCCATTCCCATTGTCAGGGAAACAGCAGAGAAACGGGGGGTGTTTTATTGGCGGCAGATTGAATAATGATTTGGATGGTGGGGCGTTGATACACCAAGGGGGATGACATGAATTTGAATAAAAAAAAACGCAGCATAAACCAATGTCTGGTCGCGTTGCTTTCTTTGGCGTGGCTGGCAGGCATGGTCCCTGGGGTATCGGGTGCATGGGCCCAGGAACAGCCGGTTAAACTTCTTGAAATCTTACCGGTGCCGGCCATTGAGCCGGACGTCACAATTGTTCCAAGGGTCTTTGACGGGAAAGGGCGTATCGACCGGGTTGACGGAATGGAAATTGTTGTGGGGGACAGGCTTCGAAAGTTTGCGGTTGCGGTATTGTTTTATACGAAACAGGGCAAAGTCAGCAGCAAAAATCAATTTCGCAAAGGAAATATGGTCGGATACTTGAAAAACAAAAATAATGAAATAACAGCATTGTATAAATTGGAGTAAAACAATGGCTTTTGATACTCTTTTTTCATATGCTGAAATTAAGAAATGTCTTGGTTTGTTTAGAGGAGGCGATATGCGGTGGTTTTTTTGTCTTTGTGCCGTTTTTGTCCTGGTGAGTATTGCACCGGTTCATGGAGAATATTTTCGTTATGTGGATGAAAACGGTGTTGTTTCCTATACGGATGATCTTTCAAAAGTCTCAGAAAAACAGCGGGTTGATATTAAAACCTTTGTCAGTGAAAAACAGGGAACAAATAAAAATTTTGACCCGGAAAAGCAAGCACCAATAGATGAAGATGTTTCCAGTTTTTTGGACAAATCCGGGACCGATGAAAAAATGGCCTATCAAGAATTCAAAGCCTTGAAGGAATCACTTGACCTTGAATTCGATCTGTTGAACAAGGAACGGGATGAGTTGGCCATGGAACGGAAAAAGATCAAAAATAAGGCCGCCATGAAGTCGTTTAATCAAAAGGCATTGGCTCTCAATGATCGAATTCAAGCCTATGAGTCTAAAAAACAAGCTTACCTGAAAAGATTTACCCCTGAAAAGATTTACCAATGATGTTCAATATAATACACCCTGATTGTTGTTGGACGAAGCCGCCACAAGTCAAGACGATTTCTGATATTTTTACTCCCGTTGAGATCGAAAACCTCATTGCTACAACATGCAAACTGCGGTATCGTGTTTTTATTTTAACCACCTATTCAATGGGGTTTCGTTTAGAAGAAACCTTGTCACTTCAGGTTGGTGACATTGATGCAAGCCGAAAACGTGTTCAATTTCGTCGTGGAAAAGGTCATAAAGATCGGCTGGTACCACTACCGGATCTTGCGTGAGCTTTGGAGAAAACATCGTCATCCCCAACTATTGTTTCCCAATGCCACAGGATCTTTAAACACAGTTCAAAAAGCTACAACTCATATGGATAAAAGCGGTACCCAAAAAGCTATGAAAACAGTTATAAATGAATGTGGTATAAACTTTCTCAATTGCTTTTCGCTTCATTTCACTATCTGCCCTGGCATAAATTTCCGTCGTAGAACAGTTAACATGGACTAAAAAATCACGGATGTAGATCAAATCAACACCGGATTGAAGCAAATGCATCGCCTTAAAATGTCTGAGTACATGGGGAACCAACATTGAAACCAACATCATTGTTTGCTTTCTCAACATATTTATTCAAAATATAAGAAATACCCCATCGTGACAGTTGTTGCTTATTCTGGTTTACAAACAAGTAGTTATCACCTTTGGAGACCCCCGGATGGAATTTTTTTATTCCAAGATACGAACTAAGAATTTCAGATGTTTTGCACATGATCGGTATTTGTTGAGTCTTGCTACCCTTACCGTGCAGTCTTATGACGGCTGGGGAGGATATCCTAAAAAAGATCTATTGTGTTTAATCCGTCTGACTAATAATATTTCAAGTTGAGTTACATTTCAAGCAAAGAAGAGGGTGTTCTTAATCACCTGGGGTGTTAATCTTCATCGCATGGATATGTTTTGCTGCTCATATGTAAGCGCCCGGGATCTTGCAGATGCTTCAAAAACGGGGTTCAAAATATCGACAAAATCAAAAATAACGGCTTTTTTCTTCCCCGGAGCCAGCCTTAAGGCACGACCGATATATTGAATAAGCCGGCCTGAAAATTTTACAGGGGTTGTCAAAAATATGGCGCAAATTCCGGGTAAATCAAACCCTTCTCCAATGAGTTGGCCGGTTGCAATAAGAGTTGTGCAGCGGCCATGCTGTAAATCCTGAATAATCCTGTCACGTTCTTTTGGGGATGAGCCCCCGGTGAGAACCTCTGATGAAATATTGTTTTTTTTGAGCAGGGTGTCGTGAAGGATCTGGCAGTGTTCCTTCCTGTCTGATAAAATTAATCTGATTCCTGTGCCCTGATAATTTTCAACAGTATCACAGATGAGACGGTTTCTCGGATAATCCTCTGTCAATTCCGATAAAACCTGTGAATAATATTCACTTGTATCTGTCAGGGTATTAAAGGCAGTTTCTACCCATCTCACTTGGGCATCACAAAGATTTCCGCTGGCCAGTAAATTTAGTTTGTCGATCCGGCCGGTCACATCCCCGACGTGCCAGAAGATCACACTTGAAAGCTTGTCTCTTCTCCAAATGGTGGCCGTCAACCCGGTCATGAACTTTGCACTGAATGCTGTCAACGCTTGTGTAAACGTTCTTGAAGGGCATCTATGACATTCATCAACAATAACATTGCCAATGTGATCCGCCACTTGTTCAGTTTTTTTATAAAGGGTTTGGATCATTGCCACGGTGATTTTGGCACCTATCTTGAATTTGCCGGACCCGATAATGCCTATTTCAGATTTTGGGATATTCAAGAATTGCTCGATACGATCCATCCACTGGTTCAACAACTCTTTTGTATGCACCACAATCAATGCGGGCTGCCTTCGCTGGGCTATCATATACAATGCCATTGTGGTTTTACCACTCCCGGTTGGACTCTCCAGAAGACCGAAATCTTTTTTTAAACAGCTTTCAACGGCTGGTACCTGTACCTGTCTTAATTCTCCGGTAAAATTGAAAATAACCGGTTCAAGGGTTTGTCTGGCATCTATAAAATCGATGTTTTCTCCCTGGGTTTGGCAGATTTTATAAATCTGTGTTGCTGCACCCCGGGGACAAATTAACCGGTTCTCGACTTCTTCATAAAAATATAAAACAGGGTCAATGCCCCGTGTATATCTGCCCATTTTTTGGGCTTCTGAAAATTTTGGATTATCAATGGTAAGCTTTTGTTTAATAATTTGTCCGGTATCAACGGCAAAATTTTCCAAAACCAATTGGCGGTTTAATATGAATTTCATCCCCTGTTTTCCTTTGGGATTTTGTGACTATTCTGAAGCGTCAACTTAAGACGCCACCACCTGATCATAGGCAATCATCAAAAATATGGTGGATATGGGAATTGTAATCATAGTTCCTATGAGAGTAGACCCCCCCAGGGATTGAACAACTGCGTATAGAACAACCAGGATAAGGTGATCGAAAAAACTAGTTTGACGCACAAGAGAGATGCTTTCTTTGCAGGCAGCCATAAGGCCAAGATTTTTGTCTACCATCAACGGAATCATGTATATCAAATAGAAGGTTGCTGCTAAAATAATGATAAGGCCCGGAAGAAAAAGAAGAAAAAAACCAATGGTGATAATAATAACCAATACCAGTGTAAACAGCAATAGGGGTAAAAAAAGACCCAGTTGTGAAAACAAATCCTTAGGGGTGGGTTCTTGTCCGATTCTGACCATATCCAAGATAGATTTTGTATATCCTGCAATCATTACAGGCGCTAATATTCCGAAAGACACAACACTGACACCGATCAAAACCAGTGTTGTGATTATCAACGGTACAATGTTTTTAAGCGATTGGTTGAAGGTGGACTCAATCATTTTTTTAAAGTTCATTTTTTCTCCCTATTGGTTAGTTTTTTTGTCTGGTTTTTGAACAGAAGCTTTGATAAACAAGGGGTGTATTGCGGTCTCTATTGGTTTCAAGGAGAGGTGAACAAAGAGATGTCACCTTTTTTGCTTACCTGGATAATCGGATGCAGGGTTCCCACATCAAGTTTTGCATCCAGGCTGTATGCAAAGGTTTCCCGGTTCTTATTTTTGACAAGATCTGCAAAAAATCCTATGCTGTTAAAAAAATCAACAGATGCCGCCAACAGGATGTCCCCTTCGCCATAGACATCTATTTTGGGTAGTTTGTTGGAAACGCCTGTTAGTAAATTGTGGCCTTCAAGATTGATGGTATAAGCGATGCCTTTTAAATCAAGGGCAAACCTATTTGGATTGACAATGTGCAGTCCTATTTCAAACCGCGGAACCATTCCTTCCCCGGGGATTGCTTTAAAAGAGGTAATACTGACAATGGGGGTTTCATAATCTGTCTGAAGCCCGGCACAGCCCGTCAGGTAAATTCCTAAAAAAAAGATGAAAATAAGTTGTTTCATATCCGTCTATCCAATCACGTCAAATAAAGAGCCGATGGTTTCTTCATAGGATTGTATGGTTTTGGCATTTGCATTAAATCCGTGTTGAGCTGAAATCTGCTGAACCAGTTCTTGTGCAATGTCTGTGTTTGATAATTTTTTAAGGGACCCATTGTTTTGTATGGAAAAGCTCATTTGACTGCTCCTGTAAATAATTATTCTAAGCTCATTTCAAGCAAGAATTGTGCATAACCTCATATTTATATGATAGATTCTTGTTATCAGGGTACTCCAACTCTTAAATTCAATATAGCCAAACAATTTATTTGTAATGAAACAGCATTAATTGTTCGATAGTTTAACAAAAATTGTCATGGATTGCAATCGTTTCAGAACCGAACGTTTCAGGACTGGGGTAAAATTACTTGTTTTTTATGTTTGAACTGATATTAATAAGCAGGATTTAAAATGATTCTATTGGGAAGGATGGCGGGGGTTTAATCTTAATTTAGATGAGGAGGTGTGCCGTGTTTACAATAGAGAAATCTGTGATGCTTCTTGTGGATGTTCAAGGGCAGCTGGCCCAACTGATGTACGAAAAAGACAAATTTTTTGGCTCCCTGTCGCTGATGATAAAAGCCATGAAAATACTGAATGTTCCCATCCTGTGGATGGAGCAGATTCCTTCCAAACTTGGGAAGACCATCGGCGAGCTCTCTTGCCTCATGGACGGGGCTGCACCCATTGAGAAGATTTCCTTTTCTTGTTGTAAAGAACCTGAGTTTATGAATAAATTTAAAGCCCTGGGCCGAAGCCAGGTGTTGTTGACCGGTCTTGAAACCCACATCTGTGTTTACCAGACAGGATATGAACTGCTAAACCAAGGGTATCAGGTCCAGGTGGCTGCCGATTGTGTTTCTTCCAGAACAAAGGAAAACAAAGAAATAGGTCTCGAGCGTCTGGTCCAGTCAGGTGGACAGCTTACCAGTGTGGAAATGATTTTGTTTGAATTGATGCAAGAAGCACGCGGGGAAGAATTCAAGCAGATCGTAAAATTGATTAAATGAAGCCGGTTAAGGAAAAATCAAATCAGACGGCCAGATTGTTGACTTTAGTATAGGAATCAGATGCCTGCTTCATGTTCCCAAAGGCCTTGGTTTCATTGGTCTCTGCCTGTTGTTTGGCCTGGAGCATGGTAAGTTTAGAACTGGCCTTTGCTGCTAGGACTGCTGCTTTGGCCCGAAATTATGGATGCCCTAACTGGATTCCCACCTAAATATCCCTTGCCGGGTGAATAATTATTAGTGCTGTTTATATTCATCGCCCATCATCCTGAAAGATCAGATTTTGTTTTTAACGTCATAAATATAAGGACGTTAAGAGAAATTTGCAATCATTTGTCCATAATTGTTTAGAAATTTCAAAACACTATATTCGGATCTATTCTTATAATCAAATTGACATATAAACGGTTATATTGTATTTTAAAAAGATTCGTTCAGATTAATTTTTGGAACGAGAGGTGATGGATACAACGTTCAGTTGCTCCTATCCTATTTTATTTGTAAGAATGGTCAGCAAAGGGTTTCATTTCAAAGAGTGTTTCACAAGGATGGATTTATGAGCCGAAAAATAGATGTTTTCCGAAAAACAAACGAAACACAAATTGAAATCCATCTGGATTTAGATGGCACAGGAAATGCCGATATCTCTACGGGGATTCCGTTTTTTGATCATATGTTGACTGCCTTTACCGTCCATGGTTTTTTTGATCTTAAAATCCTTGCCAAGGGCGACCTTGAAGTGGATTTGCACCATACAATAGAAGATACCGGGCTTGTCCTTGGGCAGGCTTTCCATGAAGCCCTTGAAAAAAAAGAAGGGATACAAAGGTTTGGTGACAGCTGTATTCCCATGGATGAGGCATTGTCCCGGGTGACAGTGGATTTGTCTAATCGCCCCTATCTTGTATACCATTTTCCAGAAGACTTGAGGTCAAGAGGCTTTTTTGACGCGGATCTTGCCCGAGAGTTTTTCCAGGCATTCAGTGTTAAAGGCGGATTTAACCTTCATATAAATTCATATTATGGTGTTAATGAGCACCATGTGCTTGAATCTATTTTCAAGGCCATGGGAAAGTCATTAAATAGTGCAACCCGTATTAACGAGAATCTTTCCGGGCCCCTCTCCAGCAAAGGCAGTTTGTAGACGATCCTTATTGCTTTGATTTTAAATAATTACAAATATTATCTTTACCGATGATTATTGACATGGTTTATTAAGTACTTAATTTATATGACCTTGTATAACCGGTTGAAATTTTGGAGCCAGCACCACCGAAAATGTATATTCCTGAAGAGAAAATTTCAGAAATTTTAAACACTTCAGATATTGTAGATATTGTATCAGAATCTGTTATTCTTAAAAAATCGGGCAGGAACTTTTTCGGCCTGTGTCCCTTTCATTCAGAGAAGTCACCTTCTTTTTCCGTGAATGCGGACAAACAGATTTTTCATTGTTTCGGCTGCGGTGCCGGAGGGAATGCATTGTCCTTTGTCATGAAATATCACGGGCTCTCTTTTCCCGAAGCAGCCAGGATGGTGGCAAGAAAATATAATATAGTTCTGGAGACCGAATCGATTGATCCTGTAAGGAGAAAACAAGTTCTTGCTAAAGAATCTTTGCTTCGGTTGAATAAAAAAGTAATGAGCCTTTATGCCGGGGTTCTCAATGAAACCTCCAAAGGGAAGGCCGCAAGGGATTACCTTGAAAATAGAGGCATGACAAGGGATATAATTGATGAATTTTATTTGGGACTTGCCCATGACGCCTGGGATGATGTTGTCCATTTTCTAAAAAAAGAAAAGGTGACCCGCCAGATTGCAGTGAATTCCGGTCTGATTTTGCCAAGAAAACAGGGCAACGGGTATTATGACAGGTTCCGAAATCGAATCATGTTTCCTATTTTTGACATCAATATGCAGGTGGCGGGTTTTGGTGGGCGTGTCATGGATGATGCCATGCCCAAATATATGAACTCCCCTGAAACTCCCGTTTACAGCAAGGGCAGGATCCTTTACGGCCTGCATGCTGCCAAGCAATATTGCCGCCGGGAAGGAAGCGTTTATATAGTGGAGGGATATTTTGATTTTTTATCCCTTTACCAGCATGGGATTAAAAATACAGTTGCCAGTTTGGGTACGGCATTGACCCAGGAACATGTCCGAATCTTAAAAGGGTATGCCGCCAGGATGATTCTTGTATTTGATTCCGATGATGCTGGAATCAATGCTGCTAAAAGAAGCATTCAGATTTTTATGGGGGAGGCTGTGGATACAAGAATTCTAGTTTTGCCGGATAAGCATGACCCGGATTCCTTTGTGATGAAGCATGGACGAGATTCTTTTTTAGAGCTTGCAGCCCAAGCTAAAACCATTATGCAGTTTTTACTCGGGCTTGCCATGGATACCCATGGTTTGTCCGTAGAGGGCAGGATTAGAATTTTAGATGAGATGAAACAGCACCTGGCATTAATTAAAGATTCAGCATTAAGATCTTTATATGTAAGAGAGCTTTCAGAAACCCTGAACATTGATGAACGAGCGGTTTTGGAAAAAGTGAGAGATGCTGTTATCCAAAAAAATACAAAACAATCTTCGCTTATGCCAGACCACCCCACGGATGAGGAAATCCTGGTATCGGATCCAAGGGAACGTCAAATTTTAAGTATCATGTTAAATTATCCCAACCTGATACCAGAGGTGGTAGAAAAAGATGTATTAAGCTGTTTTTATTCAAAACGGTTCCAAAAAATTGCCAGGAAAATTATAGCAACCGAATCGGTCAACGAGGGTTTTGTTACAAGTGTTATGGCAAAAATAGACGATAACAGGGATCAGGAATTGATTGCATCCCTTGCAATGGATGATTTTTCCGGAAACGAAGATATGGCCAATACAGCAAATGTCTTGATGAACCGGATTATAAGAATCAGGAAAAAAACCGAAAATATTTTAACAACAAAGATTATAAGTGCGGAAAAGGGCTGTGATGCGAATGTGACAGACCTGTTAAGAAAAAAACAGCTCGAAATTCAACAATTACACGATAGTCAACAACTTTAGGCCTTTGGGAGGCATTATATGGCAAAAAAGACAAATACGTCTGGAGAGAATATAGTGATCAGTAAGGATGTAATGCGTAAGCTTATAGAAAAGGGTGCAAAAAATGGAGTTCTCTCTTTTGCCGAGATAAATGATGCCATATCTGGTGATTTATACTCTTTTGATCAGATTGACGACATTGTGGTTCAGTTCAAAGAACTGGGGATTGAACTGGTGGATAAGGAAAAGGTCTCTTCAAAGAAAGCAGCGGCAACGCCTAAAAAAAAGGCGGTTAAAAAGGCAGTTAAAAAAGCCAAAACCATTGAAGAGGCCAAAGGTACCAAAAAAGATCTTTTTTCAGTTAAAAAAGACAAGCCGGATCTTGAATTCGGTGCGGTAACAGATCCTGTTAAAATGTACTTGAAAGAAATGGGCATGGTGACCCTTTTGAGCAGGGAAGGTGAGATAGAGATTGCCAAAAAAATTGAGGCGGGTGAACGAAAGATTCTTCGATCCATGCTCAATTGTCCGATTTCATTGTCCATCATTTTTATGTATGGGAAAAAAATGGAAAAAAAGTCCATGAGACCCAAACATGTACTGCGGGATGTTGATGAAGGGGACGGGGTGGTGGATGAAGTGTCCAAACAGGAAAAATTTCTCAATGCTCTTACCCATATCAATGACATCCACGAGGAAAATCAGGGAAAAAGAGAACAGCTGGTCAGTCTGAAAAAAGGAACTAAAAAATTTGAAAACCTCGAACGAGAGATCTTCGACAATACGGAAATCATATTTGAGCATTTAAAACGGTGGCGGTTTGAAGCCAACGTAATCGATAATATTGAAAAAAGTATCCGCAATACCATTGCCTGGTTTGAAAATGTTGATCAGCTTTTGGAAAAATGTGCCAAGACCTTTAATGTGCGCAAAGACACCATGTTAAAGCAGGGGGCGGACCAGGAGTCCTTTTTACGTTGGGTGACTGCTAGATGTGATCTTAAGGAAGAAAAGGTCAGTTTGCTGTATGAGGATATCTGTTCGGTGCTCGACCAGGTGGACCAGCGCAAAAGTTTTATCAAGGGCGGTATAGAAGACTTGCAAGCCATAACCCAGGGGGTTGACTCGGGACGGAAAAGTGCCGATTTTGCCAAGCGGGAATTGGTAAGGGCCAACTTGAGACTGGTTGTCAGTATAGCCAAAAAATATACCAACAGGGGGCTTCAATTTCTGGATCTTATCCAGGAAGGAAATATCGGTTTGATGAAAGCCGTGGACAAGTTTGAATACAGAAGGGGGTATAAATTTTCAACCTATGCTACCTGGTGGATACGCCAGGCCATTACCCGGGCCATTGCCGACCAGGCCAGGACTATTCGTATTCCCGTTCATATGATCGAAACCATCAATAAACTCATCAGAACTTCCCGGTATCTTGTCCAGGAGATGGGCAAGGAACCCTCACCCGAAGAAATTGCCGAAAAAATGGAAATCCCCATTGATAAAGTCAGAAGGGTGCTCAAGATAGCCAAGGAACCCATCTCTTTAGAAACTCCCATTGGAGAGGAAGAAGACAGCCATTTGGGTGATTTTATTGAAGACAAGAAATTTTCCATTCCTTCTGAAGCTGCCATCGATTTCAGCCTGGCGGAACAGACAAGGAAAATACTGGCAACCCTGACACCACGGGAAGAAAAAGTATTGAGAATGCGGTTTGGTATTGGAGAAAAATCCGACCATACCCTGGAAGAGGTTGGAAAGGATTTTACGGTTACCCGGGAAAGAATCCGTCAGATTGAGGCCAAGGCATTACGCAAGCTCCGGCATCCAACCAGAAGCAAAAAACTCAAGACCTTCATAGAAAATTAAATCTTGACATCGGGTTATGATTGCTATATATAAATCAAGTTTGTTTGCATGGTAACGGGCCTATAGCTCAGTTTGGCAGAGCCACCGGCTCATAACCGGTCGGTCCCTGGTTCGATTCCAGGTGGGCCCACCATTAAACGAACAAAAGGCAAACCCCCATGAATGCGATGAAAATGAAAAAAGGATGGTCAGGTCATATATGAATGTGCCTGTTGAATATCAAAGCGATATAAGAATAAAAAGCGTGGTAGTATACCACGCTTTTTTTGTTTATGGAGGCGAGGTATGCCATTAACCGTCAAAAAAATAATAGATATCATCAATGGCTTTGCCCCCTTTGATCTTGCCGAAAACTGGGATAATTCCGGGCTTCAGGCAGGCGATCCTGACGGGGAGATTCAAAAAATCATGGTCAGTCTGGATGTGTCCAAAGAGGTTATGGAGGCGGCCAGAGACTGGGGGGCGGATCTTGTGCTGTCCCATCATCCACTGCAGATGACCCCTGTAAAATCCATTGATTTTAGCAAAATGCCGGGATCAGCCATTGGTCTGGCTGCCAGGGAACACATCAGTATAATTTCTGCACATACCAATTTAGACAAAGCCGTTGACGGGCTCAACGATTATTTTGCTCAAATTATGGGTGTCAACTGCGATGAATCCCTTTGTCCGGATTCAAACAAAGCGGCTTCACATTTAGACGAATCCAAGGGACAACTTCAGGGACTGGGCAGGATAGGGCATCTGAAATCTGTGCTATCCCTTAGGGATCTGGCCTTAAACGTTAAGGAACGTCTCGGGCTTGAACATCTTCGGGTAATAGGCGATCTGGATCTTCAAGTGGATCGAGTTGCGCTGTGTACCGGCTCTGGTGGTTCTTTGATGGATTGTTTCCTAGGATCTTCCGCAGATGTTTATATAACAGGTGATGTTAAGTACCATGAAGCAAGACAGGTTGAAATAAACCACAAAGGCCTGATAGATGTGGGACATTTTGCTTCGGAAATCATTGTGGTTGATCTGCTGGAAAGCAGTCTATCCCAGGCGCTCGCATCTGTTGGATATGATATAAAGATACAAGGGTTTAAAAAAGAAAAAGATCCATTCAAAACTGTTTAAGGATAAACTATGAAGGATACATCAAAACCGGATATTGCGACACTTGTTAAACTTCAAGAAGCGGAAACTGAGATCGTCAGACTTCAGGCGGTTCTTGAAAAGGTTGAAAACGAAAAAACAAAATTGGTATCACGGCTTAAACAATTTGAAAAAGCCCTGGTTCAGAATAGAGAAGACCTTGTCCGTGCCCAGTCTGCATGTCGTGATAGCGAGCATGAAGTCCAGATTGTGGATGATCGGATTATTAAAAGCAATGAACATTTAAGAATGGTTAAAACCAACAAGGAGTATCAGGTACTTTTGCGTGAGGTGGATGACAATAAAAAACGTAAAGATGCCCTGGAAACTGAATTACTCGAATTTATGGATGAACGGGAAAAATCGGAAACCATAGTAAATGAGAGCGAACGAGAGTATGAATTGCTGGCAGAACAGATCGCGGCCCAACAAGCTGAGATGGAAAAAAAATGCAGTGATGACAAGGAACTGTTGGAGGAATACCTGGCACAGCAAAAGGATATTGGCAAACGCCTGGACCCCGCTTTGATGGACATGTTTCGTAAAATATCAAAAATGAACCAGGGGTCTGCGGTTACCGGGGTAAGCCATGAAGTCTGCTCTGGATGTTTTATGAATATTCCGCCCCAGCTTTATATTGAAGTGCAACGAGGATCTTCGTTGATTTCATGTCCCCAATGCAGTAGAATCCTTTATTATGTAAATATTGATTAAAATTTCGGTCTGACCGGACTAAACGATCGCGGGGTGCTTTTTTTGTACCTCGAGGAAAGTCCGAACACCACAGGACAGGACGCTCCATAACGTGGAGTCGCGGCGACGTGAAGGAAAGTGCAGCAGAGAGTAGACCGCCCTTTGGAGTGGCAACATTCCTTGGGGTAAGGGTGAAACGGTGCGGTAAGAGCGCACCAGTTTTCCAGGTGACTGGAAAAGCTTGGTAAACCCCGTCCGGTGCAAGACCAAATAGGGAAATGCTTGAGGGCTGTCCGCCCAAGTTTCCGGGTAGGTTGCATGAGGTGCATGGCAACATGTATCCCAGATGAATGATCGTTGGCCCGTGGCTGGGTAACCGGCCCGGGTGACAGGATTCGGCTTACTGGACGGTCAGACCGAAATTTTTTTAACTTTATCTTTTTTAACTTGGATTTAATTAAACCGGATAGTGAATAATGAGTCTTGCATGTGATATCTCGTTCAAGGAAAAGACCAATATTTTTTCCTTTGAATACCTAAAGTGTTTGTTGTTCATTAATAATCTTGAATCCGACGATTATCTGTTTACCAAAAAACTGTATTCCAAACTCATTACCACCTCCCATATCCTGGAAGATTTCCTGGATTTCCACGGGGCTAAAAAAAATAAAGAGTGGGTTTTTTACCGCGAGCTGAGTGCCAGCGTCCGCCATCTTTCCCTTGCCTGTTATTCCCAGCGTCATTTGTTGAATCGGTTTAAATTTTACCAAATTGAAAATGGCCACCAGGACATGTTTAAACGAGAGGCTTTAGATACCCTGAGGATTATCCAGGATTCTTTGAAGCTTGCCGTACCGGTTATTTTAGACGAAGCAAAGCGGTTGGATATAACCATTCCTGAAACCGGGTATGACCTTAGTTATTTCCCCGGAATTACCTCTTCCCAGCATCTGGATCACAACATAGATGATTTTAATGCAAAAGATAACCAGAAAGAAAATTTAACCCGGATTGCCAGTGAATTTCTTGAGGTGATCAAGGACTTTGACCAATTTTCCTTTTATGAGCGATATGATTTAAAAAAGATCCATCAACTGGTTCCCGGGAAAATTAATGAAGTGATTATTCGCAGTTATGAAATGCGGATCCATAATATTCAATCCTCCTTTGATTCCTATGTGGTGAATTCTGAGTCTGCCGCTGAAAATATTATTTTAGATGAGCTCCGCAGTCATTTTTCCGTTGTTTACCATATTTTTCAGGTCATGGGCCGGCTATTGCATTTTTATGAACGCCATTTGTATGACGTTGGATTTAAAGATGTTTATAAGAACGTCAGTGTTGCCTTGTCCGAATTGATTGATCGGGATCTTCTGTTGGACCGGGCGGTAAATTTTTGTCTCTTTTATGCGGCCAAGTTTCTTTCTTCAGGTAAGGAAGTCGCTTTTCGAATCATTAATGAAAACATGGAAAGATCCACCATCCAGGTGGGCATCCCTAAAGACAGGGGATTTCACAGTCGCCCCAGTCTTTTGGTGGCAAAAATTGTCCAGCACTACGGCGGTGAGGTAAAATTGCAGGTGGGAGAAGATTTCTTTGATGCCTCATCGGTTCTTGATATACAATGGGCCGGGGGCAAGGTCAAAAAGGAAGAAATTGAGATCGTAGCCTTTACCGGTGATTCAAGGGCATTGAACGATCTTGTTATACTGGCAGGGGTTAACTATGGTGAAGACCACATGGGCAAGGGAATCCCTTTGCCTAAAGAATTATCCTATTTGAGCTGAATACGAATTAGGTGAATTAGGTTTAATTAGATGAATTCTTTCAGGCATATTGCGATCATTGTGGCTGGCGGCAAAGGACAGCGCATGCAGTCCCGACAAAAAAAGCAATATCTGGAACTTGCGAAGATCCCCGTTTTAACCAGGACCATCACGGTCTTTGATTCCCATGAAAAAATTTGTGATATTATTTTGGTCGTCCCCGAAGAGGATAGAAAATTTTGCAGGGAAATCATTCTGGAACCCTTTGGTTTCAAGACGCCCATTCATTTAGTAAATGGCGGAATAAGACGTCAGGAATCTGTTTTTAAAGGGTTGAAAAAGGCCTGTGAATTAACCTTTTCCTTTAACAAAACAATGGTGCTGATACATGATGGGGTCCGGCCCTTTATTGGGAAAACATTAATAGATGATTGTATTGCCAAGGCCATTATAAATGGGGCCTGTATCCCCGCTGTAAAAATTACAGATACCGTAAAAAAAGTTTTGGATGGTCAGAAAATTGTTAAAACCCTTGATCGGGATTCTCTATATAAGGCCCAGACGCCCCAGGTTTTTCGCCTTGACCTGGTTTTAAAAGCATATGCCCATGCAGAGGCCACTTCATTTGCCGGGACCGATGATGCTTCCTTGATGGAGCATGCCGGGCTTCCTGTTTTTGTCACCAAGGGATCGTTGTTCAATATTAAACTGACAACCCCCGAAGATCTTTCCCTGGCCCACTATTTTTTGAAACCCCTGTGATCTTGCCCCCACTGCCATGGATTTGTTCAAATCCGGGGTGGACTTAAAATTATTGCTGCTTGCCCACAAATCCGGAAGTATTCTGGTAAAGAGCAAAAACGCCAATATCGAAACAATAGAAGATTTTGCCGGTAAAACCGTTTTGATACCCTACCAATTATCCATCCACAACATGCTGTTTCACAAGCTTTTATCGGAAAAAGGACTCAAACCGGGGCGGTCCACAGAAAAGGGGATTGATGTGACCCTTGAAGTTGTGGCGCCTTTTCAGATGCCCGAAGCCATTGAATATGATGAAGAGGGTGAGATAGGCGGTTTTATTGTGGCAGAACCCTTTGGGTCCCAGGTAATTGCCCAGGGGCATGGTGAAGAATTTGCCCTGTCAAAGGATCTTTGGCCGGGGCATCCTTGTTGTGTTTTTGTCGTGAGATCGGAGATTATCGAAAAACATCCCGAAGCAATTCAGGAAATTTGCAACAGCTTTGTGAAATCGGGTCTTGCCATTGATGCACAACCAGAACCTGCCGCCATCATTGGGGGTGACTTTTTATCCCAGGACAAAGAATTGATCCGAAAAGTTCTCACCATGCCGCCGGACCGGATTACCACAGGTGAGCAGTTCCCGGTAATAGAAGATCTTGATATCATCCAGAAATATATGATGGATAAAATGAAGATTATGACAAGTCTTATTGACCTGGAAAAATTTGTAAACACCGAATTTGCAATTAAAGCAGGTGCCAAATAAATAAAATTATTTGGCAGATAAATAAAATTTCAGGGATCCGAAGCGAATGTAAAGCCATGGTTCGACAAATTTAAAATGCATATTTGATTTTTCTTTTTTAATCTGGTATTGTGTTGCCAATGCGATGCAGCTAAAAGAAAGGAGAACTATATGAAAACAGCAACAATTCCATCGCTTCGTGTGAATCCAGAATTGCGGCATGCAGCAGAAAGTGTTTTACAGGATGGAGAAACCTTATCAAGTTTTGTAATTGAATCACTGCGTACCTGTATTCAATATCGACAGATGAAAAAAGAGTTCATTGCACGTGGTTTTGCATCACGGGAAGAAGCACGACAGACCGGTGAGTATTTTGATGCAGAAGATGTATTAAATGAACTGGATGACATGCTTTCAAACGCAAAAGCTGGATGAGTTATCGAGTCCGTTATACCAGGAGCGCAAAAAATGACATTAAACGGCTTTATCGCTTTCTTTTGGAATATGATATTGAGGTTGCCCGGCGAGCACTTAAAGAGATAGAAAAGAGCATTGAGTTTTTAAGGAATTCCCCGTTTGCCTGCCGAAAAGCAGTTATTGACAATCCCTTTTTGCGGGAGATTCTAATATCCTTTGGTGCAAGTGGTTATGTAGCTTTATTTGAGATTGAGAATGCTGAAGTGGTTACAATTTTGGCGATTCGGCATCAACGAGAACAAGATTACTATTAAAAAATACACATTCCTGCCATTATAGACTGGCCTTCAAATTATCTGGCAGAATCAATAAATTTGTATATTTGGGAAATCGCCTTTTCACTCCATTGTGATTTTCCTGAAATCGTTTGAACCCCATCCTGGTTAAGGCGTTTTGTGGTTTCTTCTGTACTCAAATTTTGAGTTTTGAGGCCTAAAATTATTTTCATCACAGCCGCCTTGTATTCCTTCAGGTTTTTTTCTGGAGTGATATTCGGTTTTAAAGACGGCGTGTCGTTGATAAGGGCGCTGAGATCGTCCATGGGCTCTATGGACTTATCCGTGGGGGGTAGGGAATTGGGACCCATGGAATCTGTGATCAATAACGACAGATCGTCCAGTTCCACTGTTTCCAAAGAAGCGCTGTCTTCAATTAACAGGGACAGGTCATCTAAATCATCTGTTTTCGGTGAGGCCTGGGTTGAAACCGCATCGATCAAGGTCGATAAATCGTCCATAGCTGGATCCGACGGCTCATCTATAAGCCTCGACAGGTCATCAATTTCAGATACTTCCCTTTCTTCCCTTGCTGCTCGGGTTGGCTCCTGGTCAATGAGAGCGGACAAATCGTCTAATTGAGGTTCTATTTGTGTCGTGGGGGGGTGAATCTTCGGGTTTTTGAGAAATAATCTCCGGGATATTTTGGACATCCACTAGGGGATCTTCAAGGAGAATATCCTCCTCGATTAAATCAGACAGATCATCCATTTGAATTTCACTGGCTTCCAATAGATCGATGGAGGGATCTGGAGAATTAAATATTTCCGGGTAATCTTGTTGCCCGGTATCCCCGGTATCCCCGGTATCCTCGAGATTTGCCAGGTCCATATCCTGGTTTGTTTCAAGGGTCATTACCTGTGCTGCCGTGTGCACCATCTCCCTTGTGGGGGAATCAAGGCGTCGGTGGTGGTTCATCTCCTGGAGCGCATTGGCAATATTGTTCATGGCCATGGCTTTTTTCTCTTCAGCTTCGGCTCGTTTTTCAATGGCAACGGCTTTTCTTTCCTCTGCGTTTGCCCTTTTTTCATGGGCTGTGGCCACCCGGTTCTGCTGAATTGCAATATCATCAAACAAAGATTTAATAAGCGTGAGTCCATCCTTGCTTACCCGAATATCTTCATTGGGCTGTTCGAGAAAATTGCGGTCCATTTTTTGGTCAGAGTTTATGGGGCTTGATTTCATGGGGTCCGATTTCATTGAACCCGATTTTATTGAATCGGAAAATTCATGTGACCCGGTTTTAAGTTCCTGATCTATTTCCGATGGCAGCAATCCTGCCTCCAGAGATTCTTGGATTTTAATTAAGATAGGATGGTATTGCGCGAATAGTAATGATGCCCGTCAATACGCTCAAAGGACAGCCATGGGCGGAACCGCTTTAAAATAAATTTTAGGGTGACTATCCCAAAATTGAGCTCTCGTGCGATGTCTGTAATTGATAATGATTTTTCCTGGTTCATTTTTGCCTCATTTAAACCGGATAATGGGTTTTCTTCTACCCGTAATGCGCCGATATGTTTCATCTGGATACCCCAAAGCAATTACGGCATGTATCCTCTCGCCCTTTGGAATATCTATTTTGGGCTGGATGGTTTTGTCTGTTTTCATGGCTTCAACGGCAAACCCGATAAGGCAGGATCCAAGTCCCATAGTGTGGGCCGCCAGTAAAATATTTCCCGCGGCCAGCATGGCATCTTCCTTGGGGCAGCTGGCTTGCTTGCCGCTGCCGATCAGAATACAGGCAGTGGCACCATGGAACAGCCGATCAATATTCTGGTATTCCATTTCATCCATGGCATCCTTTACAGATGCATAATATTCTTTATAATAGGCATCAAGGGCTTTTATGCCCACGAGACGCAGTCCTTTTCTTAAAAATGGATTTTCAGCCTTTTTATTCAAATTTTGGAAAAAATGTTTTATGGATGTACCAAAATTTATGACCGATTGCCGAGAAGAAAGGCAGGTAAAAGTCCATTCCTGGCTGTTGGTTCCCGAGGGGGATAAAATTGCCAGTTTAATGAGATCCCGTAAAATTTCAGGTTCCACGGGCCGGGTTTTAAAATTTCGACAGGATCTTCTGGATGCCATGAGCCTGGCCAGATCTGTGGTGGGGAACTCCCCAAATTTCATCCATTTTTTATCCAGAGAAAAGGTTTCAAATGAGGTCATTTCATCGTCAAGTGCTGTCACTTTAATGGCGTCTACCGGGCAAACGGCCATACAATGACCGCATGAAAGAGAAAACTCTCCTGTAACAACGGCAATGCCATCGATAAGAGAAAGGGTATCAGAAGGGCAAACCTCAAGACAAAGGCCGCATCCGGTGCACTTATCAGGGTCAACAATAGTGGTTACGTTTCTGGGGTTCATTAAGGTCCTGGCAAATTAGTTAAATAGCATATTGGTATCATAATTTTCTTCACACAGAAAGAAATATCTATGGGAGGTTTACGAAAATCAATAAACCAAGACCTGTGTAATGATAGCGATTAGAAATGCTGAACCAAATGACCGACCACGTTTTTGGAAATCGAGCAAATCGTTTGACACTCTTTTTTTAACTTGTTATATTGTTAGCAAATAGGTATCTCATCTTAATCTAATCCTAAATTTCGTTCTGATAAATGAGCATCGCCTGACTCCTCTTTTTGAAATCTCAGCTTTTTGTAATCTCAATTGGCAAAGCAGCAAATGTGTGCCTGTTGTACCTACAATTGAAAAATTCCAATCAATATTGACTGGCAGCTGTCTCTTTGCTGCTTAGGGAGGGTAAAATGGCCAACAAAGCAAATCCAAAATCCTTGTTACACCATGTTGATGCGGTTAAAAATAAGAAAAAGGTTTTTGAAGATGCCTTTCAAGGTGTTTCCCGGATGATTTTGGATGCCGGTATTCAAAAAATTACCGTTAAAGGAAAGACCACCTATCAATTTGATTTGTTCAGCCAGGGGAAAAAACATCTGATTGGTATGTATGATGAAATCAACAGCCTTGTTTCCTTTGTAAAGGATGCCTCCGAAGGGGGGTCCTCACGGGAAATGGCCTTTGTACTGGTTGGAGAACCCGGCAACGGCAAGACCTTTTTGGTGGAATATCTCTGCGCACGGTACCGGGAGTTTTTAACCATTCCTGAAAACAGAAAATACACCTTCAGGTTTGTTAATTTAGACAAATTGGGGGGATACGGAAAAATCTCGTTTATCGAATCCCAGACCTATGAAGACCCCATGATTCTTGCCATGAGTCTTGACGAAACAAAAGAAGGTTCCATGGAATATTTGTCCAAAAAGTTTAAGTTTACACCCCGGAAAACAGAAAGTCTCTATGATAAATATAGGCCGTTAGGGGCTTGTTCCGCCTATATCTGGAATCAGATCAGGGAAACCTGCGACAACGATATTACCAAGATGCTTTCTTTTATAGAAATTATCCAGGTGCCGTTGATTGAGAGTCTTGGCACCATTACCGGTAAATATCCCGCCAAGGACAAAATAACTTCATCTGCTGTGGATCTTATGGGTGAAGAATCCATCCAGCGCCTGCTTCATATATCTGATTCCAACAACCCTTATCGGTTTGATCTGCGACGGGGGGCCCTTGCCCGGGTTGCCGGCGGGGGGATTCATTTCAGTGATGAAATATATAAGAATAAAAAGGATTTGGTTCAGGTTTACCTGGGGGTGATCCAGAACCGGACCATCGAACTGGACGGTTTTAGATGGCCCATTGACACCCTGATTATTGCCACCAGCAACAATTCCGAGTTTGACACCTTTTTATCGGAACGGGAAGAAGCCCCCATCATCGACAGGTGTCGAATCTGTTATGTGGCCCACAACACAGATTATAAGATTCAACGCTATTTAACCGAGTACGCCATAGGTACCGACACCAAACGTTCCTTGGCCCACGAGGTGCTCCACCAGGATCCCAACTTAAATTATGCGGCTTCCGTTGGCGTGGTTTTGAGCCGGCTGCCCCGTTCCGACAAATTAACCCCTGTTGAAATCATGAAGCTTGCGGCCGGGGAAGTGGCCGGTGAAAAGAGTTTGAAAACCCTGGCAGAACTCATTGATTCCCTGAACCAGGACACCGAGATCACCAAGCGGTTCGGACAAAAGGGGATGGGCCAGCGGAACCTGGGAAGGGCAGTTCAGCTGCTGCTGGAAAGTTCGGAAACCAATGAAGGCAAGTGCATGTTTGCCCTGGATATCTTTAAAGCCCTTGAAAGGACGGTTTTAGATTATGTCCAGGAGCCGTCCGATCGGGCAAAATTTAAAGAAGACCTGAAGATTGCCCGGGGGCTATACCGCGAGCGGATTATGACGGAAATGTTCAATGCCTATATGGATGAACCCCTGGCCATTAAAAAGGATGTGTTAAATTATGTAAACATGATCATAGGGGTGGATGCTGAACACCTGGGGCCTGACATGATGTGGAAATACAAGGATCCCCAGACCGGTGAATTAAGGGCGCTAAAAATTGATGAACGCTACATCAAGAATGTTGAGGAGCGATTGGGCTTGAAAACAGAAGAGCAGCGGGCTTCCTTTAGAAATTCCATTCGAAAGATATACGGGCAAAAATTGAGTGTGGATGCCAATTACGATTTCATGGACAATCTTGATTTGGTCAAGGCCATAACCGATGTGCGCTTAAAATCTGATATTGCAGGGGCAGGTTCCTTGATCGGTGCCCTGGCAAATCGGACAAATGAAGAAAATCAAAAGCTCTACGATCGAATGATTTATACCATGAACGAAAAACTTGGCTATTGTCAGACCTGTGCCCAGAAGACCATCGAGTATTTTTGCAGTCAGGAAGATGATAAATAAATGTAAAAGGTGTGAGTTATGAGTATTGAGAAAGATCGTTATTTTCTCACAACCCATATCTCACAACTCACAAGAAGGGAGACCCTGTCATGACAACCCTTGATGAACTCCTTGAAAGAGACAGACAAAGAGAAGCGGATGGATTCAAGCGAAAGATTCGCATCGGACAAATTGTAAAACCCGGTTCCGGAGGCAAGGAAAAGATTATCGTGGTGCCGACAACCGTGGAAGAAAAACTAATCCATGACGAAATCAATATGGATCAGGAACAAGGAGAAGGGGAACCCTCTGGGGGAACAGGAGAAGGAGAGGAAGGCGATATCATCGGAGAACAGCCGGTCCGACCCGAAGAGGGAGAGGGAGAGGGTGAAGGTTCCGGTGAAGGCCCGGGAGAAGGAGAGGGGGGGGAACATGAATTTGAGGCCAATGCCTATGAACTGGGTAAGGTGTTGTCCCAGGATTTTCAACTGCCCAATTTAAAGGACAAGGGTAAAAAAAGAACCCTGGCCAAATATGTTTACGATCTGACGGATAAAAATAAAGGGGTGGGTCAGTTTCTGGATAAAAAAGCCACCCTGAAAAAAATTGTCCAGACCAATATTATGCTGGGCCGCATCCCGGACATCTCCGATATCGATACCACCCAGTTTCTTATATCTCCCCAGGATATGATCTATAGGATTTTATCCCGGGAAAAGGAGTTTGAATCCCAGGCATTGGTATTTTTTTTGAGGGATTATTCCGGTTCCATGGGAGGCAAGGTCACCCAGACCGTTGTTTCCCAGCATGTAATGCTCTATTCCTGGCTCATGTATCAATACGATAAACAGGTGGAAACACGGTTTATTCTCCATGATACAGATGCCAAGGAAGTGGCTGATTTTTACAAATATTATTCCTACAAGGTGGCAGGGGGCACCAAGGTGTTTACCGCATTTAAACTGGTAAATGATATCGTGGAAAGAGAGAGTCTGGCCAGGGACTATAATATTTATGTCTTCCACGGAACAGACGGGGACGATTGGGATAAAGAAGGCACCCAGACCATTGCCGAAATTGAGCGAATGATGGCCTATGTGGCCAGGATTGGTATTTCCATTGTGGAACATACCTATGTGGGCGGCAAGCAGACGGAAGTTGAAAAATATTTAAAAGCGTCCTCTATATTGAGTAAGCACAAAGAGTTGATCAAACTGGATGTGATGGATGAAAACGCGGATGATGCAAGAATTATCCAGGGCATAAAACGGCTTATCTCCTGACCCTTGTCCCAAGGGGGTTTATTTTTTAAGGGTTGGGTTGATTCACCAGATTTAATTAACCACTGAGGCGAAGATCCATGGAACTTGTAAGTCAACATGTCAAAGGCATAATGGAAGAATGCAAGGTTCGGGCCCGGGATGCAGGCTTGTGCTTTGATGACGAGACCCTTGAGTATATTGTCACCAACCGGGATATGATCGAACTGAGCCCCAAGGTTATGATCCCCACCCTCTATGACTACTGGGTTCATGATGTAAGAGTGTTGTCCGGCAAAGGCATGTATGAGGCCTATCCTTCGAATCCTTACGAAACCGTTATCAATACCCGGCCTGCCATTTCCTATTATAATGATAACAATCCGGACTGGCTTAATGTCATGATTTTTTACCATGTTCTGGGGCATATTGATTTTTTTCAGAACAATCTTTTTTATAAAAACACCTGGGATGTTGATC
>Ga0208900_1000179_pt1 | contig 39415 bp, 30 predicted proteins | sample AntAceMetag02UKK_FD_184763 | JGI IMG/M metagenome (GOLD analysis project Ga0208900, IMG submission 184763) | Saline lake microbial communities from Ace Lake, Antarctica - Antarctic Ace Lake Metagenome 02UKK (SPAdes) (version 2) | ecosystem: Environmental > Aquatic > Non-marine Saline and... | reverse complement strand
AGGCGATTGCTCTGGGAATTTTAAAGAAAGAGATTTTCGGGTTTTCAAAGGTTTTGGTGGTCACACTGGCCTCGTTAAAGGAGCAATGGAAACGGGAAATCGAACGTTTTTCCCAGGAAAAGGCCACCATCATCGAAGGCGGTCCCTTCCAGCGGAAGGCCATGTACCAGAATGATCCCAATCTATTCAAAATAACCAACTACGAGGCCGTGCTGCGGGATGTCACGATTCTGTCGGGATTCAACCCGGATATTATCATTCTGGATGAGGCCCAGCGCATTAAAAACTTCTCCACCAAAACCGCAGAGGCGGTCAAGCGCCTGCCCAAAAAACATGCCATTGTCCTTACGGGCACGCCTTTGGAAAATAAACTGGAGGATGTCTATTCCATTGTCCAGTTTCTGGATCCCTACCTGCTGACACCTTTGTGGAAATTTGCCGCAGATCATTTCATGATCCCCAGAAAGAACAAAACCACTATTGCCGGATATAAACATCTGGCCAGCCTACAAAAGAAGTTAAAACAACTCCTGATCCGGCGCAAAAAACAAGAGGTGCTCAAGGAACTTCCCCGGGAAGTGGTGAACAATTATTATATTGATCTGTCCCAGGAACAACTGGAGATACATGCAGGGTATGGCAGATCTCTTATGCCCCTGCTCAATAAAAAATTTTTAACCCCCATGGACATGAGAAGGATCCAGACCCTGCTGCTGCGCATGCGCATGGTCTGTGATTCCACCTATCTTATCGACCGGGACACCCATATTTCCCCCAAACTTAAGGAACTGGACAGCATCATTGATGAAATTGTCATCCAAAACCGTCGAAAGATGGTCATCTTCAGTGAATGGACCACCATGACCTTTTTAATTGCCAGGCACTTGTCCGATATGGGCATCCCCTTTGTGGAATTGTCTGGCAAAATACCGGTAAAAAAACGCCAGGCCCTGATTGATGAATTTACCCACAATAAAGACTGCCTGGTCTTTTTATCCACCGATGCCGGAGGTACGGGCTTAAACCTCCAGGCCGCCGACTGCGTGGTCAATTTTGAACTGCCCTGGAACCCGGCAAAGATGAACCAGCGCATCGGGCGGGTCAGCCGCATCGGCCAGGCAAGCCAGTGCATCAATGTTATCAACCTCATTGCCAAAAACAGCATAGAAGAACGAATCCTTGCCGGTATCCAGCTGAAGACGGATTTATTCAAAGGGGTTTTTGATGAAGGCCCTGACACCGTCGAATTTTCACGGGAGAAACGAAATGAGATGCTCAACCGGCTCAGGGAAATGATGGGGGAAGAGCCTGAATTCATGCCCGCTGATGCAGCAGAACCCGAGGATATCCCCGAGGACACCCCCTTTTATTTGAACCCGAAAATTCTGAATCCGGAACTTCTGAATGAGGATGAACTGGAAACCGATTCTCCGAAAAATACCCAGACGGAGGATGTGCCGGCTACAAAAAACATTCTGACAGGCCAGCCCCCGGAAAAAATTGAAACCGTTCTGAACTCGGGCATTGATTTTATTGCCGGTCTTATGGAAATGGCCACGGGTCAAAAAATGGAACAGCTAAAGGGCCAGGAAAAAATGATTCAGATTGACCGGCAAACCGGAGAAGTCACCCTGAAATTCAAGCTGCCGGGATTTTAATTGACTTTTTGGCCAATTCGGCATAGAAAATTTAATTCTGACGCGTCGACTTTTTTTACCACTAACCCGATGATATACGCCCAAAAAACACAATAGATTAAAAATATGAACATGGAAACGCAAAAAAAAATCACTCCCCTTTCAACTGGCCAACGGATAGTGGTCAAGGTTGGCAGCGGGGTTCTGACCAAAGACAATCGTTTAAACCTGGAGATCATCACTGCCATCACGAACCAGATTTGTGCCCTGCATGACCGGGGAATCCAGGTCATTCTGGTCTCCTCCGGGGCCATGGCAGCCGGGGTCACAAAACTGGGGCTCCCCTGCAGGCCATTAGAAACCCCCAAACGCCAGGCGGTTTCCGCCATTGGCCAGGCAGACCTGATCAAGGAATGGGAAGGCGCCCTGGAACACTGCGGCCGGAAAGTGGCCCAGATTTTGCTGACCCGAGGGGATCTTTGCGACCGGGTCCGGTATCTCAATGCCAGGAACACCATCAATACCCTCCTGGAATGGAATGTACTGCCCATTATCAATGAAAACGATACCGTGGCTGTCAAATCCCTTCAATTCGGGGACAATGACAATCTAGGCGCCATGATTACCCTACTTCTGGGAGCAGATCTCATGATCAATCTCACGGATATCGGCGGGCTCTATGACAAGGACCCCCGGGTCCATGATGATGCCAGGTTGCTCAGGCAAATCACCTCCATGGGAAAACACATCGATGCCATGGCCGGAAAAATTGCCGGGCCCTTGGGAACCGGCGGCATGGGCAGCAAAATCAGAGCGGCCAGGAAACTGACCTCGGCCGGAATCCCCATGATCATTGCCTCGGGGCTCACCCCCAACATATTGATCAATATTTTCAATAATGACTATGTTGGCACCTATTTTGTGCCCAAAAAAGAGAAACTCAATTCCCGGAAAAACTGGATCGGCCTTACCCTCCAAGCCAAGGGAAAAATCACCATTGATGCCGGTGCCCAGAAAGCCGTGCTCACACGGGGTAAAAGCCTTCTCCCTTCAGGTATTACCCGGGTGGAAAATTATTTTGATGTGGGGGACCCCGTGGAATTTTTAAATGAAGACAGGCAGCTGTTGGGCATGGGCCTTGTCAACTACAATGCCTCGGATATTCTCAAGATCATGGGCTGTAAAACCAGCCAGATAAAAGACCGCCTGGGGTTCAGGTCCTATGACGAGGTGATCCACCGGGACAACCTGGTGATAACGGCTGACCCCGAATAATTTTTTTTAAACAACACCCCCTTCAAAAGGAGACAATATGTCTTTAGAAACCAGTGCGTCTTTGGAAAAAATGATTGTTCAAATTGCTAAAAATGCCAGACAAGCGGCAAGAACCATGGCAGCAGTATCCAGCAGCCAAAAAAATCAGGCCCTTGTTACCATTGCTGGCCTGATCAAAAAAAATGCCGCCGCCATCCAAGCGGAGAATGCAAAGGATATAGACCTCGCCCGAAAAAACGGGTTAAGCCCAGCCATGATCGACCGGCTCACCATCAGTGACAAGGTCATAACGAGTATGGCCGAGGGTCTCATCTTTGTGGCAGGGCTTACCGATCCTGTGGGATCCTTGTCTGATTCTTCCATCCGCCCCAACGGACTTGAAATCGCCAAGATGCGGATTCCTTTAGGGGTCATCGGCATTATCTATGAATCCCGCCCCAATGTCACGGTGGATGCAGCAGGACTCTGCCTCAAGGCGGGAAATGCCGTAATTTTGCGGGGGGGCTCCGAAGCTATCCATTCCAACATGGCCCTGGCATCGGTGATTGAACAGGGTATTCAAGAAACAGGCCTGCCACTGGCCGCTGTCCAGGTGGTTCCGGTTCCGGACCGGTCAGCCGTTGACATTCTGCTTAAACAAGAAGAATCCATTGACCTGATCATCCCCAGGGGCGGAGAAGGCCTCATCCGACACGTGGTGGCCCTGTCCACCATCCCCGTGCTCAAGCATTACAAAGGGGTCTGCCATGCCTATGTGGATGACAACGCCGATCTTGACATGGCCGTCAACATCAGTGTCAATGCCAAGGCCCAGCGGCCCGGAGTCTGCAATGCCCTGGAGACCCTGCTGGTCCATGGGAGCATTGCAGATAAATTTTTACCCCTGGCCTGCGAAGCCCTGACGAAAGCAGGTGTCACCCTGAGAGGCTGTGAAAGAACCTGCGCGGTTCTTCCCCAGATTGAGTCCGCCACCCCTGAAGACTGGGATGCGGAATATCTGGATCTTATCCTGGCCGTCAAGGTGGTCGAGGATATGGAAGCGGCCATGACCCACATTGCGGCCCACGGCTCCAACCATACCGAAGCTATTATCACACAAGACTACAACCGATCCCGCAGGTTTGTCCGGGAGGTGGACGCCTCTCTGGTCATTGTCAATGCCTCAACACGGTTCAATGACGGCAGCGAGCTCGGACTGGGGGCGGAAATGGGGATTTCCACCTCAAAGCTCCATGCTTACGGCCCCATGGGCATCAAAGAGCTGACCACCACCAAATTTGTTGCCTGGGGAGAGGGTCAGATCCGGGTCTAATTCAAATTCGTATTTGGTCCAGATTATCGGGTGAAATGGCCCGTTGGCCCTGCTCGATTTCCCGGACCATCTCAAAGATCTGGTCGTTCACCGGGGTGAGAACCTGGTGTTTTCTGCCATTTCCTGTGATAAAACCGGTTAAATAGTCAATTTCCGTTGCTTGTTTTCGTTCAAGGGACTGGAGCATGGAGGATTTGAGTCGTCTGTATTTAAACCCCAGCACCCGCAAAAACAGATGGCGCTTCAGCGCGGAAATCATTCCGCTTTCTTCAAGAAAGGTGTAATAATTGAGCTTGCCGGCAAAGATTTCAACCTTGATGTCCATGGCTATTGCAACGGCCATGGCCTCTTCCATGATCCTTAAAAAAACAAGCCTGACCTTTTTTTTGGCCAGCATCTGCCCCAGGTAAAGACCGCATACAGCTCCCACAGATGTAATACAGGAATTGATGATCAGCTTGGAATAGAGGCTGCCGCCAATATTATTTGAGATCTGGCAGGGAAGCACCCGGTTTAAAATGGTCTGCACCTTTTCCAGGCGGGGATCTTTTTTGCCATCGATATTGCCCACAATAAAATCGCCAGTGGAGGTCATTTCCAGATCGCAGTCCGAGTGCAGGGTAGCGCCCCAGCCCGTAACACAGCCGATGACCCGATCCCTTCCCAAAACATCGGCCAGGGCCTGTTCACAAAATCCATTCTGGAGGGAGACCACCATGCCTGAAGGACTCAGCCGGGAGCTAAGTTTTTCGGTCACATCCGAAAGCGCGGTGGCCTTGACCCCCAGCAGCACCAAATCCGGGTTCGGGTCCATATTCTCCACCCCGATCACGGCATCCATTTTCTCAGTGAACTCTCCTTTTATGCCGGTAATATGAATCCCCTGGTTTATGATCTTCCGGGCATGTTCCTCTCTACGAACCACCACCTGGACATTAAGGCCTGCCTTTTTAATGAAACCCGCACAAATACCGCCAATGGCGCCGGCCCCTACCACGGCTATTTTAAAATCAAGACCTGTCTGATTCATGGACGTATCCTTCCTTCTCCGTATGGTTATAGGTGTTTATCACCTATGTCAGATTTCCGAAGATTTGTAAATGCTGCAAAAAAAAGCCGCCATACTAAAAAATTAAGTTTTCAATTTGTGAAAAAAAAAGTTAGATTGGTTCTTTTCTAACATTAGAGGTCTGGATAAATATGATATTGCGCATTTTCAATAACATACACTTCCTCGTAGCATGCGGGTGTTTTGCCATCTTTTTTCCAGGGTCATTCGTTTTTGGATTTCCCGGTGTCATGGCAGGTGAATGGCAGCAGCTATTCAACGTGGACAAGTCCCAGATAGGCCGGCTCATGTTTTTTATTCTGGCCGGAACCGGCTTTTCCATGTACCTTTCCGGAAAACTTCAGGAAAAAATAGCACCCCATTGGATGATTCTGACAGGCAACTTTTTTTGCGCCCTGTCCATTGGCCTTGTCGGATATGCAACCTCAATCACCCATGTCTATATTTGGGCATTTGCGGAAGGCTTTTTCTGCGGATTTGTTTATATCCCCTGCTTAACCATATTCCAACGACTCTTTCCGGCAAACAAAGGGCTTCTCACGGGGATCATCAATCTGACATTTGGTGGCTCATCCGCTGTCATGGCCCCGGTGTTTTCCTTCCTTTTGGTTTCGAAAGGATATGGGGCCACCTGTTGGATCACCATGATTGCAGCCATCAGCATCGGGATGGGATGCGCCCTCTTCATTAAAATTCCGAAATCCATGGCAAAAAAAGATCTGATAATCGCCCCCAGACTGAGCCTGATGCAGACAATTGCCTTGAAACCCTTCAGATACTTATGGTGTGTATGGGCACTTGCAGGGGCTGCCGGTGTTTCTCTGATCATACTCAGCGCCACATTTGGCCAGACGCTGGGCTATGATGTCACCCAATATGTTATAATTCTCACCTGTTTTAATATTTTAAATGGGATCGGCCGGCTGGTTTGCGGCCGGCTGGCTGACCATTTTCCAAAACAAAAAATTCTAATGATTGTTTTTCTTTTAGCCTCAGCAGCCTATTTTTTGATGCCTTTTGTCACAGCTATCTATCTATTGAGTTTCCTTGCCTGCTTTGTCGGTCTTGCTTTTGGTGCGATGTTCACGGTCTCAGCTCCCCTGGTCACCGAATGTTTCGGCCTTGAAAATTTCGGCAGGGTTTTCGGCCTTGTGTTCACCGCCTACGGTTTTCTTGCCGGCTTTTTGGGTCCCTGGCTTTCCGGAATTGTTCTGGATACCACCAACGGAAATTTTACGATTGTATTTACAGGATTTGCTTTTTTTTATTTGATATCCGCTTTCCTTATCTTGCGTGTTAGAAAACCCGGTATAATCCATTCCAGATCTTGAATAAACAATTGACCTTGACTGTTTCATTATATATTTCATATGTTATTGAAACAAATCAACAAAAAGAAAATATATGCAATTTGAGGCACACGGCAAATTCGAGCTTTCCCTTCAAAGGGAAATTTTCATTATACGATTTTTTCACAATTGGAACCTGAAGGGGGCCCAAGCCTTTTTGGAAAAGTCCAGTAAGGACTCCACCTAAGACCCTTGTCAGGCTTTCGTCCCCAATACATGGGAACTCCCACTTTACCCGGTATACGCCCGGAACTCTTTTTTTTCGGGTATTGTTTTCATTGCCTTATTGATGCAGGAACACCTAATATTTTGTAAGTTTTTGAAAAATTTATTTTACCCAATAGATAAATAATTCTGCCCAATGATTCAACTATCTCATGGCTATTTTTTTTCATGGATAGGCTAATAGTTAGAGGGCATAGGTTCATCATAAGCGGGTTATAGACCCGAGTTGATAGTATCATTAGGCTAACTGCTCTGAAACACTATCTAAGAAGTTTAGAATTTCTTCACTTTCTATAGACTTGTTTCTAAGTCCCGTAAAATCATTATAATGATAGCTTACGATTTTTTTAGAAATTCTATTAAGCTTTACATTTTCTTTATCGCTGTCAACAAAGATAGAGTCTAAGCCAAAAGGACAGCTTCTATACAAAATAGGGATTATTTTTCTCTCAGTTTCTTCAGCCCAAGAGAACTACCGTATACACATTTTACTTCGAAAATATGATGGGCTTAAAATGGGTAGAAAACAGTCAGCTTCTTTGACGGACTCTTCAAGCTTTTTAAGCCACTGATCTCCCCATTTTAGATCATTCACGTCAACAATTATTTCTGACTCTATACCCAGTGCTTGATCAAGCGATATATTGAAAGCCTCACGGAATTTTGACAAGTTGTATGGCTTCTTATCATCTATTTTTGCGAACTCCAAAAAATCTTCATATTCCCTACTTCTTTGATGAGCCTAATAAGTAATTTAGTTGACTTGAATATCATGTAATTTGGAATGGTATCCAACCTTCAACGAATAAAAAATTTAATCTGTAAATCAGTATCAGTGTTTCAAACTTGTGTAAAGAAATATTCAATCATACATGACCAAGCTCAATCAAATGAGAAAATCTTCCACAACAAGTCTTCGCCATTGATCCCCTATTTTTACCCGACTGGCGGCTTTATTCTTCTTCATTGGAATCAACTATACTATATGATGGATTTTCTAATAACCAACTATCCACGGCATCTCTCAACTGCTTAATATCCATTCACCTTGAGATCCATTTGAAAACATGCTGGAACCAAGGTTTTAGTGATGATAGATCAAATTTATTGAAATAAACCTCTTGAAAAATTGTTTTATAAATTGAGGTTCTTCTCTATGGTGATTGTATTGATTAATTTGGGTGGGATTTACCGTTGCCACACTTTTGGCCATGCTCCAATAATTGATTTACAAAGATTTGCAAAAGCGATTAAACCTGATAAGCTGGTTCCCATTCACACATTTGAACCAAATCTTTACCAGGAATATTTTACAAACGTCAAAATCCAAAATGATTTAGAATGGTAGGCTATATGAGTAAAAGCGTGGTGCAACAGGTGATCGGTCATTTTAATGAATCATCTTTGAGCAAGTGGAGGATAGATCACAAAAGGTTGTGGATGGAATATTTAAAAATAGGCAAATTGCCATTTACCCCGAAAGAATTACATACGACGATCCAAGAAATCGCCAATCAACCGGAGAACAGACCACGAGGCGAAAAACTTCTTCACTTCCACAAAAAAAATAGATTTACATTGAAAGAGGATAAAACTCCTTACCGTCCGGAAGAAGCTCTTGAACGTTTTATAGTGTCCAATGAAGATAATTTTTTTAATCAGGTTCCTGTTGGCGGTGGGAAAGAATCAATTGATCTTGTGGTCAGGCATAGTATGGATTCGGTTGAATTTATTGAATTAAAACCCTGGAATAGTAGTGACTCACCGTTATATGCACTCGTTGAAAGTTTAAAAAATCTTGTGGAATATCGGGTGATTGTTGAAAGACAAATTAAAGAAATTGATGTTCCATGGAAGGTAGATATCAGCATGTTGGCCCCAAGACAGTACTATCAAGATTTCTTTCTTCTTGATGCTTCAGATTCTGGTATAGAGGAAAATATTTCCAGATCAATCAATTTATTGAATGATCTGGCTACAGAATTCAATACAAATATTTCTATCTACTCTCTGACTCTTGGAAATGACAGTTTCAGGCAAGCGTGTTCCCAAATCTATGATCATCATGACCTAACTGGTCAACAGATTGCCAGTGTAAATGAAAAGGATGGCATCAATTCTTTAAATAGATCGAATTGGGCAGAACTGGCATCTTCAAGGACAGTTTGAGATTAGCTCCACCAAACCTGACTGTTTTAAATTCATAACCAGTGACATAAGATTCGAAGATATTTCAGTTTATTCTCAACAAATCGAAACAAGATCATAAAAACATCGTCAGCAATTCAAAACACTATTCAATGTTAAAAATGGAGATTCCAGCTTATATCTTGAATGTTGTAAAACTGCATGATACAGATTCATTTGTTGGAATAATTTTAGAAATTAGGATAATGGATATAACAGAAAATAAAACATATAACAGTTCTATCGTTTACGGCTCTTTGCTTATGGCGGAAAGCCGTAAAATAGCTGATTTATTACTTAGAAATGCAGATTCGGCTCAATGGCATCATGCAATCGTTATTGAAAATATACTGCAAAAGAGAAGCACTGTAACCGCTAAAAAGCAAGGACACCTAATTAAAAATCGCCTAATCCTTATGAATAAGGCCTTATGGGTGCTTGTAAGGGACGGATCAGCAGAGGTTGCATCTCAGGCACTCCTTGCGGCAGCTATAAAGCATAGCCGACTCATAGGCGATTTTCTGGATACAATCATGCGGCAACATTGGCAGACATTCACAAAAAAAATCAATGTGAAGGATTGGAACCTTTATCTTGAACAATGTGCCCAGATAGACCCGCAGGTTGACACATGGAAAGCAACCACCCGGTCAAAATTAAAACAGATTGTGTTCAGAATATTAGCTGAAGCAAAATATATCGACAACACAAAGACATGCAATTTGATTCCAATCTCCCTATCACCGGAAGTAAAAACATATCTTGTCAAAAACAAGGAGGACTATGTATTGAGCTGCATGGATATTACATAGCCCAATAAGGATTTCATATGACACCATTTAAAAACCGTCTGGACAAAATTCTTGATCGACTGACATCTGATGAACTTCTATCTAATTCCGGACTTGGAAATGAAATCGGTTTTTATATTTTTGATTATCCATCTGAATATGAGATGGAAATGCGAGAGCATATTCAGTTTATTTTAAGACAGCTTCCAAAAAGAAAACCAGACCTTCGGTTCAAACATATCAATTTATTTGATCTGATTCTTGTCTATCTAAAAAATAGAAATCTCCTTGACCGTGTTTTAGACATCGAGTCTAAAAAGGGCAATGAAGCGCTTTTAAATTCTTTAAAAGGTCCGCTTGATGCCAAAAAGATTGCCAAAGAATTTATCACTCTTGCACCTCCTGAAGAAAATGACCTTGTATTGGTATCAGGCGTTGGAAGTGCGTACCCCATATTAAGAAGTCATAATCTTTTGAATAATCTTCATCATTTAATGGAAGATACACCATTGGTGATGTTTTACCCAGGCGTATTTACAGGCCAGGGGCTGAGGCTTTTTGGGAAGTTAAAAGAGACAAATTATTACAGGGCATTTCAACTGGTTGTATAGAAAATAGTGAGCAGAACAGACATCTTAAAGGAAAGTCAAGCTATGCAGATTCAAAATATTTTCAAAAAGAACATCTCAAGACCCATCAATGGGGTTGTGAAAGCAGATCAGCTCAATGAATCAGTGGTATGGCAGGAGCTTGATGAGTATGTGGTCACCCGAGAGCTTGACAAGCACTTTAGAACTTTTTTATCTTCCTATCTTGGGGCAATAGATAACCAAAATGATCCCATAATGTCCAGCAGAATGGCAGTCTGGATATCTGGTTTTTTTGGTTCCGGTAAATCTCATTTCATCAAAATCCTTTCTTATCTTTTGGGAAACAAAGCGGCACGCTGCCCTGACACATCCTCACAAAAAAGAGCAGTTGAGTTTTTTACAGATAAAATTAAAGATCCCATGCTATTGGGAGATATCAAGCGAACATCCAGTATTGATACGGATATTATCCTTTTTAATATCGACAGCAGAGCAGATTCCACAGAAGGTCGATCTACTATCCTTTCGGTATTCTGGAGACTGTTTAATGAAAGCCAGGGGTTCTGCTCTGATTCATTACATTTAGCTGAAATCGAAAGATATTTAACCAGAAAAGGCCAGTATGAAACCTTTAAAGACAAATTCAGAGAAATATACGGGGCTCCCTGGGAAACAGAACGGGATGCCTATTCACTGCTTCAGGATGAAATAGTTGAGGCTTTGTCCATTGTTTTGGATAAAAATCCAGATGCAACCAGGGAGTGGTTTGAAAAATACGAAAATAATTTTAACCTGACAGTCGAGCATTTTGCAAAACGGGTTAAAGAGTATCTGGATTCAAAATCACCCACCCACAGGATCATTTTTCTGGTGGATGAAATAGGCCAGTTTATCGGCAGTGATACCCATTTGATGCTGAACCTTCAAACGATTGTTGAAGATTTGGGAAGAGTCTGCAACGGCAGGGCTTGGGTTCTGGTTACCTCTCAGGAAGATATTGATGCTGTTCTTGGTGATATTAAATCCTCAAAAGCGAATGATTTTTCTAAAATTCAAGGCCGTTTTAACACAAGACTTTCTTTGTCCAGTGCCAATACCGACGAAGTCATTCAAGCCAGATTGCTTGAAAAACAAGATGATGCAAGGATTGAACTTGAAAAATTGTTTGCTCAAAAAGGAGATATTCTTAAAAATCAGCTCAGCTTTACCCATGATACATCAACCCTGAAAAATTATTCAACAGCCCAGGATTTTGTAAATAATTATCCTTTTACACCGTACCATTTCCAACTGGTTCAAAAAATATTCGAGTCTATCAGAAAGGCAGGTGCAACGGGTCTTCACTTAAGCCGGGGAGAAAGATCCATGCTGGATGCATTTCAATCGGCTGCCATCAATCTTGCATCTAAAGAAATAAAGGCTCTGGTACCTTTGTATGAGTTTTTTCCCTGCATAGAAAGCTTTTTGGACACATCGGTTAAAAGGAGCATTGAGCAGGCAAAAGACAATAAAGGCTTAGACGGGCTTTTTGATATCCAACTTTTGCAGACATTGTTTTTGATACGATATGTGGACATTATCAAACCCAATATTGATAATCTTGTGACCCTTTGTATCGATCGGGTAGATGCGGACAGAATCGTCTTGAAGCAAAAAATTGACGAAGCGCTTCAGCGTTTGGAAAAAGAAAACCTGATCAGCCGAAATGGGGACTTGTTCTTTTTCCTTACCAATGAAGAACGTGAAGTCTCCCGTGAAATCAAAAGTGTTGAAATCTCTTCCCATGCAGAAACAGATCTTTTGGCCAGCATTATTTTTGAAGACATTCTAAAGAACAAGTCAAAACACCGGTATGGTCCATTCAAAAGAGATTACGCTTTTAACCGCATCTGCGATGACAAGCCCTGGGGCAAACGAATGGAGGATGAGTTGGTTCTTGAAATCATCAGTCCCATGCATGACCAGTATCCTGAATTCAATCCAGGCAAATGCAATATGCACAGTCTGGACAATGACGGCACCGTTCTTATAAAGCTGGACAATGACCCGGATCTTTTTTCAGCAATTAGAATCTATATCCAGACCGATAAATATATCAGGGATAAAAGTGATGCCGCCGCATCCACCAGCTTGAAACAGATATTAAGAGACAGGGCTGATGAAAACAGAGGCAGAAAGGAACGGCTCATAGCCAAGGTTGACGAGTTAATCCTTAAGGCTGAATATTATACCCTGGGCAAAGCACTTGAAATAAATGCTGCAACAACTTCCAAATCCCTTGATGAAGCCTTTGATTATCTGGTGCAAAATACATTCAGTAAATTTAATTATTTGTCACAAGTCCATGATGATCCCATTCGAGAAATCAAGCAAATACTGTTGTCCGATGACATTGGCCAGGAACAACTGGTTCTTGAATTTGCTCAAGGTGAAACCCAGGATATCAAAGAGATCAGAACGTTTATAGAATTGAAACATGCCAGCAATAAAGCCATTATTCTGGACGAGCTTGTTAAACATTTTGCCAAACGCCCCTATGGATGGCCTGAATTTCAAATAGTGATTCTCGCTGCCAGACTTTTCATGGGGGGGAAAATCAGTTTGATAGAAGACAAAAACAAGATCCGGCCCAAAGATGCTATTCCCTTGTTATCCAAGACCCATCAATGGAAAAATGTACAGATTCTGATAAAAGCCAACTTGTCAAACCGTGATCTTCAAAAGGCACAGACACTGGGAAAAGAGATATTTGGCTGTCTTGCACCGGACGGCCAGGAACGAATAAGCCATTACATAAGGGACGGATTGAACGACTGGACCGTACCACTGGATAAATACAAAACATTGGCAGATACAGGCAATTACCCCGGTAAAAAAGAGATTGATAACTGCCTGAAGATCGCCCGTGTGATCCTCGATATCCATGACGCATTTGAGATGATCAAAGCGTTTAACCTGAAGAAAGATGACCTGCTGGATGCCCATGAAGACCTCCTGGATTTACAGGATTTTTTCAATAACCAGCGACAGACATGGGAAACACTGCAACGAGCATTAAATAAATTTCTTCCCAACAAAACAGCCATTGAAAAGGATGCTGAATCACACAAGGCGTTGAAAAAAATGGAAGAGATCATTCTATCTGAAAATCCTTACCAGATGCTCAAGGATGTCAGCACGCTGGTTTCAAAAGTTGCGCAATTTAATGATCAGATTCTGAGTGAAAAGCGCCAGTCAGCGTTTGATGAAATTGACGGCAAGATCAAACAGGTGTCAAACCTGTTAAATGAAAAACAAGCGGACAATGATTTTAAAAATAAAACCCTGTACCCCCTTCAAAAGTTCAAGAAAAAAATTGAATACGAATTCAGCATCCCTCAAATATCTTACAGCGTCAATGAGAGTCAGGAAGCCTTTGAAGATGCCCTTGAATCCATTGAAGACAAATTTCGGCCTAAAGACGAGCCTGAAAAACCGGTTAAAAAGACAACAACGATAAAACCCGCCAATTTCAGACATAAAGCCTATCTTGACACAGAAGAAGATGTAACCCAATATCTTGAAAAGGTTAAATTGGAATTACTCAAGGCAATAAAGGACAATCTGAGAATACGGATTCTCTAAAATAATCGATATAGGTTGATAAATGAATACAGCTCAGATCAAAGCATATGCACCCAGGGCAAGGACTGATTTTATAAAAGCCGTGACGGAAAGAGCAGCACGGTTCGGCATTCACGGTGACAATAAATTTGATTCAATGGAATTCAAAGGCGATGTGGCCATTATCGGCACCCAGGTCTTCACTAAAAAAGGCGGTGAACTGAGAGAAAAACTAGTGAAAAAGGTTAAGCAGCAAGGCTTTGAAATGTTTATCCGTTCTCATGCCTATACCTGGTTTAACCGATTCGTTGCCATCCGATATATGGAACTGCATGATTTTTTGGATCATGGTTTCCGTGTGTTAAGCCATCCCAATGGGTCTGACATCCCTGAAATACTGGAACATGCCACAGAGGTTTATCTTCCGGGTCTTGATAAAGAAAAGGTGATGGAACTCAGACTTGCCGGTGACAAGGATAATGAATTGTACAGAATGCTTGTCATTGCTCAGTGTAATGCACTTCACAAGGCCATGCCTTTTTTATTTGAAGCGATTGACAATGAGGTTGAACTTCTCTTACCCGACAATCTATTACACACCCATTCTCCTGTCAGGAAAATGGTCACACAAATTGATGGAAGTTTATGGACTGATGTTGAAATCATCGGTTGGATATATCAGTTTTATATCTCTGAGAAAAAAGATGAAGTCATCGGGAAAGTGGTTAAAAGCGAGGACATCCCGGCAGCAACTCAGTTGTTTACCCCCAACTGGATCGTAAAATACATGGTCCAGAACACCCTGGGTAAAATGTGGATGGCTACCTATCCTGATTCTTCCTTAAAAACCAAGATGGAATATTATATTGAACCGGCAGAACAGGAACCGGAGGTTCAAGAAGAAATAGACAGGACAACCCCAAAAGAATTAAACCCGGAAGAATTGACTTTTTTAGACCCGGCCTGTGGGTCCGGCCATATCCTTGTGGAAGCCTATGACATTCTTAAAGAGATCTACCTTGAAAGAGGATATAGAACTCGTGATATTCCTCGTTTAATCCTCAAAAATAATCTTTATGGCCTTGATATTGATGACAGGGCTGCACAGCTTGCTTGTTTTGCTGTTTTAATGAGAGCCAGAAAGGATGACAGGCGGTTGTTCAACCGTGACGGTTTGAGCTTAAACATTATGTCCATTGTTGAAACTAAGGGATTTGATAAAGATAAACTATTAAATGCCGTATCGAAAAGGGAAGGTGGAAAAGGCGTTTGGATTTGGATTCATGAATTGGTTGAGTTGTTTGAGTGTGCAAAGACATTTGGATCTTTGATCACAATTCCAGATGAGTTGACTGCGAAACTTGATGAGATAAAAGATGTTATTGATTCTGACCTGGCCAATAGCGATGATGTCTTTAATTATATCGCTGGAACTGAATTAAAAATTCTAAGACCGGTTACCGAACAAGCGCTGTTATTGGCAAAAAAATACGATTGCGTGGTTGCTAACCCTCCGTATATGGGTGGGAAGGGTATGAACCCCAAAATAAAATCATTTCTTAAAGACAATTATACTGATGTTAAGTCTGATTTATTTTCGGCCTTTATTGTTCGCAATACAGATCTTACTCTACCAAAAGGGCAACTTGGTTTTATGTCACCTTTTGTTTGGATGTTCATATCATCGTATGAAAAATTACGTGGTTTTTTAATAAATCAAAAAACAATTACATCATTGGTACAACTCGAATACTCGGGCTTTGATGGAGCAACGGTACCAATTTGCACATTTACAATTGAAAATGCAAAATTACTTGATTATCAGGGTGGTTATATCCGATTATCTGATTTTCGAGGAGCAGAAAATCAGGGGCCTAAAACAATTGAAGCAATCAATACTCCTCATTGCAGTTGGTTCTATCGAGCATCTGCTATTGACTTCAAGAAAATACCAGGTATTCCTATAGCCTTTTGGCCTAGCACTATATTAAGAGACTGTTTCACTAAACATAAAAGTCTTTCTGAAATTGCAAAACCGAAGCAGGGTCTTGCAACTATGAATAATAACAGGTTTTTACGATTTTGGTTTGAATGTTCATGGGGGAAAATAGATTTAACAGCAAAGAACCATAATGATGTTATATCTTCAAAGGCAACTTGGTTTCCAATTCAAAAAGGAGGCGGTTATAGGAAATGGTACGGTAATAATGACTATGTAGTAAATTGGAAGAATAATGGAGCAGAGATAAAGGAAATAGTTCTTAAAAGATATGGCAGTATTTCAAAACGTATTGTAAACGAACATCTATACTTCAAACAGGGCACAACTTGGTCAAGCCTGTCAAGTTCTTCTTTGTCAATGCGTTATGTTCCAAGTGGCTTTTTGTTTGAGACGAAGGGATCAATGTGTTTTTTTGAAAAAGAATACACTCTTTTAGGTACTCTAGCATTCTGTAACTCCAATATAGTTAACCCTTTGCTGCAATGTATTAGCCCAACTCTTGATTTCCATGAGGGGCCTATTGGAAAACTTCCTATTATATCCGATATAAACTCAACAGTAATTGATTACACCAAGCAAGCCATTAGCATTTCAAAAAATGATTGGGATTCCTCTGAACTTTCCTGGGACTTTATCATTCATTCGCTATTGAAATCAAAACATCAGGAAGCACTATTAGAAGAGTCATATATAACCACTCGAAATGAATGGAAAAACTCGACCTTTAAAATAAGACAGCTTGAAGAAGAGAACAATCAAAGCCTCCTAAAAACTTACGAACTTAAGAATGAACTCAAGCATAATGTCCCCTTGTCCGAAATTACTCTGACCTGTAATCCTTATTATCGTTTTGGAAGCGGTAAAACGGAAAAAGAATACGAAAACCTCCTGCTCATACACACTATAAAAGACCTCATTTCATATTCCATCGGTTGCATGATGGGGAGATACAACCTTGACGAACAAGGTCTTATCTACGCCCATAGTAAAAACGAAAGATTTGATTCATCAAAATACAGAATTTTCCCAGCCGATGATGATGGAATAGTTCCAATAATGGACATGGACTGGTTTGAGGATGATGCGACCAAAAGGTTCATTGAATTCATCAAAACAGCTTGGCCGGAAGAACATCTTGATGAAAATTTAAGATTCATTGCTGACAGCCTAAATTCCAAAGCCAATGAATTACCTGAAGGCACAATCAGAAGGTATCTGAGCACCACATTCTTCAAAGACCACATGAAGACATACAAAAAGCGGCCCATATATTGGCTGTTTTCAAGCGGCAAACAAAAAGCGTTTGAATGTCTGGTATATCTACATCGGTATAACGATTCCACACTGTCCAGAATGAGGTCAAACTATGTGACACCGCTCCAGGGCAACATCAGTGCTCGGATTGAATTTCTTGAACATGAAAAAGATGCCACCACAACAGCATCAACCCAGAAAAAAATCCAGAAGCAGATTGATATCTTAAAGAAAAAGCAGGTGGAACTTAAAAATTTTGATGATGAGCTGCGGCATTATGCAGACATGAAAATATCAATTGATCTGGATGACGGGGTGAAGGTCAATTATGGAAAGTTTGGCAATCTGTTGGCAGAAAAGAAAGCCATCACCGGGGAAAAATGATATCTGACACAACAACGGATCAATTAAGTATGTTCCGGCAAGTATTGTCTGATTAGTATATTCAAGGAGACCATGGAATGGGTAATTTTTATTCTGATCTTTTAAAACAGCCTGAAGGCAAAACCATTGAGTTCAAACAGGATTTGTCTTCGCCAAAATCCATTATGAAATCCCTTGTTGCCTTTGCCAATACCGCCGGTGGGCGGTTGATTATCGGTGTTACAGATGACCGGCAGATCCTTGGAGTTGAAGACCCTCTGTTGCAGGAGGAACGCTTGTGCAGCATGATTGCCGACTCCATTGCACCCCGTCTTGTGCCCAACATTGAAATGATTACGATTGAAGATAAAACCCTTTTAATTGCCGAGGTTTTTTTAAGCGGCAGCCGTCCCCATTTTATGCGGTCCCAGGGCCGGGAAAGCGGGGTTTATGTGCGACTGGGATCAACCAACCGTCAGGCGGACCGTGAACTGATTGCAGAGCTTTGCAGGTCAGTGGAAGGGGTGGCTTTTGACGAGATGCCGGTGCCGGGCCTTTCCATTGACGATATTGATGTAAACGCGATTGTTGAAAGTGTTCGCGAAAAATTTGTTGTTGATGAGACAAAACTGAGAACGCTTAAACTGCTTGTCTCCCATCAGGGCAGGCTTGTGCCTTCAAAAGGCGCTGTTATTTTATTTGGCAGAAAAAAGCAGGACACTTTTTCTGATGTCTGGGTGCAGTGCGGGCGGTTTACAGGTGTGACTAAAGCAGATATTTTTGACCATATTGAGCTGTATGACCACCTGCCGATGGCAGTGGACAGTATTATGCTTTTTTTAAAAAAGCATGCCATGCGGGGGGCAGATTTTTCAAATGTCAGACGTAAGGATGTCTGGAGCATTCCGCTTGGTATCCTGCGTGAAGCGGTGATTAACGCCCTGGTCCATGCAGACTATTCCCAGCGGGGGGGACCTGTCAGAGTCGCCTTTTTTGATGACCGCATTGAAATCGAAAATCCTGGAATCCTTCTGCCCGGAATGACGGTGGAAGATATGAAACAGGGGATATCAAAGATCAGGAATCCGGTCATTGCCCGTTTTTTTCGGGAGATGAACCTGATTGAACAATGGGGAACCGGTGTGCCCCGAATCTTCAGCCAGGCAAAAGAACAGGGGCTTGCAGAACCCGTGATCGCTGAGCTGGGAATGAGGGTGCGGTTTATTGTGTTTCTGGCAAAGCAGGTACATGTAAAAGAAGTTACATCAACCGAACAAGTAACCGAACAAGTAACCGAACAAGTAACCGAACAAGTAATGAAGTTCCTTAAACGTCTTGAAAAAGCACCGCTGGGGACAAAAGAAGCCATGAAATGCCTTGAATTGAACCATCGCCCCACATTCTTATACACCTACCTTCAACCGGCATTAAAATCAAATCTGGTAGAAATGACACAACCTGACTCCCCTAGAAGCCCGACGCAAAAATACCGACTCACGGCAAAAGGACGGCAATGGATATAAAACAGATCAATCAAACCCTGGCAGGAATTTTCAAAGAAGCGAAGAAACGGATCGTTTTCTGGTATGACGGCGTGAAAATGAATTATGGGAAATTCGGCAATCTTCTTGCTGAAAGAAAAGCGATAACCGGAGAATAGCCAAATAAAATGTTAAGAAAATTCAACCATGGTTTCAAAATTAGTTAAAACCGTTATAATATGCAGATAGACCTGTTCTTAAAATAAAATATATCCAGATAAAGAAAACAGGAATGTAATGAAGAATATTTTGGAAAAACCAGCCCGGCAAAAACAAATAGATTATTGGACAGCATCTGCAAGCCATGATTTGACTGTTGCAGAAACACTTTTTCAAAATGGAAAATATGATTGGTGTCTTTTCCTTGCTCATTTGGTCTTAGAAAAGACATTTAAAGCTCTTTATGTCCAAAATATTGGTAAACTGGCGCCGCGTATTCATGATTTAACGAGAATAGCAGATATGGCAAAAATAGGACTTAAAGAAGAAACTTTGGAATTTTTAGATGCTGTGAATACATTTAATATGTCAACGAGATATCCAGATGAAAAATTTAAATTCTACAAATTGTGTTCTCTTGAATTCACAGAGAATCATTTTAATCAGATAAAGGAAATTTATAAATGTCTTCTGCAAAAGATAACGCATTAAACAAGGCCAAAAAATTTATTGAACTTTTGAATTTAAACGGCATTGAGGTTTCTGAAGCATATCTGTTTGGGTCGGTTGCTAAAGGCGCAACTCATAAAGACAGCGATATTGATATTGCCATTGTTTCAAAAAACTTTATCGGGATACCTTTTTATGATGTCCAGAAAATAAGCAAGTATAGACGATCCATTGATTTGAAATTAGAAGTACATCCTTTTTCCATGGAGGATATTTTGGTTGATACTCCTCTTTTTTTCACAGAAATAAAAAATGAAGGCATCAGGATTATCTGATTCAATTCTGGAACAAGGTAAAAGTTATGAATATTGACCAAATCAACCAGACCCTGGCAGGAATTTTCAAAGAAGAAAAAAAGCGAATTGTTTTCTGGTATGACGGAGAACGAGAGTTTGAGGAGAGTTTGCCCGCTGTTCAAATCCAGGATGTTACTTTACTAAGACTTGATGAGATAGGCGCGCTGGAGTTAAAGATCCAGCTTGAGACCCAGGATAATAAAGGTAAATATCTTCTTTATGCACCCTATTACGAACCGGCACCGGAAAAGGACTGGCACTTTGATATAAAATTATATTCTTATCTTTTCCATGCAGATAAAGCATCCATCCTGATCAAGGAACTGGGCCTGAAAAACCAAAGCATGCGGCCTTTTATCAAGGAGCGGAAAGCCTTTTTCAGGAATCAGGACAGGCTGGATCGGCTTAAAAAATGGGTTGAACCGGATGACAGGGAAGATGATATTGATCTTAAAATGATCACGGTTTTGACAAGAGCTGATCAAGCTGAACCTTTCGCCATTCTCATGAAACTTGTGGAATCCTTTTGCAAGAGCGGTAAATTTGATCCGGAAATGGAATCAAAACCCTGGAAGGATATTGATTCACTGGACCTTGATTCGTCATTCTGGAAGCTTATGGTGCAGACCTTTGGCTATGTAAATGAATCTTCATCAAACCTGATGGATCTTCTAATAAGAGTTTTTGTAACGGATTTTTCAAACCATTTTAAAAATGATCTCCCGGTTTCTCTTGAGCATTTCAGAATGGCAGGGTCATCAAAAGTTGTGAATGCATCTGTTTTTCTTAACCAGTGGCAGACCCACACCATTCATTGTAAAAATTTTAATCGGGTTTCAAGACTTGTTGCAAAAAAGCTGAACATGGACCAGATTCTTTCAACGCTGGCCATTGAAGACCTTCTGGAGATCATGACCTTTGAAAACGTGGAGCAGAAAATTATCAGCTCCTTTCGGGATCAGGTCATGGATTATGGCAAAAAAGAGTTCTTATCAATCAAGGAAGCCATTAAAAAGAGGCTGGATGGATATTGGACAACCCTCTCTTTTGATGATGACATAAAGGAAAATCTTTATAAATCAGCTTATCAAGCCTTGGAAACAGCAATAAAGTTGTTTGAACTAAGAAAAAAATATGATGCAGGGTTTAATTATAAATCTGCTGAAGAGATGTTTAAAGCCTATACAACCGAACTTTATTTTTTTGATCAGTTTTACAGGCAATTTAATGAACTTGCCAACCGAACAGAACAGGCGGGTTGGGATATATTAAAACAACTTCGGACTGGTGTGGAAAATTGTTACAGCAACTGGTTTATGGATCAGATTTCAATGAACTGGGGAGATTTTCTGGAAACTGACCACGGACTGTTAAACAATTGGCATCTGCCTCACATCTGTAATCAGTATAATTTCTTTAAGGAAAAAATTAAACCAGGGTATGTTCAATCAGATAGAAACAGGATCTTTGTTATTATCAGTGATGCCTTCCGATATGAAGCCGGAAAGGAAATGGCGGATCGGATCAATGGAAAGTATCGATTAAAAGCTGAGATAGAGCCCATGCTTGGCATATTACCCGGATTTACATCATTGGGAATGGCATCGCTGCTACCCTATAAAACCATGTCATTTAAAGAGGGCTCCGCAAGCCTGTTACTGGACGGCAAACCAACCGCTTCTTTTGATCAGCGTGCTGTTATTTTAAATGAGTACGAAGGAACGGCTGTCAAAGCATCTGATCTGTCTGCCATGAGCAAGGATAAAGGCCGATATTTTGTTAAACCCCACAGGGTGATTTATATATACCATGATCAGATTGATGCAATTGGAGACAAAGCCGTTTCAGAAGAAAAGACCTTTGAGGCGGTGAGGACGACTATCGATGAATTGACAGCCCTTGTAGGATTTATAATCAACAGCTTGAACGGTACCAAAGTCATTATCACAGCAGATCATGGATTTATCTATCAGGAAAAAGACCTGGCAGACCTGGATAAAAGTGTTTTGGATATAGAGTCCAAAGAGGTCATTAAAAAACACAAACGGTTTATTCTGGGCAAAGATCTAGGAAAATCAAATAAAGTATTTAACGGCAATACAAAACAAACTGCCAATACCGATAGTGATATGCCCTTTTGGTTACCCAGGGGAACGAACCGATTCAATTTTGTGGGGGGGGCTAAGTTTTTTCATGGGGGGGCCATGCTCCAGGAAATTGTCATACCCATTGTAACCGTTTCTGAAATGAAGGGAATACACAAAGAAAAATCCCAGGTCGGCAGGGTCGGTGTTTCTGTGTTGGGATCAATGAAAAAAATTGTGACCAATATCCCCAGATTTGAATTCATTCAACCCGATGCCGTATCACAGCGCATGAAATCCAGAACATTAAAAATATCCTTACGGGATGGGAACGATCTGATCAGCAGTGAAGAAACCGTCACTTTTGACAGCAGCTCATCTTCCATGGACGAACGGAAAAAAACGGTCAAGCTGCCTTTGAAGTCAGGACCGTTTGACAATAAAAAAAAATATTCTCTGGTACTTCGGAATGCAGAGGATGAAACAGAATATGAACGACTGTCATTAATGATAGACATTGCTTTTGCAAATGATTTTTAGGTGAATTTATGGAAAAAGAAAAAGTCAGCATTGATGTATTATTGAACATCCATTTTGCAGGCCGCGTGGTACGCAAAGATTTGACCAAACTTCTAAAAGAAGGGGCCAATGTACCTGTTTACGTTCTGGAATATCTGTTGGGAATGTATTGCGCTGTTGAAGATGAAGATGTCATCCAGGAAGGTCTTAAAACGGTAAAGCAGATCCTGTCAGATAATTACGTTCGACCGGATGAAGCTGAAAAAGTTAAATCCAAAATCAAGGAAATTGGCAGCTATAAGATTATTGATAAAGTCACAGTCAAGCTCAATGAAAAACGGGATGTTTATGAAGCCATCCTTTCAAATCTTGGTGTGAAAGGGCTTGAGGTCAGCAGTGACATTGTAAAACGGTATGAAAAGCTTCTGGTTGGGGGGATTTGGTGTATATTGAATCTCCAGTATTATTATGAGGAAGGATCAAAGGATTCTCCTTTCCTGATATCCGAACTCAAGCCCATCCAAATGCCCAATCTGGATATGGAGTCTATCTTTGAGGGCAGGAAAGCCTTTACCGAAAAACAGTGGATTGACCTGATACTAAGGTCAACTGGACTTGAACCAACACAGTTTGAAGAGCGTGTAAAATGGCATTTTATAACCAGATTAATCCCTCTTGTTGAAAATAATTACAATCTTTGTGAATTAGGTCCCAGAGGAACCGGTAAAAGCCATATTTATAAAGAAATAAGCCCGAATTCCATCCTTGTATCTGGTGGGCAGACAACAGTGGCGAACCTGTTCTACAACATGAGCAGCAGGAAAGTCGGTCTTGTTGGTGTCTGGGATACTGTTGCCTTTGATGAAGTGGCTGGCATCCGGTTTAAAGATAAAGATGGTGTCCAGATCATGAAGGACTTTATGGCATCAGGATCTTTTTCAAGAGGCCGGGATGTTATCAATGCCAATGCTGCAATGGTATTTGTAGGTAACATCAATCAAAGTGTGGACACCCTTGTAAAAACCAGCCATCTATTCGCACCATTTCCGGAAGAAATGATTGATTCTGCTTTTTTTGATCGGATGCACACATATCTCCCAGGCTGGGAAATCCCTAAAATGAGGCCGGAATTTCTCACCAACCAATATGGATTGATAGTTGATTTTCTTGCTGAATTTTTAAGGGAAATGCGTAAAAGATCCTTTTCCGATGCTATTGATCAATATTTTAAAATTGGTAATAACCTGAATCAAAGGGACATCATTGCTGTAAGGAAAACAGTGTCGGGTCTATTGAAAATTATTTTCCCTCATGGTGACTTTGATAAAGATGCTGTTGAAAGATGCCTTATCTATGCTCTGGAAAGTAGAAGACGGGTAAAAGAGCAGCTTAAAAAAATAGGTGGTATGGAATTTTATGATGTTCATTTCAGTTACATTGATAATGAAACTCTGGAAGAAAAATTTGTCAGCGTTCTTGAACAAGGCGGAGGATCACTGATACCCGAAGGCCCAATGAACCCTGGAACAATGCATACGGTTACTCTTGGTACATCTGGGCATCTCGGTCTTTATCGTTTGGAACTTCAGGTGTCGGCAGGGAATGGAAAACTATCCATATCCGGCTCAGGGACTGATGCAAAAACAAAAGAAGCCATTAAAATTGGATATGACTATTTTAAAGCAAACATGTCACGAGTCAGCTCAATGTCAAAAGTGGTTGATCATGATTACCACCTTCATATCGTTGAAATGCAGAGCACAGGTGCTGCTGCTGATATGACGCTTTGCAGCTTTATTACCTTTTGTTCTGGATTAATGGGAAAACCAATTCAAAGCCAGATGATTATTCTCGGTGATATGAGCCTCGGTGGAACTATAGAAAAAGCATCAAACTTAGCAGAATCCCTTCAAGTTGGATTCGATGCCGGTTCAAAACGTATCCTGATCCCTATGAGCAGTGTGGGTGATATACCAACTATTCCAGGTGAATTGTTTGCCAAATTTCAGACCAGCTTTTATTCAGATCCTGTTGATGCTGTTTATAAAGCATTGGGAGTAGAATGAAATTCATTAAAGTTGACCTGATAGAAAAACTCAGACTATTTTAAAATCCAATAAATCCTTCAGATACCATTTATGAGGGTTAAAACCTCTGAATATGACCTTATCAAGCTAAAATTTATAAAACATTGAAAACAGAGGGGATACATATAACCTGCACAAAGACAACTATTATTGAAAAGATTAGATATCCGAATCGACTTTCCGAAATAGGTCACCCAATGGGTCACCTGTCTGAACAAACGACAACTGGAACAACAAATTCATTCTTTGTTTTACGAACGGCTTTTGGCAAGCAAATATCGGCTATCATTATTGTTAAACTATGTTCAAACGCCATCTTAAATCAATATTTTTTGCATTTATAAACCATTCATGATGCTTTTTGAACAATGGCCATGGCAGAGCGGATCCCGTCCACACCGCTGGAGATGATTCCCCCGGCCCAGCCGGACCCCTCCCCTGCCAGATACAGATTTGAAAACCCCCGGCAACATCTGTCCTTTTCTCTTAGGGCCTGGATCGGAGACGAGGTTTTACTCTCCAGCCCCAGAATGATCCCTGAATCAAATCCCTTAAGTTTTCGGTTGAATACGGTGAGTCCTTGGGCAATGGAACGACTGACCGCCTGGGGAAGCAAGTCCCAAAGAGGTGCCGGTGTGAGCCCCAGAGGATAACTTGTGTCAACTGTCCGGGAGGGGGCTTGTTGTTGGATGAACCCGTCGATGGTGGCAAAGGGGGCACGATAACCCTTGGCATATTCATAGAACCGATGTTCCAGATCCCCCAGCCAATCCAGGGCTTCCAGCGGTTCCACCGGCTTTTTCAAAAGGGTTTCAAGGTTGATACCGGCCACGCAGGCGGCGTTGGCAAAATTACCGCTTCGTTTGTACCGGCTCATGCCATTAACAATATTGGCGGTCGCATAGGCGGCAGCCGGGACCACCATTCCGCCGGGGCACATGCAGAAGGTATAGACGGGAAGATACCCATCCCCCTTTGCCGTAAGCCGGTATTCTGCGGCCTTGACCCCGGGAAGGGAGTCCCTTCCCCACTGGGCCTTGTTGATGAATTCCTGGGGATGTTCCACCCGGCAGCCAATGGCAAAATTTTTAGATTGGAACTGAACCTGGTTTTGAATCAGCATGCGATAGGTTTCATGGGCGGAGTGGCCCGGTGCAATAACCACTTCATCAACAGGGATCTCTCCCTTTGAGGTGACGGCCGCAATCACCTTTCCATTTTGAATGGTCAGGTCCGTGAGCAGTGTTTCAAACTGCATCTGGCCTCCCAGGGCCTCGAATTCCTTTCTCAGGCCCTTCACAATGCGCCGAAGATAATCCGTGCCCAAATGGGGGTGAGCCAGATATTGGATTTCCCTGGGAGCACCTGCCCGGATGTAGCTGGACAAAATGAATTGTTTTTCAGCGGCCACCCGCTTGGTTCTTGAGGTGAGCTTCCCATCGGAAAAGGTACCGGCCCCGCCTTCTCCAAAAGCATAATTATTGATGGGGTCAAAGGTGCCGGTAGATTCAAAGGCCTGTATGCTGTCAGACCGTCTGTCCACCTTGGAACCCCGTTCGATGAGCAGGGTTTGAAATCCGGCTTTTTGCAGCACCAGAGCAGCAAAAAAACCGGCGGGCCCGCTTCCCACCACCAGGACTCTTGTGGTTCTTTTTTTCCAGGGAATTTCCAAAACCGGATAGACAAAGGGCTCGCCGCCAACGAGTTCATCGGACAGCACACCGGCCCGGGTCAGCCAGTGGATGTTGTTTTTTTTCCGAGCATCCAGGCTTTTGCCCTGGATCTGCCAGGTGAACTCCCGGATGCCCAATTGTTTTGCAATGGCATCCCGTGCAGCCTCATCCGTGTAGTCGGTGGATAGTTCTAGGGTAATTTCCCGAAATCCCAAATTATAAATCTCCTGTTATGGTGTCAGCCACCGTTTTAAAATAATGGTCATGGACAGTGTCGGCAAAGGATTCAAAGCGTTTATAGGTCTCAGGGTCCAGGGAGGCCGAATAGAGGTTGACGACCAGGTCGTGGGCGATATAATCCTCACTGACCTCGATAAATCCCTCATCCCGGGTCCAGGTAACCTTGGCATTGGCTCCCCGGGACATAATCCCGGAGATGACGTGGGTATGGTCGATGATAATGGACAGGTATCTCTCCTTTTTCTCGACCATGTACCGGTCAATCCTGCGGTGGGGAGTAAGAGACGCATAGGCGTTCTTTTTCCCGAAATAAATTCCCCTGAGCATGACCCCCCGATCCAGAGCCGCATCCAGCTCAACCGTGAGCTCTTGTATTTCTTCTTCCCAAATGGAAACCGCCACCCGTTTTTGGGCCCCCTGGATGAGCAGCTTTAAAAAGCTGATGATATTTTCTCTGCCTGAAATCACTACCAGCTTATCATCCTGCTTGGGTTCCTGGTAGAGAGCACCGGCATATTGTGATAAATCCTCAAAAAGTTTCTCATAATGGACCTTGAGCTTTTCAATAAAAATCTTGGGTTCAACGGGGTAATAGACCCGATTTTTTTCATCTGCCTGCTCAAAGACCATCTGTTTGTCAATGAGATTGTTCAAGACCTCGTAAATCCGGGATCTTGGGATCCCCGAGGCTTTGCTCAAGGCATACCCGTTCAAGGGGAACACTTCCAGCAGTTTCAAATAGGCCTTGCACTCATACTCAGAAAACCCAAGGGTCTTCATGTCGGTCATCATTCGAGTTGCTTGATCCATTATCCCAGCCCTGCCAGGGCCAGGTAAGTAACCCCCACCGATCCCAATACCGGCACAATGATGCCGCCCTTGAAAAAACCGTAAACAGCTGTAAATCCAATCCCCAGCAAGGCCGCCTGGGGAAGTTCCGGGGTAGCGGTCATTACACCGGGGATGATCAGCGCACCGATGGCAGCCACGGGAATACATTTTAAAAAGGCATCCACCCGCCTGGGGATTGGGGTGTTGGAAAAAAATAGAAACGGTAACAAGCGAGGCCCATAGGTCACAGCAGCCATTCCCAGGATCAAAGGGATCAGATTATCACCCATGGAGTTCCTCCTTTTGGGACCTCAAGGTTAAAAAAGCCCCTGCCGTGGCAATAATAAAAATGCACACAATGATGCTCCAGCCCTTGGGTAAAATATCCAGATAGATCAACAGCCAATTGAGAAGACCCGATGACAGGGCCAGAAATAAGGAAAGGAAAGAGGCCTTTATCTCGGGCATTAATATGGCCAAAAGCAGGGAATACAGTGCCACCCCCATGCTCTGGCTCAAAATCGGGGGCATAAATGCCCCCAGAAGATAACCACAAAGGGTGCCCGCTACCCAGCCGGAATAGGCAGACATCTGGAGGGCAAACACAAACCCCTTGGACAAAGGCCCTTTTTTAAAGGAGAGCACTGAAAAAACCTCGTCTGTCACACCAAATGCCAGGGCAAAATAGTATTTTTTAAGCTTTTCCTTAATCCGGGTGGAAAGATAGGCACTCATCAAAAAGTGTCTGAAATTCACCAGCAAGGTGGTCAGAATAATCCCGGTGAACCCCATGCCCGTGGCCAGAAGGTTCAGGGCAATAAACTGGCTGGCCCCGGCAAAGACCACGGCTGAAAATAAAAAGGATTCCAACAGGGTAACCCCGGTGGTTTTCGACAAAATCCCAAACGCCACGGCAGCGGGAAAATAACCTATAAAAATTGGGATCCCAGCTTTTATGGCATCCTGTATTTCTTGTTTTACCATTCCAATCGCTCCATAATTAACAGAATAACAATTAGTGACTATTGTAGTAACTACTATATTTTTGTCAAGTAATCTTTAATCAAAACAGGCAACTTTAATTGGAAGTGGTGCCGTAACCCCTCAGAAACCGATTTACCGCCGCATAATACCCATCAAACTCCGAGATGGTATTGTGCCCGGCCCCGTCAAGATAAACCAACTCCTTGGGGCAGTCCAAACTCTCATACAGCTTCAGGGTATTCTCTGGGGGGATCACCTCATCTGCTTTGGAGGCCAAAACCAGGGTGGCAGAAATGATTCCGGATGAAAAATAGATGGTTTGGTGTTTATCCTTTAAGACCATTCCCACCAGCCAGCCGGGATAATAATGGGCTGCTACAGACACGATACTGTCAAAGGGGCAGGTGAGAATCAGCCGACCAAGTCCCCTCTCAAACGCCAGGAAACAGGCCATGGAGGAGCCGATACTTCGCCCCCAGGCAACCGTATTATCAGGCGTTATCTTATATCTTTTTGCCATGGCATCATAGATGGCCAGGGCATCTGATTTCAACGACACCTCATCCGGGGACCCATCGCTTTGCCCAAATCCCCGATAATTAACCATGACCACATTGGCATCAATCTTTTGAACAAAATCCTCCATATTCAACGAGACCTCTTCGGCATTGCCCCCAAAATAAAAAATGGTAGGCAGGTTCTCCATATCCTTTTGAATCAGCCAGCCATGGAGAGACCCCTTTTTTTCAATGGGGATGGTAATTTCCCTAACCTGATCAAACCCAGATTTCAGGTAGGCAAGCCTTGCACTACTCACAGGAGTGGGGAAATATAATAATTTTCTTGAAAAAAGCATGAGTCCCCCCAGAATGACAATGCCGCCGATGAGAATGAATCCTATAAATTTCATTTGCCCCTCCCCCAAGTTTAATATGATATCCACCATACCCAAACAAATCCTCAAAATCATCCTTTTTTTATCCCTTCCTTGACAAACCCCTGGGATCTGATCTAGTTAAGGACGCAATCAGGCAAGATAAAATCAGACAACCGCTGTCCCAAGAAAAAAGGAGTTGCCATGAACACAAAAGGTCTTCCAAAAAGACAGGACGTCCCAGCACAGGATTGCTGGGATCTTACCCCCCTTTTTTCAAGCGAACAAGACTGGGAAGCCCTTTATACAGATCTGGAAAACAGGATACCCGAATATGAACAATTCAAAAATATGCTCCACACCTCCTATGAATTGTTCAAGGCCAGTCTTGATTTTGACCATGGCATGGCAAGGGATCTTGAAAAAATCTACACCTATGCCCACTTAAAAAACGATGAAGACAAAACCAATGACCCAGCAAATGATCTCTTTCAACGGGCCGTGAACCTGTACACCCGTGTCAGTGACGCAGCCAGCTTTATTATCCCCCAAATCCAGGCCATCCCCCAAACGACACTGGCTGTTTTTCTCACGGAATCGTCCATTGGTGCCTATGGGTTTTACCTTGAAAAAATCATCCGGAATATCCCCCACACCAGAAATGCCGAGGTGGAGCAACTCCTTGCCATGGCCGGGGAATGCCTCGCCGCTCCCCGGCAGATTTTTGGCCAATTGGACAATGCAGATCTCAACTTCGGCAGCCTGATTGATCCGGATGGCAACCCCCAACCCTTAAGCCACGGCAATTTCACCCTTTTGTTGAGCCACAGGAACCGGGATTTCAGAAAAAGCGTATTTACCCAATACTATGAAATTTATGCGAGTCATAAGCATACCATTGCGGCTGCCCTTTGTGCCTCGGTAAAAAAAGATTTGTTTTATGCCCGGGCAAAAAATTTTTCCCATGCAAGGCAAGCTGCCCTTTACAAGGACAATGTCGCCGATGCCGTTTATGACAACCTGATCTCAAGCGTCAGAAAAAACCTAGCCCCCTTGTATGCCTATCTTGATTTTCGGAAAAAAGCCCTGGGGCTTGACAGCCTGCACGTTTACGATACCTATGTTCCCATTGTCAGCGATGTGGAATTCCACATGCCATATGAAGAAGCCGTCACCACCTGCATAGAGGCCCTGGCACCCCTGGGAGCGGAATACTGCGATATCCTGAAAAAAGGCCTGACCTGTGGCTGGGTGGACCGGTATGAAAACAAAGGGAAAAGAAGCGGTGCCTATTCTTCCGGGTGCTATGATTCCCCTCCCTATATTTTGATGAATTATGAAGAAAAATCCATCAACAGCCTCTTTACCCTTATCCACGAAGCTGGCCACTCCATGCACTCCTACTATTCAAAGAAGCATCAGCCCTATGCAAGACACGATTACACTATTTTTGTGGCCGAAGTGGCCTCCACCCTGAATGAGAATCTTCTGGGCCAACACCTTTTAAAAAAATATGAGGCAGATCCCCGGATGAAGGCCTATATCCTGAACCGGGAAATCGAAAATATCCGGGCCACCTTTTTCAGACAGACCCTGTTTGCTGAGTTTGAAAACATCATCCACAAACTTGCCACCCAAAACAAAAGCCTGACCCTGGAAACCCTGACAGGTGAATATAAAAAACTTATAGAAGTCTATTTTGGAAATCACCTGGTAATAGATGAGGTGCTCTGCCTTGAATGCCTGCGCATCCCCCATTTTTATTCCAGCTTTTATGTTTATCAATATGCCACGGGCATATCCGCTGCCCTGGCCATTTCCAAAAGGATCCAGACCCTGGGCCAAACAGCCGTGGAGGACTACCTCTCCTTTCTAAAACTTGGGGGAAGCCAATTTCCCATTGACGAACTCAAGACAGCCGGGGTGGACATGTCCTCTCTGGAACCTGTTCTTGCAACCATCACCTATTTTGAACAACAAGTACATACCCTGGACACGTTATGGAATACCCATTTAAACCCATAGGCACCCTGCACACCTGTTTCAAGGAAAAATTCGGGATTCCCCGGCAGATGAATCTAGTCAAAAATGCACCCGGCACCCTGGTCTTTCACCCGGAATTTGCAAGGGAAGAAGCCGTAAGAGAACTTTCCGGATTTTCCCACATCTGGCTGATCTTTGTCTTTCACAAGGCCGTCACAAACACCTGGCCTGTCATGGTCCGCCCCCCCCGCCTGGGCGGCAACAAGAAAGTCGGGGTGTTTGCCTCCCGCTCCCCCTTCAGGCCCAATCCTGTAGGCATGTCTGCGGTGAGACTTAAATCAGTGGAAATAAATTCCCGGGGACCCATTCTCCACCTTGCGGGGGTGGATATTTTAGACAACACCCCGGTGCTGGATATCAAACCCTATCTACCCTATTCGGACAGCATCCCCCAGGCCAAGGGCGGCTTTGCCCCCACCCCTCCCGAGTCCGGATTCCATATCAATTTTTCCGACAAGGCCCTTGGACAATGCACCCTCCTGGAAAAAGATATCCCGGATCTTCGATCCATCATCACCCAGGTCCTTGAAAACGACCCCAGACCCGGGTATTGCAGCGACATCACCAATGAACCAGACAGGCTCTACGGCATCCGGCTGTTTGATTTTGACCTGAAATGGAGAGTGATCGATGGCGGTATCCAGGTAATTTCTCTGGAGCACACTCTTTAAATTTTATATCATTGCAGCAATACTTTTTCCATATTCCTGGGCAGCCTCTATCCCCCCCTCAACCCAGCTTGCCTTGAGCATCAAGGGACCTGCAACCATTTTCATTTTATAAATATGATGCATGGTGTCAAAAATTCTTACCGCGGCCTCTCCGCTCCACCCATAGGCACCAAAACTGCCACCCGGCTTATCTTTTAGTTCTGCCCTTTCGGCAATGAACAGAATCTGTTTCATGGAGGTGATCATTTCACCATGGTAGGTGGCGGACCCAAAGGCATATCCGTCATACCCTTTTAGATCCTCTTCTCCTTTAATTTCACTTGTTTTTTTAACAATGGCCTCGTGCCCTGAGCTGCGAACCCCCTCACCAATGACTTCTGCAATTCCTTTTGTCTCGTCTGCCCTGGAGGCATATACGATCAATATTTTTCCCATTTTGACTCCTTTATTGCGTTTTTTAAAAAAAAACTTGTCAAACAATGCCGTGGATATACGATTAAAACTGCTATTTCCCACTATTCTGAATAAAATGTTATATCGCCTGTGTTCTAACGGTGCAAGAAAAATTACCAACCTAAAAAATAATAGTGTTGAAAAATAGCTAAAAAATTGATATTTTTTAAGATTAAAATTTTGATATGGTCTAAACTAAAACAGGATAGTATTTGTTCATGACTGCATTACCGACAGCGTTAAAAAAAATTAAGATTCTGCTTGCCTATGATGGGTCCCATCTTGCCCTGGATTCCGTGCAATATATCGGCGAGGTGTTTCCCTCTGACAGGACCGAGGTTTCTATTTTTTATGTGGAAACCAAAATTCCCAGGTCCTTCTGGAAAATGGAGAGGGAGCTTGATTTCCGTTTTAAAACACCTGAAATCAGGGCCAGTATGGCCGCAAGAAAAAAGACGGTCAACCTTGCCATGGAGAAAGCCAAAAAACGATTGCTGGAGGCAGGATTTCCATCGGATGCAATTCATACCATGGTTCATATCAAAAACCAGGGGGTTCTCCAGGATATTATCGAAGAATCCCATAACGGATATGATGCCCTGGTGATCGGCCGCAAGGGACACAGCAAAATCAAAGACTTTTTCGTGGACAGTCTGCCCATTAAGCTTTTGGGTAAAATCAGCACCATCCCCCTGGTTGTTGTTGGGGAAAAACCTTCCCATAAAAATATCATCGTTGCCTTTGACGGGACAAGGGAAATCATGAAGGCGATAAAATCCATGAGCTCTCTGATCAAAACCAATGACTGCAAATTGTTATTATGCCATTCACAAACTCCCCGTTGCCTATTTCGCCCCCGCCCCAAAAAAGCATCTGCCGACATGTTTGATTTGCCCTTGGATTATTTTCTGGAAGCCGGTTTTTCCATTGACCAGGTTTCCTTTGAAATCATGGAGGGTGAAAAGAATCACACCAATTGTATTCTGAACAAAGCCCGGTATGGGGATTACGGCACCATTGTGATTGGAAGACGTCGTTTGACGGCGGTGAAAAAACTGTTCTTGAACCGGGTTGGCAACAAAATTTTCAGAAACGCAGACAACCATGTTGTATGGATCGTTCAATAAAGTTTTCCCCTTCGTTGAATCCATTAAAAAATAATGCAACTAAATTTAAAAAAAACAAATAGGGATCTATGAGTTTGTTCAGGTTAAAAGGGTTTCCAGGGACCGGTAATTTTCGTCACGGCATCCATCCGCCGGACAACAAAGCCTTGTCCGAGGAATCAAAAGTTGAAGTGATGGACGTCCCTGAAAGTGTAACGCTACCGCTGCTTCAGCACTTAGGTGTGCCCTGCAAACCGGTGGTCAAACCCGGGCAGATAATACGGTATGGAGAAATGATCGGCCTGGGCGAAGCCTTTGTATCCGCCTCCCTCCATTCCCCCATTGCCGGAAAAATAAAACGGATGAATGTGGTAACCCTGCCAAACGGCAGACATCTTCCGGCCATCACCATCCAGGCGGATGGGGATCAAATTCCCCCGCAAAAATTATGGGATGAGATGCGCTCAAAGGACTGGCCCAGGGACTGCATTTCCATTTATGATCCCCTGACCATCGTTAAAATTATCCATGATTCCGGAATTGTCGGGTTGGGGGGCGCTGCATTTCCCACCCATGTCAAGGTCACCCCCAATGATACCCGGATGATCGACACTCTCATGATCAACGGTTGTGAATGCGAGCCCTATCTCACCTGCGATTACCGGCTGATGCAAGAAGCGGCAAGGGCCATTGTGACCGGCGCTCTTTTAACGGGCCGTGCCGTATCCGCAAGGGAAATTGTTATTTGTGTAGAAGACAACAAACCCGAGGCGGTCAAAAAGCTGACCGAAGCCACGGAACAGACAGTCATCAAAATTGCCGTATTAAAAACTAAATATCCCCAGGGAAGTGAAAAACAGCTGATAAAATCAGTGCTGGGTCTTGAAATCCCTTTGGGAGGGCTGCCCTCGGATGTGGGGGTTGCCATGAGCAATGTCGGGACCATGGCAACGGTGGCAAGAGGCGTGATCAAAGAGGCACCTTTGACCCACCGGGTGATCTCTGTCTCCGGGCGGGGAATAAAAACCCCTAAAAATCTCTTTGTTCCCATTGGCATCTCCATGAAGGAGGTGATCGACTTTTGCGGCGGGATTACCCGAGATGCCGCAAGAATTATTGCCGGCGGCCCCATGATGGGATTTAGTTTTTCAGATCTCAGTGCACCTGTCACCAAGGGAACCTCAGGCCTCACCGTGTTGACCCATGACGAAATCTCCGATGAAAAAGAGACGCCCTGCATCCGGTGCGGCCGCTGTGTGGATGCCTGCCCCATGAACCTGGTTCCCACACGGCTTGCCTTGGCTGCCCGCTACAATAGCCCCTCCATTGCAAGCCAATACCATATCCATGCCTGTTTTGAATGCGGCTGCTGTTCCTATGTCTGCCCGGCCAAAATCAATCTGGTTCAGCTGATTCGAACCGGAAAAACACTGGTTGCCGCCTGGGCGAACCGCTAGAAAAAGGACCCTTCATGCAAAGACCGAAAATAATGAGCCCCATCACACGAAAAGGAACGAATGCGTGTCAGATACAATAAAAAATAAGGAACCAATTGCCCCCGATTCAGCAGATGAACGATCAGGGCCCCTCATCCATGTGGCGCCGTCTCCCCATATAAACGATGCAACGGCCCATACCCAAAGAATGATGACCGATGTGATCCTGGCGCTGCTGCCCATTATCGCCCTGTCCATCTACCTGTTTAAATTCTATGCCGTCAAACAGCTGTTAATCTGCGTTGTCGCCTGTATGGGATCTGAATTTTTGTTTGTCAGGATGCGGGGCAAGGCCCTTACCCTAAAAGACTGCTCTGCTGTCGTCACCGGTATTATTCTGGCCCTGTCCCTGCCGGGATCCGCCCCCTGGTTTGTGGGCGCCCTTGCCTCGGTGGTGGCCATCGGAATAGGGAAAACCCTCTTCGGAGGCCTTGGCATGAATATTTTTAATCCGGCCATGGTGGGCCGGGCATTTGTGATGATCGCCTTTGCCCAGTTGATGGGGGCGGGCTCCTATGAAAATGTGACCGGTCTTGTGGATGCGGTTTCCGGGGCAACCCCTTTGAGTGCCTTAAAATTCAATGACCTTTTCATGCCAGCCTCCTCTCTTTTCTGGGGAACGACCAATGGATCGCTAGGTGAAACAAGTAGTGCCGCCTGTCTCCTGGGAGGGTTGTTTCTCGTTTTGAGGAAAACCATCTCCTGGCAGATCCCTTCCGGCATACTGTTGTCGGTCGCTCTCATTGCCGGTATCACAGACTTGATAGGTTCCCATTCAGGCCTCTTCCTTGTTCACCATCTTTTTGCCGGGGCGCTTATGTTCGGGGTATTTTTCATTGCAACGGACCCGGTTACCTCCCCGCTTACCCCAAAGGGAAAATGGATTTTCGGTATAGGCACAGGTTTTTTAATAATGGTTATCCGACTTTTTTCCGGATATCCCGAGGGCGTCATGTTTGCCGTTCTCATGATGAATGCCGTCACCCCGCTGATTAACCGCTGGACCAACCCCCAACCCATGGGAGAAGCCTGATATGCGCTCATTTAAGGACAGCAATCTTTTCCAGGCCTGGCTGGTGCTGCTGCTTGCAACCGCTTTTGGCTGCGCTCTTGCCGGAGTCCAAACGAAACTGGGACCGGTGATTGAGGCAAACAAAACCCGGGAAACCCTGGCAAAAATCCCCGCCCTTGTTCTGGGCGAAGATCAGGCCCAACAACTCAGTCGTCAGAAAAAGAGTCTTTCCATCACCTCCCGAACCATTAAAATTGAAAAAAACGGTATTAAAAAATTTTATACCGTCTATGATGCTTTTCTTGAAGGCACCCTGGCAGGACATGTGGCCAAAGCATCCGGTCAGGGCTATGCCGATAAAATTGAACTGCTGCTGGGTCTTGATGCAGATGCCCGTACCATTACAGGCCTTTTTATTCTGGACCAGAAAGAAACCCCGGGCCTGGGCAATAGAATTATAGAAAAGCCATGGCGGAATCAGTTTTTGGGAAAACCCAGCGCCACCCGACTGGTTGTTGTGAAGGGGAACCCTGGCAAGGACAATGAAATAGATGCCATCTCCGGTGCCACCATTTCCTCCAGAAGTGTTACGGGAATTGTCAATAAAACCATTACCGATATCAAGGCCCAACTGGTAAGTCCCCCCAAAGAAACGGCCGACGAACAAGAGACCTCCCACAATGAAAATGGCAAAATTAAGGAGAACACCTGATGGCGGATTCCCCCACAGCCTTTGAAAGATTTGTCCAGGGCATTTTGCCTGAAAACCCGGTATACCGGCAGCTTCTTGGACTTTGTCCTACTCTGGCGGTTACCAACGGAATGAAACCTGCTCTGACCATGGCCTGTTCCGTTGGTTTTGTACTCCTGTGTGCCAATATTGTCATCAGCCTGATCCGGAATTTATTAAAACCCCATTTACGCATTGTTATTTTTACCCTTACCATTGCCACCTTTGTTACCATTGCAGACCGCTTTCTGGCCGCCTATTTTTTCCAGATGAGCAAAACCCTGGGACCTTATATTCCCTTGATCATCGTTAACTGCATTATCATCTGCCGCTGCGAGGTCTGTGCCTCCAAACAAGGCGTTGTCACGGCAGCCTCGGATGCCATTGGCCAGGCCATCGGGTTTGGACTTGCCCTTTCCAGCATTGCCGCGGTCAGAGAAATCCTGGGCACGGGAATGCTTTTCGGGATACGGGTGCTTCCAACTGCCTGGCCGGACTGGGTCATCATGGTATTACCCCCCGGCGCATTCATCACATTGGGGTTACTCCTGGGGTTTGTCAACTGGATCGGCATCATTCGATCCAAGGGGTCTGCCAAATGATTCGCCATTTTACTCGAATTTTTTCACTGATTTTTACTTTGATTTTTTCACTATTTTCTCCACGATTCTCAAGAGAGGTATAGGCACCATTTATGATGTATCTTTTGGACATACTGCTGATTTCCCTGACAGCAGCCCTGATTAATAATTTTGTACTCTACTATTTTGTGGGCATCTGCCCCTTTGTGGGGGTCTCCAGAAAGGTAGAAATGGCCTTTGGCATGGGATGCGCCGTTACCTTTGTCATCAGCATTGCCGCCTTAATTTCCTGGAGTATTACCACCATGGTGCTGATACCAGGCGCTCCCCTGTCTTCCTTTATTGCTGGTTTTTTCCTCCCGGAACAAGCCGCAGCAAAGATTGATCTTACGGTATTAAGTTATATTGTTTATATCTTTGCCATTGCCTCTTCGGTTCAGTTTGTGGAGATGTATGTGAGAAAATATTTTCCCATGCTCTATGGTTCCTTTGGGGTTTTTCTTCCCCTCATCACCACCAATTGCGCCATTCTCTTTGCCTGTCTTACTATCATGAGCCATGTTACAGGCGTTGACAACCCGGCTGATGCATGGGATTTGGGCAGGGCCATTGCCCTGGCTTTTTTCGGAGGTGTGGGATTCACCATTGCCATTGTGATCATGTCGGGCATCAGGGAAGAACTGGAACTTTGTGATGTCCCCGAACCCTTCCAGGGTGCTGCCATCACCCTTGTTATCGGCGGTATCCTTGCCATCGCCTTTATGGGATTTACCGGGGTGGATTCGGGCATACGCGCTGCCCTCATGCCCTCTGTGACAGAACAGGTGTCAACCATGATCCCCCCCCGGCCCGATGTCCTTGCGATCCTTGACCTTTCTTCCCAAGTGAGGCAGCCATGATCCTTGTTACCCTTGCCATCGCAGCCGGCACCATGCTGGTCATGGCAGTGATCCTCTCGTATATTCTGGGCTGGGCCAATAAAACCTTCAAGGTGGAGGTGGATCCCAAAATAGAATCGGTATTGGAAATTCTCCCAGGGGTTAATTGCGGCGGCTGCGGCTATCTTGGCTGCAGTGACTATGCCGTGGCCGTGGTTACCGACAATGTTCCCGTCAACAAATGTACGGTGGGGGGAAAAGCGTGTGCCGCCAGTGTGGCAGAAATTATGGGAGTTGAAGTTGGTGAAATGATTCCGATCCGGGCCATTGTCCATTGTGGTGCCACCATCTCCCAGCGCCTTCAGACAACCCAATACCGGGGGGAAAAACGGTGTGCCGCCGCCCACCTGGTGGCAGGGGTCCAGGGCTGTACATTTGGCTGCCTTGGATTTGGGGACTGTGTCCGGGCGTGTAACTATGATGCCATCCACATTATCGAAGGGTTGGCCGTGGTGGATTATAAAAAATGTGTGGGCTGTGGCGCCTGTTCAAAGGTATGTCCCCGAAAAATCATCACCATCGCTAGTTTCAATGAAGACCAGATTCCCACGGTTGCCTGTTCCAATCAAGACAAGGCAAAGGATGCAAAAGCGGTGTGCACAACCGCCTGCGTCGCCTGCAAGGCCTGTTCTAAAATTTCAGATATTTTTACCATCACTGACAATCTCTCAAAATGTGACTATGACACCTATACAGCCCAACATTATGAAGATGCTGTAAAATCAATGGAAAAATGCCCCACAAACTGCATCCACTTCATTGGTAAACCTGCGGATTAAAGACCCTTTGATTTTGTGCTATAAGAGATAGGCGATACCACACGACCTAAAAAGGTATCCTATTAAAATTTCGTGGAAAAAACTATATTATTTATGAAGTACCCTTCCTCATAAATTACACCGATAAATTCATTAACACCTCAAAAAAGCC
>Ga0208900_1000178_pt1 | contig 39483 bp, 37 predicted proteins | sample AntAceMetag02UKK_FD_184763 | JGI IMG/M metagenome (GOLD analysis project Ga0208900, IMG submission 184763) | Saline lake microbial communities from Ace Lake, Antarctica - Antarctic Ace Lake Metagenome 02UKK (SPAdes) (version 2) | ecosystem: Environmental > Aquatic > Non-marine Saline and... | reverse complement strand
CTGCATTTTTGACCCTTAACCGGATGTATGCCGAACGTGAAGGCACGCTGTTTATCGATCCCGGTTTTCCGGTTCATAAGCAGCAACTCAGGGTAATGGGGCAAGGATGGGATTCGTTTGATGTTTATAATTACCGGGGTGAAAAACTTAGGGAGAAACTCGAATCCTATCTGTCCACCGGACGTTTCTGCTCTTTGCTATACTCCAACCCGAACAATCCTTCATGGATATGTTTTACCGATACCGAACTTCGCATTATCGGTGAGCTGGCCAATAAATACAACATTATAGTTATCGAAGATTTGGCCTATTTTGGCATGGATTTCAGGAAAGATTATTCGAAACCAGGGCAGCCACCCTACCAACCATCTGTAGCCAACTATACCAATAATTATGTTTTGCTTATTTCAAGTTCCAAAGCATTTAGTTATGCCGGGGAACGCGTAGGGATGATGGTTATTTCCGACAAACTTTTTAATACCACCGCCCCTGACCTGTTGCGTTATTACAGATCCGAAAATGTGGGCTATGCACTGATATTTGGCTCGATCTATTCATTAAGCTCAGGCACCAACCATTCTGCCCAATATGCACTTACAGCAATTTTAGAAGCTGCCAATGAAGGCAAATTGAATTTTGTTGAAGAAGTAAAGGAATATGGCCACAAAGCAAAAATTATGAAAAAGATGTTCCTCGAAAATGGATTTAAAATCGTTTATGACATGGACGAGGACGAACCCATTGCTGATGGTTTCTATTTCACTTTTGCTTATCCGGGCCTCTCCGGAAGCGAATTACTCGAAAAACTTTTGTACTATGGCATTTCGGCAATTACCCTCGACATCACCGGAAGCGAACGGCACGAAGGAATCAGGGCCTGTGTTTCCCTTGTAAAACGAACCCAGTTTCCCGACCTCGAGTTCCGGCTAAAAAAATTCCATCAAGACCATAAAAAATAATTAATGGTAGTCATTACTTTTTGGATGTTCCTTACCTTTTATCGAATCAACCAATTGTTGGTTTGAGAAAACTCCTTGCCTTTTATATTCAACATAGAATTTTTTACAGATGCTAAATCTTTTAACAGGAATAATAGCCGCTATAGCCCATGTCTTGTCCGGACCCGATCATTTGGCGGCAGTTACACCTTTGGCCATCGAATCGAAAAACCGCTCATGGGGCGTGGGGCTTGCCTGGGGAATTGGCCATACCATAGGAATTCTTATCATCGGACTGCTCTTCTTACTTTTCAGGGATTTGATTCCGGTTGAAAGAATTTCTGAACATAGCGAACAACTTGTTGGAATTATGCTCATACTGATTGGTGTGTGGGCAATAGCCAAAGTTGGAATAAAAAGTATTTCAGGTAAACATGCCCATCCTCATATCCACAAAACCAAGGATGGTGAAATTATTCACATTCACGGGCATGATCATTCTCAGGTGCATGTCCACAGCAGTCCGACAGCACATACACATGCGCACAAAAAACTACATCGTCAAAATATCAGGGCATCACTGGGGATTGGAATTTTTCATGGTTTGGCAGGTGTATCCCATTTATTTGCAATCCTCCCTACATTGGCTTTGCCAAGCAACTTTGATGCTGCCATGTACCTTGCCGGTTTTGGTGTCGGTACCGTTACCGCCATGGTTGTTTTTTCAGCCCTGCTGGGCTATATAGCATTAAAAACTACCTTATCAGGACGTTCCGGGGCATTTAAAATTTTAAGGATTTTGGGTGGCACTGCTGCAATTTTAGTGGGTATTTGGTGGATTTATTCATCGTTTTGATAATTCCATCATCTGGTATTACTGCTAATTTAGTGGAAAGTAAAATATTAATAATGTCATAGTTATTGATAAAAAATCAACAATTTGCGCATCACATATTTTATAATATTAGATATTTGTTATATTTTCGCCTAAAATTTAAATGGCATGAAAAATATTGATACATCTAAGCTGTCGCATGATGAATGTTGGGGAGTTCAAATTAATGGCTTCAAACATTGTTTAAATTGCAAATGGACAGGCATAAGTGCTTGTGAAGGACAGGAAATTGTTAAAACCCACCGAAACTCCAAAGGCTATAAAATTGGAGATTCAGGACTGATTGAAAATGATTTTATTGCGCCTCAAATCGAAATTACCAGACAAAGCATAAACAGGAATGGGTAAGCTTCCCGAAAAAACGGTAGAGCGGCTCAGTAATTACCGGCGTTTATTAATGCGATATCAATACCTTGAAAAACCTTATATCTTCTCACGGGATTTAGCAAGTCTTCTGAAAATAAACCCCGTCCATGTAAGGCGCGATTTAATGCTAATTGGTGTTTCGGGCAGCCACAGCAAGGGCTACGAAGTGTGGCATCTTATTAATCAAATATCTCAAAAGCTTGAATGTAACTCAGGTAAAAATGCTTGTATTATCGGCTTTGGCCATGCAGGTAGGGCAATTCTCGATATTTTATCCCTGGGGAATGTTCCCTTGAACGTAAAGGCAATTTTTGATACTTCCACAAAATCGATAAACAACACATTTAATAATGTGCCTTGTTATTCGTTAGAAAAAATAGCCACCGTTGTTGAGAAGGAGAGTATAACACTTGCAATACTCAGCGACATGGAAGAAGACCCTGAGAATTATGTAGCGCTAATTGGCGCACTCGGAATAAAAGGAATAATGAATCTCACCTCCACTCCACTGCGCCTGCCCGATAACATTCATCTCGAAGAGTTTGATTTTGTTACATCGCTTATCAAACTGGCGTATTTTTCTGAAGAATAAGGAAAACAATGTTTGCCTAAATCTCTTCGGAAGTATTGAAATTATCAAATTGATAGCTTTTATTTTTTTCTTTAGAAATGTTATTTGAGTCCTCTTTGTGGTTGGCTTTTTTAACCGCGGAGGGTGCGGAGAGCGCTAAGGATTTTTCTGACGAAAATTTTTTAATGAAACCATAAGATTAAAAACAGGTGCAGGCCTGTCATTCCGAGAGTTCACCCAAAGTTTTTGGGCATAATGAGGAGATGACATTGGGGAATGGATTTCTCTGCCGCAAATGCGGCATCAAAAAAACAATGCCCAAGGATTCATTTGGGGGTCAGATACTCTGAAATTCTGAAAACTAAAATGTTGGAAGCGGTTCAACATGTATCGTTGCCACAATTTCCAAATCAAGCCTGATTTGTGTTTCAAGCTTATCAGAAAGATCGTGTGCCTGCTCCACGGTCATTGTTTTTGGTAGGTAAATATGGCAGGTAAGCTCTTTGTGGTAACCGTAAGAATGTACATGCACATGATGAATTTGAAGGTCAAGATTGCTAACCTTATCAGCACATTCGTTTAAGCTACTAATAAGTTTAGCGTCAGGAGCTTCCCCCAACAAGCGGCTTATTGATTCAGATAAAATTTCATAAGCGGCATACAAAATCATAAATGCTACAATAATTCCAAGCACTCCGTCAACCCACCAATAATATCGTCCAATCAAAATTCCCACGAGTATAATTACCGATGAAATTGCATCGGTGCGATGGTGGTAGGCATCGGCACGAAGTGAAGAAGAACCTGATTTTCGGGCAGCCCAAAAAGCATATTGAGCAAGTACTTCTTTTACAATTATAGAAGCTACTGTAACCGAAATGGCTAAAGTTCCAAAAACAGCCTCCTTATGGTTGTTAAGTTTCGCGATAGAATCGGAAATAAATTCGTATGCCACAAATCCCAACAGGGCTGCAATAAGGATGGATGCAACAAGTTCAGCCCTTCCATGGCCAAATGGGTGTTCTTTATCAGGAGGTTTTGAGGCGATTTTAGCACCTACAATTACCACCAGCGAACTCAACGAATCGGAGAGCGTATGCCAGGCATCAGCAACGATAGCCACCGAACCAGTAACAATTCCGGCCCAGTATTTAAGTACAAATAATAAGATATTGGTTACAATAGAAAGTATCCCTTCGTTGTAGGCCAACCTTTTATTTTTTTGAACACTATTCATAACATCTCTTTTTTTTTGACGACTAAATCATCGAATGATGCAAAAGTAACAACTGCCTTGCTGATATAAAAAGAATGGGGAAAATTTGGAATTGATCCTAATAACAAAAATGCTTCACCAAAAAAAAGTTTCCCGCAGATTTCGCTGGTTAGCGCAGATAAAATCTATGCTAATAAGCGAAATAGGCGGGAAAAAATACTACAAAAAAGAGCCCTAATAAAAGATGGGCACTAATTAAAAATACCAGTGGTTTTGCGCATAAACTGTACACGCTCAAATTCAGCCGAATTATCTTTACCCACATTTATTGTTCCTCTAATATCATCCAATGATTTAATTTTGTTGGTCTGCATCCAATTTTCCAAATCGCTAATCATTTCTTTGATGTAAGGTATGCCTTTTTTGTATAAAACAGAACAAACTGTAGTTGCAGAGGCTCCTGCCATAATTTGTTTAACTACGCCCTGGAAATCATGAATTCCGGTGCTGGCAACAACATCACATTTTACTTTGCCGGCCATCAATCCAACCCAACGTAGTGATTGTGTCATTTCGGATGGTTCGCTCAGATAATTATCATAGATTAATTTGCCATTTTCGATATCAATGTCGGGACGGAAAAAGCGATTGAACAAAACAAGACCATCTGCACCGGCAACATCGAGTAAGCTCACAATTCGTGAAATGTTTGTAAAACAAGAACCAAGTTTAATGCTCACAGGAATTGAAACATGCAATTTAACTTCCTTCAAAATCTCGATGTAAAGGTTTTCGATGTCTTTACTTTCCACATTTTCATCAAATGGAAAAATGGCAATGTTCAACTCGATGGCATCGGCTCCTGCCTTTTCGAGTTCACCGGCAAAAGCAGGCCATTCGTGGGATGTGTTACAATTTATACTTGCAATAACCGGGATATCAACGTTCTCTTTTACCTTTTTTATGAGTTTGATATACTCGTTTACACCATGATCTTTTGAAATGCCTTTAACAAATTTTGTTGCTTCAGGATACCAAAAATACATTTCATTATCCTGAAGTTTAGCATCAATATCCGAAATGATTTGTTCTTCAAAAAGGGATTTTAGAACAATGGCCGCAGCCCCGTTTTTGGCACATTCTATAATTTTGTCATACGACCCGGTTAACTTCGAGCTGCTGACAATGATTGGATTTTTCAATTCCAATCCCATATATTTTGTTGAAGTATTCATACTTTAATATTTAAGATTTAATCAAATTTATTGGTAGTTCAGTAATTTCTGTGGATTCAAAAGCATTGGTTTCAGGTATTCAAAAGCTTTTTCAAAATTCCCCATAGCCTTTTCAGTAATGCCTTCCATAAACTCCCATTCGTAACCTTTAACATGCAGCAAAAAGGATTTTGGAGATTTTTGATAGATATCCCGACATAAATGAACAACATAGGATGCTGAAACCGCGTGCATCGAAAACTCAACTTTGGCATCGGGAGTTATCTCTTCCAATTCAAAGCTTTCAATATCTTCTATCGAAGCATCCACAAAAACCACAATGTCCTTATCAGATATTTCAGCAGCATCTTCGATATTGAGCTGATAGTTGGAGTCGAAAGAAATGTTTGCCAATCCCTTTTCGTGAGCCCAGGCTTTTATTTTTTCCACAAAATGGTTACCCAGACCGTCATCCTGACGGCCCGGGTTTCCATATCCATATATTAATATTTGAAGTTTTTCAGACAATTACGAACGTTTTTTATCAATCAAATTATTGTGAGCATCAAACAAGGTAATCTCAAGTGGCATCTGTCCGAGTGCGTGTGTTGCACAGCTCAAACAAGGATCGTAAGCACGAATAGCAACTTCCACAGCATTCCTCATACCTTCGGTTATTTCTTTCTGTCCATTCATGTACTGCTTGGCAACACTATTTACCGCGCGGTTCATGGGCTCATTATTGTTGGTTGTTGAAACAATAAGGTTGGCCATTTCAATCTGATCTCTATCATTGATTTCATAATGATGGAACAATGTTCCACGCGGAGCCTCGATAAGCCCAACACCGCGTTTTACTTTGGTACCTTTTATTACCAGGTCATCTTTCAATAAATCAGGATCGTTGAGCAGTTCGTGCATCATCTCAGCAGCGTGCAGAGTCTCGATAAGGCGAGCCCAGTGCATGTGCATCGACATGCCGTTGGGTTTGCCGTTGGTATAGGCTTTAAAAATCTCCAACTCTTTTTGGGCTAAGGGCGTAGGAATAAAATCGGCGGTATTGCAGCGGGCAAGTGGCCCTACGCGATACCAGCCATTTTCTTTACCCAAGCTTAAAAGGTAAGGGAATTTCATGTAACTCCAATTGCGGACTTCCTCATCAATGTATTTATCATAATCCTGATAATCCACATCGTTAAGAATTTTCTTACCATCGTTATCGATAGCCCTCAGTACGCCGTGATACAAATCCATGGCACCGTCTTTTCTAACAAGACTCAGGTGGCTCGATGGGAAAGTGCCAAAGCCATCAATAAAGTCTTTGTTTTCTTTGTGATAAGCTTTAAAGAAGTCAACCGCCTCCTGTGCCCAACTAATCATTTTTGTAGTATTCAAGGGGTCAGCACCTTTAAGAAAGCTGTCTCTTTCCTCGATAGAAAGGTGTTTATTAATACCACCGGGAATAGCTCCTGTGCCATGTATTTTTTTACCGGCTGTAGCCTTAATTATCTCCTGGCCGAATTTACGCATCATCACACCCTGCACCGCTAAATCTTTATGCTTAAGTGCAACGCCAATCACATTCCTGATCATTGGATCGCCGTCAACACCAAAAAGCAAGTCGGGCGAAGCAAGGTGGAAAAAGTGGAGTGCGTGCGACTGGAATGTTTGTCCATAGTGCATCAGTCGCCTCATTTTTTCTCCGGTAGGTGTAAGTCCGTCACCGGTACCGGCACCAACAATTACATCGAGTGCTTTGGCTGCAGCCAGGTGGTGGCTAACCGGGCAAATACCGCAAAGGCGCTGCACAAGTACAGGCGCTTCCCAGTATGGGCGGCCTTGCACAAAACGTTCAAATCCACGAAATTCCACGATATGAAGCCGTGTTTGTTTTACATTGCCTTTTTCATCAAGATGAATGGTAACTTTTCCGTGGCCTTCCACGCGTGTTACCGGTTCTATTGTTATTTTTTGTCCCATTGTTCTTTCGTTTTAATATTAATCGAATTTTACAACTTCATAAGGCAGCTTCATCGGATCGCCGGTTACAAGCGCAACCAACGCGTTCCAGATGAGTTCGGCGCTTGGCGGACAGCCCGGAAGATAGTAGTCTATTTTTACAATTTCATGACATGGATATACCCTGTCGAGAAGCATAGGAAGTTCATCATCATTTGGAATAATTCCTTTTGGATTGTGTTTTACGGTAGGTCCGTTAAGGTAGGCCTCATCCAGACACTCTTTTATCGGGATGCCATTGCGCAGTGCCGGCAGGCCACCCATAATGGCACATTCGCCCAATGAAACGAGTATTTTACAGTTTTTCCTGAAATCTTTAAGTACATGAATATTCTCGCTATTACAGCATCCGCCTTCGATAAGGCCTATATCGCAATATTTTGTGAATTCTTTAATGTCGTCGATGGGTGACTTGTTAAATTCAACAAGTTCAATCAATTCCAGAATTCTTTCGTCGATGTCCAATAAAGACATGTGGCAACCGAAGCATCCTGCAAGTGATGTTGTAGCAACTATTGGTTTACTCATATTATATATCTCCTATTTTTATTTTTTTTCGATATCACTGCCTATTACAACTTTGTCGTATTTACGCTCTCCAATCGGAACATTATACCCTTTTTCACGAGGCAGAATAGCACCAACAGGACAAATATCTATTGCTTTTTGTGCAAGTTCATCTGTAAATTTATTTCCCAATTCCGGATCAAGAATAATTTCGAGCTTGATACCTCTTTTCTTAAATGCGAAAACATTTTTACCGTCCTCAGTTTTAATTGCCCTAATGCAACGTTTGCAGAGAATACAGCGATTATGGTCTTTAATGATTTTTGGATTTGAAGCATCAACTCCCTTAACCGGAAACATGTACGGAAAGCGAGGTACCATCATCTGAAACCTGTATGCAAGCGCTTGTAACTCACAATTTCCACTTTTTTCGCATGAGGGGCAAAAGTGATTCCCTTCAACAAAAAGTGCTTCGATAATTGCTTTCCGAATTTCGTTTAATTCGGGGGTATTGTTAAGAATCTCCATACCATCAACTATCGGAGTTGTACATGCCGACATAGGACGATTGTTTGCCATAACTGTGCATATACGGCACGAACCTCTTGGTTTTACACCTCTGATATTGCATAAAGTAGGAATGTAAATTCCATTTTCGCGGGCGGCTTCAACAATGAAAATCCCACGTTCGGCCATACATTCCACTCCATCAATCTTAAATTTAACTAATGTGCTCATATTATTTTGATTATAATTTTCTATTAATGAATATAATTAATTGAGATTGGGAATTCTTCCGGCAGCCTCACACGATGCCTTAACAGCTTCGGACATATCAAACTCACTGTCGTAGTCTTTGCCCTTCTGGATTTTTTCCTCATACAAATGACGGAAGTTTTTAATACTTGTAAGTATGGGGTTGCCTGCTGTTTGGCCAAGTCCACAGCGGCTCACTTTCAGAATCTTGCCCCACTCTTCCAAATCTGAAATATCCTTAGCAATGCCGCGAGCATCAAGTATTTTTTCCAATTTCATCTTCATCAGGTTAGGAATATTGCGGCATGTTGAGCATGAACCACATGATTCTTCGATAAAGAAATCGGTAAAGTTTAACACGATATCATTAAGCAAATCGCGCGTATTGTCGATAATTATCAGTGAGCCACCTGTTGCCAGATCAGCAAAACAAAGTATCCGGTCGAATTCGTCAGGGCCAATTAAAGAGCCTGATGGTCCACCAACCTGAACGGCCTGAATTTGATCTTCGTTGGTACCAACCATTTCAAGCATATCGCGTACCGAAAAACCCCACTCAACTTCATAAACTCCGGGATATTTGCAGTCGCCCGAAATACTCAGCAACTTGGTTCCCGCTGAGTCTTTGGTTCCAAATTTCGTGTACCATTCACCACCATTTAATAATACTTTAACTGCCGAACAAAGGGTTTCAACATTATTAACAACTGTGGGCATATCAAGGTAGCCTTTTTCAACGGGGAATGGAGGCCTGTCGCGTGGTTCGCCACGTTTGCCTTCGGCCGATTCGATAAGTGCAGATTCTTCGCCACAAACGTAAGCACCGGCACCAAATTGAAGGCGAATGTCAAAATCGAAGCCTTCGATGCCACCAATATTTTTACCCAGCAGATTCCTATCGCGGGCACCCTGAAGGAGGTTTTCCAAATATTTTTTCAAATAAGTATATTCGTGCCTGATGTAAACAATACCTTCGGTGGCACCAACCGCGTAGCCGGCAATTACCATACCCTCGAACAATAGTTTCGGGCGTTCGGTGAGGATAACTCTGTCTTTAAAAGTTCCGGGTTCACCTTCATCAGCATTACAGAAAATGTATTTCTTTTCGCCTTTTGCCTTACGGCAGAATTCCCACTTTAGTCCGGTAGGGAAACCTGCGCCACCACGGCCACGGATATTCGACTTTTTAACTTCTTCGATTACCTGTTCGGGAGACATTTCAGGCAGTTTTTTCCAAGTAACAATACCCGGGGTGTAGTCTTCAGCAAGGATTGGACCCGTTTTACGAATGTGATTTTGAACCACTGATTTTATGAGTTCGTTACGGTTTTCACCATCGCCGTAGGCAGCAGAGTACATCTCGTCAACCGCTTTGCCATCTTTGATGTCGCGGAGGATTTCTTTTACCCTGAATGGGGTTAGGTTTGTAAAAACCTTACCATTGATCAAAGCTGCAGGTTCCTGGTCGTTCATCCCAATACATGATGTATCAAAAAGCCCAATTTCACCATCCGGTGTAACCGATCCAAATTTAATCCCTGCTTCTTTCTCAAAGGTATCTTTAACCTTTTGACGACCCATCATATTGGCCACGGCACTATCGTTAAGGTAGATAGCATATTTCCCGGTTGGTACATCGGAAAAAAAGTGGTAAAACGACATGGTTTGCTCAACGTCAACATGTGAAATATCCAATTCATTGGCAATCTTTGAGATTGTATCACTTGGAATGTAGCCATGCTCTGATTGAACATCAATAAGGACATCCATTAGCCTGGTCTTGTCCTTATTGTACTTTTTAATGATGTTCTGTACGCTTGTTGCCATAAAATTTATTGTTTATTGTTGATAAACTCTTGATTATGAAAATCAATTTGTTAAGTATATTAAATTCACTCTTTTGTGTTTCACCATCAGTTGTTAATTGATTAACAATGCAAATCTAATCTGAAAAAGCTATTTCACAAAGTCAGAATTAAATTTAGAAATGTTTTAAATAGCGAAATACAATAATTCATTGATTACCAATATGATAATCTGAATTTAGAATAGATATAAATTTCCAAACCATAAATGTTTTATTTTGCATCAAATTTTATGGGTTATTTACTGATTTCTATAAAATTAGTTTTTTTATTTTCATACAATGATTACAGGATGGTATTTGTTGATTCATCCTTTAAAATAATAGAAAAAATATAATCGAAGCAATGAGGTATTTTATTGAGCTAAGTTATAATGGAACAGGGTATCACGGCTGGCAAATGCAGGTTGCAGATAAATCTGTTCAGGAAGTATTGCAAACCGGGCTAAAGTACAAAATGGACTTGAACGAAAAAGTTACCGGTTGTGGAAGAACAGATACGGGCGTTCATGCGAGGCAATTTTTTGCCCACTTCAACCATCCAATATCATTCACCAATGAAGAATTGAATAAAACTGTTTATAAGCTGAATGGCTATCTTCCAAAAGACATTTCCGCTTTTCGCATTTTCAGGGTCAAAGATGATGCTCACGCAAGGTTTGATGCGATTTCAAGAACTTATAAATATTATATCAATCAGTTGAAAAACCCGTTCAGCGGAAGCTTTGCCTGGACTTACCGCAATGAATTTGATGTTGCAAAAATGAACAAAGCTGCATCAGTTTTATTGGAATATTCTGATTTTACCAGCTTTGCAAAACTTCATACTGATGTAAATACCAACAACTGTAAAATTACAGATGCAGGATGGGAGCAAGAAAACGGACAATTGATTTTCACTATTACAGCCAATCGGTTTTTACGCAATATGGTAAGGGCTATCGTGGGAACTTTGGTAGAAGTTGGAAGAGGAAATATAACAACACAGGATGTGCATAAAATCATCCAAAGTAAAGACCGCAGAAATGCGGGGATATCGGTTCCGGCCAAAGGATTATTTTTAGAAGCTGTAAGCTACGATTGGGGGAAAATAGTTGGGGATTTTTAGTTCTTCGCGACCTCTGCGCCCTTGGCGGTTATAAACAACCACTGCAAAGGCCGCAAAGATCGCCAAGGAAAAGGAAATATGAATATTTCCTTTCAAATTAATTTACTTAACCTATACTGTCGTTTCGAGTCCCAAGCCCCGGGAAAAGAGGTCTCAAAGTGAAATAACAAATTTAAATAGACCAGCCTTGCCAGCAGACAGATTTCTCCCGGCAAAACTCCGCTTTGCTGCGTTTTTTGGTCGAAATGACCCCGTTCATGATTGATTTGGGAGGAGGGGAATCGGGCGCTTCGCGCCCGATTCCCCTCCCCATACAAACCTGTGTGAAACTTGGTCTTTTCGACCGCAGGGAGAAATCTATTCCATCTTGTCACATCACCATGTGCGCCAAATTTATTTGGTCTTGGAACTCGAAATCACAAAGTTTACGCCTTATCCCCACAAAAACATTTCAGTATTCTTTCAACTCAAGTTTTGCCAAAAAATGGCAAAACTTGAGTTGAAAGATACTATTTTTGCACGATGCAACAGATGATACTAATTTTAGATTTTGGCTCGCAATACACACAGCTTATCGCGCGAAGGGTTCGCGAACTCAATGTTTATTGCGAAATACATCCTTTTAATAAAGTTCCGGCACTCGACAATGTAAGTGGTGTAATTTTATCGGGAAGCCCCTTTTCGGTAAACGATACCAATGCTCCTGCCCCCGAACTTAAACAAATTTTTAAACTGGAAATTCCAATATTGGGAGTTTGCTATGGTGCCCAATTTATTGCCAAATCAAATGGTGGTGAGGTTGAACCATCGAAAATAAGGGAATATGGCCGGGCCAATCTTATAAAAATAGAAAGCAGCCACGAGCTACTTATAGGAATGAGTGCCGGGAGTCAGGTTTGGATGTCGCATGGCGACACCATCCTTAAACTTCCCGAGAACTATAAAATAATTGCCAGCACCGAAGATGTTGAAGTTGCAGGCTACCAGGCCGGAAACAAGAAAATATATGGTATCCAGTTTCATCCCGAAGTGTATCACTCCACCGAAGGGATGATTCTGCTTAAAAACTTCGTGGTAAATATTTGCCATTGCAGTCAAAGCTGGACTCCTGCATCGTTTGCCGAAACAAGCATAAAGCTGTTAAAGGAGAAATTGGGCAACGACAAAGTTGTTCTCGGACTTTCAGGCGGTGTTGACTCATCAGTTGCTGCATTACTGCTTCACAAAGCCATCGGCACAAACTTGCATTGCATATTTGTTGACAATGGCTTGCTCCGTAAAAATGAATTCGACACAGTGTTGCACGATTACAAAGATATGGGGCTCAACGTGAAAGGCGTTTCATCAGCACAAAGGTTTTATGATGCTTTAAAAGGTAAGGTGGAACCCGAAGAAAAAAGAAAAGCCATTGGACGCACATTTATTGAAGTGTTTGACGATGAAGCCCATAAAATTACCGGGGTAACCTGGCTGGCCCAGGGAACAATTTATCCCGATGTTATCGAATCGATTTCCGTAAAAGGGCCTTCGGCAACCATCAAATCGCACCACAATGTTGGGGGTTTGCCCGACTTTATGAAACTCAAAATAGTTGAACCACTCAATGCTTTGTTTAAGGATGAGGTGAGGCGTGTTGGCAAAGAATTGGGTTTGAAAAGTGAAATCCTGCACCGACATCCCTTTCCGGGTCCGGGTTTTGGTATTCGTATCCTTGGCGAAATTACCCCGGAGAGGATAAATATTTTACAGGATGTGGATAACATTTTTATAGAAGGGCTTAAAAAAAATGATCTTTACGATAAGGTTTGGCAGGCACTGGCGGTGCTGCTTCCCGTGCAGTCGGTAGGCGTAATGGGCGACGAACGAACTTATGAAAATGTTGTGGCGCTCAGGGCCGTTGATTCCACTGATGGGATGACCGCCGACTGGTCGAAGCTGCCCTTTGATTTTTTGGCGAAAGTTTCAAACGACATCATCAACAAAGTTAAGGGTGTGAATCGTGTGGTTTACGATATCAGCTCAAAACCACCTGCAACCATCGAATGGGAATAGTATATCTTAACCTGATTAATTCATGAATTTTTCAGATTAAAAATAAAAAAATCAATATTGAGTTTTTCCACCAGGATATTTTAACACAAATCAAACTTACTACTCCGGAAATGAAATGGACATCATCTTTAATATTCATCTTTATTTTTTTTAGCATCCACGGCACGGGGTTTACACAAGATGTCGGAAATGTAACAAGAACTGATATTACGCAAAACATAAATGGTAAAGACTACTATTTGCACAAGGTAAAAAAGGGCGAAACCTTATCTGCCATTTCAAGGGCTTACGATGTGAAGGTTGAAACCTTACTGCAAAACAACAACGGAATAACTGAAAACATAAGGCCGGATGAAATTATCAAAATCCCCATGTTGAAAAACGAAACCTTAACTGAATCTAATTTGGGCGGGAATGTAAATTATCGGCGGGTTGCAAAAGGCGAAACAATTTACAGCCTTTCAAAGGAATACAATATTTCGATTGATGAGATTAAAGCAGCTAACAATGGCCTGCCGGAAGGTTTAAAAACCGGTGAGTTTATCAAAATTCCGGAAACCAGGAAAAATGCTGAAATTTCAGGCGATAAAACGCCACAGGAGCAGCAGGCCAAAGATTATTTCGAATTCCAGGCGAAGGAAAAAACCAACCTCTATGCACTTGCCATAAAATACAGGATTAGCATTAACCAACTTTATGCCTCCAACCCCGGAGTTTCAGAAAATATTAATACTGGTGAAATTATAAAAATCCCACTCAGCACAACACCAACTAATTATATTGCCCACACGGTGCAAAGTCGAAAAACCATGAACAGAATTGCCCGAAAATATGATATTGATATCGAGGAGATAAAAAACATCAACCCCTATATTTCGCGGCATTTGCTGGTGGGGCAGGTTTTGAGGATTCCTTTGCCATACATTAAATTAGATAATGAAAATACGGATAGCCTGGTTGATGCGCATGACCGGGAGCTTACCGAAGAAATCAGGGAAAAATCGCAAAAGGAAATTTGCCATTCAAGCTATGATAATGGCAGCTATGATGTTGGGCTAATATTACCGTTTTTTATTTCCGTCTATGATTCGGTGAAAACTATACAAAAAAAGACTTCTAAACTTACAGCCGACCCATCATTTATTAAACCTTTTGTTTTTATCCAGTTTTATGAAGGATTTCTTATGGCTATCGACTCGATGAAAAATTTGGGGATGAATGTAACATTGCATGTTTATAATCTTGAAGACAACATTGATGAAGCCAAGAAACTGGTAAAAAATCCCGAGCTAAAAAGTATGGATTTGATTGTAGGACCGGTTTACAGCAGCACCTTTAAAATTCTATCAGATTTCGCCAGGCAATACCAGATTAATATTGTAAACCCATTTTCGACCCGGGAAGAAACAACCCGGGGAAATCCTTATGTTTTCCAACCACAGCCTGTATTTTCGAACCAGAACGATAAACTTGTTGAGTACCTTAATGAGAAACACGACTACTCACAAATCTTTATTGCACGGCATAACCAATATCGCGATGAGGTGGCTATTAATAGTTTAAAAAACAAGTTGAACGCTGATCTTGAAACCAGGAAAGGGCCATCCACCGGCCTGTACCACGAAATTATTTACAGCCAGGACAGCACCTATTCATTCGAGCACCTGGCCTCGGTTGAGTATCCAAATGTTGTGGTAATATATTCCGATAGCAAAGTTTTTATTCTTGATATTATGAGGAGCTTAAATGAACTGAGGGACACCTTTAATATTATGGTGATTGGCATGCCCGATTGGACAAAAATTGATGGTTTGGAAGCAGAATATTTAAATAACCTGAATACCCATGTTATCACTGATCAAAACAAAAATTATAATCTTGAGTTGGTGAGGAGCTTTGTTACAGAATATAGAAAGCAATATGCTACAGAGCCCAAAGATTTTGCTTTTTCCGGGTATAATATTGGCATCTATTTTTTAAGCGCTTTAATGAAATACGGCCCCGCTTTTAACGATTGTATTCCATATTTTGATATGGAGTTGATTAATATGGGATATGATTTTGTATCGTCAGGGAACAATGGTTTTCAGAATAAAAACTGGAAAATACTTGGCATGGAAGATTATAAGTATAAAGACTTTTCCAAACGCCTGGAAACTTACGACCTTTCAAAACCTCCTACAAAATTCTATAAATATATGGAGGAGTAATTTTATCAGATGATGCCGTTTTCGATCATCCTTACAATGATTTCAATATTCCTGTCTTCGCCTTCGGGGTCGTATCTTTCTTTAAGGTTGTATCCAAAAATGCGGGCAAACGACTGGTAAAAGAAAGCCACGAATTTCCCCCTGAAATCCTGAACAAGATCAAAGGAAGTATCTCCGGTTTCGCGGTCGATCAGCTTAATCAATATTTTCCCCTGGCTTATGGTGAGTTTTCTTAACTCCCCGCCATATTCATCATCGATATCTTTTTCGACCTGCTTCATTATTCTATGTTGCTCTTTTTTTGATTCTGTTTCCAAAAGAATAGCCTCATATTCCTTTAATTTTGCCCCGGCCATTTTAGCCCATGGGTACACAGCTTTTACATTCCTTATAAGCCGGCTGTTTCGTTTAGCTTGTCGTTTTGTTTTAAAGATTCTGAAATCAAAAATTTCAACACCCGAAACTTCTATGTATGGAATGGTATCCTTTGCTACAATTCGATATTGCACAACATGATGCTTTTTATCCTGGCCCAAAACATTTGAGCAGGTAAAAAATAAAATGATGAGAAAACTAAACGTTGTCTGCATTTTGAATTGTTTATGCAAACAACGTTAGTATAAATAAAAATATTTGATGGAATTGTTATTGAAAAACCCGATCATGGTTTTTCTATTCAGGCAACCTTGAGCTTGGCAAAACTATTTTTTTGCAACCTTTCAACGGCATAAGGCCTGGTAACTTTAAACTCTTTTACATCAGCGCTGGCAGGCAAATCAAACATTGCTTCGGTTAATATTGCCTCCATAATTGAGCGCAGGCCACGTGCACCAAGCTTAAATTCGATCGATTGGTCAACAATATAATTCAATGCCTGGTCGGTAAAACTTAGCTCGATGCCATCCATTTCGAACAGCCTTACAAATTGTTTGATAAGCGCATTTTTCGGTTCCGATAAAATTCGTTTAAGTGCGAATTTATCTAAGGGGCTAAGGTATGAAACCACCGGCAGTCGCCCAACAATTTCGGGGATGAGGCCATATCTTTTAAGATCGGGAGGCGCTACATATTGAAGCATGTTACTTTTATCGATCAGTTCCTTTTCATCGTCTTTTTTATAGCCAATAACGTTTGTACGCATCCTGGAGGCAATCACCCTTTCAATCCCATCAAAAGCTCCACCGGCAATAAACAAAATATTTTCGGTATTGATTTGGATAAGTTTTTGCTCGGGATGCTTGCGCCCGCCTTGAGGCGGAACGTTCACGATAGAACCTTCAAGTAATTTCAACAATGCCTGCTGCACGCCCTCGCCCGAAACATCCCTTGTAATGGAAGGGTTATCACTCTTGCGGGCAATTTTGTCGATTTCGTCAATAAATACAATACCTCTTTCAGCCGCTTTTACATCATAATTTGCAGCCTGGAGCAAACGTGATAATATACTTTCAACATCTTCGCCAACATACCCGGCTTCGGTAAGAATTGTTGCATCGGCAATTGCAAACGGAACTTCAAGCATCCTTGCAATAGTTCGTGCCAGTAAAGTTTTTCCGGTTCCCGTTTCGCCAACAATAACGATGTTTGATTTTTCTATCTCAACATCATCGTTCTTATTCTTTTTTATGTTTTGGGGCGAAATTCTTTTGTAGTGATTGTAAACCGCAACCGACAATATTCGTTTTGCTTCTTCCTGGCCAATAACGTACTGATCCAAAAAGTGCTTAATTTCGTTTGGTTTCACCAGCTTAAAATCGTGCTCTTGTTTTTTATGCGTAACCGCCTGCTCCTCGCTTAAAATAAGCTGAGCCTGGCCAACACACTCTTCGCAGATATTGCCATTTATTCCTGATATAAGAGTCCTGACTTCATTTCTGCTTCTTCCGCAAAAAGAACATCTATCGCTTGTTTGTTTACCCATGTTTATTGTCTAGTTCTTTTTTTTTCCGTGTTCCAAAACTTCGTCAATCATTCCATATTCTTTTGCTTCCTCGGCAGTCATCCAGTAATCCCTGTCCGAATCTTTCCAAATTCTATCATAGTCCTGCTTGGAGTGGGAGGCAATAATTTCGTAAAGTTCTTTTTTAAGTTTCTGTATTTCGCGGGCCGTGATTTCGATGTCAGAAGCCTGTCCCTGCGCACCACCCATAGGTTGGTGAATTAGTATTCTTGAATGTTTTAAAGCCGTTCGCTTTGTTTCCTGTCCGGCACAAAGCAGCACGGCACCCATCGATGCAGCCATTCCGGTACAAATTGTTGCTACATCCGACGAAATGTACTGCATGGTATCATAAATCCCCAGGCCTGCATACACTGAGCCACCTGGTGTATTTAGATAAATCTGGATATCTTTTGAAGAATCAGCAGACTCGAGAAACAAGAGCTGGGCCTGGATAATATTGGCCACATAGTCGTCGATCGGCACACCCAAAAATATAATCCGATCCATCATCAAACGCGAAAACACATCCATCTGCGCAACATTTAACTGGCGTTCTTCGATAATGGTTGGTGAAATATAATTTTTTGCTGTAGAGGTGTATTTATGTAATGATGTGCTGCTTATTCCCTGGTGTTTAACAGCATATTTATAAAATTCATCCTGAGGTATCATAATTATAAAAAAATTTAAAATAAATATTTAGGATTAGTAAACGAAGGCTATAAAATAATGTTCATTAAAGCTCAACATTGTTAATTTATTTTTCTTCATCATGCTCGTGATCATGCTCGTGGTCATGGTCAATATCGTGGTCGTGGTCGTGATTATGCAAATGAGCAGTCAGTTTTTCAATTTCTTTTCCAAAATCTTCGAATGAGATTTCCTTCTCGTTGAGCTTTATTTCATTTTTAAGAAAACCTGACAGGCGGCGGCTGAAAAGTTCATCGTGTATCCGCTGGGTTTCCTCTTTATTTTTTTTCAAATAATCATCGGCAATTTGATCCAATTGCTCATTCATGGCATCATCTACTTCAGGAGTGCCAGGCTGATTGGGCATAAAGTAGCCTTTGAAATAATTCTTAATCTCAACTTTTAAATCATCATCTGTTACTCTAATGGTTGGTTCTTTTTTGATGAGATCGTTCTCGATCAATTCCATTTTCATGGCTTTGCGGTAGCCGTCATAATTTTTTTCGATATCCTCAACACTCACCTTGCCTTGGTTAGACTCGAACAACCATTTTTTAAGAAACTCATCGGGAAGGTTAATCTCGGTAGCATCAAAAAGCTTATCCATGGCAAATCTGGAGAATAATCTTTGTGATTCCACATCAAAAGATTTTGCAATTTCTTCGGCTATTTTATCCCTGAATTCTTCCTCAGTTTTTATTTCTTCATTTGGATAGGCAAGTTTAAAAAGCTCCTCCCCTACTTCTGCCGGTATATTGGTTTCGATTTTAACTATATCAAATCGAAAATCATTGGTAATTCCTTTTGCCTGCTCTTTATCAATACCAAGCATTGTTGCAGTTTCTGCTTCGTTACCTGTTGCAACAAGCGGGTTAAAAATTGCAGCATCACCCACTTTTAAGCCAAGTACTTTTTCCTGAATTTCTTCATTTTTAAGAAAATCGACTAAAACCATGGTCTCCTTATTAATTCCGCCTTCTTTAACATTACCCTCATCATCCAGCTCATCAATTTTTACAGACAGCATATCGCCTTTTCCAACAATATCATGTCCTTCTGTCTTGCTGTTGCGATCTTGAATAACCTTGATTTGCTCATCAATTTTTGAATCATCAACTTTTATCTTAAAGTAATCAACCGGTTCGTACGATTGCAAGTCCAGGTCGATTTTGGGGGCAAAGCCAATATCAAAATAAAAAGTAAAGTCTTTTTGTTTCATAAAGTCCTGCGGCTCTTTGCCGGCATTTGGCAAGGGGTAGCCCATAATATTCAATTCTTTCTCTTTGATGTGTTTATTCAGTTCATCCGAAACAAATTTATTAACCTCATCAAGGAGTATGGCTGTACCGTATTTTTTTTGTATAATACCCATCGGCACCTTACCAGCCCTAAAACCTGGCATGGATGCCTGACGTCTATGACTTTTTAATTCTTGTTGATACTTCTCAGTGTAATCAGCTTCAACCACTTCAAACTTTAATGTTGCGGTTAATTCACCTGTTTTTTCTTCGGTAATGTTCATTAAATTTTCAATTTTAAATTTGGGTGCAAAAGTAGTATAAATCTATAATTTAGAGACAATAGTATGACTTTACTGTATAAAATTGTGATAATTTCACATCCTTTGCTTCATAGCTTTTACATTAAATGACTATCAATTTATCTGTTTTAAAAACTCACCTTGCATTTATTTGGTGTGTTTTGATGCTTTTTACCCTACTGCTATTTTCGTGGTTACAAATCATGGCTATCACTGTAACTAGAATTCACCCAAAATTTTTGGGCACAATGAGGAGATGACATTTAGGAATAGATTTCTCCCGGCAAAACTCGCTTCGCTGCGTTTTTTGATCGAAATGACCTCGTCAACGGGTTGATTTGGGAGGAGGGGAATCGGGCGCTTCGCGCCCGATTCCCCTCCTCCCACTACCCAAACGGAAGCGTTGTCACCTCGAAAGAGCGAAGCGATTGAGAGGTCTGTCTAATAGTATTGATTTCAGTACTTTACACAAACATGTCATTGGTAGGAGTGCATTCCCGCACGGGCCATAGCCATCAAGTTAAGGGTTTTTAACGTACAGTCCGCTTCGCCATAGCTACAGCGAGGCGAGCTCGCCTTGTTGGTAAAGCGGGCAATCCATAGCCCGGTCTTTCATGGCCGGGTAATCAGAGTAGCAAAGTAACTATTGTGAAGGCCGTTAACGGCCTTTTCTGTTTTTATACCGTAATTCGTTTTATACCCGGGGCTAAAGCCCATGGGTTACGTATGTTTCCTTAGCTTGACGGCTATGCCGCACGGGCGGGAAGAAATCTATTGACAATTTTTTATCACCAACAACTATGAGATCATTAATATTTTTCTTTCCACAAAAATCGCAGTAGTACCTTTTCTTTAAATGAAGTCCATTTTTTTTAAGGGACATTTTTATATTATAAAGAAATCCTTATAAAACTATATGAAATGTGATTTTGTTCATCGCTAATTCAAAAATAACAATAATGGCATGATTAATGATTATCCGGCAATTCCCAATTTTAAAAACCCCGCTATATAACTGTTTACCTGTACTTTTTACCATCGCAAATTAAGCCATGTTACTATTCTATCCCAATTCAGGATTTTAAAAATGATTGATTCTCCTTGCAAGCACTTTTTTACCAAAAAGAAGCTTTGCATATAAACCAATAAATACCTATTATCCAAATTATTATATATTATTTGATATGGCTTTTAAAACAAAAGACCGGTATTAAATTGATACTCCAACCCAGGTGTAAAAATAATTTACAAACCCAAATCCTACCATTTATATAATCTACTAATAATTAATTAGTTGGTTTAGTATTATCAAATTTTGAATAACAAATAGCATTTCATCATGGTATTTTTTTAACTTGCTTATTATCATTTATTAAGAGTTGTTCATGCCCCTCCTCTAATCAAGGCAAAATTAAACTTGTCTCATTTTGGTTCGTTTCCTATTTCAGGAATCAACAAATTTACCTTTGCTGGGAATATTTTTTACTTATTTTTGGATCATCGCATTAAAACTTTACCAGCAAATAAATTTTTATCAAACAGCAAAAAAATGAAAACAAACCTCTACCTAAAATCAGCAATATTATTCCTCCTCATCGGATTAACATATCACCCTGCCTTTTCATCAAATCATATTAAAGAAATTTTCGCGAACAGCAATTTTCACATCACTGAAAACACTGAAACAATTGACATCCAAATGAGTAAAAACCCCTGGGAATCTTTCACATTGTCGATAGATAATGTTGAAGTTTTGAATAAGCCCATAGTTAACCTCGACATTTTATCCCTTGAAAATATTGACCTTCGCATCGACATCACCGATGGAACTGTTATGAGTAGTGAAATGGGGATAATAAATAAAAGCATCAACGGAAAGTCAGCATTTCAAACCATAAGCTTTGATTTTACCAATTTAGTTTCTGACCTTGATCTTTCTGGTAATGTATATCTTGTTTTTTATGTTAACCCCGGTAAAAAATACCATGGCGAATTATCAGTAAAAAACATTTCCTTTTCCCCCGACACCAATGACGATAATAAAAATTCCACCCAAAATCCCGAAGGCTTTAAAATGTTTCCCTCTCCGGCAACTTCATTTACAAATATTGAAATCCCAAATAGCAATTTTAATACATTAAATATAATCGACATGGGAGGCCGCACGCTGGCATCTTTCGATATTACATTTTACAGCAGCACTACCTACCGGGTTGAACTCAATAACTTACCCAAGGGATATTATACCGTTCAATTAACAGATAGTGAAACAGTGCTTACCGAAAAATTAATTATTAAATAAACAGGTGGAATTTGAAAAAATCTACTTTGAAAAAAAATTCAAATGAAAAAAATAAATTCTAACATAAATAATTCTCAACACATTGTAATTCCTGTAATTTTTCTCATAATGTTTTTGTTTTTGGCTCCTGCCCTTTTCGGGCAGGTTTCAAAAATAGAATTGTATCCTTACATGGTAACAAACGAAACCAACGATGGCGATGCAACACTTATGGTTGATGAGCAAAACTTATCAGGAGACCCTTTGAATGGGGACAATTTTTATCCCCAAACCGGGTGGGCAACCAGCTATGGCTCTACCTATCCGCTTGCAGCTTATTTAGATATTGGGCAGGAAGTTGACCTGCAGCATATTTTTATTTTTGACCTGAATGGTGTAGGTGATATGATGATTGAATACGGAGAACCCGGAAACTGGGCCTATTTACTAACCGAGCCATTGAATAAATACAAAAGATGGAAACGCCATGATGTTAATGTTACAACAAGATTTATCAGGGTAGTAAAAACAAGGGCAAACCCTAAATTTACGGAGATAGTAATCTATGCCAATGGTTCTGTTTTCCCGGCTATATCAAACCTTGTTTCACTTAACCCACACGTATCAACAATCGATTTAAGTTGGACAGATGTTGAAGGAAATGAATCAACGGGAATTTTAACAACTCACGATCTTAGGTATAGCCTTACTGAAATTAATGAAGAGAACTTTTATGACTGCAACATCTTTAATGTTGATTTGCAACCTTCACCCGGCGAAAATCAGGTTGAGACAATAAGCGGTTTATTGCCGGGAACAAAATACTATTTCGCCATAAAAGAAACCGGGGAAAATGGCAGCACATCCATTTCAAATATTGTTTCCGCGACTACCACATATTTCCAAAATGAAATTGAAGAAAAGCTTTTTCTCGATCCCTCGATGGTTTACAATGAATCGGGCATGGGCGATGCCGGGAAAATGGTAAATGAACAAGAGCTTTCGGGGGATCCTTTAAACGGAAGTGGCGGAGCGCCGACAATCGAATGGAAACCCAGCAATTACCTTGAAGATTATCCGGCCTCGGCAAACATCGATTTTGGAAGTGAAGAACATATCTCGAAAGTATTTTTAAGAGATATAAACTCGATGGGCGATGTTGTTATAGAATATGGAACTCCTGGTAATTGGGAGTATTTGCTAACCGATAACTGCGAATTGTACCTAAAGTGGAAACAACACGATGTTGATGTAAAAACACAGTATTTAAGAATAACCCTCACGCATCGGGAAGCTAAGTTTTCAGAAATTGTTCTTTACAGGAAAGCGGCAGCCCTCGCCGAAGAAAAGTTATTCCTTTCACCCCCAATGCTAACAAATCAATCTGATTATGGAGATGCATGGATGCTTGTTGACGAGCAGGAAATTGCCGGGGATCCGGCCAACAGCCCCGGTGGAAACCCCACAACATACTGGCAAACCGGCTTTCAAAGTTCAATCCCCTACCCGCTATATGCCGTAGTTGATTTGGGGGAAATTGTTGAAGTTACTAAATTATTTATCCGTGACACTTATGCTGTTAGCGATTTTGAAATATGGTCGGGAACACAGGATAATTGGGAACTTGTAACTATCGACAACTTATCAGGATACCTGTGTTGGAATCAGCACGATATCAATACCGAGACCAGGTTCCTGCGCTTCGGAAAAACCAGTCCTAATGCAAATGTTGCCGAAATTGTAGTTTATGGAATTGATCATACTCCGGGAATCCTTGATGATATTCTACCCGCAAGCATTTCAGATCTTCAGGCAGTTTTGGGTAACAATCCATTGAACGAAATAAACTTAAGTTGGACAGCTCCGGGTGATGATGATATGACGGGAATTTGCTCCGCTTATGAAATACGCTTTAGCACCTCACCAATAAACCAGGATAACTTTTATGAAGCTACCAACTGGCCATTAGCGCCCAATCCTTCAGAACCGGGAACAACTGAAACCACGACTCTTCAAGGGCTTAACCCGGCAACTGAATATTATTTTGCCATTCGGGCCATCGACGACAACTTTAATAAAGGAGAAATATCGCCCAATGCAACATGTACAACCGAATATGAAATTGGGGGCGATCCCTTTAAAATAAGCCTTACACCCGAAATGGTATTAAACGAATATGCCCAGGGCAATGCCAATTTACTTGTCGATGAACAATCAGAAGCGGGAGACCCGCTAAGTGGCAATGGTGGAACGCCTTCAACAGTGTGGATTCCGGGTTCCGCAGATTGGATTTACCCCTGCTATGCCATGATCGATTTAAAAGGAATCTGCAATATCTCAAAAATCTTCCTTTTCGATGCTGATGGAGATGATGACGTAGAAATATTTATCGGAGAACCCTTCAACTGGGTGTCTGCTTTTACTGATGATTTGGAAAACACGAACACCTGGAACTCCCACAACCTGGATTTGGAATCAAGATTTATCAGAATCAAGATTAATTCGGAAGACACCAAAATTTCAGAAATTGTTGTGTATGCCTCACGGCTCGAAGAAATGGAATCTGACCCTGAACCCACGGTTCATCAGCGGCCAACAATGGATCAATTAATAGGCATCAATGCTTTTATTAATGACCCTCTGGGAAAAATGTCGGTGGCCGGATTTGTGAGAGAGTACCATAGCTGGATGTGGTGCGAAGGAAACAACGACCAATCCTATCCCGGTTATCCCAACAATGAAAATAAATTTAACGTGATGGGCTGGAATTTTGATTATTACTACGAAAATTTTAAAAATGCCGGTATCACATCATGCCCCGCCATACAAAAAAACGTATTGTGGTTAACAGATTTCAATTACAGCAAATTGGAAAACAAACCTGTTTTGCCCGATGAAAACCCGGAATTACCCCAAACTTATGCCGAACATGCCGATCACCTGTTTCAATATGCCGCCAGGTATGGAAACACAGCAGTTGAAGACAACCTGCTTAAACTTGCCGAAGGTCAGGATAGATTTACCGGAAAAGGAACACTTAATTACTACGAAAGCTGGAATGAACAGGACAAATGGTGGAAAGGCAGGGATGCGTTTTTTACTCCTTACGAATATGCCGCCATGGCAAGCGCTGATATTGATGGTCATTTGGGAACAATGGGCAACACCCTGGGCGTAAAAAATGCCGATGAAAATGCAAAACTTGTAATGGGCGGCCTGGCCAAGCCCGACCTAAACTATGTTAAAGCAATGAAGCTGTGGGCAGATTATAACAGAAATGGCGACATGCCCATCGACGTTATTAATGTTCATCATTATTGCAATAATGGCCACAGCCAATCCTCGGGAAGTGTTGGCGTAAGCCCTGAAGAAGACAACCTGAAAGGATTAATGCAGGAATTTGTTGAATACCGGGATAAATATTTACCGGGCAAGGAAGTTTGGATTACCGAATTTGGTTACGATACCCATCCTGAATCAGTGCAACGAGCGCCGGCCATAGGATCGTTTTCGCAGGAGGAAGTGCAGGCACAGTGGCTCGTGCGGTCGTTTCTTGAACTTGCAGCAAGCGGCATTGATAAGGCAGCAATGTACATGCTAAGGGATGTGGATCCCAATAGCACAACTAAATTTAATACTTCGGGTTTGTGTGGAACCGCTTCCGAAAATTGGGCACCAAAGCCCTCGTGGTACTATGTTTACACGCTAAAAAACCGCCTCGCAGGAATGATCTTCGATCAGCAAATTTCGTCAGGGAATCAAAATATCCGCATTTATAAATTTAGCAATACCGAAGATAGTTTATCAGCTTACGTCTTATGGTGCCCCACCAGCAATCAAACAACTGTTGAGGGTTTTGAATTTTCGCCCGCTCCCGGCCAAACGCAGGCACGGCTCATCCAACTTACTGATGGAAATATTAACGGAACCGAATCATCAATCGAAATTACCAATGGGAAAATTACGCTGAATGTCAGCGAACGCCCCGTGTTTGTTTTGGCCGCTTCCGCAGATTATACATTTCAGGAAATAAAAACCATCACAAAATTGCAACTTGACAGTTCCATGATAGTAAATGAATCAGGACAAGGTGATCCAACACTATTGATAGACGAGCAAGACCTTTCCGGCGATCCTTTCATGGAAAATGGTGGTGAAGCAGTAACTATATGGTCAACCGGTTTCGGGGCAAGCTACCCTGTTCACGCTTACCTTGATTTGGGTAGTGATTTTGACATAGAAACTGTTTTTATAAGGGATATGAACGCAACGGGAAATATGTCCTTTTCGATAGGAGAACCAGGCAACTGGACTGAGGTTGCTGAAGATAATTGTGGCCGCTATAAAAAATGGAGTAACCATATTATCAAACAACAATCAAGGTATCTTAGAATAACAAAGTATGAACCTACGGCTAATTTTTCTGAGATAATTATATACGTAAAAGATTAAAATTTGCTTTTCTTTCATTTCCTACCTATGGGAAATTTTTTTGCTGGGACCCTCCGTCGCGCCCGCGGCGGGGGTTTTTTTGTTTTCTTTCCGGATCCTTTTAATGGAAATTTTTCGATCACAGAACTCCTGACTTAACGCAAAAGGTATGTCGCATAAAATACGCTTCGTGATACTTTGAGCCTTCGTGCCTTTGTGACAAATTGTTGATAAATAGCCACTAAGACTCAAAGTCACAAAGAAACACTAAGTTCCTTAAGATAATTTTTGCGACATATAAATTTACGGTAGTATTTCTGTAACTACTTGATTTCTTAAAGATGGGTCATGAGTTCTGAATATATTGCTGCAGGCCTTCAAGCCTGCGGATACAGCTGCTTTGGTGTTAAAAAGGAGCGTTGCTCCTTCTTTCGATATTAAAGGCTTTCAGCCTTTGTTATAGTATTTACTAATTCTAAAAATACTAATATTATCTTAACCTGACGGCTATACTCAAATGCGGGGATTTTCCGAAGGACTCCTACCGAGGAGATTATAGATTGTGCTGAATATCACCAACATCTTAAATCTATAATCAACAATCTGAAATCTTATATTTTTCTATAGGTTACTTTAAGGACGGACAATAATTAAAGTAATTTCATGGCCCAACCCCAAACTTCAAGCAACATGTCAGGCCACCTGCCATAGCAAAAGTCAATTTGTCAGCATTAGCCCGATGGCATATCCTTTGATTTGGGCGCAAACTCGAAGTAAAAAATATAACTTGATTTATAACTCCATCAAAATTTGATAAAAATGCAAAAAGGACAAATCAATGTACAAACGGAAAATATTTTTCCGATTATTAAAAAATTCCTCTATTCAGACCACGAAATTTTTCTTCGTGAGCTGATCTCCAACGCAGTGGATGCTACACAAAAACTCAAAACCCTTGCCAGCACCGGAATATTTAAGGATGAACTGGGCGATCTTACCATCCACGTTGAGGTAAATAAGAAAAAGGGAACACTCACCATCAGAGACCGTGGCATTGGCATGACCAGTGAAGAAGTGGATAAATACATCAACCAGATTGCTTTTTCGAGTGCCGAAGAATTTGTGAAAAAATTTAAAACCAAAACAGAAGCCGAGCAACATGCCATTATCGGGCACTTTGGCCTTGGTTTTTACTCCTCGTTCATGGTTTCTGATATGGTTGAAGTTATCACCAAAACCTACAAAAAAGGAGGCTCCACAAAACCCGTGAAATGGTCGTGCGATGGCAGCCCCAATTACACACTTGAGGATACTATAAAGAAAGACCGTGGTACCGAAATTATTCTTCACATTTCGAAAGAAGAAAAAGAATTCCTTGAAGATGGTAAAATTAAGGAATTGCTCAACAAATATTGTCGCTTCCTGCCTGTCCCGATTCAATTCGGCACAAAATCAGAAAGCGTCAAGGTTGAAGGTGAAAAAGATAAAGATGGCAACGACAAATACACCACCATCGAAAAGCCAAATGTTATAAACAACACCAATCCTTTATGGAAAAGCAAGCCTGCCGACCTTAAGGATGAAGATTATAAGAAATTTTATCGCGAACTGTATCCGATGAACTTCGAGGAACCCTTGTTCCATATTCATCTTAATGTAGATTACCCGTTCAACCTCACCGGAATAATGTATTTCCCTAAGGTGAAGAAAAACCTGGAAGTGCAACGCGACAAGATTCAACTCTACTCCAACCAAGTTTTTGTAACAGATTCAGTTGAAGGGATTGTTCCCGATTTCTTAACCCTGCTACATGGTGTACTTGATTCGCCTGATATTCCGTTGAACGTTTCGAGGAGTTACCTGCAAAGCGACAGGCGTGTGAAACAGATTTCGAACCACATTATGAAAAAAGTGGCCGACAAACTGGAAGATATATTTAAAAATGATCGCGAGCAGTTCGAGAAAAAATGGGACGATATTAAGGTGTTCATCGAATATGGAATGATTTCGGAAGAGAAATTCTACGAGCGTGGCAAAAAGTTCTCACTGCTTAAAAACACCGAAAACAAATATTTTACCTTAGATGAATACAACGAAAAGGTCAAAGTAAATCAAGAAGATAAAGACAAGAAAGTAATTTATCTTTATTCTACAAATAAAGACGAACAATACAGCTGCATTGAGGCAGCCACCGAGAAAGGTTACGATGTTTTACTAATGGATGGGGTTTTGGATAACCATTTTATCAATACCGTGGAACAAAAGTTTGAAAACATCTCCTTCGCCCGTGTTGATGCCGATACCATCGATAACCTCATCAAGAAAAACGACGATAAACTACCATCGAAGCTCGATGATAAGCAAAAGGAAAAAATCAAACCTTTGTTCGAGGAAGCAGTTGATAAGTCGATGTTCACGGTAATGTTTGACAACCTTAGCGAAACCGACCTCCCGATTTTGATAACCCAACCAGAGTTTATGCGCCGGATGAAAGATATGTCTGCCGTTGGCGGTGGCGGTGGAATGATGGCTATGGGCAACTTCCCCGACAGTTATAATTTTGTTGTAAACGCGAACCATCCACTTGTTTACAATTTAACCAACGAAGAAAAAGCCGAAGAAAATAAAAGTATTGTTAAACAACTGACTGATTTGGCGCTACTGTCGCAAAACCTGCTCAAAGGCAAAGACCTCACCGAATTCATCAAACGCAGTGTTGACATTTTGTAATGATGACTTTTAAATAAATATGGATTCGAGGCGTTGTTTGTTCTGATAACAATCAACGCCTTTATTTTTTAGAGTATAAATGATTGCAAAAACTTTTTTATAAATGTTTTACCCACCCCAGGAAATTACCACCGAATACATATCAGAGCATGATCTTAGTGATATTAAACAAGCCATTCTAAACGCCGAACTCGACACATCAGCCGAAATAAGGGTTCATATTGACGAAACCTGCCCGGGAGACGTAATGGGTCGCGCCTCGGATGTTTTTCTCGAGTTGAGCATGCAAAAAACCGTGAAGAGAAATGCTGTACTGTTTTATCTCGCCCTGAAGAATCGTAAATTTGCCGTCATCCCCGATTACGGACTTCTTGAAAAAGACACTGAGCGGTTTTGGGATAAGCTCAAAATGGAAATGTTAGATTTTTATAGAGACGACAACTTTTCGGATGGATTGATACACGGAATTGGGCGCACCGGCGAATACCTGCGCAGCGTGTTTCCTTTCGACAAGACCATTACCAACGAACTCCCCGATGAAATTTCATTTGGCAATACAGCTACAAAGCGCTCATCATTTTAATAATTTTTCCCGCAGACCTGCCTAGCCAGCCCGCTTCGCCAGAGCTACAGCGAGGCGAGCAAGGCTGGTTTCGCTGATTAGCGCAGATTAAACCTGCGCTAATCAGCGAAATCTGCGGGAGCATTTTTTTTAGACTATTGAAAAGTATCGACTTTATGAGCAGATACTTCTTATTTTGACAAATCAATTTTTCGATGAATTTTCACATCAAAATGCGAATTGAGCTTTATCATCATAAAAATAATTATACATTAGCCCAAAATTTTAAACACATTAACTATGAGTGCATTTAACAAAGTTAAAGATTATCTGCTGGAGCTTGAATACAACATCCTTTCCGAGGACTTAAAAGAAGAACTTTTTGTTGTTGAAAAAGCAGACTCCGGGATCAGTAATTTGATCATCGATTGCGAAGAGCCGATTTTAATTATCGAATACCCGCTCTTTAAAATTAATAAAGGCAATGAGGAACTTTACATCGAGTTGCTCAAAAAAAACAGGGACATCATTCATGGGGCTTTTGCCCTTTCCGATGACAACACCCTCATTTTCCGCGACACACTTCAACTCGAAAACCTCGACATGAACGAGTTGGACGGCACGCTGGAATCGTTAGAAATGCTGTTGGCCGAGTATGGTGACAGAATTATTGAAATATCAAAAATGCAATAAGTATGGGACTATTTAACAGAATATTTAAAGTTGGGCAATCGGAAGCCCACTCAATTGTTGATAAACTTGAAAATCCGATAAAACTTACCGAACAAGGAATTCGCGACCTGAAAACCGACCTCGAAAAAAGTATGGTGGCCATTGCCGAAGTAAAGGCTGTTGCAATCAGGACCAGGCGCGAACTTTCGGAGCATGAAAACAGGGTTGTATCTTATGAAAATAAAGCCATTCAATTATTAAAAGGCGCAGAAACAGGAAGAATTAATCCGGCAGAAGCCGACCGCCTCGCATCAGAAGCCCTTTCAAGAAAACAAGAAGCCCAAAACTCTGCCGATACGGCCAAAGCTCAATACCAACAACTTCAAAGTCAAATTAGCCAACTTGGTGGTAATGTTGATAAACTCAAGTCGAATATTGGCAAATACGAAAATGAGTTGAAAATGCTTAAAGCAAGGTATCGCGTAAGCAGCGCAACACAAAAACTCAATAAATCGTTGGCTAACGTTGACAGCAATGGCACCATTTCGATGCTCGAAAAAATGAAAGATAAAGTTGCCCAACAAGAATCGCTGGCCGAAGCTTATGGCGAAATGGCAAGTGCCACAACCAGCATTGATGATGAGATCGATAAAGCATTGCTGGATGCTCCTGCCACGGCAGCAGGTGGCGAACTGGCCGCCCTCAAAGAACGCCTTCAATTAAAAGGATAAACTATGAAGTTTAACTTCTTTAAAAAGAAAAAAGAACCCGGCTACGATCCGCTAAACATAAGAGTTACGGATCTAAAGTTGGGTTTCATATTTGATTACGATCTGAAGTCGTGGGAAGTGGTGGAAGAATATACCTACGACTGGGGCGACAATTATTTTAGCAAGGAATATAAAATCTCGACAGGTGCCGACATTTTATTCCTGAGCGTTGACGAAGACGACATCCTGGAACTTACCTTACAGAAAAAAATCAAGCTTTCATCCATCGATGGTGATATTGAGGGGGAGATTATCAACAAAAAAATCCCACCAAAAAAAGTAATTTACAAGGGTGTTGACTATTACCGCGACAGCGAATCGCCGGGCTATTTCAAAGTAGAAAACTCGGATAAGGACTGGGTCGAGTTTATTAGCTGGGCCTACTACAACGAGGAAGAAGACCGCGTGCTGACCATCGAACAGTGGGACGACCGCGAGTTTGAAGCTTCTTATGGCAAAGTAATTAAAGAGTATGAGATTAGCGGCATAACGCCATCGGCATAAAACACAATTCGCAAGCCCTGCCATTGGCAAGCAGTGAATTTCAACTTTATAAAATTATCAAAACCTAATGCTATGAAAAAATTGATAGAGAATTTTCCAATCAAAACCGCAGTGCTGTTTGCTTTTGTTGCAATTCTGTTGGGAGCCTGCAGCAGTGGAGGCAGATACAGTGAAGAAGGCCTCGACACGGTAATAAAATCATATCGCGAAACGCCTGATTTAACCATCATATTGTATGACCAAAATTATGAAAGTGGCCAGTATCAGCACCAATACCAGGTTTTAATACCCCTGGCCGATTCAACTTTGGATTCGAAAGTAACGCCTTTTTACCCGGTTTCCGACAAATTTTTTAATGCCAACATCGATAACCTCGGCATGGAGCTGGCCAATAAAAAGGATGGTGCATTAACGAAAACTGTGGCTCCGGCAGGTTATTCACAGTATGTGGGTAATCCAAAATATGGCCGTTGGTCAGAAAATAGTGGTGGCTCATTTTGGGAGTTTTACGGGAAATTCGCTTTTATGAACTCCATGTTCCACATGGTTTCTTCACCTGCACGATATGGTTACTATAATGATTATCGCAGAAATTATGCTCCATCGGGCCGAACTTATCGGGGGCCCAACAATTACTATGGCTCACAATCGTACATGAAAAGCAGTACCGGAAGAAACTCTTCGTGGAGCAATAAACCAAGCACCTTTCGCAACGATGTGCGCTCCAGGGTTCAAAGAAGTTCTACTGCCTCAAAGTCGAGAATCAGCCGTACTTCAAGCCGTACTTCAAGCTCTTCGAGCAGCCGGTCGAGGGGTGGTGGATCAGGGAAATAAATTCATTAAATTTGTAGCATTATAAAATTAGAATAATGGAAAATATAGTGATAGAGAATAATAAGAATGAATTGGTTTTGAAACTCAATAAACGATCTTTCAACTATAACTACTTAATTGCATTGGTAAAACGAATACAATTGGAAGAAATAGCTCAAAAATCCTGTTTCAATTCCAGTATTCATGAAATGGCCGACCAGATCAACCAAGCCTGGTGGGACAAAAATGGTACGGATTTCCTTAAGGATGTCAGGAAATGAAAATTGAGTTTATTGGTATCGAAAGCAGGCAAATGGCCTATGATTATTGTAAAAATATTGATATGAAAGACATTCCTTTTGTTGCCCTTGCCATCGATTTGGGCATAGCATTTTGGACTGGAGATAAAAAATTAAAGGAAGGCTTAGCGAAAATGGGCTACCATAATTTTTATACTATTTAATATTGGATACTAATTACAAAAAATAATAATATGGAAGAATACATAACAAATACAAACCTGGCTTTGGCGGTTGACACCATCATTTACCTCGCTTCTGCCTTCATTCTTTTCTTTATCGGAAAAGTAGCTTACAATGTTGCATTCAAAAATATTGATGTGAAAAGTGAGCTGGTAAAAAAAGACAACTTAGCCTTTGCGCTGGCAAATGTTGGTTTTTATATCGGGCTTTTGCTCGCCATTGGCAGTGTAATTATTGGGCCATCTTATGGGATTTTGATTGATTTGATTGATATTTTCATCTTTGGAATTGTGGCTATAGTGTTGCTTTTGTTTTCGGCATTTATCATGGATAAATTAATCCTGGCCAGTTTCAGTACTACAAAAGAAATTGTTGATGATCAGAACCCAGGAACCGGCGTTGTGGTTGCCGCCAACTTTATAGCATCAGGCCTGATTATTTCTGGTGCCATGATGGGTGAAGGCAAAAACTTTTTCCCCGAAATGACCGGGGGATATATTTTATCGGGAGTTATTAGTGCTGTGGTTTTTTGGATTACCGGGCAGTTGGTAATGGTTTTGGCCGCCTGGGTTTACAACCTGATTACACCTTATAATATACACGAACATATTGAGAAAGACAACGTGGCGGTTGGAATTGGTTTTGCCGGGGCTTTAGTTGCTATGGCAATTTTGATCAACAACGCAACTTCCGGCGACTTTGTGAGCTGGCAGGCTAACTTCACCAATGTTGGTATTGAGGTCGTGGTTGGTTTTATTTTCCTTCCCGTGGTAAGGTTTCTTACCGATAAAATTCTTTTGCCCGGCGAAAAGCTCACCGATGAAATCATCAACCAGGAGCATCCAAATATTGGAGCGGCCATTATCGAAGCTTTTGCCTACATTGGCGGCGCAGTTTTAATTACCTGGTGCCTCTAAAATCAACTTTTACATTTCTTTGAAAAATAAAGCTTTCATACTTAAATTAGCCCTGTTTGCCACGGGGCTTTCTGGTATTGTTGCCGAGTACATTTTAGCTACCCTTGCCAGTTATTTCCTTGGCGATTCAATTGTTCAGTGGGCGCTCATCATTTCGTTGATGCTATTTTTTATGGGTGTGGGCAGCCGCATCACACAGTACATCCACAAAAATATTTTCACCCTTTTTATCGCTACTGAATTTACACTTTCACTTTTCGTAGCATTTTCAGCCTTGCTTGCCTATTCAACCGCGGCTTTCAGCATTTATGCCGGGGTCATGATTTATTTTATGTCGATGGTTACCGGGCTGCTTATAGGCATGGAGCTACCCCTTGCGGTAAGGCTCAACGAGGATTTTGAAGAACTGCGAGTAAACATTTCGAGTATCCTCGAAAAGGATTATTATGGAAGCCTGCTGGGAGGACTATTTTTCGCCTTCGTTGGCCTCCCCTGGCTCGGACTTACTTACACACCTTTTCTGCTTGGGCTTGTAAACCTCGCGGTAGCCATTGCCATGCTCAATTATTTCCCGACTATTCTGAAAAGGAAAAACAGGATCCGGTTAAATCTCGTTGCAACTTTTGTGTTTTTGATTATTCTAACAGGCGCTTATAATGCTAAAGACATCATATTTTTTGGCGAGCAAAATAAATACAAAGACAAAATTATCTATTCGGAGCAAACACGCTACCAAAAAATTGTAATCACCGAATGGCGTGGGGATTACTGGCTTTACCTGAACAGCAATTTGCAACTCTCAACTTACGATGAAGCACTTTACCACGAGGTTCTTGTTCATCCGGCAATGTCGTTGAGCAAAACTCCCCACGAAGTATTGATACTTGGTGGAGGCGATGGCTGTGCTGCCCGTGAAGTCTTAAAATACCCGGCAGTTGATCATATTACTTTGGTTGATTTAGATCCGGCCATGACCGATCTGGCCAAAACTCATCCTGTGCTGCTCAAAGCCAACGACAGCTCATTTTATAATCAGAAGCTTGAAATAATAAATCGGGATGGTTACAAATTTATTGACGAAAGCAACAAGTTTTTTGATCTGATAATTATCGACTTACCCGACCCACGGAATGTTGAGTTGTCAAGATTATATTCACAGGAATTTTACACGCTCTGCAGGCGGCACCTGCGGCCCAACGGAATTTTGATAACACAGGCTGGCAGCCCGTATTATGCAGCCGAAAGTTTTGAATGTATCCTAAAAACCATTGAAGCAGCAGGGTTTTCAGCCATCCCCTTACACAACCAAATCCTCACTATGGGCGAATGGGGCTGGGTGCTTGGCGTAAATGCCGAGGTATCGGATGAAGCAATTATCAAAAAACTTGAAGCTGCTGATTTCAATAAAATTGAAACCAAATGGCTGAATAAGGAAGCTATGGGTTTAATAACTTCATTTGGTAAAGATTTTTTTATGGATAAAAATGATTCGATAAAAATCAACAAAATCCACGATCCTGTGCTTTACAGATATTTCTTAAAAGGTTCGTGGGATTTGTATTAAACATGGAGAAATGGAGTGATGGAGTGATGGAGTGATGGAGTGTTGGAGTGATGGAGTGTTGGAGTGATGGAGGGATGGAGTGATGGAGTGATGGAGTGATGGAGTGTTGGAGTGATGGAGTGATGGAGTTTTGGAGTGATGGAGTGTTGGAGTGATGGAGTGATGGAGTGATGGAGTGATGGAGTGATGGAGTGTTGGAGTGATGGAGTGTTGGAGTGAGGGATGGAGGGATGGAGGGGGTCATAGAGTCTTTGGACTCGTTAGAGACCTCAGAGTCCTTAAAGGATAGGAAGATGAGAAAGGAATGATTGATTGAATGAAAAGGAAACCTCGAAACGTCCACAGGACTTTCGAGCGTTTAGGGAAGATGAAAGTAAAATCCCAACTTTTCAAGAATTGGAAATTTTTATAACTTTGTGAAAATATAAATACACCATGACACTTAATTTGAATATAGATGTTCACCAAATTATCGGCTTAATCAGTCAGCTACCGGATCATGACAAAGTGCTGATAAAAAATGAAATAAGTAATTCATTAAAGTGTAATTCGTTAAACAGCAGAAATGATGATTTAATAGAATTGCTTTTAGATGGCCCGGTAATGACAAAAGAGGAAGAGCAAAGATTCTTGAACTTTAATGACGAATTCAACAAATGGACAAACAAAATAAAATCATTGGATTAAAAGATATTTTAATTGCATCTACTGCAATCTCGAACAACTTGGAAATATCCACCCTCAATAAAAAAGATTTTTCAAGAATTGATATCTTGAAAATCATCACATAATTATTTAATAAATTTTTACTTGAAGAATAATCAAAACATGAAAGCCGAAATATTTAATTTTCAGGGATGGATAAAAGAAACCAGTCCACAAAAAGTTACCGGACTCATGGAAGGGCTCTTAAATTCCTCCGGTTTTACCGTGCTTGATAAAGTTGAACACACCTTTAAGCCCGATGGATTTACCGCTGTTTGGATTCTCGCCGAAAGCCATCTCGCGGTACATTCATTCCCCGAAGAAAACAAAACTTACATCGAAATCAGTAGCTGCAACCAACAGAAGAATAACACATTCGTTATGCTGTTGGATAAATTGGTGATTAAAGATTCAGGAAATTAATGGTGAGTAAAAAACTAAATACGGCTACCAAAACTGCTGGTGCTGCAACGTTTTTCATCATCCTGCTTTTAGTTATCAGGCACGTTGAAAAAGATGCAGAGGGAAGCTCAATAAAATCCATTTTCGATGCTTTTTGGTATTCTATTGTTACCCTCACCACGGTTGGCTATGGCGATGCCTACCCTGTTACCGTTACCGGAAAACTCCTCAGCCTGGTGTTGATCCTCTTCAGTTTGGGTATTTTAAGTTATGTTATCGGACAAATTAGTAGTAAAATTCAGGCATATATGGAAAAGAAAAAACTCGGATACTATGGAACTGATTTCGAAAATCATGTGATACTGGTGGGCTGGAATGACTTCGGGAAATTGATTGCCGATGAAATTATCCGCGCCAACCAAAAAATGGCCATCGTTACCGATGATCGCGATGATGTGGACTTTATTAAAGAGCTTTATGGTGATAATGTTTTTGTAAATTTCGGGGAGCTTAATAGTATGGAATCGCTCGAAAAAACAAATATTGGGAAATCAGTTTCACTGTTCATAAATCTTTCTGATGATTCCAAAGCCCTGATATACCTCATCAATCTCCGCAAAAATTTCAAGGATGTTAATGTTGTGGCTTACCTCTCTAACACCGAACTAAGAGAAACTTTTTATAGTGCCGGGGCAACTTATGTAATTCCCGAAAAGGACATCAGCTCAAAGCTTATTGCCAGTTTTGTATTTGAGCCCGATGTGGCCAAATTTGCCGAAGACCTCATCACCACTTCAACCAACAAAGAATCATGCGACATGGTAGAGTTTAAAGTTGGAGATAGCAATCCATTTTTAGGCATCAACTGCCTTGAAGCTTTTATTTCGCTCAAAAAAGAATACAATGTCGTCTTGCTGGGCTTATCTAAAAAAAGTAATGAGGGGTACAATTTGATTAAAAATCCGGGCGAGGAAGTCATTATCGAAAAGGGCGACTACCTGATAATTGTGGTTGACGGCAGCTCAAAAAAGGAAATAGAAAAACTCTTTGAAGCAAAAGAAGGCCGGATGCTTCGGGTTAAAACAGAACGATAACCACATTCAAAAAAAAGCCACTGATGCACGGATAACAAGGGAAAAGAATAGCCACTGATGCAAATAAAGAAGCCACGGATGCACGGATTGACTATTCAATCCGTGCATCCGTGGCCGAAATATCATCCGTGCATTAGTGGCATTATTCCTAACTTTCCATCCGTGCATCAGTGGCTTTATTCCTAGCTTTTCATCCGTGCATTGGTGGCATTATTCCTAAATTTTCATTCGTGCATCGGTGGCTAAATTCCCAACTTCAAAGTACAAGGCGTTTATATTTAAAACTTTGATCCCCAAAATTAGCCAGCAAGCCAAGCCTCATCTCCGAAACCTTCAGGTAGTTGATTGTTTGTGCAATATGTTCATTTGCGATAGCCTTAACCCCTTTAACTTCAAGAATGATTTTATCCATCACAACGAAATCAGCATAAAATTTATGAGGCAGGATAATCCCCTTATAGTTCACCACAAATTCCTGCTCACGTTGATAAGGAATACCAGCCATTTTAAATTCATATTCCAGGGCATCCTTATAAACTATTTCAAGGAAGCCGGCACCAAGGTTGTTATGAACCTCATAACACAATCCTATTATCCGATAGGAGTCTTCTTTATATATTAAATCTGTCATACCTACAAAACTAAAAAAAATATGCCACTGATGCAAAAAAGGAAGCCACTAATGCACGAATTATTTTCTTTATCCGTGCATCTCCCGAAAAATCGGGACAGGCTGTGGCTTCTTTTTTTGATTTCAATCCGTGCATCTCCCGAAAAATCGGGACAGGCTGTGACCTAATTATCATCGGTGGCCTAATTATCATTGGTAGCATTATTCTTAAATTTCCATCCGTGCATAAGTGGCCAAATTTCCATCCGTGCACCAGTGGCATTATTATCATCCGTGCATCAGTGGCCTTTATTTTCCCAACCTTTCATCCGTGCATCAGTGGCCTTTATTTTCCCCAACCTTTCATCCGTGCATCGGTGGCCTTTATTTTCCCAACCTTTCATCCGTGCATCGGTGGCCTTTATTTTCTCAACCTTTCACCCGTGCATCAGTGGCCATTTTCCCTAACCTTTCATCCGTGCATCAGTGGCCATTTTCCCTAACCTTTCATCCGTGCATCAGTGGCCATTTTTCCTAACCTTTCATCCGTGCATCTGTGGCCAAATTTCTATCCGTGCATCAGTGGCCATTTTTCCTAACCTTTCATCCGTGCATCAGTGGCCATCTAATTTTTTTTTGTATCTTCGATTTTTAATTCTCAACCATAAAAGGAGGTATCTATGCAAACTTACATTTTATTTACAAAGCTTTCAACTGATCTTTCGTATGAAATGAAAAACCGTGAACGCCAGGGACGCAGTTGGCTTGAGCAGGTAAAAAGCAAATGCCCTGAGGTGAAATTTATTGCGCACTATGCAATTTTAGGAGAGCACGATTTTATTGATATTTATGAAGCGCCCGATCCTGAAACCGCCGCCAAAGTTTCGATGATAAGCCAGGCCAATGGTGCTATCCAGGCGAAGAGCATGCTGGCTATTCAGTACAAACGATTCATTGAATTAACCGCAGAAATTTAATTTCAAGTGATTTTAATCAAATCAAAAAAAATCCCTTTCTTAAAATAGAGAAGGGGGTTTTTTTTGATTTATTGCTTTGGC
>Ga0208900_1000175_pt1 | contig 39704 bp, 31 predicted proteins | sample AntAceMetag02UKK_FD_184763 | JGI IMG/M metagenome (GOLD analysis project Ga0208900, IMG submission 184763) | Saline lake microbial communities from Ace Lake, Antarctica - Antarctic Ace Lake Metagenome 02UKK (SPAdes) (version 2) | ecosystem: Environmental > Aquatic > Non-marine Saline and... | reverse complement strand
AAAACTCCGGATAAAAGTTGGTGATGAGTTAGTGCTTCGCATGGAGCAGGCGAGTTTAATCCCGGTAAATGCTCCCTTTGCCGAAGACAATACCACCACCGAAGCCATTCGCCTAAAGATTATCTCGATTGCTGATGATGACCTTTTGGGGCGCTTTAGCTTGAAAAGCAACCAGGTAGCACCCTACAATATTTTTATCGACAAAAACTTCCTATCCGAAAAGCTGAAACTTGATGGCCTGGCAAACACCATTGTAATCGAAAACATAGCAGGGCTGGATGCTGAAAAAGTCAATCAGGCTATGGCCGATAATTGGAGTTTGAAAGATGCCGGATTGAAACTAACAAACTTATCAGACAGGAGAAATTACGAATTAACTTCAAACCGCATATTTATCGATCCTGTAATTTCGGATGTATTAAAAAGCCTGCAATTGGAGGTTCAACCCGTTTTGACCTATATGGTAAATTCCATCAGTTATAAAAATAAAACTACACCTTATAGTTTTGTAACCGCATCCACGCTTCCCATTTTATCCAAAGAACTAAGTAAAAATGAAATCATTATCAATTCCTGGCTGACTGATGATTTGGGGGCAAAAATCAACGACACGCTCTCGCTCGATTATTTTGTAATTGGCCCGATGAGAAAATTGGCCAATCAAACCAAATCATTTATAATCAAGGATGTTATTCCGTTAAAAGACTTGCCTGATGAAAGGGCGCTGATGCCTGATTTTCCGGGCATGGCCAATGCCGGAAGCTGCACCGATTGGAGTACCGGCGTTCCCATCGACCTAGAGAAAATCAGGGATAAGGACGAAAAATACTGGGATGATTATCGTGGCACGCCCAAAGCTTTTATCTCCATCGGGGCAGGCGAAGAACTGTGGGCTAACCAATTTGGACAATACACGGCATTCAGATTTTCGGTGAGTAAAATGGCAAAATCTGAAACCGAAGAGCAAATTTTATCGATGCTTGCACCACGGGATTTGGGCTTGCAGTTCAGGCCGGTGCGCAACGAGGGGCTGGGCGCGGTTAAAAATGCGGTGGATTTTGGGGAGCTATTCCTCAGCCTTAGCTTTTTTGTAATCGCGGCAGGTGTCCTGCTTACCGCGCTGCTTTTTTCGTTGCATATTGCTTCGCGAAACCGCGAGGGAGGCGTACTTGCTGCCATCGGTTTTTCGCGGAAGCAAATTGTGAAATTCAGGATGCTCGAAGCTTTGCTTGTGATTATCACAGGATCTGTTGCCGGCACTTTTGCAGGAATTTTTTACAATAAAGGGATTATGCTTGGCCTTAATTCGGTTTGGCAGGATGTGGTGAGAACAACCAGCCTTTGGATTTACATCGATCCGATGACGCTTTTTACGGGGGCTATTTCAGGAATCCTTATCGCTTTTGCCTCCATCTTTTTCATTACCCGGCGCAAATTGCAAAATCCCATCAAGGCATTGGTCTCAAAATCAGAATCCCAAAAGATGAGTTCATCCAAATCCAAATATTTTGTGAATACAATGCTGGTTATTTTGGGTTTAGGAAGTGCTTTTGCATTGGTAATATTTTCCCTGCTCAACAATGTGTCCCAAAATTCGGGTTTGTTTTTGCCTGCCGGCGGACTTTTCCTCGTTGGTTTGCTGGCACTTATTTACAGGTTGTTGGCTGTTGCCGGAAATAAATTCCACGATACGCCCATGTCGGTTTGGCAACTTGGTTTAAAAAATGCAGGACGAAACAAAGCTGCAAGCCTTTCAACAATTACACTTTTGGCATTGGGTACTTTTACAATAATCATTACCGGGGCAAACCAGCAAACTTTTTATGGTGCTTCAAACAATCCGGCCTCCGGAACGGGTGGATTTCAGTTTTGGGCTGAAACTTCTGTGCCCCTTATCTATGATTTGAATTCAGCGGCAGGAAAAGAAAAATACGGTTTGGAAGATGAGCCTGTTTTGGATGGAGTAAACTTTGTCCAGTTTCATAATTTACAAGGCGATGATGCCAGTTGCCTAAACCTGAACCAGGTAAACCAGCCGCAGATTCTTGGCGTGGATGCAACGCTATTTGATCAACGAAAATCATTTTCCTTTGCCAGTTTGATGGATGGGGTTGATGAAGCGCACCCCTGGTTAACCTTGAATCATACAACAGAAAGCAACATCATTCCTGCCTTTGCCGATCAAACCGTGATTACCTGGGGCTTGATGAAAAAAGTTGGCGACACGCTGAACTACCATAATGAGCAGGGCGAAGAGATTAAGCTGCTTTTGGCGGGCGGATTAAAAAACTCTATTTTTCAGGGAAACATCCTGGTTGCCGACAGTATTTTTCTGTCCAACTTTCCCTCCACAAGCGGCTCGGAAATTATGCTGGTTGATGCTCCGTCCACTGCTGAAAAGGAAATCACTGATTTGCTCGAATACAGACTTATGGATTATGGCATAGAACTTACGCCAGGCACAACAAGGCTCGCAACCTTTAATTCGGTAACCAACACTTACCTCTCGGTATTTATGATTTTGGGAGGTTTGGGAGTTTTGCTTGGAACCATTGGCCTGGGCATTGTTTTATTGCGCAATATCCACGAACGTAAAAGTGAGCTTACCTTGATATCAGCCCTGGGCTTTCAAAAAGCAAAAATCGTGAAGCTGGTATTTTTCGAGAATTTTTTGTTATTGATTGCCGGAATTGTTGCCGGAATATTTTCTGCATTGATAGGTACTTTGCCCACTCTGCTCAGCCCATCCTTCCAAATGAATTTTATGTTTGTAAGCCTTTTGGTTCTTGCAGTTTTTATGAGTGGTTTACTTTGGATATATTTCCCTGCCCGGCAAAGCCTAAAAAAGTTTTCGATAAGGGATTTGCAGGAGGAGTAGGATCGGACTCCAAACAAAGTTCTTCAAATTATGTACAGTAGCTCCAAAATCCGCTCACTATGGAATGTATTGCGCAGCTTTCCCTTCAAGATTCCAAAGCCAAATGTTGCCCGTTTTCTGTGAAAACACATATATACAAGTTTGCCGGGCTTTCCCATTAGGGGTAAAAGTCCAACATTAGGCAGGATTAATGCGACTTTGCCGAATAATCATGTCTATTTGTTGTGTGTAGCTTTTAAATTTTATACTTCCGGTCACCAATTTTGTAAACCATAATTATCTTTCCAAAAGAATATCGAAAGGTACTATATTCGAAAGGTTTGAAGGGTATTTCTACCCATCCATCGACATCTTTTATTTCACCTTGAAGTACATTTCTTTGTCGATTTACGTTGCGTACTTTGAATTCAATGGAGTTTCGCTGGGAAGAATTTAATTCTGTAATTATAATGTTTTCAGCTAAGATTTTTGTTTCAACTATAGCTCGTTTTGTATTTATAGGCAAAACTTGCCAAGCTTGTAACCTACTGTAAGTAAAACCTAAATAGAATTTTACTCTTTTCCCTTCGTCCCTTTCAGTGAAGCTTGCTTGTATTTCGTTACCATTTTCATCAATATAAAATCCACCATGTATTGGAACAAAAAATGCTTTTAATCCAATATCAAGTAATATTTCGCCTTCAGACCGTTTTTTCCCTTCTTTTTTGACTACTGGGCTACCTATATTGATAATTAGCCCTTCAACTTCTTGCAATAAACTGACATTTTTAAAAAAACCATACTTACTTTCTAAATTTCCGAGCTTATTACTATTTACTATTTGTTCGATACCATTTTCTTGTTTCCCAAACCATTCGAAACAGAAAACATCATTTAAGTTTTGAATTTTTTTACTATAACCTTTACTTCTTTTTAAATAAGCCTCCGTTTTTGATAATGAAATTGTGGACATTTGTTGACCAGCATTGATTAATAATATTGCATTGAAAACATACAAATAATAATTTGCTTCAACTAATATTTTATCGTTTTCTTTAAATGATGTTTCTATATTTGAATACCAACGTGCAAAAACTTTTTCGCATAATTCAATATCTATATCATAATTAGGTTGCCTAACATTCTTTAACCAGAGTTTGGTGTAAAATGCATTGTTAGGTTCTAATTCCATATTTTCCTCTAACTGCTGTTTTATTATGTCCCTTTCATTTTTTGTGAGATTTGACCATGCTGCATCAAAACTTTTTGAATGGAAATCTAATTTTGAATTTAATATACTAATAACATAACTTGTTTTATAAAATGCCCTATGTTGGTTCGTAGTTGCATTATTTGCTAAACTCAACAGTTGTTTTTGTTGTTTAATGCTTTGACCTACTAAACGATAGATGTTAACTTTTTCATTTATTAGTTGCTCCCTATATTTTGCTTTATCAAAAGCATTATAGTAGTTCATATTTATTTCAGCTATTTCAATTGTCTTTAATGCTTCTTGAATCTTATCATTATACCAAGCATATTTCTCATCTTTAATAAAAGATTCAAATTTTTCATGATTAGAAATTAATCTTCCAAAATCTATAACATTTGTTAAAAGTTTTATGTATGACAAATATCTAAATACACTATTCTCATCGTTGCTAATGCTATTATTAAATGCACTTTTCGCTTTCTCAAAAAGACCACTTTCTGAAATAATATCATATTCTATTTCTTCAATAGTTTTTGAAGATTTCATATAATACTTCTTAATAAACTGTATTTGTTTTAACAACGCATCACCTAAAGTGTGATGTAGAACTGGGTCGTTATGATTACCTACTTCAATTGCTGCTAATGCTTCTTTTTCTGCAAGTTGATAATCGCCAATAACATCTCGAAAATTTTTAGTCTTATTGAAAAAGCCAACCTCAGCATTATAATAATAATGTCGAGCCAAGTGTTGCCTAAAATAAGGATTTTCAGAAAATGTTTCTGCCAGTAATTTCAAAACTGATTGTGCGACTTCTGTTTTATATTCATTTAAATCCTCAATAACTGGCGCAAATCTTGTTATTTTATTCGAATCTTCTTCAATATCTGTGTATAGGGATTTTTGTTTGTCAATAAACAGAGCTTCCAATAACAATCTATCTGGCTCACATAATTCCACAGAATTAGAAATTTTTATTAGATTTATAAGTTCTTCTAGCCATATCGATAAATTTATTTTCCAATTTTCTTTGTCACCATTTATTCCTACTAATAATTGCTTAATAGTTTCTCTTGCAATTATAGAATGTCTAGTTTTCCACATTCCATTTGGAACTTTCTGAATCCCACCAATTGTACTTCTTAATTCATAACTTTGAATTAGAAACGTATTCAATGCATTGTATTCCTTGTCATCTTTTATTTTGAAAAAATCTTCAATTTGGCTATTTTCTTCGATTACATATTTTTCTCGAAATAACTCAAAGAATGGCAGTTCATTAACTTCATTCTGAATATAATAATTGATTAGCGAAATAAAACCAATAAACTTTCTTTTTTCTTCTGAAGAAATTAAGTTTAACCAGTTTTGAATGTAGTTATCAAGCTTTAGAAACTCTTCTTGGAAGGCTGTTAAACCATATATGAAAGGTGTTATGAAGTTTAAGTCATTTTTATAGGTTGCTGGAATAGCTTTAATAGCAATCTTTCTTTCAGGTTTAATATTTGAATAAACAAATTCGAAATCATTAATTTCAGATTTATTATCTTTTTCTTGTAATGTGGCTTTTAAAAAACGTCTGTATTTTTTTTCGGGAATGATATTGAATACTCTTTGAACAAACAGGACAACAACATGAATTCTTGCTTTAAAAATTTGTTCTCTCAATTGTCTAAGCTTTTCTTCAGAAAATTCCCATTCTTCAATAACTGCTAGTATTGGCTTTTGGTTTACTTTTACGTATAGTTCTCTTATTGCATCAAAGGTTCGTACTGGGTGGTGTTTACTAATGATTAATGTGGGATTTTCGCCACTTTGAACACCAATTTCATATGCAATTCTACGTGCAACTGTAGTTCCTCCGGCACCTGGCTCATGAAATAAATCAACTTTATAAAAACTAGTACCTTCAGAAAGAGCATCTCTAACATCTTGAATAATTGTAGATGTTTTTATTCTTTCGACATCTTTTCCTTTATTTAAAAATAAATCATACCATGAAATTTCTCCACCAAAATAAAAATCATTGCTCTCTGCCAGATAAATGCTCTGAATATCAAAATGTAAAAGTTCAATTCCATTTCGATTTTTTAGGTCATAGTAATATTCAGAGGGCAAGTCGATTGGGCTATATTCTCTTTTTGTGTTAAATGCAGGAACTGTTATTCTATTTTTATTTATAGGTACTATTTTTGACTTTATTTCTCGAAATCCTTCAATTAATTCGTTGTATCTAAAATTCAATATATTAGTCCTGAATACTTCTATCTCTTGAGAAAGTGTCTTTGTTATTTCATTTTCAGATAATTTGTTTTCATTGATGATTATAACTTCGAGTTTTTCAGGAGCATCAGCAAACATATAAAATGCTTCAAACAAAGCTTTCAAATATTCCGCATTACCCCAAAAACAAACAATAATGGTTTTATTAAAATTTGATTTTTTAATAACTTCTTCAACAACATTTTTAAGTTTGTTTGTGTATTTTGCTTTCCATAAGAATAAATTATTCTCTGATTTTATTGTTGGATATATTCCATTGGCAAAAAACCAATAAGTCAAAGCTTTATTTTGTTCAAAATCAATATTTTTGCTTTCAATAGTTAAGTCCTGAATGCTTCTCCCTTGATATTCATCTAGTGCATTTGAATAAAACCCATTCTCTTTACTTTTATTATCGAAATCCAGAATCAATTTCCAATCAATACGAGCCAATAATGAAAGCTGATTACCTGAACAAGTTTGCTTAAGATTCGGGCTTGAAATTAAGATGTATTGATTTTTAGGATTAAAATTCGCACATTTACTCTCAAATGTATTCCAATCTTCAATTTCTCTTTTAATCTTATCTGCATTTAATTTGCCGGCTAAAATATCATTTACTTCAGTTGGAATACTTTCTTTTAAATAAACACAATAAAACCATTTTGCAATGTAATGTAAGATCACTATTGACCTTTCACAATCGCCTTTTGTAATATCATTATTATCATCTGACAAATGATGAGCACCCTCATTTCCACCGATACGAACTCTATGGAAATCAATTTTTAAGGCTTGGTTTTTAGTAATATCTTCTGAATGAAAATAATTTTTGCTCGCAATAAATTCAATATAATCTACAAGCCTTTTTTTAATTATTGGAGTAGGATTATCTTCCTTATCATATATTATATATTTGCATATTGCCTCTATACTCAATCGTGCATTTGCGACTGCATTTTTATAATTTGTTTTAGTATTATCAATTTGGGATAATTTATTTGCTTGCACAAAATAATCTACAAACCAATTCTTATGAAAAGATAAATTACTCATAATATTATTACTTTTAATTAAGCTAATTTAAGTCTGATAATGCTTAAGGTCTATTTAAGAAACTAATCATTTTTATCTTGACTTTTGTTTTTGATACTTTCAAAATATAAATTTATTTCAAGTTCTTTTATTTCACCTAATCTACGCATAAAGATGGGGAAACTTTCTTGATACGTTTTGCCGTCATATAATTTATCGATTAAAGAAAAATAATTTTCACCTTCAATCCTTGCGTATTCTGCTAATCTTCTAAAATGTCGCCATTTTTCATTAAATTTTAAACTAGCATTTAGTGAGATTGATACTGCCGTAATTATCCCAATGATTGTAATTAACCAATCTATCCAATTATCTGAAAAAAATGATAAAGAATTAATTGCTGGGATTGAAATTCCTCCTACAATACTAAATATTGTAAGAGTTAAATAAATTCTATAATTCAAATTAGTTCGTTGTTCCAAATGCACTATAAATTCAATCCAATTATTCAATATTAGGCTTTTTTGAAAATCTTCTAACTCTGGTAGTTTTTCAATTAGTATTTTAGATTTCCTCTGGAAATGTATATAATTCATTATTTTGATTTAGTTTTATTAGAATGAAATTTGAATATTCTTATTATTTCTCAAAATTACACACAACGTTGATGTTTAGTGAATGTCTCTTTTCTTTCTATTCTATTAAGCGTAAAACTTCCGTTTACACGCCCATAATCAGAGCAAAAGCGAAACCTCTTGTATTTTGTATTAAATGATATCATCCAATGGGTTTTTAAATTTTATAAATAATTCTTCAGTTGCATGGGTGTTCACCCCTGTAGAAAACACAGTATTTATTGATCTTTTCCAACTATTGCAATAAATTTCTACGGGGTAAATTTCGTTAGTTTTGTATCTTATTTCAAAAGAATTAACAAAAGCAAACCTTAGCCCATAATGCCGATTTGCAAACGGTTTAAGCAGGCTGGGGAATGAAGAACGGCCTTTATCAAAACCCAACCCCAACAAAGGTTTTCCCGTGAGCGTTTCAAAAGCCAAAATGTTTTCCGGAGTCCTCATCCCATGATTTGTTTATTTAGGCCGTCAAATGTAGGGAAATATTTGTTTGGATTGGATATAAATTTTGTGAAGGGGCTTTGGGATGAATCTGGTGAATTGATTTTTCAGCCACCATGCTGTAATTTTGTAAGCCTTGCTTGCAGGGTATAGGCGTTGAAAGCTGTTTTATTATTTATTATTTATCAATGTATTTCATCTCATTTTGTAACAATTGTTTCAATTCTGCTTTGGAAGGCAAGGCAATTTTATAAATGTTTTTTGTAAACTATCATCGCACTTCATTAATTCCACAAAATGGGAAAATGACAATCTGTTAACCAAAACTTCAGACGAAACATACTGTTCTAACTCTGTTCGGGTTTTCTTGCCTTTAGCCTTTGATAGCAAAAAATCTATTTGAGAAATGGCATTCTGCATAAGCGGAAATGACTGCTTTTCCAATTCACTATCAAATAATGCAGACGCTGTCTGCACTATTTGTGGATAAATGAGGTAAAACTTCCTAAAGAGGTTCAAATTTCTAAAAGACAGTCCTTCTATTTTACTGCTTTTAAAGTTCTTGGCAATTTCTTTAATTAATGCATCACCATAACTTGCCCTATCCTTACCGCTTTGCTCATACTCTACTATATACATTCCAAAGAACCAGTTTCGCAGTGTCAAATTCATATTAACACCCTGAAATGCCCTGATTTGGAACATGTCGTGCGTGTCTGATAGATTTTTTATGAGTTGATTAAAATTCACAATAGTTTATTTTGGTTGAGTAATCTGCAAATTGGTTGTCTATTATTGTCATCATATAAAACCCTAAAATAACTTTTGGTAATTCAATGTGCTATTCTTTAATGGATACAAAAGTGGAATATTCTGTTGATAGATATTTTATTTCTGAAACATTCGCAAAAGCAAACCTCAACCCATCATGCCGGCTTTCAAACGGTTTAAGCCGGCTGGGGAGTGAAAAACGACCCTTGTCAAAACCCAATTTCATTGCAGGTTTTCCTGTGAGATATTCAAAAGCCAAAATGATTTCCGGAGTCCTCATCCCTTGATTTGTTAAATTAGGCTGCCAAATGTAGGGAAATATTTGTTTGGATTGGATATAAATTTTGTGCAGATAATTTAATCCTGTTAGTGCCCGGTATTGTTTATCAAAACATATTGACAAATATTTTTTATGTAAGCCTACTCGTTACCGTGGTTTTCATCAGTGGTTTGCTATGGATTTATTTCCCTGCCCGGCAAAGCCTGAAAAAGTTTTCGATAGGGGATTTGCAGGAGGAGTAGGGGATTTTGGAGGGTTTTTATTTTGGGGTAATCAGGATAATATCTTTCAACTTTTTGATTTGCTCCAATATCATCACGGTAGCCATGCTTAAACGGCAAGGATTCACGCTTTTGCTTAACGGCTACTACAAAGTTTCTCCACTCGATTAGCTGTTCGTCCTTTTTTATTAATGTTTAATGAGTGCTTAATTTTTCTACCCATTGGTTAAATCTTGGGGATTTCGCTCTAATTTGCTCAATTCCTATTGCTTCCGCAAAGTAGTGTCCATATAATGGTTTGTTGTAGCCTTTAATAATTCGCTTTAGTCTGTGGCTTGGGGATGTTTCCCGATTATTGTTTATCATCTCAGGATTGTCATAATCAGCAAAAGTCCTTTTTAATTCGGCTATTCCAACAAGCTCGACTGTAGGAACCTGATCGTAGAAAATTTGAATGTCGTTAAAGAGTAGGCCTTCAAATTCGTGCAATTGTAAATATGGAATAAACCTGTGTCGAATAGCATCAGGTATATCTTCTTTCATTGCATTCTCTAAAAAATCCATTCTGGAATTTTTATCTGCAATCCTTTCGCCTTCTGTCCATTTAGGGAAATTAAATTTTTGATACAACCCGTAATAATCAATAAAAGTTGAAACAATAACATTGGGTTCTAACAAGTGGGTTTCTATTTCTTTCTTTAATACAGACCATTTTACTATTCCTCCCATTGACCTTTTGATTAATGGTGCCTGGATAAAGATTTTATGGTGTATAAGGTGAGGAGCTAAAACATTTTTACAAAATTCTCGTTCTGTCTCACCCTCACAAATAATTATCACTCTTTTCATAGGCTATAGTTCGGCTGACCTCCTGTAATAATATTTCGTTTCCACAAATCGTCAATGGTATAATCGTCAAGCCATTGATGTAAGTTATCACTTCTCAGCCTATTGAATACTGTTTGGCCGTCAATTTGATCAACCGTGATAATATCTTCGGGTAAAAAATGGCTAATTAAATCAGTTGATTGAGTGGCAACAATTACCTGGCATCCTCTGTCAGAAACCGATTTTATCATTCCAGCTAATTTTGCTATTGCAGAAGGATGCAAACCCAGTTCAGGCTCGTCAATTATAATAGTGTCGGGTAAATCAGGTTGTAGAAATAAAACCGATAACGCGATAAAACGCAGTGTTCCGTCTGAAAGGTCGTTGGCCCCAAAAATCACATCACTGTATTTGTCTGTCCATAGCAACCTAACATTATTTTCTTTGTTTGGGGCGAAATAGAAATCGGAAAAGTATGGAGCTATTGACTGTATAATTTTGATAATTCTATTGTAAACAATTTTGTTGGTTTCCTGAATATAATACATAAATGCAGCTACATTCATACCATCTTCATAGAAGTAATAAATGTCGTTTTCAATGTTGCTGTATTGTGTGAAAGGAGACTTTGAGCTTGTATCGTGAAAATGGTATTTTCTTATTCCGCTTAAATATTTCTTTACATACGGAGCTCTGAAATTATCAGTTATCTTGATTTGTGCTTCTAAACCAGATCTATTAATATCTTTTTGGTCTCCTTTATAAATTAAATTTTCTCTTATAAATACAAACCCGTCTGTGCCAGACTGCAATTTTGCTGAATATCCATTTTGCCCATTTTCAAACTCCAATTTGAATGAAATAATGTCTGTGTTTTTCTTCCCTTTATGCAAAATTTTATTATCACCACCTGTAAGGGCAATGTATTCGTTTAGCTTACGGTTGTACAACTTGTTGAGAAAGTCGAAAAATGAAATGAAATTACTTTTTCCACTACCGTTTGCACCAATCAGAATATTGATAGGGGCAAGGTCAATTTTTGCTTTATTTATTGACTTGTAGCCGTTTATTTCGATATAATCCATATTGTTTTATACTTAACATATTTTAGAACCAAATTGACTATCCATTATTTATTTTTTGACTAGTCGATTTATGGCAAAAGTAATAATATTTTTTTGGTGTTTTCGATTCGTTTGGTAGGTTATTAGTAGTTTGCTTATGGTATTTTGCCAACCATCCTCAGCCTTTCCTTCGAAATGAATACTTTGTTTGTAAGCCTGCTAATCTCAGCAGTTTTCATTAGTGGATTGCTATGGATTTATTTCCCTGCACGGCAAAGCCTGAAAAAGTTTTCGCTAAGGGGTTTGCAGGAAGAGTAGGGGTTTTGAGGGGTTTCTTAATTTAGTTTTTCCCTTGATAGAGATATGCATTCCGCGTAAATGTTACACGTGTAATTCGATAATTGTTTGCACGGATTAATAATTTGATATATTTTTGCACGTGTAGATTACTAATTAAATTGACGCATCGTGAATACAAAGTTAACATTGACAATTGAGCAGTCATTAATTGAAAAGGCTAAGCTTTATGCCAAAGGCAAAGGGAGGAGTCTATCTAACATTGTTGAAAATTACCTCAAAGTGATTGTTAAAGAGGATAATGCCAGGGTGATTGACTCTACTCCAATTACTTCGTCGTTAAGAGGCTCGTTTAAAGCTCCGGAAGGATTTGATTACAAAGAGGAGTTGTTAAAAGGATTATCAAAAAAATACTTGTAGCATGGATAAGGTATTAATTGACACAGATGTAATTTTAGATTTCTTTTTTGACAGGCAACCTTTTGCGGAGTACTCTGCCCAAGTGATTGGTTTGTGTGAGGCTGGTAAAATTAAAGGATTTGTAACACCGGTATTTTACAGCAATGTATATTATCTTTTACGCCAAACAGCGAGACATGATAAAGTGATTGAAAATCTCAAGCAGTTGCTTATGATTACTGATGTTTTGCTTATGGATAAGGAAGTTGTTAGTAACGCCCTCAATTCAGGATTTAAAGATTTTGAAGATGGTTTACAAAATTTTGCTGCAATGAAGCATGGGGAGATTGATGTGATTCTTACCCGAAATTTAAAGGATTTTAGTAAAAGTGAGATTGGTGTTTTAACTCCGGAATCCTACATCAAATCAATCATTGCCAGCTGATAGTAATTAGCCAGGGTTAATGTGGCTTCACCGGATAATCATGCCATTTTTTTATCGGCCTGAATTTTTTCCTTTATCTCAAAATAAACTATCAAAACTTGCACAAATTGAAAGTTTTGATAATTGTAGCTTGTCGAATTATTATTCTACACTCGCTGGTCCACGTGTAATTTTTGCATTTTCAATTGTTTTATCAGGTATTACAGCATAAAATGGTGAACTTTTGTCGTACCCTGATTCATTCTTATCTTCAAGGCCATACATGTCTTCTTCCAGTGTGGCATTACTTAAGGTGTCATTTTTATATTTTAGAATTTCCTTTTCTCTAATTTTATAAAGTGATTTAATTTGGTCTTTCGAGTAACCCATTTGCTTTAACTTTTGAGAAGTTACAATCCAATCGAGAGCTTCGTAAGTACTTTCGGGAGGTTTGTTTTCCCAAGGAAATGTCTGTTGTTCTTTTAAAAGTGATATATTATTATTTCTATAATTATCACCTGAAATTACCCCTACGAAAAGCAATATAGAAAAAGTAAAGAGTATCTTTCCAGTAGAATTCAATCTATCATAATCTAGTTTGAACCGTTTTTCACTGTCAGTTTCAATTAAACTAATTATTGCTATAATCACTCCGAAAAAGCTACTGAGAGCAGCTCCAATTACTGGACTATTCGAAGAGCCGATTAAAAATCCAAGAACAATTGAGAAAGTACCTATCCCAATTATTATCCAAATTCGATTAGTTTTCATTTGCTTTATTCTTAATTGATGAGAACATTTCAGTATTTTATCATTCGTTCCCCCAAAAGTATTAAAAGAAATTCAAATTGTAAGAAATAAGGTGGATAATATTAAAAGAAGCAGCAAGGGAATAATTGATAAATAGATTCTCAAAACCCAATCTCATCGTAGGTTTTCCCCAAAGCCCTTCAAAAGTCAAAATGATTTCCGGAATCCTCATCCCATGCTTTGTTTAATTGGTACCTGTCCATAAAGTCGCCCATTTTCAAGGAGAGAAAAATAATTTCCCGCAGATTTCACAGATTAGCGCGGATTTTATCTGCGAAAACCAGCCTTGTCGGCTAGGCAGGTCTGCGTTATCTGCGGGAAACATGACTAAAAAGACTTACCCTACTCGCACTCCGGGAAAATAAAACTATTTTCAGTGAAGGAATAAATATAGTAAGCCTTTCCAGGCGAAAGGGTATTGAGCGTGAAAACTTGCTCTTCGGGCCAGAAAACGCCAAAACCTGCAATCTCTTTAATGATTCTAATTTGTCCGGGGTTTTGGGCAAGGAATCCTGGAATGGAAACTTCGCATGGGCTCAGGACTGGCAATATGCTCCAGCCCATCTCCACAGTAATATCTTTTTCAGCTTCAACTATCCCCTCAAATTGCAGATTAATATCATTGTTAAGTTTTACGATATATCCTGATTTTGAGTTCCAGTTATTTATCGTGTTTATTCCTTCGGCTGGCCAGTAAACTCCGTCAGAAGATTGAAGAATGACAAGGTTATCAGTATAGGATGAAAAAACATCCTCAACATTTTGTTCTAAAGGAATCATATAGGCGGACAAACTATTCCAGCCGGTGTTTAAATCTATTTGCTGTGTAGTTGTTGCCGGGGCATTAAGGCCATGAGGGCCTGCGCCTGCCGGCATATATCCGTGGCAAGTGGCACAATTATTCAAAACACCTTTGTAACCCTGAAGCGCAATATTTTGCACATTATCCCTATCGAGGGTAGATGGGACTAAAGCATGAGGTGAACCGTGGCAAGTACTGCAATATAATCCGCCATGTCCTTTTGAAAGCCTGTAAAGTTTGCCGGGTTCTTCGGCATATTGGGGGCCATGACATTCGATTGCACCACATTTTGGCTCATCCAACCAGGGCTCACGGCCGTCTTTAATCGATTCGGCCACCTGCTCCATATCACCGTGGCAATCCTGGCAAACCATTCCAGCAGCATGCATCACGCCCCGCTGGCATTGGGCTTGCTGTCCGGGGTGGCATTTGTAGCAGTCGTTGGTTTTGTCTTTATGCTTGTCGTGGATTACTTCCGACAAAGAGCCATAGCGTGGAATTCCCGGCATTCCTAAAGCATTGGAGCCATGACATGTTGCACAAAGTATTGGTGTGTTATTCGGGTCGAAACCGCCTTCATCGTCATGCTCATTCAATATATCATTTTCGCTCGAATGGCATCCCGAGCTCACGCAATTTATTTCGTTAGAAACCGGAATTACGTTTTGTGTTGTCGCCAACAAAACCCCCTGATTATCGTGGGCATTTATAAGAGCCAACTGGAATGGATCCTCAGTTATGAGATTCGCATCGGTGTATGGTGTTATCGGTATTCCTTCGATGGTAAACGCATTCCCGCCAGCTTCCATTTCGCCACTGAGGCCTGCACCGGTTAGCCCGATATTGTCAGGGAGGTTAACGCCAAATAATTGATCTTCGTAATCCCAGAAATTGGTTTTTCCAACCGAATATGTGTTGCCGGGTATTTCATAGTCAACGGTAATATTTGCAGTAATTACATCAGGCCAACTCGTGGGTGTTCCTTTTTTTATTACATGCGATAATAAATTATTATAAGGAGGTAAAATAACGATTTTTGAAAAGTCCTTATTGGCACAGTGCATACCCAGATCGTTCCAGGTTACAACGATATATTCCTCATCGCCCGTTGGCTGCGGATTGTATCCATGAGGGCCGGGGCCATCAGGGATTACTCCATGGCAAACCTCACAATCGCGCAGTATTCCGGCATAACCCTGAAGGTTTTCATTTTGTAAATTGTCGCGATCGAGCGTTGAAGGTACCAGGGCATGAGGCGAACCATGGCAAGTGCTGCAATACAAACCTCCGTGACCTTTTGAAAGTCGGTACAGTTGTCCGGGTTCTTCGGCATATTGAGGCCCATGACAATTAAGCGCTCCACAACTGGGTTCTTCAAGCCAGGGTTCACGGCCATCTTTTATCGATTGTGCTACATTGGCAATACTGCCGTGGCAATCCTGGCAAACCATCCCGGCAGCATGCATCACGCCCCGCTGGCATTGAGCCTGCTGTCCGGGGTGGCATTTGTAGCAATCGTTGGTTTTGTTTTTGTGTTTGTCGTGAATAACTTCTGATAATGAGCCCAAGCCAGGAGTGCCAGGTGTACCCAAAGCATTGGAGGAGTGACATGTTGCACAGAGTATAGGCGTATTATTGGGATCGAAACCACCTTCTTCCTCATGTGCATTCAAAATATCATTTTCGCTGGAGTGGCATCCCGAACTCACGCAATTTATTTCGTTGGAAACCGGAATTACATTTTGTGTTGTCGCCAACAAAACCCCCTGATTATCGCGGGCATTTATAAGTGCCAACTGGAATGGATCTTCAGTTATGAGATTCGCATCGGTGTATGGTGTTATCGGTATTCCTTCGATGGTAAACGCATTCCCGCTAGCTTCCATTTCGCCACTGAGGCCTGCACCTGTTAGCCCGATATTGTCAGGGAGGTTAACGCCAAATAATTGATCTTCGTAATCCCAGAAATTGGTTTTTCCAACCGAATAGGTGTTGCCGGGTATTTCATAGTCAACGGTAATATTTGAAGTAACTACGTCGGGCCAACTCGTGGGTGTTCCTTTTTTTAATACATGCGATAATAAATTATTATAAGGAGGTAAAATAACGATTTTTGAGAAGTCCTTATTGGCACAGTGCATGCCCAGATCGTTCCAGGTTACAACGATATATTCATCTTCCATAACCTGCTCCTGGGCAAAGGAAGCACTATATAAAAATGTAGTTGTTAAAACTAATGCCCAAATTGCGTGTGTTGTTTTTGATTTCATAAGTGCGGTGTTTTACGGTGTTAAATCATGTAAAGGTATATTATATTATCAGCCAAAGCAATGTTATGCCTTAATTTATAAGAAATCTTAATAGATGTAGAAATCTGGATATGTTATTGTTATTGGCGTGAGAGAGTATTAATTAGGGCTTGCTGAAAAACTCAAAACCAGATTGCTCGCCTCGCAAAGCGGGCAAGGCGGGCTGCTTTCTTCGCCTTGCACCATATTTATTTTTCGACTGTCAATAAAATTCCGGTATGTTCAGCTTAGGCTGGTTTCGACAATGCTCTACCCACAGCCTAAGCTATATTTATTTCTGCAGGCTCAGCCTGCTTTTTAAAGTCAAGTTTCGTTTGGTTACAGCAGGCAGAACCTGCAATAATAAACAGGACGAGGCATAGCCTCGCCCAAACACCCCACTTTTTTTTGAAAGAATTATGAATGACAGCAGGTTCTTAAGCCATCATCATAGGAGATTGCAATCGAAAATAAAACTTGTATGTTGAACCTGTGCTTATTTTTCGGGAATAGCGTTCACAAAATCTTCGTGTAAAATAATGCTTTGAAGAATGTTGATGATTGTTTCGCTTTCTAATTCTTTAATGATATCGCGTAGCTGCCTGGACTTTTCTTTTGCACTTTGTTCCGACTTCAGCAATTTTATCATTGCTTTAAACTGCGAACCTTTAAGTTCATCATCCAGGGCATCAAGAATAATGTTTACGCTTATTTTGTCTTGGTCTGTTGTTTTAACCGGCGTGCCAAGTGTTTCAAGTTCCGTGATGGATGCTTCGAGTACTTCGCGACCAATTTTTTTGCATGAGTCAAGGTAGATATTATTACCCGAAGTATCGCGCAGCGACCAGCTATTGTACTCGTATTCTATTTTTTCGATTTGTTTTATTTTTTGGCTTTCGTTTCCAAAAATGCCATCGAGCAAAATGATGGTGTGATTTTTCCAGGCCTCCAGATCAAATTTTTTATCGTTTAGTTTTTCAACCTGGTTTCGTAGCAGTTCAATTTGTTTTTCGATCATGATAAATTTATTTAAAAGGGTAAAAATAGAAAAAATTACCACCTAATTTACCATAACTTGGATAAGCCAAAATTAAACAAGGTGATCATGCAAAACATGGTGTATTCCTGTTTTGGTTTGTCCAAGTTAGTCGGCAAAGTTTATAAATGCATTTTTTGCAATTAGGAGCTTTAATAATTATCTTCCTTTCATATTGATGTCAAAGCATTTTAAATTTTGCATTAATACCTTTTCTCTAATATTCTGCCATTTTTTAGCAGAATATTAGAGAAAAGGTATTAAACAATAATACTTTAACTTCATACACGGAGTGCAGCTTTCATAGATTTTATTAATTTCGCAACTTCAAAATAATACACGGAATGTAGCATCAGGCAATTTTCAAAAAAAAAAAAACGAAAGGGGGGAATCATGATCGAGACCATCAAAATAGGAACCATAAAATGGCATCATATTATCGACCCTAAGGATGAAGACCTTCAATTCCTGAAAGATAATTTTTATTTCCACCCCCTCGACATCGAAGACTGCCGCAGTAAATTGAACCAACGCCCAAAAGTTGACGTTTACGATGATTACTATTTTATCATCCTTCATTTCCCAAAATTCGATCGCATCAACCGTTTCCTGAAAACCAAAGAGGTGAAAATATTTTGGGGCGATGACTACGTAATTACAATCGGAAATACACATTGGGTTGTTAAGGATTTGTTTAATGAAGCCCTGGCCCAGTCCGAACGGAAAGAAGAGTTTGAGATTGGAACAACCGATGCTTTGCTCTACCGCATCCTTGAGCGGCTGATGACCGAAACCCTTTCGTTGATAAGAAAAATTGGCAGCGATGTTGAATTTCTCAATCGTGAGCTTTTCAATAAAAATTCAGAAAAAACCATCGAGCGTATTTCGGTAACCCGGAAGAACATTATTTTGCTCAACACCATTTTTAAGCCCCAACTCCCCCTGTTTCACAAGTTTGAAAGTGGCGCTGTGGAAGGTTATGCCGAAAATATGGAGGACTACTGGGGTAATATCCTCGACTACTACCAAAAACTCTGGGATATGACCGAGGATTATGCAGAACTGATCGAGGGGCTGTCGAAAACCTTTGATTCACTGCAGGCCAACCGAACCAACCAGATCATGAAAATACTTACACTAATTTCATCATTCATTCTCCCCTTGTCGTTTATTACCGGGCTTTATGGTATGAATGTAATATTGCCAATTCAGGGAAATCCCTACGCATTTTATACCGTGCTGTTGATTATGGTGATTCTGGCGGTGTCGATGTTTTGGTATTTTAAAATGAAAAAGTGGATGTGATCGATACGTGGATTCAACTTTGAACGATTGAATATCTATATTTTCCCACTCCTTCCAATAACCAAATGGGAGCATTGTCACCTCGGAAAAATGAATCGTATTTACATATTCAATATTTCGGTGCTCTGCACCTTAAAAATACAATTCCTGAATGTTTTTCTACCAAGATTTCGCCACGCTGTGGCTTGAAAAAGGTGCAGCGCACCGATAATCTTTGTAGAAAATAGTTAGTATTTGGAATAAAGGTGCAGCGCACCGTGATATTAAATGCAAGGTTTTCTAGCGGAGAGACATCTATTGCAAACAGTCATGTTATTTCACGACAAGTACTTGGTTTAAACCTGTTTATTGAAATTGTGATTTTGAAAAAAAATTGCAGAAGATTGTCATCTAATTCCCCCCAACTTGCACAAGCCAAAACCAAACAGGGTTCTAAATTAAGTAGCACCTCACCGGTTTTGGCTTGTCCAAGTTGTTAAGTATTTTTCAACTCAAGTTTTGCCATTTTTTGGCAAAACTTGAGTTGAAAAATACTAATGCATAATCTTAAAGGCCAGTTCTTTCATTAGTTCGCCATCGTTCATGGTCGCGCTTTGTACACCTTTTGCCTTTTGATCGAATTCGCGCAGCAGCCTAAAAACATCCCTTGTTTTCCTGATATCATAAATATTGGCAGCCGCCCGGTACTCCTGGATAAAATAAGGGCTTACCCCAATTTCGGCGGCCAGCTTGTTTTGGTTCGATTTATCTTTAATAAAATGGTAATGGAAGATTTTCCTAAAATACCCGAAGATCATAATAATTTGCCAGATGGCCGGAAATTCTTTTGGGTTGCCGGCAAAATAGTTGATGATTTTGTTCACCCTTAAAATATCGCGTTTTCCGAGGGCACGCTGGAGTTCAAAAATGTTGTAATCTTTGCTTATCCCAATATTTTCCTCCACGAGCTCCGGCGTAATTTCAGCACCTTTTTCGATGTTGAGCAATAGTTTGTCCAATTCATTTTCGATTTTACTCAAATCTGTCCCCAGGCTTTCGGCCAAAATCATTTTTGTGTTCATCGAAATCCTGAAACCCCTGAGCTGGAGGGCACGCTCGATATAATCGGGGATTTCGTAATCTCTTTTGGCCTTTGAAAGAAACAACACCCCGTTTTTTTTAACCAGCTTGGCAAACTCTGTTCGGCCATCCAGTTTTTTATATTTATAATCAAATACAAGTATTGTCGATTCGATGGGTTTTTTGAGGTAAGCTTTTAGGTATTCGCTCTTTTCTATTTCCCTGATGTGTTGGGCTTCGCGTACAATAACCACCCGGTACTGGCCAAAACCAGGGTATTCCTTTGCCAGGGCAATTACCTCGTCGATGGCCACATCGTTGCCGTAAACCACGTTTTGTGAAAAGTCTTTTTCCGACTCATCCAACACGCTTGTTTCGATTAGTTTACTGATTTTGTCGATAAAAAATGGTTCATCCCCTGCGAGGAAATATACAGGCGAAAAGATTTTATTTTTTATTTTACTAATTATGTTTTCATATTCCATGGCTGGCGATGAAAGGATTAAAATCTCAGGTGTTTCACGGTTTGACGGTTTTCGATTAGTTGTTTTAACGAATCAATCCCAATTTTAAGGTGATCGCTCAGGAAGTTATCGGTAACTACCTTATCGCTCGACTCAGTTTTTACGCCGGTAGAAATCATGGGTTGGTCCGAAACAAGCAACAGCGCCCCGGTGGGTATTTCGTTGGCAAAGCCCACGGCGAAAATGGTGGCTGTTTCCAGGTCAACTGCCATGGATCTTGTTTTGCGAAGGAGCTTTTTAAACCGGTCGTCGTGTTCCCACACGCGGCGGTTGGTTGTATAAACTGTCCCGGTCCAGTAATCGCGGCCGTGTTCGCGGGTTGCGGTTGAAATGGCTTTTTGAAGGCTAAATGCCGGAAGCGCGGGAACCTCGATGGGGAAGTAGTCGTTTGAAACCCCATCGCCACGAATGGCTGCTATGGGAAGGATTAGGTCGCCCAATTGATTTTTCTTTTTTAATCCGCCGCATTTACCAAGAAAAAGTGCTGCCTTGGGGTGGATAGAACTTAGCAAATCCATGATGGTTGCTGCATTTGCACTACCCATACCAAATTTTATCATTGTTATATTTCCTGCCGTAGCACAGGGCATGGCACGATCCATACCTACAATTTCAACATTGTGCATTTCGGCAAACAGCTCCAGGTATTTTTGAAAATTTACCAACAGAATGTATTGACCAAATTTTTCCAAAGGCAATCCGGTGTACCTGGGAAGCCAGTTTTGAACGATTTCTTTCTTTGTTTTCATAGATGTTATTTTGCGGGCAAAAATAATCCAAAACAACCAATTAATCTATACTTTTGCCCAAAGAAAGGATATTGATGCAAAAGCTTAACCTGCCATTTTACCAATTCAGAATCAGGGAGAAAGATGGGCAGAATGAAATTTTTGATGCTATTCGTCATAAATTTGTGGTACTCACACCTGAAGAATGGGTAAGGCAAAATTTTATTCGCTACCTCAGCGAGGAGAAAAATATTCCTGAAATTATGATGGCGGTCGAGAAAGCTTTGAGCCTGAATACGCTCACCAAAAGGTCGGACATTTTAATTTTTGGATCAAGTGGTAAACCATTGATGATAGTTGAATGTAAAGCCCCCGAAGTAAAAATAGATCAAAAAGTCTTTGAACAAATCAGCCGTTATAACCTTGCTTTAAAAGTGAATTACCTGGTAGTTACCAACGGGCTTGAGCACTATTGTGCCAAAATCGATTTTATTACCGGAAGCTATTCATTCCTCGAAAACATCCCTGACTATAAAGAAATAACTTGATTTGGCACTTAGTCGAGTGCCGTTTGAAGTTTTTTGAGTTCCCCTGCTTTTTCTTTGTTTTGCTTGTGCTCGAACGAAAAAATTAAATTGTTAAGTACGCGCCGGATGATGGTAATATCATCGCAGGGAAGAAAGTACCTGTCGTCTTCGTTGAGATTAATTTGCCTGAGAAACAGTTCAATTTCCTTTTTTGTAAAAACGGCCCCGTTGTTAAATGCATTCAGGTAAAACTGCACATCCTTCGATGTGATCAGCGACAGATCATTTACCATCCCCCCCATGTAGGCCATAATAAAATTCTGGGGCAGGTTTATCCCGTAAACGGGTATTTTTAAACTTTGGGCAATCACCATATAAAGAATACTCAGTGAGATGGGATTTGCTTTTTTGTTTTCAAGGATAATATTCACAAAAGAATTTGCAGGGGCATGAATGTCTTTTTTGTTTCCCTTAAAGCCATGAACATCAAAAAATATGTGGTTGAGAACTTTGGTTTTTTCAAGTGGTGTGAGCTTGTTGTTGAGTTCAAGCCAAACGTCCTGTATAATTTTCCCGACTTTATCGGTAATTTGTTTTTCATCAAGATCAGGATACTGGTATTGAGCAACAATAATAAATCCTTTGAGCAAATCCCTGTTCGGATTTTTTTTCCATACAGTGAGCATGCTAAAGATATGTTCGAATTGAATATGATGAATGATGCTTTCGATACGGTGTTGTACATCATTGTCAGGCGAGCCATTCCACGCATCCTCAAGTATGGGAATTGCTTGTATTCCGTACGAGAAAATCCTTTGCTCGATATGCCCAAACATATCCAAATCAGGCTCATCCATTAAACTCATCAAAGCATTAAGCTCATTGTTTTCCATAGTAATCAAAATGTTCAAATTCTTAACATCATAACAAATTTACACAATAAAAGTTGCAAATTAAAATTTGTAAGTTTGCCGCTTTCAAAACTAATTGCAAAAGTAAGGAATACAAGGTTTAAAATGAAATAGCGCCGTAGTTTACTAATAAAGTCTTCAAAAACAGTGAAGTTAAAAAGCTTAATATTTTTTTTTATTGTGCTTGCCAATTCGGCAGGGAGTTATGCGCAACAGCATCTCAACCATGATCGACAAAATTTTGTTGATTTGTTGCTGCCTTCGATCGATAAGGCAAACGCCGAGATTATCAAACAGCGCGTTGGTGTTTATAATATGTATGTTGATTTTAAAAGTAATCGGGATTTACCGCCCGAAAAACAGACCATGGTTTACAATTATCTCAAGCTTTACCGATGCAATGTCCCTTCTGATCACTCCCAGTTTATTCTCTCAAATTATCATTTCAAATTATTGCTAAAAAAAATTGATATCATTCCCTCAAAATTGGTTTTGGCACAAGCTGCCAAAGAGTCGCGTTGGGGCGAACTACCTTTTGCAGCAAAGGGCAACAATTATTTTGGGATTGTATGCCTGCATGACAGTTGTGGCATGACAACAAAACAGGTTAACGGGTCGGGATTTTATTATAAGTCATATCCATCAATAGTTGTTGGTGTTAGGGATTACATGCTGTTGTTGAATTCGGGAAATGCCTTTGAGGATTTTCGCGACCTCAGGGTTGCTAACCGCTTAAATACTGAATTGCCCGATCCTTTTGATGTGGTTCAGGGCCTTAAGTATTATTCAGTAAATGGTAAGGCGTACATTAATGATTTGATTAAGATTATGAAAAATGATTTTTAAATCCGGAAAATAAAGCCACTGATGCACGGATAATATTTTTTAAAATACTGATAATACGAGATGTAAGTTGCATAAGTATGGTTCTTCACACCTTTTTAGACAGGTCTCATTTTAATTTACAATAAAATAATTTATATGAAGATGTTAAACATATCAAGAATATTTCTGCTGGCTTTTCCTGTTCTTTTTTTTATTTCCTGCAACCCACAAAAGTTTGATGAGAAGGATATTGCAACCGTAAAAGAACTCACCGATTCGCATAAGGATTTTATTGTCGGATTTTATCCTGATGCTGTCGAAGCCAACAAAAAGATTAAAATAGACAGGGCTCTGTTGATCGATCTCAGGAATGATTATCGACATGTGATAGTAAAAGGACATAAGTTGGATGAACTCAATGAAATAGCAAGCTCTTACAGAATTGGCGACAGCATATTCTCGCAAAGTATTTCCAGGGTCGAATATCAAAAACTTATCGATACACTTTTGTTCAGGGTTGATTATATTCCCGAGAAACTTGTGATGGCGCAAACTATTATCGAATCGGGGTGGGGGAAGTCAAAGTTTTCCCGGGAAATAAACAACTATTACGGAATTCGATGTTATACGCCAGGATGTGGTGTGCGGCCAAGCGGTGTAGAATCCCCTAAATTCTGGGTTAAGTCATATCCAAGCAAAGAAGCTTGTATCGAGGAGTATATGTGGCTGCTCAATACAGGCTTTGCTTACGAGCATTTTAGGGAGCGAAGACTTGAACTAAGGCAAAGTGGCGACTATCCCAATGCCATTATGGTGGCGCAGGGTTTAAAGCGTTATTCTGAAAAAGGATCCGAGTATATTACACTCATCGAATCGATTATTAATAATTACTTACCCGAAAACCTCGATGAATTTGTGAAATATGCCGAGGCCGAAGATAAAGGTGTTGATGATTAATTAAAGCGTTTCCTGCCTGTTGTGAAGTCATCAAATCCATAAGAAATAATACTTGTTGGTTTTATGGATGTTGAACAAAAAAAGTACATTTGTGTACTTGGGATGTAAGATAAAATGGATGTTTGTAGAAGTGTAAAAACTAAATGCTTATGAAATCAAAAATCAGGATTTTTATTGTAACCGTTTTCGCTCTTTTTTGGGTTCAGTTGTATGGGCAATCGGCCTTGGATAATGGACTTAAAGGGGTTAAAAACGATAATTTAAAAGAAAATAAATTATTGTTTTCAGTTCATAGTAAAACCGGGGAAGGCTCTGTAGTTGCTGATTTTACTGCTTCCGATACCATTGTTACCGTGTGGGAAGCAGTTCATTTTACAAACCTTTCTACCGGTAATCCAACATTTCAAAAATGGTTTTTCCCGGGGGCTTCGCCATCTTTATCTTATGCCCCAAACCCAGTGGTGATTTACCATACCCCGGGCATTTACGATGTAAAACTTGTGGTTTCGAGCCTGAACGGCACCGACACACTTATAAAGAAAGATTATATTGAAGCCTTGCCAGAGCAATCAAATTTGCCTCCTGGTTGGGAGTTTGAGGAGGCAGCAGCAAAGCACCCGATTTTTTTAACTATTGATTCAAATCCCAGGATATTTGAAGTACCTCTTAACCCGGGCGATTTTATTGGTGTGTTTTATATGAATGATGACGATAGTTTAAAATGCGGTGGTGCCATCGAATGGAACGATACAGCATCAGTTGCTGTGGTTGCCAATGGAGACAATCCTTTTACAAGTGCTAAAGATGGATTTGAATATGGGGAAGCCTTTACATTTAAATTATATTCGATGTTAAAGCAGGAAGAGTTTATTGCAACACCTGTATTTGATCCATTGATTCCGTTTACTGTTTTTTTTCCAGAAGGTATGTCAGCCTTGCTTGATATCAGTGCAGGCAAATCTGTTGAAATCGTTTTTCAGGAAGGTTGGAGTGGCATTTCAAGCCATGTATTGCCCTGGGCGAATTTAATGGGCGAAGTTTTTAATTCAAACCAGGAGGATTTGATCATTATTTCGGATGGGGCAAATTTTTTTAAACCCGGTTTAAGTGTCAACACGCTTGAAGTATGGGAAAACAAAGCCTATTTCGTAAAAATGAATTCTGAAGTAAGCATTCAATTTGATGGATACCCCCAAGAGTTGTATTTTACCTTACAAGAGGGTTGGAATTTTCTGTCGATTCCAATCGGATGTGACGTTTACATATCAGATTTATTTCAGGATAATATTTCAAAAGTCAGGATTATTAAACAAATTGCTGGTTTAGATATATATTGGCCTGAGAAATCCATTTTTACAATAGAAAAACTCATGCACGGAAAAGCATACACAATCTATGCAAATGCCGGGTTTAGCATTGAGTTTGTTAAATGTGATTAAAAGCACTTTGAGTAGGACGTATTTTTCCATTATTATTTTTTGTCTATTTTTGTATTTGTATTTATAAGGTACAACCACTATAACAAACAGTATCATGAAAAAAATGCTACGCCTTGCGCTTTTAGTTTTCGGAATTGTATTATTTTCTCAGTTATACGCAGAAGTTAAATCTCCGCAGGTTGCCGCAGAGATAGCACGAAATATCTACCTGTCAATGTTCAACAGTAATGTAAATGCTGATAATGATCAGCTATTGATAACACTTGCAGCAACCCGAAAATCAGGAAACAATGATTTATTCTATATTTATAATATCGATACAAGCGGTTTTGTAATTATATCAGCCCGGGATGCTACCATCCCTGTTTTAGGATTTTCGTCAGAGGGGTCTTATAATGCATATTCCGAAAGTGAGATACCGGCTTTTGCCGAATTATTGAAAGGATATGAGGCTGAAATTATGGAAGTAATTGAGCAGGATTTGCCTGCCTCTCCCGAAATTATACTCCAATGGGAAAAATGGCAAAGTCCGGTGTCTTCGCCTGAAAACGGTCGTTCAGTTAGCCCCCTGTTAAACACCACCTGGAATCAAAGTTGCCATTACAACGAATTGTGCCCTGAAGACGATGACGCTCCTTATGGATATTGTTATCATGTTCCGGCAGGATGTGTTGCCCTGGCCATGGCACAAGTGATGAAATATTGGGATTATCCCACCACAGGAACTGGTTCACACGAGTATTATATTTCGCCTTATGGGTGGCAATCAGCAGATTTCGAAAATATAACTTACCAGTGGAGCAACATGCCAAACAGCATAGGTAGTAGTAATTTAGATTTGGCCACTTTGATATATCATTGTGCGGTAAGTGTAAACATGCAGTTCGACCCCAATGGATCCGGGGCTTCAACAAGTATGGCACGCAACTCAATGGTAAATTATTTTAATTATAGTGGGGGGGCGCAATATTATTACAAAAATAGTTTTTCCAATTCGGAATGGGAAACCATGCTGCGTGATGAGCTCGATACAGGCCGCCCTGTAATTTATCGCGGTAGTGGTACTGGCGGACATGCCTGGGTTTGCGATGGATATGCTGCCGATAATTATTTCCACATGAATTGGGGTTGGGGCGGATACGAAAACGGGTATTTTTACCTGTCTAACCTGAACCCCGACGTTGCCAACTTTACCGGTTATCAGGCAGCCATTATGGGTATTGTGCCCGCCGAAGCTAATGTTGAACCCCCGGTCGGGCTCCAGGCACAAGTAAGCGGTAATGATGTTTTGCTAAGCTGGTCGGCACCCGTTGAGCCACGAGCAATATTAAAATCACCCGGTTCAAGAGGGTTGATCGGGTATAATGTTTACCGCGATGCGCAAAAAATTAATGATGAATTTGTACAGGGCACTTCCTTTCTTGACGAAGATTTACCTGCCGGAATTTATGAGTATTATGTTACCGCAGTTTATTATGCGGGCGAGTCGAATCCAAGCAATTATGTTACAGTATCAGCAGGGGTTTTATCGCATATCTTTATGCTAACAGAAGGCTGGAACAGTATTTCAAGTAGTATTATCCCTTTAAACCCTGAAATAGAAATTATTTGTAGCCCGCTTATTAACGATTTAATAATTATGCAGGATTTGACAGGTTATTATTATCCTGTTAATAATGTAAATACCCTCCAAAACTGGAATGTTACAAGCGGCTATTTTATCAAGGTTAACCAGGATTGTGAACTGCCTTTCCAGGGTTTTACCAACCAAACCAACACCTTAACGCTAAATAATGGCTGGAACTTAATGCCCGTTTTATCGGATTGTGATGTTAATACCGAAGCGCTTTTTAGCGGTATTGTCAATTATATCAGAATTGTGAAAGATGCCGCGGGTACAGGAGTTTACTGGCCCTCGAAAGGTATCAATACCTTGCCGGTTTTAAAGCCCGGAAAGGCATACTATGTAAAAATATTTAGTACAAAAACAATTATTTTTCCTGAATGTGAATAAACATGGAAACCGATAATGACGTATTTTTGCCCCATCAAAAATTAAAACTCCAACATGTTATTCAGCGAAGTAATTGGCCAAAAAGAGATAAAGCAAAGACTTATTAGAACAGTTTCGGAAAACAGGGTAGCCCATGCACAGCTTTTTTATGGTGCCCAGGGCAGGGGCAAGCTGGCGCTTGCAGTGGCTTACGCCCAGTTTATCAGTTGTAAAGATCCTAATAAATTAGCAAAAGAAGATTCGTGTGGCATTTGCTCATCTTGCATCAAATACAATAAACTCATCCATCCCGACCTGCATTTTATTTATCCTATGGCCGAAAGTAAGGTGGTAAAAAAAACCAAATCATCGGGTAAGTCTTTTGTAAGCAGCGATTATATTGCCCCCTGGCGCGAAATGATATTCGAGAATAATCATTATGTTACTTTAAACGACTGGTACCAAAAATTAGATATCGAGCGTAAGCAGGCATCAATAAATACCGCCGATTGTGGGGGCATTTTGGGTACCCTTAGTTACAGCAGTTACGAGGCTGAATATAAAATTATGGTGATTTGGATGATTGAAAAGCTCTACTACCAGGCTGCCCCGAGGCTTCTTAAAATATTGGAAGAGCCCCCTGAAAAAACGGTTTTCCTGCTTGTGGCCGAGCAAATCGATATGGTTATCCCAACCATACTTTCCAGGTTGCACCAAATTAAAGTTCCCAAAATTGATAATGATTCGATGGTAAAGGCTTGTGTGGCCAAGCTGAATTTAACCAATGAAAAAGCTGTCGAGGTTTCCAGGTTAGCAAACGGAAGTTTCAAGCAGGCTGTTAAACTGCAATCGCAGGCTGACAACTTTGGGAAAAACCTAATAAAATTTGTTGAATGGATGCGGATTTGCTATGCTCCTGATATACCGGCATTGCTAAAATTTTCGGGCGACCAGGCAAAAGAAAACCGGGAGCAAAGCAAGCAATTCCTCCAATTTGGAATGGAAACCCTGCGCAGGTGTCTTATGATTCATTTGGGCCATATCGACATGGTAAGATTGCTCGAAACCGAACGTAACTTTCATGTAAAATTTTCCCCTTTTATCCACAATGGAAATATCCAGATGTTTGCAAAAGAATTTGATGATGCGATATTTCATATTGAAAGAAATGTAAATGCACAACTTATTTTCCTCGATTTGTCCCTTTCAATCACAAAACTCCTTAGGGTTAAGGAAAAAACTGCGACATCATAGTTTTTCTTAATTTTGCCTTTTATTATTTACATAGTTTCCGAATATTTATCATGGATAAAGATACCATACATACCGATTTAATCGACAACACTTTCCTATCGCGGGGATGTTGCCACGCACCACAAATTTACCAGGACAACAGCAAGATTGCCGAGCATCGTTGTTGTAAACTGGATGCTTACGACTGGCTAAAAGATATTGAAATACCCGATGGGCAAAAATATTTTGACATTGTTGAGGTACGATTTAAGAATAGCAGGAAAGAGTTTTACAGGTTAGGTCCTGATATGAAATTTCATGGTGGCGATATTGTTGCCGTGGAAGCCTCGCCCGGGCACGACATCGGGATAATTTCACTTACCGGCGAAGTTGTTAGGTTGCAGATGCGAAACAAGAATGTGAATCCTGAAGACTTAAGTATTAAAAGGGTTTACCGCAGGGCGCGACTTGCTGATATCGAAAAGTGGCTCAATGCTGTTGAGCTCGAGGACAGATCGAAGTTGAAAACAAGAAAAATTGCCCGAAGCCTTGGCCTCGAAATGAAAATTAATGATGTTGAATACCAGGGCGACGAAACCAAAGCCGTATTCTATTACACAGCCGATGAACGTGTTGATTTTAGGGAGCTGATAAAACTCATGGCCGAGGAGTTTAAGGTTAGGGTTGAAATGCGCCAGATTGGTGCCCGTCAGGAAGCAGCCAGGCTTGGAGGTATCGGGTCGTGTGGCCGCGAATTGTGTTGTGGTACATGGCTCACCGATTTTACCTCTGTAACCACCAACACTGCCCGCACCCAGCAGCTCTCGCTCAACCCTCAAAAACTTGCCGGTCAGTGTGGAAAGCTCAAATGCTGCCTGAATTACGAAAATGATGTTTACCTCGATGCGCTCAAAGATTTCCCGAATAGTAACATCGTTCTTAAAACCGAAAAAGGTGAAGCTGTTCATCAAAAATCGGATGTGTTTAAGCGTATAATGTGGTATGCCTACACCAATAATCAATCAAGTATGATGGCACTTTCGGTTGACAGGGTGCATGAAATTATTTTGGCTAACAAGAATAATAATCTACCCAAGCAACTCGAAGATATTGCCATTACCTCCGAAATAAAAACAGATTTTGGAAATGGAGGTCTTACGGATGAGGATATCAACAGGTTTGATAAAATGGATGACCCGGAATCGGAAAACAAGCGTAAGCGGAAAAAATCGAGGAGAAGGCCGGTAAATCCACAACCCGGACTAAAAAAAGAAGACCAAAAAGAACGGCCTCAAAATCAACGCCGTGATAACAACAGGCCCAACAGAAACGACAAGCAGGATAACTCCAATCGTGGGCCAAAACCTCAACGAACGGAAGACGGCCAAAGAAGAAATAATGACGCGCAAAACCGTCAGCGAAAAAATACTAACCGGCCAAATCGCAACCGGCCAGGGAATCCAGGTAACGAGAACAAGGATAAACCCGAACCCAAACAATAAAAGCCAAACAAAAAAGCTTTGAAAACGTTAAATTTCAAAGCTTTTTTTATGTCTGAAAAACCAAATATCAATATGCCTGTCATTTTGTTTGATGGTGTTTGCAACTTGTGCAACGGATTCGTGAACTTTGTTATTAAAATTGACAAAAAGGCGAAAATTAAATTCCTCCCCTTGCAAAGCCCTAAAGCTAAATCGCTTTTGAATAAATTTCCGGGAAATGAAATTTTGATTTATGATTTGTCAACAGTGATTTTAATTGAAAATGGAAATTTATATTTTAAATCTGATGCCGTTTTACGCTGTGCATCCTATCTTCTTTTTCCATGGAAAGCTTTTAAATTCTTTCGCTTTGTTCCCGTACGTTTTCGTAATGTGATTTATAATTTTATAGCAAAAAATCGCTATGCATGGTTCGGCAAAAAGGCACATTGTATGGTTCCTTCTCCCGAAATTCAGAAAAGGTTTATTGATTAATTTCAGGCCTCCTTACTCACAAGATAGAAATCAATTTGTAACAACTTTTTTGTCGATTTTTAATGTGTCTCCAATTCAAATATTTCTTTCTGTTTTGAACAAGTATTTTAATAATGTTGTTAATATCTGCAAATGTTTACAGAAATCAAATTAGATTATTCATATTAAAATTAAATGAAAATGAACAGAAACGAAGGAGTAACTACATTTAAGGGCAATCCGCTCACCCTATTGGGCAACATGGTTAAAGTTGGAGATAAAGCCAAAGATTTTACAGTTTTGGCCAACGATCTTTCACCCGTAAAATTAAGCGATTTTAATGGTAAAATCAGGATATTGTCCTTAGCGCCATCCATCGATACCCCGGTTTGCGCCGACCAAACCCGCAAGTTTAACGTTGAAGCAGCGAAACTTACCGATGTTGTAGTTTTGGCCATTTCGATGGATTTGCCTTTTGCGTTGGGCAGGTTTTGCGCCGCCGAAGGTATTGATGCCGTTAAAACTTTATCCGATCATAAGGATGCTGAATTTGGGTTGAACTATGGCTTCCTCATCGAAGAGTTGAGGCTCCTCAACCGCGGAATAGTTGTAATCGACCAAAACGGAATGGTGAAATACGTGGAATATGTAAAAGAAAATACCACACACCCCGATTACGACAAAGCCCTTGAAGTGGCCAAAAGCCTCGTGTAGCTTGATGGTTTTTTCAGTAAAGTTTCCCGCAGATCACGCAGATAATCGCAGATACATCCTGTGCCTATCAGCGAAGCCTGCGGGATTTTTTTTCTTTCTTTGAAAAAGACCGGCTTTATGGAAGGGTATTAATTAAACTTTCACGGCAGGGCAATGAAAAAATAAAATCTGTGTTTTTATTCCACTAATTTGCAAGTTTATGATGGTAAAAATTAATAAAATTCAAGACCTGAAAGAATTATCAAATGTTGTAATTCTCACTACCAAAGTTGCCAGTTTAACTTCCGGCATTCTTTCTCCCACAGAAATAGATTATATCAGCGAAAGCTATAAAACATGTAAAACCGATGGTTTCGATTTTGATAGGCTCGGCTACTGGGTTTTTGTAAGGATTGTAAAAGATGAAAATGAGATTTCGAAAACCCTCGAAAATTTCCGCAAAAGCGGTGATGGCTTGCAGTTGTTTTTAAATTCGAGAAAACAAACTTCGATTGCAGTTACAGGATCGGGAGTTACCGGAGGGTACCTACTTGCCTTCGCCGAAGGTATGGCCCTGGGGACTTATCAATTTATTAAATACCGCAAGGATAAAGCTGAAAAGGGAAATACGCTCCAGGTTATTGGGGTTTTTTCTGATGATGTGGCGGCAAGTGAAGTTGACGAAATAAACATCCTGGTTTCGGCGGTGTGCAAAGCCAGGGATTTGGTGAATGAGCCCGCGATGCAGCTCAACGCCGTGAAAATGGCACAGCAGTTTGTGGAAATGGCCGGTGAAGCGGGAATAAAAATTGAAGTTTTTAATAAAAAGAAAATCGAAAGCCTGAAAATGGGCGGCCTCCTCGCGGTAAACATCGGGAGTGTCGATCCCCCGACCTTTACGGTGATGGAATGGAAACCAAAGGTTTGTAACAACGATAAGCCCATTATTTTCGTGGGCAAAGGAGTAACTTACGATACCGGCGGGCTCAATATAAAGACCGGCAAATACATGGAAACCATGAAGTGCGATATGGGTGGGGCAGCAATGATGGCCGCTACAATTTATGCCGCCGCCAAAGCCAAATTGCCATTGCACATCATAGCCCTGATCCCGGCAACCGATAACCGCCTGAATGGAAATGCCTACGCTTCGGGCGATGTAATTACCATGCACAATGGCCTTACCGTTGAAGTTATAAATACTGATGCCGAGGGGCGGATGATACTTGCCGATGCGCTCAGTTATGCCCAAAAATACGATCCCGAACTGGTGATTGATGCTGCCACCCTCACCGGATCAGCGCAGCGTGCCATTGGCAAATATGGAGTTGTGGCAATGCACACAGGGGCTTGTGAGGCCATGCAGGAACTCAAAAAAAGCGGCGATGCCGTTTACGAGCGTGTGGCCGAATTTCCTTTTTGGGATGAGTATGCCGAGCTGATGAAATCTGACATTGCCGACCTCGTTAATTCAGGGCCTCCTGAAGCCGGGATGATTACCGCCGGAAAGTTTCTCGAAAAATTCACAGAATACCCATACATCCACCTCGACATTGCCGGGGTGGCTTTTGCCGAAAGTCGCGATAATTACCGTGGCTTGGGTGGTACCGGATTTGGCGTTCGCCTCCTCTTCGATTTTTTGAAAAAGCAGGGGTAAAGCACGCCACTTTTCCTTCTGTCTTCCGTTTTTATGAAATCCTTTGTGCCTTGATAATTTTGTTAATCGAAAATCGTTAATCGAAAATCGAAAATCGTTAATCGTTAATCGTGAATCGTGAATCGAAAATCGTTCGTCCCATTCGCCTACCTCTCTTAAGTATCTTCGTTCGCCATTATTTATTTAACGCTCGAAAGAGCTTCTCACGTTTCGAGGTTTCCGCTCTCAAGGATTTGTGCTATAGTCATCCCTTTGGTGCAATCCGTGCCAAAAATTTACTTCAATCATCCTTTTCAAAATAAACTTGACTACCTTAAAACGCCAGCTCTTGCACTGCTCAACCACGTCAGTTTTACAAACCCTCAACTATGCCTAAAACATCCTCAATTGTCGATCATATCCAATACATTCACAAAAATTATTTTAGCTGTTTTTCATACCATCCTCACCCCCGAAGGCCACGTGGTAGTGGATGGCATCGATTATTAAAAATCAATTTGTTGCTGAATCTTTTCATCCACCAAAATAATTTACCTAATAAATAAGTTCCCTTATTTGGTAACTTTTGCAACTTTTGTAAAGTATGAGAACTAAAATTATAAAAACAGAACAGGAATACAACGAAGCTTGCGAGAGGATTTATATTCTTATCAACAGCTCTGCTGATGCTATTGAATTAGATAGCCCGGAAGGCGAAGAAATGGAACTTTTATCATTGTTTGTTGAGAAATATGAGCAGGAAAATCATCAAATGAATGCACCTGACCCAATAGAAGCCATTAAATTTAGAGTGGAAATAAGGAAATAAAATTAGAAGATGAAAAGAAGGAGAAGCTTTTGAATGTATCTTCAATCAAGGATTATTTAAGCGGAACTAGGGCGGCAGTGATTTAATTAACAAACCCAAAAACCAGAAATCATCATCTTATCAAAATAAATACCTGTTGTAAATACTTTGCAGCTTTTTGTACCCCCACAAATAAAATCTACTTTTGTACGGTATTTTATAACTTGATAAGATTGAATAAACTCCAACGTCATATTTCACTTTGCTGTGTAATTGTTCTGCTTTTTATTTCAGGATGCAACATTACAAGGAATGTGCAGGAGGATGAATACCTGTTGAAAAAAAATGTAGTTACCTTCAATAAAAAGCCGGCTGGAGTTAAAAATATCCCTTTTAGTTCCGATGATTTGTATAGCCTTATTCAACAACAACCAAACGACAAATTGCTTGGTTTAGCAAAGGCCAGCTTGTGGATTAACAGCGCTACAAGTAAAGGGAAAAAGACAAAATTTAAAAGCTGGCTCAGCAAAAACCTGGGGCAGGAGCCGGTAATTCTGCAGGACAACCAAATCAAACGCACGCTCGAACAAATGTCACTTTTCCTTGATAACAATGGTTTTTTTAATTCTGAAATTACAAGCAAAAGTACCACCAACAACAAAAAAGCTACGGTAGCATACAATGTTACACTTGCAAAACCCTACACTGTATCCGATGTTGAATACGAAATTCCCAACACGGTGATGCGTAAAATCGTTTTGCAGGATTCGTTAAAATCATTTATAAAAAAAGGAGCGCTTTACAATGCAAACGATTTGGATGATGAGCGATACCGGATTTCGTCATTGTTAAGAAATCATGGATATTATTATTTTGGTCCAGAGTATATTTATTTTGAAGTTGACAGCGCGTTTAAAAACCATACGCTTAAAATCTTTACAAATATTCAGGAATCGGGCGAATCGACCGATTCCGCCGACCTTGGGATTATTTCAAGAAGCCACCAGCAATATTACCTTAATGAAGTTTCTATCGACCCAAATTTTAGCCCCGTACTTACCGACACTTCAAAAATGGAAGTCATCAGGGATACTACAGGCTTTGATGGCCCGGGGAAAATTAATATTTATTACCGCGAAAAGCTGAAAATTAAACCTTCAGTGCTGAATCGTTCGGTTTTTTTGAGGCCATCGAAGCGCTATAGCGAAAAAATTGAAAACAGAACCTACCGTCAGTTTTCATCTTTTTCTTTGTATAGTTTTACCTCCCTCAATTTTAGCCCGGCTTTGGGTGTTATCGATCAGGCCGATAGCACACGCAAATTTATCAATTGCCTCATCGAACTTACCAGGAGGCCGGTCCAATCCTTTTCCATCGAGACCGAGGGGACTACTTCGGGCTCTACTTTGGGCCTGGCAGGGAATTTTGTTTACAGGAACCTGAATATTTTTAGGGGAGCCGAAGTGTTTAGTGTAAAACTAACTGGCGGGGTGGAATGGCAGGCTGGTAACTCTACCCGAAATCCTGTGCTCTTGTTTTTCAATACCGTTCAAACAGGGGTTGAGTTTTCGTTGGATTTTCCTAAGTTTTTGTTGCCCTCGTTCATCAATCCTACCACAACAACATTACGACCCCGCACAACAATTAAAACTGGGGTAAGCTACCAAAACCGTCCCGACTATGAAAGGTATATCACCAATGGATCTTATGGCTACAATTGGTTATCGAATAATTTTGTAAGCCACAGCCTTATTCCCCTGGAGATTAATTCTGTTTCTATTTTTCCTGATTCCGCTTTCCTTCACAGGCTCGAAACCCTCAACGATCAGCGCTTGTTGAATCAATACACCGATCATTTTATTATGTTGGCAAACTACACTTATATCTTCAACAACCAGGAACGGAATAAGGTGCAGAATTTTAAATATTTCAGGTGGAATATCGAAACAGCCGGCAATGTGCTTAATTTATCGAGCAATCTTTCAAATGCTGCAATAAATGAAAATGATGAATATACCGTGTGGGGCATTCCTTATGCTCAATATGCACGGACTGATATCGATTTTCGGTATTACTTCGCCCTTAAAGAGGATCATACGCTGGTGTACAGGAATTTGCTTGGCGTTGGAATCCCTTATGGAAATTCACGGGTTTTGCCCTTCGAAAAAGGCTTTTATGCCGGAGGCTCCAATGATATGCGCGGATGGAATTATCGCTCGCTTGGCCCTGGGTCGTTTGTGGATACCATCAGCAATAATTTCGAAAAAATGGGAGACCTTATTTTGGAGGCAAACTTTGAATACCGCTTCCCTGTTTACAAGTGGTTTAAAGGCGCTTTATTTACTGATGTCGGGAATATTTGGTTGCTCAATCTCAGCGATAACTATCCAGGAGGTCAATTTGAGATCGGTAAATTTTTCAACGAATTTGCCGTGGATGCCGGCTTTGGCTTAAGGCTCGATTTAACCTTTTTTATTTTCAGGATAGATGCCGCCACACCTTTGCGCAACCCATCTTATGCTGACGGAAGCCGATGGCAATTCAATAATTTGAAGCTAAGTAATGTAATTTGGAATTTTGGGATTGGCTACCCGTTTTAAATTAATTTGATTTTTTGAGTTGAAAATCGCTGGTGCCCGAGTAAATTTAACAGATTTCCCCCTTCAAAACTTGCTACGCTTCGTTTTTTAGTACTAAAGATAAATCTTTTATTTTTCATTAGAAAAATTCTCTGCGCCCTCTGCGCTTGTAAAAGCCAGCCGTGAAGTCTGTTGAGAAATACCAAATGTTAAAACGGGAAAACAATCGAAATTTTATAAGCAAAATTATCGGATAATTTGGGTAAATGATAATATCCATACCGGTAAAATGCTCCTACACCTATGGTATAAACCCCCATTACATCTATGAGCTTATTAACTAAAATTCCCGATTCAAAATAGCCCTCATCCATAATCTTGAAATCGATTCCTTCATGGTATTCGGGGTGGTCGAGGGTTCCAATGCCGGCATTGGTCGCGACTGCAAATTCGGGGCTGAATTTTTTGCCACGCCAAAGTAAGTTGCCAAAGCTGTGGGTGTAAAACAGGAAAGCATATTTGTTGGCCAAAAATTCGTTCATGCGCTGCGTGGCAAAGCTCGTGGGTGTATAAATGGTAAAAGCGCGGTAAGCACCCCTTCCGTTGTAGAGGTTTGTTTGTGGGATGGGATTATCAACATAGCCGGCCGATAATTCCAATTTTGACTGCCCCAGGTATTTGATGTAAAAACTTTTTTCAATTTTCAAATCAAATTTATTGTAGGTAAATTCTCCATCAAAACTACCTTCGATGCCACGTGAATACTGAAACTGTACCACCGGAAATTTTGTGCCCATCGAAATCCTGCTGTCGGGCATTTCCAAAAACTTTTCTTTAAAGGCATACCTGAACCCTGCCGTGAATTCGGTAAAAATGTATTCAGGTTTTTCACCTGGAATATTCGCATCTCCGGCATTGAAATAATAACTGTTTGTAATTTGTTTGGCATCCCTGTTAAAACCAACATTAAAAGTGCCGTAGCGCAAGGCCCTAAAGCTGACTGATGTTTGTATGCGCTCGGTGCGATCCATGCCTTTGATAAGGAAATTCCGAAAGTTGGCCGGGTTGAGGATGTTTTCATTCCCCCCAAAAAAATGAACTCCGCCGGTTTCGGTGGTGTAATTATAGTAGGCCAGGTTTATTTTTATTTCTTTGTAACGATCTAAAGTTACGGAAAAATTGCCACCATATTTTACAGCTTCATCTCTAAATCCATAACCCACAAAAGCTCCCGCATCAATGGTTTGCGAAAACTTTTTGCTTGTCAATAATCCAAGCCCTAAATACAGGCCTTCGTAATTGTTGTACTTTCCTACTTTCGATAAATCCAAATCAATTTTGCCCAGTGGAAGCCGGTTATTGAGCAATGCTTTCAGGGTGTAAATTTTCCGATCCAGGTCTTCGGCCCGGCCAATACTATCAATAAATTGGTATGTTCTTTTTTCCCGGTTGGTGAGTGAATCTCCGCGAAAGGCCAACCAAAAATCCTCGTTACGATCCCCGGCATTTGGATCAAACGTTACCGAAATTTGGCTGAATTGCCTTTTTACAAGATCGGGGTTAAGTTCGATGTCCCTGTTGTAGCTTTTGCCTTTTCCAACCGGCACGAAATTATTTACACGCACATTGTTAAAAATAATGTCGGTATTCAACTGAACCGGAAACCAGGTAGTGTCGTTGATCAGCTCGTACATTTGCTGAATCTTAACTGTCAGGCCGTCCTCCGGGCGCGATGGTTCGGCAATTACATTTTGGATGGCCCATCCGCGGGTGTTAATCGACAATACGCCCTTCAATCCATCGAAGTTGGTGTTGATGCCCGGGCGGAAAGAAATAATAAAAACGCTGTCGCCACGGGCTGTATAAGTTGTGTCTTCAAGCTGGAAGTAGTATTTTTTTGTGCTTCCCCGCGAAATGGGATTGATGTAATTTTTGTCCGAAATTTTTATAAGCTCCCGGTAAAAAGTTGATGATTGCAACTGCGAACTTAAAAACAGTAAAATAGGATCTTTGAAACCCGAAATGCGCGATGCCAGCACTTTTTCATGGTTGCGGTCGGGCCACATAAATTTGTGCTCCGACACTGTCTCCAGCATAAAAAAGTCTTTGTCGCTCAAAAATTTCTTCAGCCTGATGTATCCTGAATCCTGCGGGTTAAAGTCCTCTTTTTTAATATCCAGGGTATCAACCGTCATTATCATTTTATCGTAGGATGTATAGGCAAATGACTTCAGTTTTTCCGGGTCGTTGCTATCACGGTTGGCGATTACATTTTTAATGATTCTGTGGGCAGGATTTTCACCTGCTACAATTACCACCTCTTTTAGTTCCAGGCTGGTGGGCTGAAGTTTAATTTCAAGGTTTTTATTTTTGTCGTGAAGGTAAAAAGTTCGGGGCTCGTATCCCACGTACGAAAGTCTTAAAAATTCAACTTTTTCTTTTGTAACTATTTTAAACTTTCCGTCGATGTCGGTGGAAGTGCCAATATTGCTGCTGTTGCTTACAATGTTAACAAATGCCAGGGCTTGGCTAGTTTCAGCATCGAGTACTTTTCCGTTTACTGTAAAATCCTGGCCGGATGCACAGAAGGCGAAAAACGAGAATAGAAATGCGAATGATATTTTTTTTAACATAGCCTGTCGGCGGATAAAAGTGAAAATCAATTTTAGTGGAAAGGTTTTTAATAGTCTTCAGCCTCCAGTCTTCAGTCTTCAGTCTCCAGTCTTCAGTCTCCAGTCTCCAGTCTTCAGTCTTCAGTCTCCAGTCTCCAGTCTTCAGTCTCCAGTCTTCAGTCTTCAGTCTTCAGTCTTCAGTCTCCAGTCTCCAGTTCTCAGTCTTCAGTCTCCAGTCTTCAGTCTCCAGTCTTCAG
>Ga0208900_1000173_pt1 | contig 40026 bp, 36 predicted proteins | sample AntAceMetag02UKK_FD_184763 | JGI IMG/M metagenome (GOLD analysis project Ga0208900, IMG submission 184763) | Saline lake microbial communities from Ace Lake, Antarctica - Antarctic Ace Lake Metagenome 02UKK (SPAdes) (version 2) | ecosystem: Environmental > Aquatic > Non-marine Saline and... | reverse complement strand
TTTAAAAGGGAGATGGCAAGCGGCACAGGCAAAGATGTGGCATCCTTGCTCTCCACCTTCTCCCCAAGGGTAAACTGGTCCAGAAAAAACCGATTCCGGGCTTCTATAAGATTTCCGTCTATCTGATAATTCAAATCCAGAACCAATTTTCCCTTTTCGATTTCATACCCGATATATTTGGCAGAATAGGGAGAAAAGCGGGTCAGCTCAATGTCTTTAAAAGAGATGTTTAGATCTAAAAATTGTTTCTGGGTCAAAGGACTGATCCGCCCTGCAATATCCAGGGGGGATGAACGCCCGTGCAGCCCGCGAAGCTGAAGCTCAGCCGGCGCAATCCCTTCCATGGAGGAGAGCCCCATGACCCTTCCTGCAATCTCTTTCATATCCGCGGAAACATTGGGCTGGGTGAAATTATCTTCAAAATAAATCGCCCCTCCCTGGAGGGTCACATTGGAAATGGAAATCTCAGGGCGAGGGCTGGTATTTTCCTTTTGCGCTGCAGGTGCTGGTTCTGCCTGGGAACCGGAGTTCCCTTTTTCACTCCCCGCCATTATCTGTCTGAGGTTGATATTTCCCTGCTCGGAAATGATCACCCGGGAATAAAAATCAGTGAGGGAAATATCCTCGACAACCACCTTCACCGGCAATAGGGAAATATCCATGCCAGCGAGATAAAGGGAATTGCATTTAAAAAAATCTTTGCCTGAAAATTTCCCCACTGATACAAAATCAGTGACCGATGTTTTCCCCTTAAAAGAAAGTTGGGGTCTGGTTTTTTCTCGCATGGAAAGAGACAGTTGCCCCTGGGTATGAACAAGACCCTGGGTGACAAGAAGATTCACCTGTTCTGTAAAATAGGGCTGGAAGGAGTGTATATCAATCTTATCCAGGGAAACATCCAGGTCTGCTGTCTGTGCTGACAAAACCAGATCCCCTTTCACCTGTATCCTTCCTGTATCATTCCATGCCATTCCAGCCGAAATCCCAGAGGATTCATTGCCCCAGGTTTTAAAATTACTGGCATGAAGGCTGATATCAGACAACTTAATTTCAACGGGTTCTTTTGTGACGGCATCAAAGATATCTATCCCAAATTTCCCAACGGCCAAATCACTTAGACTCATCTCCCATGCAGATCCCTTGTTTTTATCTGCACCCATTGCTGGAAAAACCGTCTCCGTATTGTCTTGATTACCTTGGGCATTATGGGATTCGGGTAATAAATTGTTCATAAGATTAATCGACCCGTCTGCCTGGCGTTTTAGAAGAATTTTCCCCTGGGAGATTTTGATTTTCCCCAGATCAAGCCGCTGTTTTCCCGTATCCACCACAGAACCTGTGACGATCACTTCCGGTATAAAGACCGGTATTTCCTTGTTCACCCGGTCCCACACCTTAAGATTGGTAAGGCGCAGCTCCTTATTCTTGATTACAATAGATAATTTACTATCATTCTCCGACAGGGTAACCCCGGCATCCAGGTCCAGCTGACCCTCCTGGAGATCAAAATTAATAAGATTTTCAACATAGGGCAGATATTTCTTAAGCACCAGTCGTTCAAGGGTAACAGACCCTTCAAGAGCCAGGGGCGTTGTTGAAAACTGCCCAGCAGATGCGATACTTTCATCTGTTTCTGTTTTTAAGAAAATACTGTATTTACCCAGAACCCCCTCTTGTGCCACAATGTCCCTTACTTGGACAGAGACAGGAGACAAAATGGTGTTGAAGGGTGTTTTATTTGAGACATCCGTGAACGACAGGCTGGCATCCACGATGTCTCCTGTGTCTAGCTGAAAGACAAATCCGGGGGTTTTTTTTTCACCCCCTGAAGCCATTACTACTTCTTTTTCTGGTTTTTCTGGCTTAGGTGTATCCTCCTCCTCCACGGGTATCTTTTCCTCTGATACATCCTTCAAAAGGTTCAGGTTGCCGTTGGCATCCCTTGTCAGGTGAATCTTTGGGGATAAAATTTTCAAATCGGCAAGCCTCAACCGTTTGTCCAGAAGATCCGAAGGCGCAAGGGTAAGATTCATTTGGGGTATGGTTAAAACCGGGGTATGGTCGGCATCCTGGATATCAATGTTGGAAATTTTTACATCCCCTTTTAAAATCAAAGACGGCTTCTCTTTAACACCTGCCTGGGAATAGGTCATGGCCAGATCAAGGGATGTCTCCAGTCGCTTCACCAGAAGCGTATCGGGCAGGGGCAGGTATTTCAAATAGGTTAAAAAATCAATGGAACCGGTTTTCAGGGTCACAACAGAATCACGCCCGGGCGCAAAGGGCAGACTTTCAATTTTGATATTAATCTTGGCCTGGTTCAGCACAAAATCAATGTCGGCAATGGTTTTGGTCTGCCTGTCCTTTTCGAGACTGTTTAAAAGGGGCAAATTTAAATTAAAATTTTCAATGACATGTTCCTTTTCCCTGATCTGATCTAAAAACCGGATGTTGACATTGGAAATTTTTGTATTGGATAGGAGAAAACCAAAAATTTCCGGATCAGTCAGAGCGGAATCTTCTGTGGGTATGTCTTTGGGGTCTTTTTCAAACCGCTGTATCAAATCTGAAAAATTAAAACTTCCATCCTTTTTCAATACAAGATTGACCCCCAAAGATTCAATCGCAAGCTCTTCAATCACAGGCGCAAATTTAAACACGGACCCCATGGAAATGTCAACCAGCAGAGAGGATACGGATATAAAATTACCGCCCTCTTTTTCTTTTATGGCAAGGTCTTTGATGCCAAGGGTAAGGAGATACGGGTTCACAAAAACAGACCCAACAATAATTGGCCGGCCCAGTTTATTTCCCAATTCTTTCACGAGTATTTTTTTCCCCGCCCAGGGGGCCAGAAAAAAACCTGCAATGGTGTACAACGCCAGAACACTAGCTAAAATCATCAGGATGCGTTTGGGGTGAATTTTTGCTGTCATGGCATTTCCTTTAAAAATAATTAAATTAAATAATTCCAAATAGCGGGCCGCCTCTCTGGGCCAAGCGTTTCACCTGTTCCTGGGTAGCAGGATCCGATACGAGGGGAGCCGAATGAAAGGGTTTTATCCGGGCATCAATGATGAGAGGCGCCGCACACCCCCAATGTTTAAATTCCACTCGCTCGTTCACCCCGTAAATATCATGGGAAGGATTGGACCGTAAAAAGGTGACCCATAAAAAATTGGCAAAGGTTTCCCTGGCAAACGGGGCATCATCCACCACCACAAACAAAGGAAGCGATTCAAGGCCGGTCTGGTTTTGAAGATGCTTTTTCAAACGATCGATCTGTTTGTTCGCCGCGGTGTAGGCGGTAAATTTCGGTCCCTGCATCACCATCATGCCGGGAGCTGCAAATCCTGGATCAAAGAATCCGTCGGGAAGACAGAACCCATCGGGAAATTGTACGGCCAGTTTTCTTCTTTTTGGTCCTGCTGCCGCCACAACAAGCTTGGAGCCTGCGTTAATTTCAGCGGTGGAATAATCCAGGGTGTCCATGGTGGTCCGGGTGGAAAAGTGAAGGTCCGAAGACAGATCCACCCGCTCCAGCAGATGGATAAAAAAGGATTGTTCATCATTCACATCCAGCCCGGGGTTGTCTTCATGGGCACAGATGAACAGATATTTGGCCAGGGAAAGCTGGCCGGTTCCCAGGATGGCGTTTGCATGGGTCAAAAGTTCCCTGGGCGCTCTTTTGGCATAGGGGAGATACCGCTCATGGGCCTTGGCCAACAACAGGGGGTGGACCCCTGCATCATCCACGGCATTGACGGCTGTCACCCCTGGCAGGGTGTCTGTGATGGCCGACCGGGTAATGTCATGGATGAGTCTGCCAAAATTTGAATCTTCCTGGGGGGGCCTACCCACCACGGTAAAAGGAAATATGGCCCCGGGTCTGTGCCAGACCGATACCACTTTGAGATAGGGATATTCATGTTCATTGGAGTAGTAGCCCAGATGGTCTCCAAAGGGACCTTCTGGTTTGGTCCGGTTGGGAACAAGGATCCCGGTGATACAAAAATCCGCATCATTGGAGATGAAGAACCCGTTCTTTGAGCTGTACCGAAAATTTCGGCCAGCCAGTGCCCCGGCAAAGGCAATTTCCGGAATCCCTTCGGGAAGCGGCATGACCGCCGCCAGGGTATGGGCAGGGGGACCACCGATAAAAATGGAAACCTTCAACGGCCGCTTTTGTTCCAGGGCTTTTTTATGATGATTTCCAATCCCCCGGTGAAGCTGGTAATGGAGCCCGATTTCCTGATTTGGTTCATAGTCATTGCCGGACATCTGGATCCGGTACATGCCCAGGTTTGATTTAAAGATAGAATCATTGTCCGGATCCTTTGAAAACACCTGGGGTAAAAGAACAAAAGCGCCCCCGTCCCCGGGCCAGCATTTGATCAGGGGCAATTGGTCGATTTTAGTCTGGTGCTTTAACACCTTTGCATTGGTAGAACGAAGCGGCAGGGCATGGACCAGGGCCTTCACTGCCCCAACCGATTTCCCCGGTGATCTCAGGAACGCCCCGGGATCCGACCGCAGATCCACAAGGGACCGTACATGGTCAAGTTGTGGCTCAAATATCTTCAGGGTTCTCTCATAGGTGCCGAACAGATTTGACAGGGCCGGAAACCGGGTATTTTTAACATTGGTGAACAACAGGGCCGGTCCCTTGGCATCATGCACCTGCCGAGTAATTTCCGCCATTTCAAGATGGGGATCCACTGCCTGGGATATGTGGATCAATTCCCCCTGCTTTTCCAGAGATTTGACCGTTTCCCTTAAACTTGTCACTTTCATAATTCTACCTTCTCCCTGGAACCGAACCCCTTGGAATTATCCATAAAATAAACCGTTTCCGGTTCAAAACGATACAGGCTTGCATGGAATTTTGATGTAAAAAAAGACAGGATATCCATGGCATTTCCGGTAATTTTAAAATAAGTGCAATACTTGTTTGCCACCAGGGCAGATCTGGCATTCAAAGGGGCTTTAAGAATAGTTCCTGACATCTGAATTCCCGCAAGGTTCTTAATATCCGCATCATCTCGAAAAATGGAGGCGGCTGCCAGGCTATTTTTTGACAATTTAATATGCCGGGCTTCTGGGTTTGAAAAAAAATAAAATCCCTTGTCATCAAACAAATAATACACCGGTGCTGACCAGGCCGTCCCATCACTGCCAGCAGCAATGCTCATAACCGTTGAGCTGTCAATGAGCCTATGCCAGGGGGAGATGACAATTTTACTTGACATAACCCCAGGCTTTGAGCCGTTTGAAGGCGTGCTGAGAGTATTGTAAAAAATCCCGGCGGGAAACCTGTTCAAATCTGTCCATGGTCAATGTTCCTTCACAATGGCACTGATAATAAAAAACACAATCCCCAAGCCAATCAAGGCCCCGGCAAAGGGCAATTCATACACCAAAAAATAAAGGCCGTCCTGTATAAAACCAACTGGTACGGCCTCAACAATCGTATCTGAATATTCTCCTGTAAATTTGGAAATGGTCAGATCCACCCAAAAATTGTCTGCTCGCATAAAATTAGAAATTCCACTGAAAAGAAACACAAATAATCCAACTATAATAGAATATATCCCCAGTTTTGTGAACATCGTATTTTTCCTGTCCTTTTGGGTTTTATCGGTTAAAAAATATGGTATAACATATTCGCCTGGAATTTTTGAGTCAAATCTTTTTGTTGCGACATCCTTTTATTCCCCCTTTCTTTATGATAAATTCACAAGGACAATGGTTATGGAAACATCAAATACGTTAAAAAAAATAGGATTTGCAACCTTTATCATGATGGCATCGGTATTTGCCAGCCGGATCATTGGATTGGTAAGGGAATCAACCATCGCCTGGATGGGTGGGGTAAAAGCCTCTGTTGATGCCTATCAGGTGGCATTTATCATTCCTGAAATTTTGAATCATATTGTGGCCAGCGGGTTTTTATCCATTACCTTTATCCCCATTTTTGCCTACTATCTTTCCAACAACAGGGATGAGGAAGGGTTTCAAGTATTTTCCATTATTTTCAACGGATTCGGCTTGATGCTCCTTGGTTTTATTGCCATTACCATGGTCTGGACTCCTCAATTTGTAAGGATATTTGCCCCGGGTATCACTGACCCCTTCACCTTTAACCTGGCTGTAAAAATGACACGGATCATTATCCCGGCTCAGTTTTTCTTTTTTACCGGCGGTCTTTTCATGGCGGTTCAATTTACAAAAGAACGGTTTTTTGTTCCTGCCCTGGCCCCGTTAATTTACAATATCGGTATTATAACCGGGGGAATTTTTCTCTACCCTGTTCTTGGAATGGAAGGGTTTGCCTGGGGGGTTCTCGGAGGCGCTTTTTTTGGCAGTTTTTTGCTTCAGCTTGTGGGTGCACGGCAGGCAGGACTGCGCTATTATTTCAATTTCAACGTTTCCCATCCCGATTTTTTAAAATATATTCTTTTAACCCTCCCCCTGATGGTTGGATTGACCATGACCTTTTCAACGGAAATTTTGATGAAATTTTTCGGTTCCTTTCTTTCGGAAGGGAGTATCGCCGCCATGAACTACAGTCTGCGGATCATGTTTATCCTTGTGGGATTTTTCGGCCAGGCCGTTGGCATGGCCTCCTACCCCTTTATGGCAAAAATTGCGGCTAAAAAAGATTTTCTCCGCCTTAACCATATGATCAACCAAACATTGAAATTCATCTTTTTGGTGATGCCCTTTTCCGTCCTCTTCATGGTCCTTCGAAAAGAAATTGTCATGATACTTTTTCAGCGGGGAGCCTTTGACCTCCAGGCAACCCAATTGACAGCCGGCATTCTGCCCTTTTTCATGGTAGGCGCCTTTGCTTTTTCCGCCCAGACCATTGTTTCCCGCGGCTATTATGCCCTTCAAAACACCCTGTTCCCCGCAATTTTTTCCACCCTCTGCGTTTTGGCAAGTCTGCCCATGATCTATGGGTTGATGAAACTTTTGGGTATAAAAGGAGTGGCGTTTGGACTCTCATTGTCCGTTATCTTAAGTTCCCTTCTCCTGTTTGAGTGCTGGAACCGTAAAAGCCGAAATACGCATAAAAAAGAGGTATATTATTTTTTCTTCAAGCTCATTCCCATAAGTCTTCTCCTGGGGGGTGTTCTCCAGGGGATACTTGTGGGACTTCGACAGATTTTTGACGCCGGAACCCTGGGTGAAAACCTGATTATCTGCACCATTACAGGCCTTGCTTTTTCCGTTCTACTGCCCTTGTTCGGGGTTCTGTTTCGCATCACAGAAATATCCATCCTCTATGACAAATTTTTCAGGAGAATATTGCCATGGCAGAAAAAAATGGCCGCAAACCCGAAATAACAATCACTGAAAAAATCAACCGGGTGGTCCGGAAAATAGTTGCCGCCAACCAGGTGGTTCTTTTCACAGGTGCCGGTATTTCAACTGAAAGCGGGATCCCGGATTATAGAAGCCAAGGCGGAATCTGGGACAAATTTCAACCCATCTACTTTGATGATTTCATGGCCCGGGAACGAGCCCGTATTCAATATTGGCACCAGCGCATGGATATGGAAAAAGGCCTGAAACACGCCACACCCAACAAAGGACATACGAGCATTGCACGCCTCCATGAAATGGGATGTTTAACCAGCCTGATTACCCAGAACATCGACGGCCTACACCAGGAATCGGGCATCCCTTCCGACAAAATTATCGAACTCCACGGCAATACCCGCAGGGTCCGGTGCATGGGATGCAACCGACTTATTTCATGGGAAGAAACAATGGTCATGATTGATGCGGGGGTCAAAGCCCCGGAATGCACCTGCGGGGGGTATTATAAACCCGACACCATTTCCTTTGGCCAGGCCATGCCAGAAAGAGAGACCCGAAAAGCGGCCATGCTGTCTGCCAGAGCAGATGTTTTTATTGTGGTAGGTTCCACCCTTCTGGTTCAACCGGCAGCCCTCATGCCCGAATATGCCAAAAATGCCGGGGCATTTTTGGTTATCATCAACCTGTCTAAAACCCCCTATGATTCCCTCTGTGACATCCTGATTCGGGACAAGGCCGGAAAGGTTCTGGACAAGATCGCCAATGGGGTAGAAAAAAAATTGAGCTGACCCAATCGGGTATATGTTTATACCTTAAATTGCTTGATCAACTCTAAAAATTTTTCCGCCAACTGACTCAATACCAATGCATTCTCATTGAGTGCACATGAGACAAAAAAAACTTGTTCATCCGCCCTACCATGGAACAGGCACCCTTACCTGGTGCCCGGCCTTATTTTTAAATAAAAGGTAATGATTTTCACAGCCAAACCGATACAGATTCCGGGTAACCCTGACATCCTGGGTGCAATATTCAATGATTTTTTCCATTTTGCCCTGGGTCCACCATTCCAGGGCCATAAGGCCGTCTGCACTTTTTTGGCACCCCAGGGTCTGTTGGGCAAGGTGATCCAGAGAAAGTCGATACCCCAGTATTTCATGAACTTTCATGAGAAGATCAAGGGTGGGCAGACCATGAAAATCAAAGGAGGACAGTCCGGACAACACCTTATAATCGAAACGGATGATATTAAAGCCAATGATAAGGTCCAGTTGCTGCAGATGTCGGCAAAGGGAGCGGATATCCTCCTGAAGATAGGTATGAAATTCATCCGAGGCTGAATCATAGAGGACGGCACAACTGACCCCCATGCGCTCGGCCTTGTTCCAGCCGCCAACCTCCTGGGCCGACCGCCGGGTTTCAATATCCAAGACACCATATTTCAGGACCGGCCGTGAGTGTGACATTGGTTCTGATCCTCGGTCCGATTTTTGGAGAAAATTAGTATCCGATCCCCTGGTTTTATCCCTTTTGTCTTCTTCTAAAAAATCAGAGTCTAACTTGAATTTTTGAGCATTTTCCCGGGAAAGAGTGTCACATAGATTGCCTGTGAGTATCATTTTAAGCATAATTTTAGCACAAGACTTGTCAATGGGCCGGTTTCCAGATCCGCATTTGGGAGAATGAACACAGGCCGGACACCCGGTTTCGCAGGGGCAGCTGACAATAACCGCAAGGGTCCGTTCCAACAAATATTTTGCTTTGTCAAAGGCCTGTTTTGACAAACCAAGGCCACCGGGAATACCGTCATAAATAAAGACGGCCGCCTTTCCGATCTGGGAATGAAAGGGGGTGGAAATCCCACCCAAATCGTTTCGGTCCGTCATCACCAGAAGGGGCATGATACCGATGGCGGCATGTTCCATTGCATGGATTCCTCCCATAAAATGGAGCCGGTCAGACTCGATTTTATCCCTTACTTCATCCGGGATTTCAATCCAGATCCCCTGGGTTTCAAATTCAAGTTTCGGTAATTCAAGGGGCACAATCCCAATGGACTTTTGGGTGGCGGTCAGTTTCCGCTCATATCCGGTCACCTGTTCTGTGATCCGAAGAAGGCCGTATCCCACACGGGTTCCCTGTACCATGCAGGTGTCCAGCTGTTGAATAATGGTGGTGGATTTGGAGGATCTTGCCCGGGTGTAATAGGGCAGGTCCTTTTGACGTGCTTCCACCACCCCTTTTTCATGGTCAAACCGGGTGATCGCATAGGATTTCCCGCCATGGAGATAAACCGCCCCTTCATGGGTTTCAAAATAGGACCTGTGCTTGTCAATATCCCCGATATTTTGCTGGGTATCTTCCAGAAAAATGGGAATGGTATTCCCGGTTCCCCTGAGGCTGACCTCCCTGTGGGGGGATTTTCTGGCGCTGTACCAGATTCCGCCTTCCCGGCTTCGAAGCAGTTTCCCCTGGTATTCCAAAGCGGTAATAGCTTTTTGAATCTGTGCATCTTCCAGAAAAGGCTCTCCTTGTTTTAAGCTTAACTCGGCAGCGGCACAGGCAAGGTGCTGTTTTAAGATAATGGGGTTGTCTGGATTGATAATGGCCTTTTCCGGGGGCATGTTAAAAAAAACATCCGGGTGGTTGATAAAATACTGGTCCAGGGCATCTTCATGGGCAATGAGGATCATGGCCGAAGCCTTACCGTTCCGCCCCACCCTTCCCGCCCGCTGCCAGGTGGACATGATAGTGCCCGGATATCCCACCAGAACACACAAATCCAAATCACCAATATCAATCCCCAACTCTAAGGCAGAGGTGGACACCACGGCCAAAAGCTCGCCCGAGGATAGTTTTTTTTCAATAATCCTGCGTTCCTCGGGTAAAAACCCAGCCCGATAGGCGCAGATTTTATCGGCAAACCCCTTGGCTCTCCTTGAGGCCCAGATGGCAATGAGTTCGGTTATCTTCCTGGACTGGGTATATACAATGGTGCGAAGCTGTCTTGCAACCGCCGAATGGATCAGAGCAATGGCAGTTTGGGCCGCCCCTTCAAGGCCCCGCATCATGAGAACCTCCTTTTGCCCTGCCGGAGCACCCGGTTCATCCACGACTTTAACGACAAGGCCCGTCAATTTTTGGGCAAGGGAGACCGGATTGGCAATGGTGGCCGAACAAAAAATAAAGACGGGTTCAGATCCGTAGAGGCGGCAGATTCTCAACAGGCGCCGAAAGACCCAGGCCATGTTGGATCCCATGACCCCCCTGTAGGTATGGACCTCGTCAATGACCACATATTTTAGGTGTGCAAAATAGGCCGCCCAGAGATGATGGTGGGCCAGCATGGCCAGATGCAGCATCTCTGGATTGGACAGCAGTACATGGGGCGGGGATCTTCTGATCTTGGCTTTATGATAGGCGGTAATATCCCCGTCATAGACGGCGGCCGTGAGCTTTGGAGATTTTATGCCCGATTTTATGCTCGCTCTCATTTTCGGGGAACCGGCCAGGTCCAACAGGTGCTGGACCGTATCCAGCTGATCCCTTGCCAGGGCTTTTAGGGGGAAGAGATAAAGGGCCCGGGATTTTGGATTCACTAACAGTTCATCCACCACGGGCAGGTTGTAGATCAAACTTTTCCCCGAAGCAGTCGGGGTGGCAATCACCGTGTGAACGCCCTTTTTTATCAGGACAATGGCTTTTTTCTGGTGGATATAAAGCTGTGGTATCCCGAGGGCCTCCAGCAGAGGCCCCAAATCATGGGTCAGTTTAAGACCCGGGTCGGCAAAAATAGGCAACCGGGGGGCAAGGGTTCTGTGGCAGACAATATCCCCTGCAAACCCTTTATAGTTTTTTAGGGAAAGAATATAATCGTCAAGGCTCACAAAATACTCTTGCCCAGGGCAGACAGGGTCAGTTCCACAGCAAGCTCAGCTGTTTTATTGGCCACATCCAAAATGGGATTGACCTCAACAAGGTCCATGGATGCCACCTTTCCCGAATCTGCCAGGATTTCCATCAGCAAGTGGGCCTCCCGATAGGAAATCCCGCCGGGAACGGGTGTCCCCACTCCCGGGGCTTCCACAGGATCCAGGGCATCCATGTCAACGGTGAGATGAATCCGCTTTAAATGGGCAAATTTCATGACGGTCTTATTGGCAACAGATGAGATCCCCTGTTCGTCGATGTCCCGCATGGTAAAAATGGTGAAGCCTGATTTTTTCAAGCGTTTTTTTTCAACCGGATCCAGGTCCCGCTGGCCGATGAGAACCACATTTTCCGGATCCACCTTCCGGCCGGGCCTGCCCACGTTCACAAGGGAGGGATGGCCCTCCCCTATCAATGCCGCCAAAGGCATCCCGTGAATATTTCCGGAAGGGGAGGTTTGAGGTGTGTTAAAATCACCATGGGCATCGATCCAGACCAGGCCAATGGGGTCCTTCCCCGACGCCGCTGCAACTGTACCAACAGCAATGGAGTGATCCCCCCCTAGAAACAAAGGGAAATGCCCCTGCCCGATTGCTTCTTGCCCGACAGTGTAAATGGCATTACAAATCTGGGTAATTTCATCTAAATATTTATCTTGAGACAGGGGAGTTTGTCCATCGGCATCCCGGATGGGAATCCGCAGATCCCCGCGGTCCACCACCACATGGCCAAGGTCCCTCAGCCTGGAAATCAACCCCGTGTACCTCAGGGCAGCCGGTCCCATGTCCACTCCCCTGAGAAGCTGACCAAAATCCATGGGCACTCCAATGATGCTGATCTGTTTTGGCATATTAAATTTCCTCCGCTTAGATTGTTTACCTATATTGTTTGTATTGACAGCTCCTATATCATAGAGTATGAAATCTATTCAATAAAAAGATAATCCCCCTCTAAGGGGTCAGGAGCAGTCAATATATGAAGCTAAAACACGAAGTAAGAGCCAGGCAGACCGTTGAGACCATTACAGGGCTTTTGAACGATGGGATCCAAAAAATATCGGTTATCATCCGGCATTCAGACCGATTTTTCCCCAAAGAAGCCAGGATGGAACCCTTTATGGGGTTGACCGAAGGGGGCAAATCCTTTGCCTTGGAATTGGGCAAATCACTTCCGGGAAATCTCGTTCCCAGGCTTTTTTCCTCCACCTTTGGCCGATGCATTGAAACCGCCTACCTGATTGACAAGGGGTATACCCAACAGCACAAAACCCCTGTGGCCCACACCATCACAAGTGATTATCTGGCCCCTTTCTACATTAAAGATATTGAACGAGCCATACACATGGTGCAAGCCCAGGGTAGTGAGCAATTTATCCGCAACTGGTTTGACAATAAAATTGATGATGAAGTCATGGAAAACCCGGAAAAGACCTCGGCCATGTTAAGCGAATACATGATAGAACGGCTCAAAGAAATTGATGACAACCAGATCGCTGTATGCGTCTCCCACGACTGGAACATCTTCCCCTTAAAGGAATTCAAACTGGGGCTTCCCCATGAAACGAAGGGAGATGTAGGCTACCTTGATGGAGTGGTTTTTTATGAAAATGGCGGTCACTATTTTGTGACCTCCTTCCAATGCGATCCTTGTCCCGTTTAGGACTTGATTTTTACCAAAAGATCACATGAACCCCCTTGTGTTTCATTTCACATCTCAGGGAGGTGAACAGCCCGTGGAGGGCATGTTTGCTGGCACTGTAACCGCATCTTCCTAAAAGCGGTGCCACACCGGCCACAGACTCATTGACAAGGATCACCCCTCGTTGCTGAATCAGGCTGGGAAGGGCAGGCTCGTCCATGTCGAGCATGGCAATTTTAGCCCCTGCCCCGGCAAATTCCCGGCAGGTGGCAAGCCCGATTCCCGAAGCACCGCCTGTCACCAGGACCACTTTGTTTGCAAAAGATCTTTTAGTCATGGACCACACCGGTCTCCGGCAGTTTTTTCCGGGTAAAAATAAAGGCCGTCACCAAACCTGCAAGAATATGCCATATTCCCCACCAGGCAACCAGAATGGCCATTCCCCCGAGACCATCGAAAAAATTAAAGACCAGGACCAGCCCCAGGGCGGAATTTTGAATTCCCACCTCAACACAGACCGCCCGGCAGTCCCTTTCCGGTAGTCCTGCAATTCTGCCGGACCAATAGCCGAGATTCAATGCCAGGGCATTGTGGATAAGGACGGCAAAGACCACAAGACCTATATAGGAGAGAAAGTTCTGCCAATTTGCAGCCAGAGCCCCACAGACGATGATGATGAAGAAGACCAGGGAAAAAATTTTAAAGGGTTTTTTCACCTTTTCGGCAAGAGCAGGATAATAATGACCCAGGGTCATACCCACAATCAAGGGAATCCCCAGGATTAGAAAGACGGTTACAAACACATCCACGGGGTTGAGACTGACCTGTTTCATGATGGCGCTGGTCTCAGGATTCAGACTCCCCCAGAACGAAATATTCAAGGGGGTCATGACAATGGCTGCAACCGTTGAGATAGCCGTCATGCTGATGGAAACAGCCGTATTTCCCTGGGCCAGATAGGTAACAATGTTGGATAGATTCCCCCCGGGGCAGGCTGCCACCAACATCATGCCCAGGGCGATGGAGGGATAGGGTTTGATAATGAGGACCAGCAAAAAGGTAAAGGCAGGCAGCAGCAAAAACTGGGCAACAAGCCCTATGGCGGGTGCCTTAGGGCTTGTTATAATTCGCTTAAAATCTTCTATTCTCAATTCCAGGGCAACACCCAGCATCATTAATCCAATGGCCGCATTGATGATGGCAATTCCAGTCGGGTTGAAATTCAATCGAACCTGATCGAGTGTAACAGGATCCATACGCGTGTCCCTCTTTCTTTGTAAAATATTTTTTTTAAAAGTAGTGAGATATGAGTTTTGAGAATTTCCCTCACCACTCACTTCTCACTATTCAAAACGCTAGGCTTTATATGCTCCTACATTGGCCAATGCCATACTGGCCGGGCTTACGGTGGTCGGATCCACCATCACATTGATACAGCAAACTTTCCCCGAGGCAAATGCATCTTCCAGGGCTGGCCTGATATCTTTGGGATCTTCCACAAAATATCCTTTCCCCCCAATGGCTTCAACCATTTTATGATACTCCACCTTACCGATAAAAGTACCCTCCTCAATGGCATGTCCGATTCTGATTTCCTGGCTGTGCCGGATCATTCCCCACCCAAGGTCATTGGAAATCACCACGACTATGGGACGGTTCTTTCGAATGGCGGTTTCAAACTCCATGAAATTAAATCCCACAGACCCGTCACCGGTCATGAGGATCACCCGGCTGTCTGGATACAATAATTTGGCTGCATTGGTATAGGGCAGCCCAACGGCAAGGGATCCGAAAATTCCGTAATCCAGGTAGGTGCCGGGAACTTTTAAGGTCCGTGTCATGCCAAGCCATGTGGTGGTATCTCCGCCGTCTGCCACCACGATATCATCTTCTCTGTCCATGAATTCATTAATTTCCCTTGCAAGGCGCATGGGGTGGATGGGAATATTATCCGAAGCCCAGTCATTCTGGGCAAAGGATTTTCCCTGTTCGTGGGCCGTGTTCAATGTTTCAATCCAGGGAGAAAATTTCTCTGTCAACACTGAGCGGGTATCATCCTTTTCAATCAGGAAATTACATTGGGTTAAAAATCCTTTTATATCACTGGCAATGGCCAGGTCAACACTCCTGTTTCTGCCAATCTCTTCGGGTACGATATCCACCTGGGCAATTTTTGCGGCCGGGTTAAAGACATCCCCGAACATATAATAAAGGGAAATCCGGGTGCCCAGGATAATAACAAGATCGGTTTCAATATAAGCGGCAAATCCGCCCCCGGGGCGTATGGCAAGGGCGCCTTCAAAGCACAGGGGATGACTATCAGACAATATTCCCCGCCCGGACAGGGAGGTAAACAAAGGAAGTCCCGTGGCTTCAATGAATGTTTTAAGCTCTGCTTCTGCATGGGACTGCCAGGCGCCGGTACCGGCAATCACCAACGGTTTTTGTGCCGCCTTGATCATCTCCATCAACTCTTTGGCCTTGGCAGGATCTGAAGGGTGGGAACTGACACAAGTTTGGGTGTGACGAACTGCCGCCTTGTCAACCGGGGCATTGAGCACATCAATGGGAAATTCCAGGTAAACCGGTCCCGGTCTTCCGCTTTCTGCAATTCTAAAGGCCATGTCCACATATTCAACCACCCGTTCGGCTTTCATACACACAAGGGCTTTTTTGACCATGGGCTTGATCACCGCTTCCTGGGGCATATCCTGGAGGTCCAGCTTTTCCTTGTTGTCCAGCCCCACGCAGCCTGCGATCAACACCAAAGGGGTGTTGGAAAAATGGGCACTGGCCACCCCGGTCAATGCATTGGTAAACCCGGGGCCAGCTGTCACCATTGCCACCCCAGCACTCCGGGTCATTTTACCCCAGGCTTCTGCCATAAAAACTGCAGACTGCTCGTGCCGGGTATCGTAAATTTTCACGTCTGATCCCTCAAGATGCTGGTAAATTGGGGTAATATGCCCACCACTCAATGAAAATATGTGTTTTATCTTTCTCTCGATCAATGCCTGTGCTACCAGTTCTGCACCTGTAATTGTTTCCATTTTTACTCCTTTTTTGTAAGAGATATGAGGTATGCGTTTTGAGTAATGATAAAATACTCACACCTCACAACTCCATCAATTGTCCACCACAAATATTGAGTGCCTGACCTGTTACGTAGGAAGAAGCATCACTCGCCAGAAAGACGGCCATATCAGCCACTTCACCGGGAGTCCCGATTCTGCCGAGGGGGATGGTCTCACACATTTTCCTTTCCTGTTCCTCAACACTTGTATTTAAAAATTGTGCCTCAAGCCCAAACCGCCAGCGCTCAAGATCTGTCATGATCTGTCCCGGACAAATCGCATTAACACGAATCTTAAATCCTGACAATTCTTTTGCCATGACCTTGGTCAGCATAATAACCCCAGCCTTGGCCACAGCATAGGCACCGTTAAACAAAGGCGGAACCTTGCCGGCCCGGGATGCGGTGTTGATAATACACCCCCCTTTTTTCTGCATCAGGGGAACCATGGCCTTGGACACACGGAAAACCCCGTGAAGGTTTACATCAACGGTTTTTATCCAGGCATCCTCGTCATAGGTATGGACCCCGTTGGGCACCCCAAAGGTGGCCCCGGCATTGTTGCAAAGGATATCAACGTCTGGAAATGCTGATTTTATTGTCTCTGCCATTTGGAAAACAGTTTTTGTATCGGTTACATCCACATTGACGGCAAGGGTCTTGACCTTGTATTCCTCCCCAAGCTCTCGGGCGATGAGGTCCATTTCCGCAACGGAACCTGTTCCCACATCCGCCTTAAAATCACGGGCATTGCCAAAATCAGCAATTATGATGTTGGCGCCTTTGGCCGCCATTTTTTGGGCCATAGCATAACCGATACCGGATTTTTTGCCTGCTCCGGTTATCAACGCGGTTTTATTCTTTAATTCCTGCACATTGTCCCCCTCTTGCCTAAATGGATTAAATTTACGTGTATTATGGCACTGTTATACTTTGAATCAGCTTATCCACACTGTACTGGTAAACCAGCAAATGATTTTCATTTTGAAGGGTGGTATGTTCCAGCTTTTTAAAATGAATCAACCCGTGAATTGTTCCCCAGAACAAAATTGAAAATTTCCTGGGATCTTCTTCACGAAAAAAGTTCTCTTCAACCCCTTCCAGAATAACCGCCTCAATCACCATCAAAATCTTATTGCCCGACATATCGATCATTTTTTTTTGTTCTTCCTGAAAAAAAACCCGGGGAGATGATAAAAAATAATTAATGATATTAAAATACTCCTGTTGATTCTGACTGAAGTTGTAGTAGGCAGCTGCAACCTCTTCCAGTTTTTCCCTGGGATTCAATTGTTTTCCCTGGATCTGCTGAATGGCGGAGAATAGAAACCCCAGTCCTTCTTCCTGAAGGGCTATAAAAATATCTTCTTTATTTTTATAATAAAAATAGATGGTCCCAACCCCGAGCTGGGCTTCCTTGGAAATTTTACTGATGGAAATATTCTCAAGCCCTTGGGAAATTAATAGTTTTCGTGCCGCATCCAGGATCTGGTTGCGTCTCATCTGTTTTTCCAGAGCCCGTCTTTCTTTTACACCCATGGTTTTCCTCTTTTTGTTGCCAACAGTTTACAGGCAGTTTCGTACAAAAAAGTAGAGAGTATATCATTTATAGAACGACGTTCTATAAATGATATACGTTCATAATGACTGCAATGTCAATATCTTTTTTAATAATTATTTGGTAATTGACAATAAAAGCAGAACGTTTTATTTTTTCTCCATGAAAACACCAGAGACCATATACTTAAAAGACTATCGCCCTGCAGAATTCATAGTGGATAAAATTGATCTCACCTTTGACATTAAGGGGGAGCAAACCCTTGTCACCTCTGTGATGCAGATTCATAAAAACACAGACATGGCGAACACGAACCCCTCCCTTGTTTTTGACAAAGGACCGTTTGAGATTCTTTCCGTGGTTGCAGACGGAATGGTTTTACTGCCAGAGGAATACCATTCAGAAGATGATGCTTTCACACTTTTGAGTACACCGAACAATTTCTGCCTGGAAATCACATCCCGCCTGACGCCCAAAGAAAATACCAGCCTTGAAGGCTTGTATCTGTCCGCGGACACCCTGTGCACCCAGTGCGAATCCCAGGGGTTCAGACGGATCACCCCTTTTCCGGACAGGCCGGATGTAATGGCAGTCTATTCTACTACCATTATTGCAGATAGGGACCGGTATCCCGTTCTGCTTTCCAACGGGAATCTGGTCAACTCGGGAGATCTTGAAAACAACCGGCATTATGTCAGGTGGGAGGATCCCTTTAAAAAACCTTGTTACCTGTTTGCCCTTGTGGCGGGAAATTTATCCTGCCTGGAAAACAGGTTTACCACCTGTTCCGGAAAAAGGATTGATTTGAAGATCTATTCTGAGCCTGAAAATATTGAAAAATGCCATCATGCCATGACCTCTCTTCAACAGGCCATGCGCTGGGATGAGGATCGGTTCGGTCTTGAATATGACCTTGATTTGTACCAGATTGTGGCCATCAATGATTTTAATGCCGGTGCCATGGAAAACAAGGGACTCAATATTTTTAATTCAAAATATGTCTTGGCCGATCCGAAAACTGCCACAGACGAAGATTTTATAAATATCCAAGGGGTTATCGGCCACGAGTATTTTCATAATTGGACCGGAAACCGTGTAACTCTCAACAGCTGGTTTCAGCTCAGCCTCAAGGAAGGGCTCACTGTCTTTCGGGACCAGGAATTCTCTTCTGATTTAAACTCCAGGTCGGTTAAACGGATATCCAATGTGAAAAACCTGCGGGCCTTTCAATTTCCCGAAGATGCCGGCCCCATGTCCCACCCAGTCAGACCCGAATCCTACATTAAAATGGATAATTTTTATACCATGACCGTGTATGAAAAGGGGGCGGAACTGATCCGGATGATCCACTGTCTGTTGGGAGAAATCGATTTCAGAAGGGGCATAGACCTTTATTTTAAGCGCTTTGACGGGATGGCGGTGACCATTGAAGATTTTGTTTCGGCAATGGAAGCGGTATCCGGACGTGATCTGAACCAGTTCAAGTTATGGTATTCTCAGTCCGGTACCCCTGAGGTAACGGTAAGGCGGACCTATGATCCGAAACACCAAACCCTGAGCCTGACCTTTGAACAGGCCTCCCCTCCGGACAAACATCAACCGACAAAACAGGCCCTGCATATCCCTGTGCGATTCGGCCTGATGGATGGCCAAGGAAACGACATCACCCCCAAGGGCAAGTCCTTGCTCGAACTGACATCGGACAAGACCTGCTTTGTGTTTGAAAATATGGGGCCTGACACCTATCCGTCGGTTTTCAGACAATTTTCTGCACCCATAAAACTGGCAACCGATTTTTCCAATTCAGATCTGGCCTTTCTCATGGCCCATGAGCAAGATGACTTTAACAGGTGGGACGCTGCCCAGACCCTTTTCACCAAAGAAATCAAAAAGCTGGTTTCAGCCATTCAAAACCATTCCCCCCTGGGTATCTCCCCAATTTTGCTCCAGGCATTTAAAGCCGCATTGACGGACACAACAACCGACAAGGCATTTCTTGCCAAAACACTGCTGCTCCCCCAGGAAAATGAAATCAAGGACAATTATGCGTGTATTGATGTGGCGGCCATCCACAAGGCCCGATCCTATCTTAAAAAAGAACTGGCCCTGAATTTAAAGGATCAGTTCATGGAGACGATTGAGCAGTGTTCCCATGCAGATCCCCTGAGCAGCGCCCATGGTGCAGTCGCGGATCGAAGTCTTAAAAATCTGTGTTTGTCATATATCGGCTGCATCGGGGACGAACCAACAACGCAATTTGTCCGTCAGCAATTTGAAACAGCCCAAAACATGACCGACGAATATGCTAGTCTGAGGATTTTAAGCCAGATTAATTCCCAGGTCAAACAAACGGGGATGGATATTTTTTATCAAAAATGGGAGCACGACAAACTAGTGCTGGACAAATGGTTTGCCCTCCAGGCAGCCTCCCCCCTTCCCGATACCCTAGAAAAAGTTCAAGGGCTTTTGACCCATCCGGATTTCACCATGGCCAATCCCAACAAGGTCAGATCCCTTGTTTACATGTTTGCCCTGCACAACCCCATAAATTTTCACAGGATAGATGGCAGCGGGTACGGGTTTATTGCAAACCAAATTATTGCCCTGGACATCATTAATCAGCAGGTGGCAGCCAGGTTGTCATCCTGTTTCAATCACTGGAAAAAATATGATAAGACACGGCAATCCTTGATGAAAAAAGAGCTTGAACGGATCCTGTCCGTTCAGACACTGTCTAAAAATGTTTATGAAATTGTATCAAGGGCGTTGGGGTAAATAGGGGATCATCAAATCCCGGTTTGACAATGCGGCGGTATCCGCTTTTTGCAAGGTCATCAGGTGTAATAATCCATATACCAGTCCACAAAACTTTGAATCCCTTGTTTAATGGGTGTGGATGGCTTAAAATCTATGTCTGCTGTAAGATCACTCACGTCAGCATAGGTGGCAGGGACATCTCCAGGCTGCATGGGTAAATAATCTATTACCGCTTTTTTCCCAATGGCTTCTTCAATGGCATGGACAAATTTCATGAGCGCTATTGGCTGGTTGTTCCCGATATTATATAATTTATAGGGCACACAGCTTGAAGAAGGATTAGGCGCGTCCGAAGACCATTTGGGATCTGCCTCGGGAATATTTTTCATTACCCGGATGACCCCTTCGACAATATCGTCGATATAGGTAAAATCCCGCTGCATATTCCCGTTGTTAAATACCTTGATGGGTTTGTCATTTAGAATAGCGTTGGTAAAGAGAAACAATGCCATATCCGGTCTGCCCCAAGGACCGTAAACTGTAAAGAATCGAAGGCCGGTTGTGGGCAAATTATACAGATAGCTATAGGTATGGGCCATGAGCTCATTGGCCTTTTTTGAAGCAGCATAGAGACTGACCGGGTGGTCCACGTTATGCCGCACGGAAAAAGGCATTCGGGTGTTGAGGCCATAAACAGAACTACTGGAAGCATATACAAAGTGTTTAACCTTTGAATGACGGCACCCTTCCAGGATATTTCCAAATCCCACAAGATTTGAATCCACATAGGAGGCAGGATTTTCGATACTGTACCGCACCCCGGCCTGGGCAGCCAGATTCACCACACAATCAAAGGAATTGGCCTTAAACAGTGCTTTTATCTTATCCCTGTCTGCCAAATCAAGCTGCTGGAAATCAAACCCGGGATATTCTATAATTGGCACCAGCCGGGCTTTTTTCAGATTGACATCGTAATAATCATTTAAATTATCTAAGCCGCATACAGTGTGACCCTCTTTGAGAAGACGCAAACTCAGGTTGGCCCCGATGAAACCGGCAGCGCCCGTTACAAGAACATTCATAAACAGATCCTTTGCAAAATCAATTAAACAAACGGCATATCATTTTATGACAATTTCCTACCACGAACCCTATCGCAAAACAAGAACGAAAACGCAATTTTATAATTGCTTTATTTAAGCTTTTCTGCCCATGCCTTATAAAATATTTCCCACTAATGTATCAGGCCCTGGCAATAAAGACGGCCCTGACCGGTGCGGGATACCCTTCAATGGTCTTGTCCGGATCATCCGGGTCCAAAAAATCCACCAGGGACTCGGTCTGAATCCAATCAGTCTTGCGCTGTTCCTCGCAGCTTGTTTTTGCCACATCCACACATTGAATATGGGTAAAACCGGCCCTGGCCAGCCATGATTCCATTGCCAGAAGATCCGGGATAAAAAAGACATTGCGCATTTTACCATACCGGTCCTTTGGAAAAAGGCAGAGATTCTCCCTCGTATCAAGTACCAGGTTTTCAAGCACTATCTGGCCGCCTTTTTTCAATGAATCATGGATGCTTTTGAGCATTTCGATGGGGGATTTTCTGTGGTAAAGAACCCCCATGCAAAATACCAGGTCAAAATACTGCTCCATCCGGGGCAATTGATCATGGGGAATGGGCAGGCAGAATACATTGTCCTGGCGCAAAAATTTTTGAATAGCCAGATATTGGTAATAAAAAGAACCCTGGGGCTCCAGCCCCAACACAAATAAGGGCTTTTGAGCGGCCATGCGAAACATGTAGTACCCGTTGCTGGATCCGATATCCAGGATACGCCTTCCGGCAAGTTTTGGAAGATGGGGCAGCAGACGATCCCATTTCATCCAGGACTGCCATTCCGTGTCAATGTCCACACCAAAAAGATTAAAAGGCCCTTTTCGCCAGGGGCTAAGCTGGGCCAGTTTTTCATGGAGATCTTTTTTCCCATCCATGGGAATATCGGATTCATCTCCCACAAGGACATGGTTGCCCCCAAGGTCTATTTTAGACGGAACAAAATCCGGAAGGCTTTCCACCAGAGATTTATATCGCTGAACATTACCCTTGGCAATGTCAAGGAATGCCCTTTTTTCTGAAATAATCCGGGTAAGTTCTTCAACCCATGGGCCCAACTTAAATTCCCGGTGCTGTTTTAAAAACCGTTCCATGGTATTTTAAATTAATATCCTAATTTTTTTTGTAATGGTTGCAGGATCAACTCGGGTTACTTTATGGCAATCATGGAGGCAAAATTGAACCATTTCAACCAGACCTCAAAGGATGAAAAACCGGCGTCAAGAAACCGCTGTTGATGAACCTCAATGGTCTCGGGGATCAAAACCTTTTCAAGGGCATCCCGCTTCTGGCTGATTTCAAGCTCTGAATATCCATTTTCCCGTTTAAATCGCCGGTAAAAATCTTGTTCCAGCTCATTTATGGGGGAGGATGGGTGGATAATTTTTTCCGTGACCAGAAGAATGCCGCCGGGCATAAGCCCCTGGTATATTTTTTTAATTAGTTTGTTTCTTTTGTTTAACTCCAGAAACTGCAGGGTCAAGTTGATAAGGACCACCGAGGCGTTTTTAATTTGAATATCCTCAAGCAGGCCGCAGATAAGATCAATCCCATGGACGTTTTTCATTTGTTCCAGCCGGGCATGGTATTTTTCAATCATTGGAATTGAACTGTCCACCCCCGTCATGGCAAAGGGAGCGTCAAAAGATTGCCCAGCGATTAAAACCCCAAGGTTCCCATGGGAACATCCCAGGTCATATATCCTGGTTTTTTCCTGAAAAAATGCCCGGGCCATCTGGGCCTGACGCTGGATACTTTCCTGGTAAAAAGGCACCGAACGTTTCAGCATATCATCAAACACTGCCGTAACTTCCCTGTTAAATGCAAAGGGTTCTATCCGGTCCTTTTTTTGTGCAAACACCTTGTCTCGTTTCATTGGCCTTTCCAATCTGTAAAATTTTGCTGGGAATCTATTATAATATTTAGCCAATAAGTGCAAGAACCTGGGTCTTGTTCTTAATCAATATTCCTTGACTATCCTCGAGCGTAAATGATATCTATCATTTTTGGAGCAAACACATCTCAAAAAAATATCAGCAAATTCATCTCAGGAGGCATGGACATGGAAGTTGTGGAAATATTAGGCCCCCCCCCATGAACCAGGAAACACTTACCAAACTTTTGTCCCAGGTGGCCCAGGGAATTATGAGCGTGGCAGATGCCAGAACCCAATTCAAAGATCTTTCCTTTGAAGACATCGATTTTGCCCACATAGATCACCATAGATCTCTGCGAAAAGGCTTCCCCGAAGTGATTTTCGGTCAGGGAAAAACCAGTGAACAGATCATTGGAATTCTTGAACGAATGGTCCCAAGAGAGGACGTCATTCTGGTGACCCGCATCAATGAAAAAAAGGCCCGGGATGTAAAAGCAGCCCTGCCCGCTGCCCAATATTTTCAAGATGCCAGACTCCTAAGAATTCAAAAGAAAGCGCCTGCTGCCACAGGGGTTGGTAAAATTCTCATCATCTCTGCCGGCACCTCTGATATTCCCGTGGCAAGGGAAGCCGCCCTTACGGCCCAGGCCATGGGCAATGAAGTGGACACCCTGTTTGATGTGGGGGTTGCCGGAATTCACAGACTGTTCGCCCATAGGGACAAAATTTTTGAGGCAAGCGTGATCATTGTGATTGCCGGCATGGAAGGGGCCCTGCCCAGTGTGGTGGCCGGAATGGTCAAAGCGCCGGTGATTGCAGTTCCCACAAGCATCGGTTATGGCACCAGTTTCAACGGCATGACAGCGCTGCTGGGCATGCTCAATTCCTGCAGCTCCAATATTGCGGTGGTAAATATCGATAATGGGTTTGGTGCCGGATACATGGCCTCATCCATCAACCATGTATCCGCTACCCCTGTATAAATAGTTTAATTTTATGCTTGACTTCTAATGAATTTATATATAGTAAATAATTTTTAAATAGAGTAAATAATTATGCGAATAAATTTTATCAACAACCTACTAGTCCTTATTATCGTGGAGGTGATTATTCTCACCTCCAGGCGAAGGGGCTCTTAGTGGCATAAACTTTAAATTAACTTTAAAAGCCGTTATCAGCCCCGACCGGGCAGATAACGGCTTTTTATATTTTTGGAAAGGAGACAAAATGAGAAGTCACATTGCAACCAAGGGAGTTGCCAGAGCCCCCCACAGAAGCCTGATGAAAGCCCTGGGCCTGACAGACAGAGAAATTTCCCAGCCCCTTATCGGGATTGCCAATTCAGCCAACGAACTGATCCCGGGCCACCTGCACCTGGACACCATTGTCACGGCCGTCAAGGCAGGAATCCGCATGGCAGGCGGAACCCCCATGGAATTTTCCACCATTGGGGTCTGCGATGGTATTGCCATGAACCATGGGGGCATGCACTATTCCCTGGCCTCCAGGGAATTGATTGCAGACTCCATTGAGGTCACGGCAATGGCCCATCCCTTTGATGCCATTGTCATGGTGCCCAATTGTGATAAAATAGTTCCCGGCATGCTTATGGCTGCAGCCCGCCTGAACATTCCGGCCATCTTTGTCAGCGGCGGCCCCATGTTTGCGGGTCGTCATCCCGATGACCGGAATAAAAAAATAGATCTTGTCTCTGTATTTGAGGCAGTTGGCGCGGTTCAGACAGGAAAAATGACCGAAGATGATCTGGCCCGGATTGAAGATGCGGCCTGCCCCACCTGCGGCTCCTGTGCCGGAATGTTCACGGCCAACTCCATGAACTGCCTGACAGAAGCCATTGGCATGGCACTTCCCGGCAACGGGACCATTCCCGCCCCCATGTCCGAAAGAATCCGGCTGGCCAAAGAGACCGGCATCAAGATCATGGAATTATTGGACAAGGGCATCACACCGGACAAAATTTTCACCCGGGCCTCGTTTTTAAATTCCCTGGTGGTAGACATGGCCCTGGGCTGTTCGACCAATACCGTTCTTCACTTAAAAGCCATTGCAGCAGAAGCCGACATCGATATTGACCTATCCCTTATTAATGAGGTCAGCAGCAAAACCCCCCATCTGTGTTCCCTGAGCCCGGGAGGTCCCGACCACATTGAAGATCTTCATTTTGCCGGGGGGATCCAGGCGGTGATGAAAGAATTATCCGACCATGACATGCTGGATCTCACCTGCATGACCGCCACGGGCAGCCCTCTTGGCGAAAACCTCAAACCTGTCCGGGTGAAAGACGCCAATGTGATCAAACCCGTTGAAACCCCCTATCATAAACAAGGCGGTCTTGCCGTACTCTTTGGCAACCTGGCCACCGAGGGCTGCGTGGTCAAGCAATCGGCTGTCCTTCCCGAAATGATGACCCATCAAGGACCTGCCCGGGTGTTTGATTGTGAGGAAGATGCCACATCAGCCATCATGGAGCGCAGAATCAACCCGGGAGATGTGATTGTCATCCGTTACGAAGGACCTTCAGGCGGCCCGGGCATGCGCGAAATGCTCACCCCCACCTCGGCCATTGCCGGTATGGGACTGGACAGCACCTGCGCCCTGATCACCGACGGCAGATTTTCCGGCGGTACCAAAGGGGCTTCCATCGGCCATGTCTCCCCGGAAGCCACCCAGGGTGGCCTCATTGCCGTTGTTCAGGAAAAAGATGAAATCCGAATCGATATTCCGTCCAAACAAATCGAACTGATGGTGTCTGAACAAGAAATAAAACGCAGGTTTACCCATTGGGAAAAACCTGAGCCCAAGATCAAAAAAGGATACATGGCCCGATATGCACGAATGGTAAGTTCCGCTGGCAATGGCGCCATATTTAAAAATTTCTAACAGGAGAAACACATGAAACTCACAGGGGCTCAAATACTGATTAAAATGATCAAAGCCCAGGGCGTGGATACCATTTTCGGTTATCCGGGAGGTGCCACCATCGACATCCATGATGAACTGGCAAGACACCCGGACCTGCGCCACATCCTGGTTCGCCACGAGCAGGGTGCGGTCCATTCCGCCGACGGCTATGCCCGGGCAAACGATAGTGTCGGCGTGGCGCTTGTCACCTCCGGACCCGGCGCCACCAACACGGTGACCGGAATTGCCTCGGCCCACACAGACTCCATTCCCATAGTGGTCTTTACCGGCCAGGTTCCCACGGCTCTCATCGGCAATGATGCCTTTCAAGAAGTGGACATTGTCGGGATCACCCGGCCCTGCACCAAACACAATTATCTGGTAAAAGATCCCAATCGTCTGGCCGCCACCATCCAGGAGGCCTTTCACATTGCCAGATCTGGAAGACCGGGGCCTGTTCTGGTGGATCTGCCCAAGGATATTGTCCAGGCGCAGATTGAGTTTGTGATGCCCGAAGAGACAGCTTTGCGATCCTATAAACCCAATTACACCCCCAACAAAAAACAATTGGCCAAGGCGGTCACCCTGATAAAGGAAGCCAAAAGACCGGTGATTTTTGCCGGAGGCGGGGTCATCTTGTCCCGGGCTTCTGAAGAACTCACCGCTATTGCACGGCTGGCGGATATTCCGGTGACAGGGTCTTTAATGGGCCTTGGGGCCTTTCCCGGATCCGACCCCCTGTGGCTGGGGATGCTCGGGATGCACGGCACCTTCCGGGCCAACATGAGTATTGGCAACTGCGATTTAATCATTGCAGCCGGGGTCAGGTTCGATGACCGAGTCACCGGCAATATCGAAAAATTTGCCCCCAATGCCCAGATCATTCAGATCGACATTGACCCCACTTCCATCCATAAAAATATTCCGGTGCACTGCCCCATTGTGGGGGATTGCAAAGCCGCTCTGGCAGGCATATTAAAACTAATGAAAAAAGAAACCCCCGAAGCACTCAAGCAGGACCGTGCCCCGTGGTTGGCCCAAATCGACCAGTGGAAACAGACCACCCCCTTAAAATATGACCAGGGACCTACCATCATCAAGCCCCAGTTTGTGGTAGAAAAACTCTACGAAGCCACCCGAGGCGAGGCCATTATCACCACAGAGGTCGGTCAGAACCAGATGTGGGCAGCCCAGTTTTACCATTTTGACAAGCCCAATCATTTTATCACCTCAGGCGGCTTGGGCGTCATGGGATTTGGCCTACCCGCGGCCATCGGTGCCAAGGCCGCCCGCCCGGACAAGGTGGTGGTGGATGTGGCAGGAGACGGGTCCATCCAGATGAACATCCAGGAACTCATGACCGCCATAGAATCCAAGATAGATGTCAAGATTGTTATTCTCAACAACCGATTTTTGGGCATGGTCAGACAATGGCAGGAATTTTTCTATGACAAGGCCTATGCTTCCACCAACATGGAAAATGCCCCAGACTTTGTAAAATTAGCTGACGCCTATGGGGCTAAAGGATTTAAATGCGAAGACCCGGCCAAAGTGGAAGCGACCCTGAAGCTTGGCCTGGAAACCCCGGGTACGGTTATCATGGAATTTATAGTGGAACGTGAAGAATCTGTTTACCCAATGGTGCCCGCAGGCGGAGCCATCACCGACATGCTGTTGGTATAGCTGTTCTTATAAAAAGAGGAATAAACAATGGAAACAAACAGATACTTACTCTCAATTCTTGTGGATGATGAACCCGGCGTACTTTCCAGAATTGCGGGACTTTTTTCCGGCCGGGGATTCAATATTGATTCGTTGAGCGTTGCCACCACGGTGGATCCGGCTGTCTCCCGGATTACCATGGTGACCAATTGTGATGCCCATATTATTGAACAGATTAAAAAACAGCTCAACAAACTCATCAATGTCATTACGGTCAATGATTTAACCGAGAAAAAATATGTGGAACGTCAACTGGCACTGATCAAAGTCCATGCGCAACCGGAAAAACGGGCTGAGATCCTGAGGATTGTGGACATATTCCGGTGCAAAATCGTGGATGTGGGCCATTCCCATTTTATAATTGAAATGTCAGGGACCAGCGAAAAACATACGGCCTTTGTCTCGCTTTTACAGCCCATGGGCATTGTAGAAATAGCCTCCACCGGCTCCATTGCCCTGGCAAGGGAAAACGGGAAATAAACCATGGAAAAGACAATCAAAAAGACACTCTTATACGACACTACCCTAAGGGACGGGATGCAAGGAGAGAACATATTTTTTTCCCCGGAAGACAAGCTCAAGATTGCCAAACGCTTGGACGATGCTGGCATCCATTACATTGAAGGCGGCTGGCCAGGCTCCAACCCCGGTGCCCAGCAATTCTTTGAACTGGTACGCGATATCCAGTTCAAAAATGCCAGGATTGCCGCCTTTGGTTCCACACGGCGTCAGGGGAGCACTTGTGAGCAAGACGCCAACTTACAAGCCCTGATCAATTCAGGGGCACCGGTGATTACCATCTTTGGAAAGTCCTGGGACCTCCATGTGGAGTCAATTATGGACAACACAAAGGAGGAAAATCTGGCCATGATACAAGAGAGCGTGGCCTACCTTCTGGCCCGGGACCGTGAAGTGTTCTATGATGCTGAACATTTTTATGATGGTTACAAGGCCAATACGGCCTATGCCCTTAAAACCCTGGAAGCAGCCGTTGAAGGCGGCACCCGTTGTCTGGTTCTCTGCGACACCAACGGAGGGTCCCTGCCCTGTGAGATAGACACCATTACAAGAGATGTGGTGGCCCACTTTAAGGAGCGTGACCAGCAGAACATCATCTTTGGTATTCACACCCACAATGACTGCGCCATGGCCGTTGCCAATGCCGTGACCGCCGTCCATGCCGGGGCCACCATGGTCCAGGGAACCATCAACGGGTATGGAGAACGCTGCGGCAATGCAGATTTAACGGCCATTATTCCCATTCTTGCCCTTAAAATGAAACGGGCCTGCATGACCGAAGAAAACCTTAAAAAGATTTTGAATCTGTCACGGTTTGTCTCTGAAACCGCCAATGTGCCCCCGGTCAACTCCAGACCCTTTGTGGGAAAGTCTGCATTTGCCCACAAGGGAGGAGTTCATGTGTCGGCCATCATGAAAAACCCCAGGGCCTATGAACACATATCACCTTCCCTTGTGGGAAATGAGCGCCGGGTACTGGTCTCTGAACAATCTGGCAAAAGCAATATCATCTACAAGGCCAATGAACTGGGGGTGGATCTTGGGGATGATGAAAGAAAAAAGTCCCTGATTGTCGCCAGCATCAAGGAACTGGAAAACGACGGGTTTGAATTTGATGCTGCAGAAGGCTCCCTGAAACTGATCATGGAAAAACTCACGGATCAGTTTGTTCCCAATTTTGAATTGGAATCCTTCAGGGTGGTGGTTGAAAAAGACAAGGAAAGACCCTGTTACTCCCATGCCATGATTAAAATTCGGGTGGGAGATACAACGGAGATCACCTCGGCCGAAGGGGACGGTCCGGTGTCCGCCCTGGATAATAGTTTGAGGAAAGCCCTCACCACCATTTATCCCCAGGTTAACGACATGCACCTGGTGGATTTCAAGGTCCGTGTCATCGAAGGATCCGACGGCACCGATGCCAAGGTAAGGGTTCTCATTGAGTCCCGGGATACCAATAATATTTTTTCCACCATCGGGGTGTCGGAAGATATTATCGAAGCAAGCTGGCAGGCGCTTGCCGACAGTTTTCAATACAAACTTTCACTGGACAACACCATAAAAGGCGAATAAAAATGAATGACGACAGAAGAATTATTATTTTTGACACCACCTTGAGGGATGGAGAACAATCCCCCGGGGCCAGCATGAACCAGGCCGAAAAACTGCGCATTGCCACCCAGCTCGAAGCCCTTGGGGTGGATGTGATTGAAGCGGGATTCCCCGCAGCCTCGGACGGGGATTACAAAGCCGTCAAAGCCATTGCCGAAACCCTGCAAAAAACCCAGATAGCCGCCCTTTGCCGTGCCAATGAACAGGATATCCGCCGGGGATGGGATGCCGTTAAGGATGCTGTCAACCCCAGGATACACACCTTTATTGCCACCTCTGAACTTCACATGAAATACAAACTACAGATGGAACCTGCCCAGGTGTTAAAGCAGGCCGTGGAATCGGTGAAATTGGCCGCCTCCTTCACCAAAAATGTGGAATTTTCCGCCGAAGACGGATCCCGGTCCGATCGGGACTTTTTGTGCACGGTGTTTGAATCGGTCATCGACGCCGGTGCCACCACCATCAACCTTCCGGATACCGTGGGGTATGCCATTCCTGAAGAATTCGGAGAGCTGGTCAAATATGTCATGGAAAACACCTCCAACATCGACAAGGCTGTTTTAAGTGTTCACTGCCACAATGATCTGGGGCTTGCCACTTCCAACACCCTCACCGCCATTAAAAACGGGGCCCGCCAGGTGGAAGTGACCATCAACGGCATCGGAGAGAGGGCCGGCAACACAGCTCTTGAAGAAGTGGTCATGTCCCTGAACACCCGGCCCAATTTTTTCCCCCATACCACGGGCATAGACACCACAAGGATCTACCCCACCAGCCGTCTGGTTTCCATGATCACCGGCATCCTGGTCCAGCCCAACCATGCCATTGTGGGGGCCAATGCCTTTGCCCATGAAGCCGGCATCCACCAGGACGGGATGTTAAAAAACCCCATGACATATGAGATCATGAAACCGGAGACCGTGGGGATCAACAAAAACAGCCTGGTATTGGGAAAACATTCCGGTCGCCATGCTCTGAATGCCCATATTCTGACCATGGGCTACAACCTGTCCGAGGATGAACTAAAAGTGGTCTTTAAAAAGTTCAAGAACCTGGCAGACAAGAAAAAAAGCATCCAAGACGAAGATATCGAAGCCCTTATCAATGAAGGAGTCCTCCGATCCTCGGAAGTTTTTTCTCTGGAATACATCCATGTCTTGAGCGGCAATACGGTTTTTCCCACGGCCAGTATCCAGCTGAACATCAACGGACGACCAGTCCAGGGCGCCACGGCGGGCAGCGGACCCATTGATGCGGTTTACAACATTATATCCAAACTCACCGGCACCAAGTCCGAACTGCTCAGGTTTACCATTTCCGCCCTGACAGAAGGCACCGACGCCCAGGGAGAGGTCACGGTCCGCCTCAAGGAAGACGGCGTCACAGCCCTTGGTAAAGGAACTGATCCGGATATCATTACTGCAGCGGCTCTTGCTTATATCAACGGCCTCAACCGCCTTGAGTACCTGAAAACCCATCCCCCGAAAGAACAGGCCCTTCTATAAGCGGATGGATTAAAATGCCAAAGGGCGGGGGACTGCTCCCCTACCCTTTTAAACCGTCGTACAAAACAGCTGATCGTTCTTACTTCCCCGTAAATTTGGGTTTTCTTTTTTCCATAAACGCTGTAACCGCTTCCATCAAATCATGGGAAGGGATAATATTGGCACTGATAGACGCCACATATTTGAGGCCGTCATCAATGGATTTTCCCACGCCAAAATTCAATACATCCTTGGATGCCTGGACTGCCAGAGGGGAATTGTCGGCAATTTGTTGGGCCATTTTCTCAGCCTCGACCAGCAGGGTTTCATAATCCTCCACCACCTGGTTGACCAGCAGAATCTGTTCAGCCCGTTCAGCCGTGATATTTTTTGCCGTAAAGGCAAGTTCCCGGGTAATTCCCTGACCCACGATTAGTGGCAGCCGCTGGAGAACCCCCACGTCAGCAACAAACCCAACTGCAGCTTCCTTGAGGCAGAACTGGGCATCCTTTGTACACAGCCGTATATCACAGGCCGTGATCATGTCCAGCCCGGCCCCAATGCAATATCCGTGCACTGCTGCAATGACAGGCTTTCTGATCTTTTCTATGGCTGTCATTGTTTCTTGGAGGGGATAGATTTTTTTAAGCAGCTGCCATTTCACGCCGCCCTTTTGTTCGGCATCCATTAGCTCGGGCAACTCCGCCATCATCCCCATCAAGTCAATTCCCACACAAAAGTCAGCCCCCTTGCCAGCAACAATAATGACCCTCACCTCCGGATCCTCATCCAGTTCAGTGAATATTGCCGGAGCATCATGCCATGCTGGCGGATGCATGGCATTTTTCTTTGCCGGCCTGTTCAAATAAACCCATGCAATGGGCCCTTTTTTTTCCACGAGATAATAGTCGCTTGTACTCATTTTATTCTCCTGTTTTATATCCATCAGTATCTGAATATTAGTCAAATTATTTGGGTTGAGGGGAAAAACTCAAAGAATTCAAGTTTTTCCCGATTGCTTTTTTTTGTTTTCCTTATAACTCACGTTTCGCTTGTTTGAATACTACTTTCTAATATTTATAAATAACAGTAAAACAAAGAAAATTCAAGATAATCTATGATAATTTGCATATTAGGCACATCAATACCCAACAACACCTTGTAACTATCTGTAATCACTGATAATAAATCTAGACTTTTACACTCTCAATATGTATTGTAATTTCAACTATATAGAGAGGTGAAATATGGCAACGCCAGTTGTTAAATCGGTTAAGACACAACCCATCGGTTTTGCACCAATTCTGCAATGTTATTTTGAACGATGTGCCATTGCCAAAATAATTGATGATAAGATTGAGCTCGATCCACGCAGAAAGGTCCTTACACATGGTCAGGCTTCTATGGCTATGATTACCGGTATCCTGTTTCAGGTATTGCAGCTTTATGGACAACAAAGGAAATTGAGCTTTTAGAAGAAAGAATTGATCAAATATTCTCCTTGACTTAGTTAACCTGCGTGTTAACATATAGGCATATGAAAGAAATAAATTTTTACTGGTCAGCGTCTGGAAAAAGCCCAGTTGAAGAGTTTCTTGATGATTTAACCGCAAAACAGGCTAAAAAAGTTGTCTGGGTTTTGAATATGGTCGAAGAGCATATTAATGTTCCTTCCAAATATTTTAAAAAAATGGTTAACACAGATAATCTTTGGGAAGTCAGGGTTAATTTTGGATCAAATATATTTCGAATCCTCTGTTTTTTTGATGGTTCTGAAGTTATTATTTTAACTCATGCTTTCCAGAAGAAGACTCAAATAACTCCCAGACAGGCAATTATAATTGCTGAAAAACGCATGAAGGACTATTTTAAGAGGAAAAAATCATGAGTGATCTCCAAAAGTATATCAAAAAAAGAAAAAAAAAGGATTCTGCATTTGCAGAAAATTTTGATTCTGGATATGAACATTTTAAAATCGGAGTATTGCTGAAGCAGGCAAGAGAAGAGTCTGGTCTCACACAGGAAGAGTTAGCCATTCGTTTGAACACGAAAAAATCTGCGATTTCACGAATTGAGAATCATGCTGAAGATATTAAATTGTCAACCTTGGAAAAATTTGCAACTGCGCTTGGGAAAAGGCTAAGACTGGAAGTTGCGTAATTAAAATAAAACAGGTATTTCAAACATCCAATTGTAGTCAACCTCGTTGATAAAATCCTATGATTTGATCTTATGGATCATTCTTCTTGAAATATAATCCAAAAGGTGGTTTGAGATATTCTCTATGAACCACAATATCTCAATCGGGTACCAATGGCAGAACTGTGCCTTTCTTGATAAGCCTGCAAAAACAAATCACGAATATGGCATCGGAACACCGCAGCGTATTTCCGGTATTTGTTATTGATGATGCGCACCTCATGGAAAAAGAATCATTAATGGATATCTGTTCTCTGATGTTTAATCCTCAAAAGGAAACTGTGGCCACAAGTTTTATTTTTGTAGGAGATGAAACCCTTGAAAAAAAACTTTCATTACAAATCATGGCTTCTGTAAAAACTCGACTCACCGGACGATTTAATTTAAATCCATTGAATGACGATGAAAGTCTTGAGTTTATCAAGTTCAGGCTATCCAATGCTGGCGCGCCTAAAAATCTTTTTGATCAGGATGCATTAAACATCATGTCATCCCATTGCAGAGGAAATAGACGACAAATCATGAATATGGGAACACTGCTTATAACCGAAGCCTATTACAGACAGGAAAAAACTATCAGTGCCGAATTAATTTATAATTGTGACCAGATAGAGATATCTGAGTGAAACGGAGGCATACGAGAGGAGACTCCGATGCCAAGGGATAACTCAGTGCGGTAGACTGCTGTCTGCACAGGGCCCGGTAGGTTTATAACTGCCGGGCCCTACCTTTATGTTGTGCAGGTAAGATAACATGACATATTCTTGGGATCAGACCGCGGCAATCAACAATGAAAAGGGTGATACCGGTTATTTTGTAGTTAACGACGACTGCACCGCAAATAAAAAGCTTGACTATGATACAAAAAAACTAAAATATATCATTGACTTTATTACAAAAAAATAAGAATATATCCATGACTTTATGTTTTATAGACAGATGAGGACACTATGTTCAAAAGGGATATCTTAAAAAAACTGTCAGTCTGGACCCAAAAAAAAGATCGGAAACCTTTGATTCTAAGAGGTGCAAGACAGGTGGGCAAAACCACCGCTATTCACCTTTTTTCGAAACTATTCGACCAATATCTTTACCTGAACCTTGAGCTCAAGGACGAGCGGAGTATTTTTGAACGGAACTATCCCATTGAAGATTTGATTCAGGCAATCTTCTTTCATAAAGATCAGGTGAAACGTGAAGGCAAAATTCTCATATTCATAGATGAAATTCAATCCTGCCCATCAGCAGTTTCTTATCTCCGATTTTTTTATGAAGCCTTTCCGGATATGTATATTGTTGCTGCCGGTTCCCTTTTAGAGACACTTATTGATACACATATCAGCTTTCCCGTCGGCAGAGTGGAGTATCTTGTGATGAAACCCTTGAATTTCAAAGAGTTTTTGGGCGCTTTGAATCAAGAAGCCAGCCTGGAAATAATAAATAATAAAATCCCTGCACCTAATTTTACTCACGACAAATTAATGAAATTATTCCACACCTATTCAATTATTGGGGGCATGCCGGAAGTTATCCAAAAATATGCGGAACAGAAAGACATCATCGCACTGAATAGTGTTTTTGATAGTTTAATCGTTTCTTATCTTGATGATGTTGAAAAATATGCACGGAATTATTCAATGGCCAATGTTATTCGCCATGCTGTTTCAAATGCATTTTATGAGGCAGGAAACAGAATTAAATTCCAGGGTTTTGGCAATTCCAACTATAAATCCAGGGAAATGGGTGAAGCATTAAAAGTATTGGAAAAGGCCATGCTGATTTATCTTTTATATCCTTCATCCTCTGTGAAGCCGCCGTTGCAGCCGAATACAAAAAAATCTCCAAGGCTTCAGGTTCTTGACACAGGTATGTTGAACTATTTTGCCGGATTTCAAAAAGATCTGTTTGATACCAATGACATTAATTCTGTTTACCAGGGCAAGATAGCAGAGCATCTCGTCGGACAGGAGCTTTTGGCTGTTGAAACATCCCCTCTATTTAAACTGCAATTCTGGAACAGGGAAAAAAAACAATCCAACGCTGAAGTTGACTTTCTGGTTCAATATGAAAACCTGATCGTCCCAATTGAAGTCAAGTCCACTGCTACGGGCCGTCTACGTTCTCTTCACCAGTTCATAGACCGAGCGCCTCACAGATATGCCATAAGAATCTATTCTGGAAAATTAGAGATTAATGAGATCAAGACCCTGGATGGGAAAAAGTTTGTCCTGCTGAACCTTCCATTTTATTTAGCGGGTTCTATTGTTGAATACCTTGAATGGATGATGTCCCAATAGCGAAATGCTCAAGCAAGAATTAGAATTTTTAATCGGGTAGCCGGGGGTTTTTCTCCCCCAGCCCCCACACCACCCCACAAGCGGGTCCGCATAACCGCATGTTCTTTTATCAATATCGGGATTGATTTCATTGTACCGATTCTTTTTTTCTGTTGATGACAACAGTGCAAAATCAATTCCGAGAAAACTGTTCCCGTCAGGCCAGCCAAGAGTAAGCAACCTGAACCCCTTTAGATATTTGTGGGTTGAATGATCATATACACGGGAAAGAAGCTCCACTTTTTTGGAACGGCTCCTGTCGTAGTTCGAGTCATCAAAGATAAGAACTTCTTCAGAAGAATCATTCAGAAGATTTTTAATGATAAAATAAATCCGACGACTAAGAAGGATTGTGAAGCGTCTCCAATTGTAGGTGGATGAATTTAAAAAATTATACACGGCATCCTTGCCGACATCTATTTTTTTATTTCGCACCACACCTTCAAAGAAATTTTTACCAATAAAAGCCAAGTTGAAGACAATAGTGAACAGTTCCAGGGGCGATGCCCCTTTGGTTTTGATTATGTCTGATTTGTTGAGCATGCTTCCAATTTTTAACTTGGAAAAGTAGTCACCAAAAATTCCGAGCTTATCAGGGTTTATAGTTTGATTTTGAGATTCTATCGGGGTAATATGCATTTAGATGAGATTCCTATCTTTGATTGTTTATTTTTAGGGATAAAAAATACATATCATAGATAGTGAATCTTGTCAATATTTTTAGTTATTTCATATAGTTATATTTTACGCAATTAGAGAGATCTAACTCCGAAAGTTGAGATATATAAGAAACCACTCCGGCCATTCAGACCGTTAGCGTTGAAGAACGGAAAAAATAAAAAATATTAAAACAAATTTTTATCGACACCCATTCTTCCATGTAAAACACCTATGACATCAATATGGTTACCTGAATGAAGATAAAAAAAGATATGTTTTCCAACAGGAAATGAATAATAACCGGGGCTGATTTCAGGTCGTTGCCTTCCGAGTTTCGGATTGGCAGCAAGTTGCTCAAGTTTGGCTTCAATATCCAGCAGATATTTTTCTGCCTGCTTCTCACCCCAAATTTTAATTGTGTAATTCCAGATTTCCAGCAAATCGGATTTCGCAGCAGGAGTGAGGCGGTAATCAGGCATTCTTGGCCTCTGAAATAATATCACTTACTGACTGATCAACAAAGTTTGCCTGTTCAGCTTGCCCAGCGCCAATTGCCAAACGTTTTTTTAACACCTCAAGTTTCATGTACTGTACCAATGTTTCATTGCTCTCCCAGAACCGCAATGCATCACGGATTACCTCGCTGGCATTGTTGTAATAACCTGATGCTACTCTTTGTTTAATACCGGCTTCAAGTTCTGGTGTCAGTGAAATATGCATGTTACACCTCCTTTTATATAAAATTATTGAAGGATTTGAAAAAGCCCTAAGTTTTTCCTTACCATTGCAGCATAGCTGTAAAGCAATGATAGCATTGATACAAATATTGTCAATCTTTGTATGGCAATATGAAAATTTTCCAACAAAAAAATGCTACCGGACAAGCCGCAGATTTTGGTTATGTTGTACGAATGATGACTTCGTCATCAGTAGGGCAATTATAACTGTAGATGGTGCATTTTTTTAGCCAGAGATCCTATCCTTGAGATAGCGGTTTTTTTGTACTATAGCGATAAGCTAATTTTTCTTGTATCAGACTGTACTCCTGAAGTTACGATTATCATGTCCCATCAAAAACTATTGTGCCCACAAAAAAGACAGAAAATTAAAAATAACAAATTGGGTTTACAGGTTTTGCAAAATATATTAAAATGCATTTTATTATTTGATATATTTTTATAATATAAACCAAAGTGGGTTTTGTTATTTGATGCTATTTTAGAAATAAACAGGCAAGACTGATTCAGGCTGCGTCTGAAAATTTTATCCGGGAAAAATATTTAAAGAAAACATTGTCTCCCAACAGACTTGTTGGAATTATTGATCAAAGGGGTGTTGGTAAAACAACATTGCTTTTACAATATCTTAAAACAAATTTTAGTATGAGCGAGTTTTTATCTTTAACTCTAAGATTTTTTAACCCTCAAACTCTAAGATTAATTGACCCTCTGATTGCGCAACTGTTTGTAGCAATCTTTATAAAAGACAACAGTCCTGTAGCAATTAAATTTTACAACACCGGTTGTCAATTCAGGATTTTTTAGGAAAGGGAAGATGACTGCAAAAGCTCGTTCCAGTCATGCATGGAAGGACGGAGCCTTTTTATAGATGGGTAAAGCCTGATCATTTTATCAGCAAGCAGGTCACCGGTGGTATCTGCATCAAATCCGCAATAAATTTCACAACCATTATCAATCATTTTTTTCAACCATGCAGGGTTGTGGTTTGCACCTGACGTCGAAAGAGCAGTATACTCAGGCCAGAGAGCAAGGCATGAGATGGCATCAATGGCTGACTCACAAATCACCATTTTTTTGTTGAACTTTCCCAGGATATAGAAGCATCCCAGCTGTTTTTTTGATCCAAAAGCCATTCCCCTCCACTGAGTTTTTCCTGTTCCCCTAAGCTCAGCACCCATGACTCTTTTTTCTTTTCCAAGTAGTAAAAAAACAGCATTCCCCCTTGAATCGCCATAAAGCTTTCCTGATTGGATCAAACTCATCACGATCTCCAGAGGAATGCGGCGTTGTTGTGTGAGATATTGTATGATGCGACCTGTTTTGTTTTTATCCTTGGAGGGTAATTGGAGGGATGTTTTGAGATGATATGCCAAAGTGTGGTTTATAACCTGAAGGTCACACGTAAATTGTGGCATGGCTGAAGGATCAAAATTTGTAGCAAGCCATGTGACAGCCTGTTTAAAATCATCCCCTCTTAAATGGCAGACAAAGTCAATGGCACCGCCACCCCCTTTGCCTTTGGTCCAATTCATAAATTTCTGACCATTGACAGATATAACTCCACATGGAGTGTGCCATTTGCATTTATCTTGGAGATGAGGTGAACATCCACTAAGATGCAATATCCGCCTCAGATCAATATTACGTAGTGAATCAATTTCAATTTTATTTAGTGAATTGGTAAAAAAACCTTTCATTATTTAATTTTTATTTAGGCTGATTATACTTAAAACCGGCTTTAATCAAAATTTCTTCTAAAACTATGCCAACCTCTCCTTTTCTTTTTAATTGATCAAGCATCCACCTTTGAATTCGGCAGTTTACATGAACACGTTTGAGATGTGATGGTAATTTAGGTTTTGGTGTTCCTCTATATCCTCCACGCATAAGACTCTCCTTTTCTCTAAGTTGAAATCATGGAAAGCATTGCTATTTCTTAATTATAGATAACTGTACTACGATTTTCAGAAAAATAAGGCGATTTTCACCTATAAATCTGGCCACTCAATATTTTCCATTTTGGGGGTCATTAAAAAAACATATGCTATTGGTAATTTCCTGTTCTGCCATGAGTGAAGCCATGGCGTGATAATATACGTCCAATTGTACTTTCAGACGGCAATGGATTGATCTCATCAGATTCTTCTAATCTTTCTTTAATAGCCTTGGGACCGCAAAATAGGCCGCTGTTATATAATTCCAGCCGTACAATCTTGGCTATTTCTTCGATCTCTTTTTTTGTATATGTTGGATTCATCTATGATTTGATCCTGTTCATTTCATCTGCATTTTTGTTGTTGCCAAGCCCTGAGCTGGTTTATTTTTTCTCAGGGAGGTTCCATTTATTTGAATAGTGATGCAACGATGCTGGAGGCGATCTAACATGGCATCTACCATATCCTTGGGCTTGAAGAGGTCATACCATTTATCATACTCAAGATTTGTGGTGATAATGGTTCCTTTTCCTGCCAAATATCTCTCGGCCATGAGTTTGAAAAAGCAGTTCATCTGTTCGCCATTTAACGTCAGGTATGCCATTTCGTCCAAGAGCAAAA
>Ga0208900_1000171_pt1 | contig 40171 bp, 19 predicted proteins | sample AntAceMetag02UKK_FD_184763 | JGI IMG/M metagenome (GOLD analysis project Ga0208900, IMG submission 184763) | Saline lake microbial communities from Ace Lake, Antarctica - Antarctic Ace Lake Metagenome 02UKK (SPAdes) (version 2) | ecosystem: Environmental > Aquatic > Non-marine Saline and... | reverse complement strand
TTTCATTATGATGCCTCACCGGCGGGGGCATATCAATCCATCCTGTTTATCGAAAACGACATTGTGTTTGGGCAATTGTTCAGGAATATCCACCACTGGTCGGGGATGTTTTTGATTGTCATCACCTTCCTGCATTTGCTGCGGGTTTTCTTAACCGGCGCTTTCCTGCCGCCCCGCCACTGGAACTGGGTAATTGGGATGTGCCTGTTTTTGCTGGTGGTTTTTATCAACTTTACGGGCTACCTTTTACCCTGGGATCAGCTTTCGTTTTGGGCGGTAACCGTTAGTACCAGCATGTTCGATTACGTGCCAATTTTTGGTGAAGGAATCAAGGAAATGATTCGGGGGGGCACTGATGTTGGCGCAGAAACCCTGACCATCTTTTATACTTTCCACACTGCCGTTTTGCCGGGATTAATCACACTTTTCCTGGTGTGGCATTTTTGGAAAGTTAGAAAAAACGGTGGCGTAATCCTTCCGCGAAATACTTACGAAACAAACTTGAAATTAACGGATAGCTACCCGCATCTTGTAAATCGGGAACTTGTAACGGCTTTGGCCTTGCTTGCTTTTGTATTGCTTTTCAGCCTGCTCTTTGATGCGCCTTTACTTGAAAAAGCCAACCCGGCCTTTAGCCCCAACCCGGCCAAATCGCCCTGGTATTTCCAGGGCATTCAGGAGTTGCTCCTTCATTTCCACCCGGTGTTTGCTGTTTTAATTATCCCAATATTGCTGCTGGCTGGTTTTACTTTGTTTCCTTTTTTAAACTATAAAAGCCTTATGGGAAAAGTTGATTTCAGTGCCAAAACACTTAATACTATTATTTTATGGTCCGCTTTAGCGGGATTAGTTATTACGCCCATACTCGTTTTGGTTGATGAGTACCTTTTACATTTTCAGCAACACACAACCTTTTTACCTTCATGGATCAGCGAAGGGTTTTTTCCTTTACTTTTTTTGGGAGCATTAACCTGGGTTTTTATTCAATTAATCAAAAGGAAATTCAGCAATAAGAAAATTGATGTCGTCCTTTCACTTTTCATATTATTTTCGATGGCTTACATTGTTTTGATGCTGATGGGAACATTTTTTAGGGGTGAGGGGATGGAACTGGTTTGGTAGTTCAGTATTATTTTAATTAATAGGTAAATATCAAATCAATATTATAAATAATTTTTAAAATGTAATTTTACCATAAAAAAAACAATCTAAGAAATAAACAGATACGGTTTTGGATAATGAATGAACAACAACTCATAGAATTACTAAACGAATTGGTAAAACAACACCACGAAAGTGAATGGGTGGAGTTTAAACTCAACTTTCATTCAGCCGAAGAAATCGGCATCCTCATTTCTGCGTTGTCAAATGGAGCATGCGTTCAAAATCATAATTATTCAATAGCTTCGAGAATTATTAGAGATGCTATTCAAAGTGGGGTTGTTAAGGAGGATGATCCTGAAAGTAAATCCAGAAAACACGCAAGTTATATTCCCTTTTGGGCGTAAAATCTTATGTGATGGTTATGTGATAAACACCTCCTGGTTTTAAAATAAATAATTGGAAATCAACAAAATATTATGTGATGGTTATGTGATAAGTATATGGAAATTGTGCGGGACAGAATCTGGAGCAACATGAATTCTGTGCAAGAATCTACAAGGAAATTTGCACTCTCCGGCAGCCAATAACCAATACATTTCCATCAAAATGAGCAATAAAATATAAATGTTACAAAAGAAAAAACATACACATTCAACACGAAAGTCAGTTTCTGAAACGAGTAAAGGAAACGGGATTTCCTCCCGCCGAAACTTCCTAAAAAAAGCCTGGTGGGGTTTGAGTGCGCTGGCCGGACTGGAAGTAATTTGGGCTTTTACCTCTTTTTTTTCGCCCAACAAAAAGGCAGCAAGCACCACGGTTAGCAGCATAAAAACCGTCGGGAATCTGGCAAATATTGCCAAAGGCTCGGTAACACCTTTTCGCAGCGGGCAGTTTTATTTGGTGAGGCTTGATGATGGTGGGCTTTTGGCACTGTCGTTAAAATGTACCCACCTGGCCTGCTCGGTAAGCTGGGATGCCGATAAGAAAGAATTTATTTGCCCCTGCCACGCTTCGCAGTTTGATATGGCGGGCAATGTAATCAATCCGCCCGCACCAAGAGCTTTGGATTATTACCCGGTAATTGTGGAGCAGGGCGTGGTAAAAGTAAACACGAGCAAACCAATCAAGCGGAAAGAATTTGAGAAAGGGCAGGCGGTTTATGTGGGTTAATGGTTATTAGTTAATTGTTATTGGTTAACCGTTATTGGTTAATCGTTATTGGTTAATCTTTAATCGAAAAGTGTTAATCTTTAATTGTGGGAAAGGTCAAGAACAATATTTTCGTTTTAAAATGGGGTAGGCCGCAGGGTCGCCTAAATTCAAAACTTCAAACTTAGTTTAATTGTTATGTCGCATCAGATAAACTTTGTGATACTTTTACCATTGGTATCCCTATCGGGAGTACCTTTGAGTCTTTTGCCATAGGCTCGCCTCGCGAAGCCGGCATCACTATGTGAATGGCTGTCCATTCTTAATTTGCCACTAAGCCACCAAGACTCAAAGAAACACCAAGAAAAAATGAATAGTTATTTACATGATCGTCAAGGCCACGCTTTTTCCAAGTCCTTTTTCAGTAACTTTGTCCAGAATTAATTAAACAGCTTAACGATGAAAAATCTTCCAATAGGTCGTCAGGACTTTTCAGAGCTTATCCTTGATAAGCGTATTTATGTTGATAAAACTAAGCAGATTTATCAACTATTCGAGCAAAAATATTATTTCCTTTCCCGGCCACGACGATTTGGAAAGTCATTATTGCTAAACACGATCAAAGAAATTTTTTTAGGAAATAAAGAATTATTTAAAGGTTTATGGATTTATGATAAAATTGATTGGGAGACCTATCCGCTTATCAAAATTTCCTTCTCAAATATTGAGTACAAAACTATTGGCCTGGCAGCAGCGATAAGCAACGAACTCGACAGAATAGCACTAAGCTACAATTTAAAGTTTACAACAATTGGGGCGCAATCCAAATTCAGGTCGCTCATCGAAATGCTCAGTGTAAAAAAACGTGTGGTAATACTTATCGATGAATACGATAAGCCCATCATCGATTACATGACCAATATTGAAAAAGCCGAGGAAAATCGTGAAATCCTTAAAGATTTCTATTCAGTAATTAAAGATGCGGATCAATACATACGGTTTTTCTTTATTACGGGTGTTTCCAAATTCAGCAAGGTTTCTATTTTCTCCGACCTAAATAACCTCGAAGATATTACCCTCGACAAACGTTTTACTACCATGCTCGGCTGGACCCAGGAAGAGGTAGAACATTATTTTCCTGACTATATTCAAAAAGTTCAGGATGTATATGCAGGTTATTACCCTGACATTAAGCCGGTAATCAAAGAGTGGTACAATGGATACTCCTGGGATGGGAAAAATTTTGTTTATAATCCGGTTTCCTTAATGAATCTTTTTGCGAAAGAAACATTTAACAATTACTGGTTTACCACGGGAACACCTACATTTCTAACCAAAAAAATCAGGCATGAACATTACACTGCCTTCGATATCGAAAAAAGAACCATCAATGTAAGTTTGCTCGACAAATACGATTTGCAAAATATGTCGCTGATCCCCCTGTTATTCCAAACCGGATACCTCACGATTAAAAGCTTTGACATTTTCAGGAATACTTTCGTGCTTGATTACCCTAACAAGGAAGTGGCCGATTCATTTACCACACACATTCTTGCCGAATTAACGCTTGGCAAGCTCGATAAAACCGATATGTTGCTGGTGGACATTGTGAAAAGTTTTGACGATCAGGATATGAAGAAGTTTATCGATCATATCAATACACTCTTCAAAAGCATTCCCTACACCATCATCGAAGAAAAAGAAAAATACTTCCATTCGCTATTTTACATGGTGATGAAACTTACAGGATATAAAATTGAAGCAGAGATATTAACCATCGATGGCCGTATTGATGCCGTTGTTAAAACTACCAAAACAATTTATATCATCGAATTTAAAATAAATCAGGATGCCGAAAAGGCCATCCAACAAATCAGGGATAAGAAATATGCCGACAAATACCAGTTTGACACAAGGCAAAAAATGTTGTTCGGTATTAATTTCAACACCCAATCCAAAACCGTGGATGATTATAAATTGATGGAATGGAAATAAGTAGCAACCTGGGTTTGAAGAAGGGACAAAAAAGAAACGCCCCAGATTTTGAGGCGTCGGCCCAGAGATGCTATCACCGGGGATGTTAGGGAGCAAAGATACAACTTCTATGGATAGAAAAAAAATATTTATCAGCAGTGTTCAATCAGAGTTTTCCGAAGAAAGAAAAGCCCTGTCAGACTATTTAGTGTTCGTCTTTAAAGTAACATTTAGAAAAATATAAGATTTAAGATTGTCGAATTTCCCATTGGGATGCCTATGGCATAGATTTAAGATGTAGGTGTTATTCAACACAATCTAAAATCTCCTCCGTAGGAGTCCTTCGGACGATCGTTAATCTTCAATCTTAAATTAAAAAGATCTGACTTTATGGACACGCACTATTTACAATCTGACCCACTGTTGGGAAGGTTCTTTGAACCATTTCTTTTAGAGCCATTATTTACAGACCATTTGCAACAGCTGAAAAATATAGTGGGGAAGTTAGTGGGGGAGTGAATAGGTTGATTCTATCAATGCATACAGAAATGAAGAGAGTGGAAATACAAGAAAGATTAGCTTTAAAACATGATGATTATTTTAGGGTTCATTACATTATTCCTGCTATTGAAGAAGGTTTTATTCAAATGAAATATCCTGACAGCCCGAATCATCCAAAACAAAAATACATACTAACTCAAAAAGGAATAGCTTTACAAAAGCTTATTAATAAATAATACATCAAACACATCATAATAACAAATAACCCATCTTGACAAATACCTGGAAAATCACTGGCTTCATCTCGCTCCTGATCATCGTTCTGGCATTCCCGGCACAATGGATTAAATTCCATTATTATGCGGATGCGGGAGCTATTATTTCAGATAAACCCTTTTTTGTCGGCGGCGAAACATGCATCGAATGTCATAAAATAGAGTTCGACCTGTGGGAAAAATCCGACCACGACCTGGCCATGACTGTTGCCTGCGAAGAAACTGTGCTTGGTGATTTTGGTGATGCAAATTTTGTTGCTGAGTCTGGCGATACAAGTAAGTTTTACAAAAGAGATGGAAAGTTTTTCGTTTACACCAATGGCTCGGGAGGTGTATTTCAGGAACTTGAAATCACCCATACCTTTGGCTGGTGGCCCTTGCAGCAATATTTAATTCCCTTCGGAAATGGTAAAATGCAAACCCTCAATCTTACCTGGAATTCGCGTGATAATAGTTGGTACGATATGTCGGAGGCAGTTTATACTGATGAAGATGTTGATCCCGATAATTGGCTTTACTGGACCAACCAGGCCCAGAACTGGAATGGCATGTGCGCCGATTGCCACTCTACACATTTGCAAAAAAACTACGATCATAAAACCGGAGTTTATCAAACTTCATGGAGCGATATTAATGTGAATTGCGAAGCCTGCCACGGCCCGGGCTCTGCCCATCTCGACTGGGCCAAACTCCCCGAAATGGCCCGGCCAACAGATAATAATACTGCCCTTGTAATAAATACCCGCAATCAGAATACCCGCCAATATGTTGACCTTTGCGCCCGTTGCCACCTGCGCCGATCGGCACTCAGCGATTTTGATCATTTTGGTGCCAATCTGCTCGACCACTACATCCCGCAACTTAGCGGCGAACCTTACTATTATTCCGATGGGCAAATTCTGGAAGAAGACTACGTGTATGGTTCTTTCCTGCAAAGCAAAATGTACATGAACGATGTGAAGTGCAACGACTGCCACGATGCCCACAGCCTGAAACTTATTAAAACAGGAAACGAGCTTTGCCTGCAATGCCACCGCCCGGAAGTTTACGATACCTACAATCATCATTTCCATAAAAAGAAGGACAACCCCCAATTGCAGGAAGGCAACCATAGGCAAATGTACAACCTGGAAGGAGAAGGTGCGCTGTGCATAAATTGCCACATGTCCGGTGGATTTTACATGGGCGTGGACTACCGCCGCGATCACAGCTTCAGGGTTCCACGACCCGACCTTACTTTGAGTTTGGGGGTGCCCAACGCCTGCAACAGTTGCCACACCGACAAGACAGCCCAATGGTCTGAAAAATATATCAGCGAATGGTACGGCAAAAGCAGGGCTGCACATTATGGAACTACAATTTCAGGTGGCGAAGATGCCAACCCCGCAGCACTCGAAGGTTTAATCGCCATTGCCAATGCTTCCGAAGATTTGTATCCCCTTATGGTGAGGGCAACTGCACTTTCGTTGTTGGCCAATTATCAGGATGCACGTGCGCTGAATGCTTTGAAACTTCATTTGTCGGATGATGACCCCATGATGCGGCACTATGCTGTGGGGAGTTTAAACCCGGCCACCATCGAAGAATTTAAAACCTCGTTTGTTCCCATGCTCCACGACCCTGTTAAAGCTGTGCGGGCTGAGGCTGCGCTCAAACTCTCGCAATTGCCCGTGCAGGCAGTAGATTCATCCTGGATAAAATCGTACAACGAGGCTTTGGCGGAATACGAGGAGGCCATGGAATATACTGCCGATTTTGCTGCCGGGAGTTTTAACCTTGCCAACCTTTATTCAAGGCAGGGAAAAACCACCGAAGCTGAACAAAACTACCGAAAGGCAATTGAAATTGATGATCAGTTTTATCCGGCAAAAATAAACCTGGCCATGCTCTACAATGCACAACAGCAAAACGATAAAGCAGCGCAACTATTTAGGGAAGTCATTCGGGATCACCCTGAGCAAGGGGATGTATATTATTCGCTGGGGCTATTGCAGGCTGAAATGAATAAACTCCCGGAGTCTGCAGAAACGCTTGAAAAGGCAGCTTTACTTATGCCGGAACGATCGCGGATTTTCTATAACCTCGGATTAATTTATCAATACCTCAACAAACCAGCAAGGGCTGAAGAATCTCTTTTAAAGGCAATAAATCTGGAGCCTGAAAACAAAGATTACATTTATGCCCTCGTTGATTTTTATACCAAAACCAATCAGGAAACCAAAGCCGGTGAGTGGAGGGGGAAGTTGAGGTAGGGGGCTGGAGTGATTCTTAATAATTTTGTCAACTTGCGCATAAAAAATGAGGTGGGATATTAAACTCGTATGGCTTTTAGGATTACGCCCCGTTATTAATGTGCTTGCTGGACTCCACTATAAAAACAATTTGTTTGTGAAAGTCTGGTTATTCTAATAATACGAAGTGTAAATATAGTACTCCACACTATAACTCCCGCCTTCCAGTTTTTCGGTGCAGGCAAAGTTTCCAATATGTGAAGCACTTACCAAAGCCGCTACTTTGTATTTCCCGATTGGGAGTTCAACGTTGTTCTATTGCCTGACTTGTATTACAATGCTCTTGCTTTCCGGGCCGCTGTATAAAATGGTGAGTGTGTAGGATGTATTGTTGTAAACCTCAATTTCATTGCTTGTCATTAAAAAATTAAGTTTTTAACTTGAGGGTTGATTCTGGCAATAATGCTATCTATCATAATTCAAAGTATTGCCGGGAATTCCACAACAATCTTCTAATGCAAGCCTATAGTTGAAACTAATTTCGTAAGCAGTATTTGCAATACTGTATTTTGCCATCATTGGCATATCCATGCTAAAAAGAATCCATGCCCTTTTTTTATTTTTCTCCCCCCATAAAATAGAATAACCACCTTCAAATGTAAAATTGTTAAAAGTCTGCAACCTGGTTTGCTCCAGCCTCATTCCAAAACCAAATAAATAGCTTTCCCTAATGACTTTTGCTGCAATCATGGCGGTGCTTAAAGGACCTTGCCGCTCATAAATAACTGCGGGTTGTAACAGGGTTCCGGCATCTTTAATTGGGAATGTGTATTTAATATTTCCTACAATTCTAAAGGGCACAGGAGCATATTCGTTTATAAATGATTGGTTAATCTTTAGTGGCCAATGATGAAATGCAAGACCAAATTCCCACACTTTTGAAATGCAATTTGGCCGTTTTGAAGGACTCTTAACATACCTGCCCAAAAAGCCAAACGAAAAATCAGGAAGGGGGGTAAGACTTTCAGATAAACCAGTAGGAATGGGCGAATTTATGTTTGGGTCAAAGCCACTGTATGGATTTAACTGGTTTCCAAAAATAAACTGATCCCACCCAATCGATTTGAAAATAATGGAAGGCATAATGCCAAATTGAACACTGGTTTTACGACTAATATTAACTCGCGCTGAAAAAGGTATTCCAATAGTACTTGTTTTTAAATATCCGTCACCTTCAGAATTTTGAAAAACCATAATACCCACACCACCTAAACCATTGACCCTAGAAAGTGGGTAATCTGCCGAAAAGTACATGTGCTCAAACTTTACCGGTAAACGGATTAAGTAGCGACGGTAATGAATAAGCACATCAATTTTATCGGATCTACCAACATAGGCAGGATTTATATAAAGGTTGTTGCTTGTAAACTGGCTAAAACTTGGGTCTTGAGAATAGCCCCGATATGAAGTAAAAAAAAACAAAACAAAAAACACAAAGCAGGGCAAGGTGTTTTTTGCGGAAGAACCCGAAATTTTAAATAGTCCTCTTGCTAAGGTTATTTTTTTAAGATATATCATCCTGGCTATCTTAACAAAGTTACATTCCCAGAGGTATTGCCATCCATTCCCTGCCATATTGTTTGATCGGTAAAAACCGCGCGGGCATACCAGATATACACATCCTGCGGAAGGTCAGTGCCCTTTTTATCCTTCCCATCCCAACCATCTGCCGGCTGTGTATCGACAATGCGCGAAGTTTCCCAAATCAAGTTCCCCCAAGTGTCGTACACCGCCAGGTTGTACGACAGGAGATTGACGCCCACAGCTCTAAATTTATTAACAAGGGTATCGGGGCTGCCCGGAATAAACGCATTGGGAAGATAAAGGCCTTTGGGTATAAATTCGTAACTTATCTCTGCAGTATCCGCACAACCTTGATCGTTTGTTGTAATTAATTGAATCTCATATTCTCCCTTTTCTTCAAAAGTTACTACCTGGTCGTTGCAACTGTTAAACGGAATACCACCAGGTAAAATCCATGTACAACAACTGTAATCCCATGATTCATTTACAAAAGCAACTTGTGATCCATAAGTATTGGAATTGTCGATAGAAATCTTGCTGGTTGGGCCTGGTAAAACAGTAACAATTTTTGTGATACTATCAATACCACAAACATTTCCTAATACCCATTTCACTTTGTATTGCTCTACCTCAGTGCCGGAAGGATAATGTAAAATAGAGGTAAATGGTGGAATACCATCAGAAAACCAGACACCATCATTGTACCAGTCTGAATTCCCACCAAAATCATGAAAGGACTCATCCACTACTATTGCTGCCTCCAATGGCCCACAGCCAAAAGTCGGAGAAATGGTGAAATCTGGTTTTGGCGGGATGGGATATACCGTGAAAGTTTTTGTAGTTGTTTCTGAGCAATCACTAAACGGGCTTATTGCTGTTAATTCTATTGTGTAATCTCCAGCTACGGTAAAATCAACGGAGATTTCCGAAAACCCGATTTGTTGCCCTCCGTTAATACGCCATAAATAGGTTGTACTGCTTAGATTCGAGTTTGGTGCAGAAAATACAACTGTTTCGCCCTCGCAATATGGCGCCAGGGGAGATGAAATAAAATCGGTGTCTGGTATTGAATCAATATATACATCCACTTCATCTTCACCCCAACATCCGGTATCTTCATCTTTATAATGATAATTTAACGTATAGATACCTGGAGCAACTCCAGTTATCGCGAATAAGCCATTGTATGTAGTTCCTATCACATTAGCAACAGGGAAATCCCAGGTACCACCCAAAGGCGTACCCAGCAGTTCTATTTGAGCATCTCCCCCATCACAAATCGAAACATTTTCTCCTGCATCCACCTCGGGTAAATCGACAAGCTCTATTTGAAAACCAGTAGAATCATAGCAATCAGGAGGCTCACCATATTCCAGGCTAATGGTATAAAGTTGCGGAGTGTCGGGTGTAAACCAACCATCAATTGTAATAAAACCCAGCGGAACACTCGTCCATGTCAAATTTGGAAACTCATAAGCATCATCATTTATAATTACACCAAACCTAAAAGGATTATCAGATTTACAGAGCAATGTATCCAGTATTATTGTACTGTCAGAAAATATAAAATCTGTTATTTCCGGTTCAATAATTATCACAATCGAATCTACTGCAATTTCAGACCAGCCACATTCATTTTCTGCGCTTACTGTAATTTCATGCTTGCCCTCAACAGAATAAATAATAACACCAGGATCAGCGTTTGTTGAAGTCTCTGGAACGCCATTTTCAAAATGCCATGAGTAAGAAGTAATCCCATTATATGATGGGTTAAAGGTCACGTAATCAATCGGAAAAAAAGAAAATTCGACACAGTTCGGTTCAGGTAATTGATCTAAAGTGATTTCAGGGACATCCATTGCAGTGATACTAAAAGTCTGGTAACTCTCGGAGCAGCCATTCGCTGCCCGCAGTGTAACAACATACTCTCCTTTTGTTTCAAACTTTATGGTTGGCTCATAGGAGGTTTCAGTTGTCGAATTCACGAAACTAACTCCTGTACCCGGGCTTACGGTCCAAAAAAATGAAGTTGGGTCGCCCGATGAATTATTAATAAAGCTAACTTCAAATGGTTTGCAATCGATTAAAGTACTTGCCTCAGCAGAAGCTACCGGATTGGGAACAACACGTACCATGAAATGAGCGGAATCAAATCCACATTCATTTTCAATCCTCACCCAGCCGGCATATTCACCCTGTAAATCATAAATATGAAAAGGGTTTTCAAAAAATGATTGCTGACCTTCTTCAAAATACCACTCGAACTGATGGTTACTTGCACAATTACTGTTGTAGCCTGGTATAAATAGGTCTGAGCTATAGAAGTACAAAACAGAATCAACGCAAACATTTAGGGTGGCAGTGTCATTGTTTGCATCAGGCCCTATGCCAATTTTTACCGTGTTGGCTTCTATGGTAGTAGTATCGCATGAATTCCTTATCGACACACTTGGATGAAACTTCCCTTCTGGATTCGTACAGGATGATGTTTCATATAAATGGTCGATAAAGCCACCACTATTGGAAACCATTTGCTGTGTCCAAATTTCCGTATTATCATCATCAAAGTCAAATACATAGGTTGTTGTAATTGAATTTGGCTCATAGTAATTAACTTTAAATGTATAGGTAAGGGGCGCACAAGTATTAGTATAAGTACCTGGAATACCGAATGCACCACTTGGATTTGCTATATCATTCTTAACTTCAAACTTTGAAACACCAACGCAACCATTATCACCTACAGCCTTAATTGTAAGAAAATACCCACCCAATTCTTCATATACATGAGTAATAGTTTCATTAAAAGCCTGAAATGCTGTATCATATTCACCATTTCCTTCCCAATCAATACTATCAATATCTGACTGAATGCAACTATAATTATCGGTGATATTTGTGAATGAAATTACAAATTCTGGGTTTTCCTGTGAGGCGTTACCACAGTTATCAAATGGACCAGGTGGATTTATTTGCGGGTTGGGACGAGCTTTCACTGTAACCTGATACGCAGTAGAGCCACTAATCGGGGGACGGAAAGAAGTATCTACAACCGTAAATATTACAGTATAAATAAAATCGCCACATCCGATTGCATTATCAAAAGGATGAGATGGTTTGGCATTGAAACTATGAAGCGAACCGTCTCCAAAATCCCAATCATACAGGTACTTTTCAGGATTATTACTGCCACCTGAAACATACAATGTATCAAATGAGACCAAAGTGCCTGAACAAGCATTATCTGGCGCAAAAGTGAAATCAATAGTTAGCTGCCCGTAAACGCTATTTGCAAATAACAGTAATAAGACAAAAAGCAGGTGAAGTTTTTGGCTATGAAAAAATGGTGTTTTCATAAAGCATTTTTTTTGAATACAATCCAACAAATATAAAAAAATTTACAATCATTAATTAAAAATGATGAATTTCCCGTTCATGATATTTTTATCATAACTGAGTACATAATAGTATGCTCCGGACTTTAACCCGATACCATCAAATGGTATCTGGTATTCGCCCGCCAAAAGTTCCTCATGGACTAAAGTCTGTATTTTATTCCCAATGCAATCATAAATGGTAAGATCCACAAATGCTTTAGTTTCTATCGTGAATGAAATATTCATGTTACCATTAAAAGGATTAGGATAATTTGTTAATTGGGCATTGCCCCGATTGGTAAAGTTATTATCAATGCCAACGATTAAGTCGTTTCGAATGATTTCCATTCCGGCATGTCCATCCGCTAAATATGCAAAATGTTCTGATACAGCTACCCCATAACTCTCTCCTGGTGTGTCATAGTACCCTTCTTCAAAGGGTGCTGCAGGATTGTCGATATTGATTATACGAAGACCTTCATGCTCATCTGCAACATAAGCATAACTACCTAATAAAGCAACACTTCTGGCATAACCGGGTGTAATGTAGAAGCCCTCTTCGAAAGGTGCTGCAGGATGGTCGATATTGATTATACGAAGAGCCTTATCAAAATCAACAATATATGCATAACTACCTGAAACGACAACATCTAAAACAAAGTTAGGTGTGTCGTAATATCCTACTTCAAAAGGAGCTACAGGATTGCTAATATTAATGATTCGAAGACCATCATAACCATCTGCAACATAAGCAAAACTACCCGATATCGCTACATTAAAGGCATAACCATCAGTGTCATAACTACCTTCTTCATAGGGAGCTGTGGGATCACTGATGTTGATAATACAAAGACCATAATCGTTATCGGCAATGTAAGCATAGCTGCCTGAAACAGTAACACCATAAGCTCTATCTGTATAACAGTGTCCTACTTGAAAAGGTATCGCAGGATTACTAATGTCAATTATCCGAAGACCTTGATAATCACATGCAAGGTAAGCATAACTACCAGATATATCAACACTCCAGACAGAAGAAAGTGTATTAAAATACCCTTCTTCAAAAGGATTTGTGGGATCACTGATGTTGATGATGCGAAGTCCGTCAAATCTAGTTGCAATACAAGCATAACTTCCAGATACGGCTAAATCCATAGCAGGGCCTGCTGTTTCATAAAACCCTATTGGGAAAGGTTCTGCCACATTACTAATATTTACTAGATACAGACCTTCAAAATCATCTGCAACAAAAGCACAACTGTCTAATATCGTAACATTTCCACCCCCGACCCCAGGCAAATCGCAATATCCTTCTTCGTAAGGAGATGAAGGGTTGCTAATGTTGATAATTCTAAGGCCGTCAAAAGTACCTGTATATGCATAATTGCCAGATACAGAAATACTCCAGACAATGTCCGTTGTAGTTAAAAACCCTACTTCAAATGGTACAGCTGGATTGCTAATGTCAATAGCACGAAGCCCTTCTTGCTGATCTGCAATATAGGCATAACTACCCGATATAGAAACATCATAGGCAGTACCAGGAGTGTCGTAGTATCCTACTTCATAAGGTGTTTCAGGATTGCTAATGTTAATTATACGAAGGCTGGAAAAATCTGCAATGTAAGCGTAACTACCTGATACGGCAATCCTATTTGCCAAACCGGGTGTGTTATAGTAACCTTCTTCAAAAGGTGCTGTAGGATTGCTGATATTGATAATACGAAGGCCTTCATAACCATCTGCAACATAGGCATAACTGCCTGATACAACAACTCCTCTGGCATGACCTGGTGTGTTACAGAACCCCTCTTCAAAAGAAGATGACGGATTGCTTCTATTTATTATCCTTAACCCTGCTTCATCATTCGCAACAAAAGCATAATCTTCAGTTAGGACTATTTCAGATATGTGATCTGGCAATAATAATTCATCAATCTCAATAAGTTGAGAAGGATCGCTTTTATCAATCACCAAAAACATACATCCGGAACCCATATATATGTAATCATTATCCGCAGATGCTGTCATGCATGGCCCATAACCCCAATGACTAATTAAGGTAGTATTCAATGAGTTTTGTGAGAAAACACCCGAAGATATGAACAAGCCAAGAATAAATGTTAAAAATAAATTTCTCATTTTAAATTTCTCCTATTTTTTTGTGAATGATTTATTACACCGATTAAAGTTTGAATTCAATACTATATCCGTGAGTTTGAGAAAAAGTAAACAAAAAAATCCGGAGAAAAATTAACCCCCCCGGATTTTTCAATATCCTGTTAAAATTGAAACCTACATCACCACCACCTTTTCTATAAAGCTGATGGTTTCGCCGGTGATGCTGATTAAATAAATGCCCGGCGGCAGGGATGATAAATCGAGCTGTTTTTTGTGTTCCTGGCTTGCACCATAAATCATAAAACGGCTACACTCCTTGTTTCGTAAATCAAAAATCCTACCCATAACTTTTTCGTTCAGGCCATCAATTGAAATTTCCAGCTTGCCTTCGGTGGGGTTGGGGAAAATCCGGATGCTGTTTGCAAAGCTTTCACTTACCGAAACTGCCGAAATCTTAATTTCTGAAATCACCGAAATACCGTTCAGTTTGAAAGTGCCCTCATTATCGTAATTGGAATCGTATTCTACATCAAAGTTAAATGTTTCACCCGTTGAGGGTCGGTAGAGTTTGTAGTAGATGGGCTCGCCTTCAATAAAGCCTTCTGTTGCCTCTGAATATGGATCATCTGCATTGGCTGATAGGCCAGTTGGTGTGCCCCCAATCTCAACCATACCGGCACAAATGCCTGATGGGGTAAAGGCAGCTATCACATCACCGTCTTTAAGATTTTGTAATTCTCTGTTTGCGATGGTAATAGTGTGACTGCCGGGTGTATTTACGGCATCATCCCATGGGGTGATATTTGTAAAGTCTGGCTGATAGTTCAACTCCGCCTTATTTTTATCCTCAACTTCGAAATTCACCGATTCCATATACTCTGAAAATACGAAGTACGATTGGCCGGGGGATAAATAGCCCAGGGTATTGATCCCGTATTTGGGCCAGTACATTCGCCAACCAACAGATTCCTTTACAAATACCGAATCTGTATGTGGAAACACCTGATCAACGTTGATATTACTTTCTGAAAGCACGGGAATCAGGTTCCAAGAATTTGTGTTTAATTGCACAGTTTTGTTTTCGACAGGTGAGCCATAAACCAGGAACTGGTCGGCATTGGCCATTTTAATTTGATAGCCCAATTGGGTGTTCCAATTACCAAGTGTATTGATGTTTTGTGCAGGCCAGTAATAGCCATACATATTTTGAAGAATGGATATGTTGTTTTGAATATTCTTAAACATACTGTCCAACAAAGGCTCGTTTGGCATGATAAAAGCAGAAATGCCATTCCACCCATTTTCAAAAATAATACTTTGTAATCCGTTATCTGCAATATTGGATAATGACTGCTTAAAAGGCCCTGCTTTATTATCATCTGGATTGCACGCTATTTCTTTTTCTACCGCTATCTTATAGTATGCTCTCTGGGTTGGAATAGTATCATCAATAAACGTTTTAACTATTGATGTATCATTGATAATCGAATCAATTAAAAAGAAATCAGTTTTTGAATATCCTTTGTACACGTAATACTTTTCATAACTAAAACCAACATATTCAGTCCATTCCAACTCAATTCCTGTGGGTGGGGCATCTTTGCTTATCAGTTGCATTGGTGAATGTACATCACTTAAATCGGATTCATTACCGCAAAAATCCACACATGAAATCCAATAGCTTGTTTCATCACTCTCGGGACTCATTATCTTATCGATGTAAGTGCTGTAGTTTGCGAAAGGAACCGAATCAATTGCATTAAGGGTGTTGTCTCTGTATATTTTATAATAGGAGGTTCCAACACCATCGGTTTTTTCCCATACAAGCATATTTCTTCCTGTCAATCCACTTACTGATACCATGCAGATTTCTTCATCCTGAAAAACATGTGCCACGCTGATTGTGATATCACCAGATGCCTGACATAAATTTCCATCAGTAACCAATAAAAAAATCGTAGTATCTTGTTCAAATAGGATATTTAAAACTGAATCAGTAGTTAAAAGCCCGGTTGATGTACTCCATTCAAAAGTATAGGGAGGTATGCCTCCAAATACATCAGGGATTAGGTTAATTGTATCCCCTATGCAATGTGAAAAATCTGAGCCCAGATCAATGAATAAAGAGTCTATTACTTCTATTGTTCTTATAGTATCATATATGCATCCAAGGGTGTCGGTTATCTGTAAAAAAACTTCATAAAATCCCGAAGCAGGATATTGATAACTGGGATTTTGCATAAATGATGTGTCTTGTGTTGTCAGGATGTCACCAAAATCCCAACACCAACTTGCAATGTAATTGGAGTCTGTTTGTGATTGGTCAGTGAAATCAATAGTATAGGCACCGCAATCTTGAGAATAGTTAAAATCAGCAGGTGTTCCTTTTCCGATAAACAACATCATACAATCAAAATCTGCTTCACTACATACACCCCCTGGAAAGGCTTGAAGACAGAGTTCAACATAGCCATTTTCATTGTCTTCAACTCCAATTAAATAAGTTGGATGTAGTGAATACGGATCAACAAAAAAGCCATCTCCAGATGAAGTCCAATTTAAGGAGTCAAAATTATTTGCATAAGAATTGAATATTTGGTAGCTATTACCTTCGCAAATAGTTTGGTTCTCGCCAGCATTAACTGTTGGCAAATGTTGTATGTGTAAGGTCATACATTTTATAGTATCTGTACAGGGATCAAAGGCAAAAGCAGTTAAGCATAGAGAAACTTCACTATTAATAATATCATCAGAGCCAGGTGTATAAAAAGGATTTAAAATTGTTGTATCATTAAAGCTGCCATCACCAAAAGTTGTCCATTGCAATGACTCGTAATTGCTGGCTGTTGCATTAAGTTGATAAGATGTATTTTCACAAATAGTGTCATCAGGTTCAATTTCAATTATTGCATCCTCGCAGCCAATACAATCATCCATAAATGTAAAGCCATTATTCTGTGGTGAATGTGAAAAATTATTCCAACCTCCTCTATCTATAAGACATTCAATTGAATCACAATCGTCAATCCCAAAGTTATTGTTTTCTAAACTAAGATTGGTTAGGCTAGACATTTGTGTACAAATAAATCCCGGTAGAGGACTTTCAATCTGGTTGTTGTTAAGTACAAGGGAATTTAGGTTATTGAAGTCATAGAAAAAAGCAGGGATAGTTCCAGTTATTTGATTATATCCTAAATGAAGTTGCGTCAAATTCGTTAAGCCGGAAACTGCAGAAATATCACTGATTTGATTTGATGGTAAACTAAGGTATTCTAAACTTGTTAATCCAGAAATTGAGGAAATATCACTGATTTGATTATTATTTAAATGTAGAATTGTCGAATTTACTAAACCTGAAACTGCAGCGATATCAATGATATGATTTGATGATAAATTAAGGGTAGTCAAATTCGTTAATCCGGAAATGGGCGTAATATCGCTGATTTGGTTATAAGATAAGCCAAGGTTAGTCAAATTCGATAGTCCAGAAACTGCAGAAATGTCGCTGATTTGATTTGCACTCAAATAAAGTCTCGTCAGATTTATTAATCCGGAAACAGCAGAAATATCAATAATTTGATTTCCTGACACATAAAGTCCGGTCAAATTTGATATTCCAGAAACTGCAGAAATATCAATAATTTGATTATCGCCTATATGTAGAGCTATCAAATTTACTAAACTTGAAACTACTTCGATATCAACGATTTGGTTATTATATATATAAAGCAGAGTCAAATTTGTTAAACCAGTAACAGCAGAAATATCACTGATTTGATTATAATTCATCTTGAGATTTATTATACCCGTTAAATACTCAGCTCCTTCAATATTAGAAATATTTAAACTATTCGCCTCAAATGTTCCTGTAAGCCCATTCATTTCTTCTACGGTTGGGTTATGGCCAGAAGGTTGCCCGAGATACTCATTAATTTTAGCTTTAAAATTTGTATCAGGCACATTCACCCGCACATCCATGTAATCTATTTTTGTTTCATTAAAAGAAGTAAAAGCATTGTAAACAGTTAATGAAACTGAAAACAATCCAGGGTCATCGTAAATCCAGGTTGGGTTTTGTTCCTCGGAATCAATAATCCCATCATTTTCGAAATCCCACTCCCAGCTTGTTGGATTTCCGGTTGATAGATCGGTAAATTGGATTTCAGTACCTGCCACTATTGTAGTTTGGTTAGAGGTAAAATCAGCACCCACACTTAAAATAGAAATAACAGCACCCCTATTAGTGATTGTTAAATCTGAGCTATTTAATGCTGAGGTTGACGAAAATAAACTAAAATAACATAAGCAAGTTGCAAGGATAAAATAAATTTTTGCTTTCATAACTATTTGTTTTTTAGGATTGAGAACAAAGTGCTTTTTGTAAAACTTCCCGCCGAAATTACAAAAATTTAAAGTATTTAAACAAACAAGACTCAATAATTTATAGATTTGTTACATTTAATCCATACTTTTAACTATAATAAATTGAATACCTTTTCATGAAAAGAATTAAGATATTTTTTGTTGAAGTTTTCTTTTTCCTTTTTATTTGTAAATGTATTTATGTTTGTTTCCTGATTACTATCAAATCATGCACCCAGAAGTTAATCAAGCCTACACCCTTATCATTGGTATATCGGAATGCAAAAACTTGTAGGGAGCTAAACCGCTATCCATGGCTCATGATTCTTTAATCAATTTATGAACCATATTGAGTTTTTCTCCGCTTACTTTTAAGTAGTAGATACCATCTGGAAGATGTGTAAGATTAATTGTGCATGTAAATGCGCCGTGGGTATTAATGTAAGTGTTTTGGAAAACTAAAACCCCCGTTGTAGTAAAAACCTGAATGTCGATTTTATCTGCATTTATTTGGGAAAGGTTTATTGTAAACATTCCATTTCCAGGATTTGGGAACACAGTTACTTTATTCATCTCCACCAAATTCTTTTTGTGAACACTTGCCACATACAGATCATTTTTTATGATTTCCATTCCTGCAAATGCATCTGGAACAAAAAGTAACCCATCGCGAATTGTTATTTTTTGCTCAACCTGGCCAGGAGTATTAAATGATCCAACAATTACAGGGTTGTACGGCGATGATATGTCTACTATTTTAATTCCTGATGTTGATCCTGAAATATATGCAAAGGTTCCATCAACAACAACATCATCAGTCCATGTATTGATGCTTCCTACCTCAAATGGAGAAGCAGGATTGCTAATGTCGATAACCCGCAGACCAAGGTAAGTATTGGCAATGTATACAAAGCTACTATCAACAGCAAAACCTCCAAACTGAATATCATCAGGAAAAAAACCTACTTCATGCGTTGAACTTGGTTCACTTACATCAAAAATATGTAGGCCATCGCCTACATGAAAAATAAATGCAAGGGTATCAACTACTTCAATGTCGTGGACTGAAAAGTCTATATTCCCAACTTCAATCGGTGAACTGGGATCGGAAACATCAAAGATTCTAACAATATCGTTGCTTGAAACATAGGCCAAATTGTCTTCAATACTAAAATCGTACGCACCACTTCCTGGCACAGCAATAAAGCCAATTTCTACTGGTAGTAAAGGATTACTGAGACTCAGGATTCGCACTCCACCATTTCCATATCTAGTATATAACAGATCATTTTCAATAACAATTCTGCCAAATTCGCCATTGATATGTGAAATTTCAACAGGATTAGATGGTTCGCTGATGTTTAGTATTCGCAAACCTTTATTTCCAGCAGGTAAATATGCATAGTTGCCGAATAAACCAATACTGGATAACCAGCCTGGTGTGTCGTAAAATCCTATTTGAGTAGGAGATTCCGGTGAACTAACATCAATAATTTTCAGACCATTATAGAATCCTCCAATCCAAGCAAGATTATTATAAAACCCAATATGAAGAGCATCTTCAACATTAATTTGACCTTTTAATTGCGGTGAATAGGGGTTTGAAATATCTACAATATTCAAATTATCGTTTGTGGAAGGAATATAAGCATAATCTTCATTTATTGCCAAATGAAAAACCTGGCCAATTGATGTGAAATTTCCAACCAAGATCGGGTTTACAGGGTCACTGACCTTGATTATCTCCATTCCGTTTGAATTATCTGAAACATAACAAAATTCACCATTTATAATTACATCAGATGCATCTCCTGGTGTGCTGCAACTCCCTATTTGCATGGGTATCATAGGATTGGTCACATCAAGTATTCTTAGCCCAAATTGATTGTTGGGGATGTAAACAAGATTTTCCTTTGCAGCTATTCCTTTAACCGCTCCATCCGGCGTAAATGAACTAACAATCTGTGGAGACGCTGGACTACTAATGTCAACAACAAGCATCCCTGATGTGAAATTTGCTATGTATGCAAAGTTTCCGGATAAAGCAATATCAAGAGCCCAACCATTTGTGTTTAATGATGCAACTTCAATGGGTATAGCCGGATTTGAAATATTAACAATTCTTAGCCCTGCTTCTCTTGCTGCAATGTAAGCATAATCGCCAGAAATTGAAATTGCTTCTATCACGCCAGGTAGGAGTAACTCGCCGGTTTTCTGTAATGAGGAAGAATCTGAATGATCCATGATCATAAACATACATCCGCTGCCCATATAGGTATAATTACTATCTATTGTAATTCCCCAACAAGGGCCATAACCCCAATGTCCGATTTTTGTAGTATTCCATGGGCTTTGTGAGAACACACCCGAAGATATGAACAAGCCAAGAATAAATGTTAAAAATAAATTTCTCATTTTAATTTCTCCTATTTTTTTGTGAATGATTTATTTTGATGTATTACACCGAGTAAAGTTTGAATTCAATACTATATCCGTGAGTTTGAGAAAAAGTAAACAAAAAAAATCCGGAGGAAATTTAATTCCTCCAGATTTTTCAAAATACTAATATGTTTGATGCTTACATCACCACCACTTTTTCTACAAAGTTGACTGATTCGCCTGTGATATTTATCAGATAAATGCCGGGTGGAAAGGCAGAAAGATCAATCTGCTTTTTAAAATCCTGATTAGCTTCATCCATTTCAAAGCGGAAGTATTCTTTGTTTCGTAAATCAAATATCCTACCCGTAACATTTTCGTTCAGGCCATCAATCGTTATTTCCAGTTTGCCATCGGTGGGATTGGGGAAAATCCGGATGTTGTTGGCCAGGCTTTCATTTACCGAAACAGCCGAAAGCTTAATATCTGAAATCACCGAAATACTGTTTACCTTAAAAATGCCCTTATGATCGTGATTGGAATCGTATTCTACATCAAGGTTAAATGTTTCACCCGTTGAGGGTCGGTAGAGTTTGTAGTAGATGGGCTCGCCTTCAATAAAACCATCAGTTGCCTCTGAATATGGATCACCAGCATTTGCTGTGAGGCCGGTTGGTTTATCCTGTGTTTCGATCATCCCTGCACAAATGCCAGATGGGGTAAATGCCCCGATCAAATCACCATCCTTAAGATTTTGTAATGCTCTGCTTTCGATGGCAAGGGAATGACTGCCGGGAGAATTTACGACATCATTCCATGGGGTGATATTTGTAAAGCCTGGCTGATAGTTCAACTCCGCCTTATTTTTATCCTCAACTTCGAAGTTCACCGATTCCAGATACTCTGAAAATACGAAGTACGATTTGCCGGGGGATAAAAAACCCAGGGTATTGATCCCGTATTTTGGCCAGTACATTCTCCAACCTACAGATTCTTTTACAAATACCGAATCTGTATGTGGAAATACATGATCAACGTTGATATTGCTTTCTGAAAGCACGGGGATCAGGTTCCATGAATTCGTGTTCAATTGCAAAGTTTTGTTTTCGACAGGTGAGCCATAAACCAAGAACTGGTCGGCATTGGCCATTTTAATTTGATAGCCAATATAGGTATTCCAATTACCAAGTGTGTTGATGTTTTGAGCAGGCCAGTAAATGCCATAAGGGTTTTGAAGAATGGCCAATTTATTTTCAACAGATCTAAACAGATCTTCAACATTGGCCTCGTTAGGAATTACAAATGTTGAAATCCCATTCCAACCCTGGCTCAAATCCATACTTTGCAATCCGTTATCAGCAATATTAGATAAGGATTGTTTGAAGGGACCTGCCTTATCACCAGAAGGAAAACATGGGTTTTCTTTGGTTATGGATATCCTATAGTAAACGCGTTCATTGGGCGTTACGGGGTCAATGTATTCGTTGGCATAATTATCATTTGGGGTTGAATCAATTAAAAAGAAATTATTTAGCGAAAACCCTTTATAAATATAAAATTTGTCATAAGTGTAGCCAACATAATCGTTCCACTCCAATTTTAAACCAGTGGGATATAATATGCTTATCGAAAGTAGCATAGTGGTGTGGCTGTTGCTTAGTTCGGATTCATTGCCACAACTGTCAACCGCAGAAATCCAGTAAGTGTGTCTTTTTTGTTCCGGTTGTGAGGAAATATCAATAAAAGTACTGTAATCATCAAATGGTATAGTTGCAATAAGTGCATTTGAATAATCTTTATAAATATTAAAATACTCCGTTCCCTCACCGAAAGTTTTTTCCCATACAATCGTGTTTTTTTGACTTTCAACGTCTAATGTCACCAAACATATTTCTTCACCCTCATAAACCTGGGAAACATTTATAGTTAAATCATCGCCGGCCTGGCACATATTAGCATCGGTAACTTCAAGGAAAATTGTTATATTGGAATCAATATGTAAATTTAGCACCGAATCCGTTGAAAGTGTGTCTGATGCTGTTCTCCATAAATATTCATACGGCGGCAATCCGCCAGTAATTACCGGGACGATATCTACTGTATTTCCTGAACAAGTTGTGAAACCTGTATCCAAATCAACGCTGAGTGTCTCGCTAACCTGAATGGTTTTGGTGGTATCATGTGAGCAGCCATTGATATCAGTAACCTGGAGCGTAACATTATAAAACCCGGAAAGAGGATAAAGATGATCAGGGTTCTGTACTGTTGATGTATTTTGACCAGAACCGGCATCCCCAAAATTCCAGGTCCAAGAAATAATATCACCATTTCCGGGAGCTGATAAATCTGAAAAACTTACCACATAATCATCACACGACTGAAAATATTCAAAATCTGCAAAAGGAGGATCATTAATGATAAGCACAATTGAATCCCTGGAAGAACATAAATCGCTTGAAGTAACATCTACCCAGTAGGTGCCAGGAGTGTTTATAGTAAAGGTTTGCAAGGTTGACCCGTTATTCCATAAATAAGATGAAAAACCTCCACCTGCGTTAAAGGTAATGGTATTGCCAAAACAAATAGCCGTGTCGCTTCCAAGGTTAACCACGGGTAATGGATAAACCGTTAACAACGCACTTGTACTGGTATCGGAGCTTACCGGGTTAGCTACAATGCACCTGTAATTTCCGGCTTCTGTTAGTTGCACCTTTTCGAAAACCAAAACATTGGCCTTAGTCCCCGAAATATCCATTTCATCCTTTTGCCATTGATATGTCAGCGAATCACCTGTTGCCTCAACACTAAAAAATAAGCTATCATTTTCGCATAAAGATTGTGAAGCAGGATCATTAATAATAATAACCGTATCAAATACCCAAATATAATCTTCCTTTATTTTGGTGGATGAATCTTTTGTTTCATCGCTTACAGTTAAGGAAACGGAATACAATCCGGCTTCATTATAAACCCATTCCGGGTTTTGCTCTTCCGAATCAATGGTACCATCATTCTCAAAATCCCATTGCCAGGAGGTGGGATTGCCGGTGGAGAGATCGGTGAAGTGGGCGGTATCACCTAAAACAACTACCGTGTCGGCAACGAAATTAGAGACCAAAGGAATTACTCCACCAGCATTGATGTAGTCAGTTTTAAGTTTGGTAACTGATTTCGATCCGCTATAAACGGTCAATGATACGGAATACAATCCAGTGTCGTAATAAATCCATGTTGGGTTTTGAATAAAAGCATCTATTTCCCCATCATTTTGAAAATCCCATTCCCAGGAAGAAACAGAACCAGTTGAAAGGTCGGTAAACTGGACGGGTACACCAACGTTTGGCGCAGTGGTATCCGCTTCAAAGTCGGCACTTAATAATATTATTATGGTTTTAAACTGTGTTAAACTCCAATTTCCGGTTTCATCTTTTACCCGAACATAAAAATTATGATTGCCATAATCCAGATTACCGATGTCCACCGAAAAATCTTCATCAACAACTTGATCAGGGTCAGGTATTACCTTTGTTGCATTTCCCAATCCCGGGTCATCATCATAATAATATTCAATTTCAACGATATTTGGCAAAGGTTCCGGTGGCGTAGGCTCTTCATCGGTAATATAGATGTCTTGTTTTTGGGTGAGGCTCCATTTACCGGTTTCATCTTTCGTACGGAAATATATACGGTGGAACCCTTCGCTGAGTAATGAAACATCAACGCTGAAATCTAAATCAATGGTAATCCCGGGCGATACAGCCACAGGAGTGGCATTTCCAAAACCAGGATCAACGTTTAAGAAGTATTCCATTTCAATAATATCAACAGGCGGTTCAGGGTTGGCAGGAGTTTCATTGGTTTTGTAAATGTCCTGTTTGTTGGTCAGGCCCCATTTTCCGGTTTCGTCTTTTGTCCTAAAATATAATCGGTGGAAACCCAGGCTTAGGCCGGATACATCGATGCTGAAATCCATGTCGATGGTGCTTCCCGGCGAAACGGGCACGGAGGTAGCATTTTCAAAACCCGGATCCTGATCGAAGTAATATTCAAGCGCAACAATATTGGGCAATTGTGCTGCAGAAAACATTCCGGTTACCAGGGTCATCATCAATATTAGTATTTTCTTTTTCATTTTTGTGATGATTGGAGTGAAATACTAATTATGTGACTTTGCTTTCAGGTTGATTTCAAGCATTTCTGTGCTGGAGGGGAAAATCAAAGGTTCAGCGGTCAATTCAAATATTGCAGGAATATTTGGTAATCCTGATAAAACATATGGATTTCCTTCAAAATCATTACTAAAAGCACCACAGTCGCCTCCGTTAAATCCAGCAATAATTGCGGGTGACCCTTCAGCAAGGATGTAACCATTATCAATGTATTTGTCATGATCAACAAAAACTGTGGACATATCTACATTTTGCTGGTTGTTATTAGATGTGGTGAATTGTGTTGTATCTCCCATGTTGTTTGCTGTCAATCCTGAACCATTAAGATATGTACCATACAGTAGAATGTTGTTAATGAAAAAAGCGTTATAGGTTTTAATGCTTCCCCAAATAACATTGTTTTTAACTACAAAATCAACACTCCCACTCACCTGTTCAATTGCATACATAGATGAATCAGTAGATTCCATACAATGAATAAAATTATTTCTGATAACAATATCTGCAGCAGTTCCTTCAATAAAAAATGCATGTTGTGATGCAATTGCATTAATCCAGTTTTGCTCAACGAGTATCCCACTTCTTTGACCTGTTGTTTTTATTTGAATTTTTTCACCCCCTCCCCATGAGTAACATTCTCCGTAAATATAATTTCTCCTAATCGTAATATTGTCAGCATTGACTGTTATAAGACTAAAAGAGTGATTATATCCATACCTTTGATGAAGAAACATACTCATTACAGTAGATCCTTCACTACCTGGGTTAAAAGTGAGACTCTCAGCAATGGAATTCTCTTTATATGCACTTGTTGAATCATTTTCTTCAAGCCAATATCCTCCTCCAATAAGAATCACTTTTTTAGAGATTATGGCTCCTCCATAACTTAAATGACTTTGTTCGACGTAAATGGTATCGCCTGAAGAAATAGCATCTATAGCCTCTTGTAGAGTGCCTTTAAAATCTGCATCTACTCCGGGATCATTGTTTAAGCGCCATACGCTTGCATGGCTTATTAAAGTAAAGCCGATAAAGATTAAACTTAAAAGGATAACATTTTTTTTCATATTTACCTCCTGCAATTATTTAATTAGTATTTGAACAATATGCTACCGAATGATTAGTAAGTCAAAAACCCTAAAGGAAAATTTTGTTTACTGATTTATTGTACAGCAACATTGCGGTACCTAAAATCAATAAATTTTTTCAAAGTGTAAAGGTATTGATAATTCTGATAACAAACATCGGATTTTCAAAAGCTTGTGCAATTTACCCATTTGCCTTTTTCCGCTATCATTTTGTATCAACTAAACCCGGGCTATGTTTTATCTTTTCTTTGAAAAAACAACTCACATAGAAATAAAATAAAACATGTTGACCCAAGTACTAAAAACCGATAAGGTGATTTTTTCATGATAATTCATTTATAAATAGCGAAATATTTTTTCTTATTCAATGACTATCTTTCCCCTGAAAACCTTTTCGCCTTTGAGTTCAACAATATAAACCCCACCCGGCAGCTTGCCTCTTTCAAATTCAATTTTATCCGATCGGATGTTTTGAAACTCAAATACTTTACTTCCTGAAATGTTGAAAATGGATAGGTTATAATTTGAATGAGAAGGGTTGGGGAATTCGATGGTTGTACTCACAGAGAAAGGATTGGGTGAAAAATTAATACTAAATGAATCAGAAGAAACTGACGGGTCGTTGATTGCATTAGGAATATTTTTGCACGAAATAATTCCTTTGCCAGTAGCAAAAAACACCTCCCTATTTTCTTCATTTATTTTGATATCTACAATATAGTTTGAAAAAAGTGGGCTATTATCTTTGGTGAAGTGTAAAATCTGGTTTTTCCCATCGGCAGAAAAGAGGTAAGCACCTGCTCTTTCTGTGCCAAACCATTTTCTATTATCACTATCTATGCATATCGAAGTTATTGTTTCGGATTCTAATAAATACTGTATGTATCCATTTTCTTCGACCATAGGCCGCCACGCATCGTAGTTTCCGCCGGTAAACACGTTGTCCGGGTTTGATATTACAAGCACTCCTTCATCAGTACCAATCCACATTTGTCCTTCATTATCTTGTGATAGGCTGTAGATTTTTGTTCCAGATAAATTTCCATTGCCGCTTGCATTAGTAAGAATTTTGGTGTGATCGTCGTTAGGGTTACTGATGGTGTTATTATCTGAAAATACCAGTAAGGAATGCTCCTCACGCATCAATACCCATTTCTGGTTATCGCGGTCAACAATCATTTTTCCAATGTCTATGCCACTGCCACTTGAACTTAACCAAAATGAAGTCCAGTTTCCATTGGGTTCTTTAACTGAGATTATCCTGGAAGCTCCTGAATTTACTGCCCATAAATTGTTGTTGCTGTCAAAAGCAAGCCCGCTGATTGCAACGTAATTTGTGGCTAGCCATTTTTGTAACGAACTGTTATTATGATCAAAAACGTTGATCACTTCGCCATCAAGAAATTCGATTACTCCACCTCCCCATGTACCAACAAAAGCGTGGTTTTTATTGGTTGGATCTACTGCAACACAAGTCATGTCGCTGATTGTATCAAATACATTAAACCCGTTGCTCCTATTGTAAGAATCCCATGTTTGGCCATTATAAACATATACGCCATCTCTCAGGTAAATCTTTCCCCAACCGCTTGTGCGGCCACCAGAGGTAACCCATAGGCTATTTCCTCCGATACTCATATCGAAAACATTATCCGAATAGGGGCCATTAATGGTGATAAATGAACCTGTTGAATTATCTATTGCCTTAACCAAACCCAGACTATAATCGGCTACCCACAGTGTATCCGTGTTGTCGAAAGTAGCATCTTTCGGGTTAAGATCAGCGGACAGAAAATGAATATCTTCGATAACAGAAAGGTTGTTGTCAAGAACCCTAACACTTCCATAACCTGTAATAATCAATTTTTCACCATTCGTTCTAAAACTAAGCTTTCTGTAATGATCCACATTTGGAAGCACATTCCATTCATGGCTTGTAAAATCATAGTAGAAAGTAGTGTCTTGTTGATAGCCTTGGTTTTCGTAATTCACAATCAGCTTATTATCGAAATATTGAATTACATTGAATGATTCATCTGGTTTCATCCGTTGATCCACAATCCAGGATGTATGGTGTGGGAGATTGGGGCTGGTTGCAGATGCTTTGTAAATACCTGATTCGGTGGCAGCAAATATCGAATCTGCACCAATGGTTATGTCGAGAACATCAACGTGGCTTCCATCAGGACCAATATAATAAATGGGTTCAGGGAATACCTCATTCTTTATATCCAAAACCACGATACCAAAACCACAGGCCAGGTAGGCCAGACTATCTGAAAAATGAATATTATTTATGGTTTTCTTACCGAGAATTTGTTTTCGTTTAATATCTGAGATGTTGATAATTTCGCCATCTTTTATCAGGTCGATATTGCAATTAGTATAGGCTATTAAAAGTGTGTTGTGTTCATCACTATAGGAAATACAACTAACCCCAATGTCTGACAGTCCATTCACTTTTGATAATTTGCTGGTCTGGCCATTAGTCTTATCAAAATGGAAAATGCTATATGGCGTAGCGCAATAAATTAGGTTGTCAGCTGCAACCACCGAAATGGCGCGGTTGTAAGGCAGATGATCCTGCCATTCGATGGTAGAAGCATAATTGAAATCATCTCCATATTCGAAGTTGCTTTGCTGGCTATACATTGAAGCTGGCGATAAAATGCCAAGCAGGGAAAGAATGATTGTTAGTTTTAAATTTGTTTTCATAAAGCTGTTCATTTTATTATTTGTAAAAATACTATTATTTCACCACCATCTTCCCCCTGAAAACCTTTTCCCCTTTCAGTTCAACCAAATAAACTCCATTGGAAAGGTTACCTCTTTCAAATTCAATTTTATCGGAATTAATATTCATTTTTTCAAAAACTTTATAACCTGATGTGTTGAAAATAGAGAGTGTGTAATTTAACTGGTTGAGATTTGAAAAATTAATAGTCGCCATATTAGCTAGCGGATTTGGGAATATCCTTACCTGCTCACAAGTTAATTTTGCTCGTGGATCCAGGTTAACCGTACCTTCTTCAAACAAAAGCATTATTTCTTCTTCGTTCAATCCCCGCCGGTAAATCCTGATGTCATCCAGGCAACCGTGGAAATATTCGATCGCTCCGGGTGAATCTACGCCAATAAACAAACTGGAGTTGTTTGGGGTAAGTTCCCCGCTATAGTTTAAAAAGCTCAACTCATCCGCCACGCCATCAATATAGATTTTCGCAATATTTCCATCCCAGGTGAGGGAGACAAAATGCCACTCGTAAAGGTTGATGTCAATACTGCTAACACAGGAAGTATCGCTCATACCGGTAAATATTATTCCATTGCCGATGCTATTGTGGATGGTGTAATTATTCTCGTCCACCGTTTCCCCGCCTTTGGTTACCATGCTGGCCCAGGGAACATGGGAGTCTTTTTTCATCCAACCTGTAATGGATATTTCGGATACAATATCCAGTTGGTAATTGTCGGCAATTTCGATATAGTCGGAAATACCATTAAACCAAAAGGCAGAATTTTCATTTCCAAAACGATCTTCCGCAAGCATAGCCCCATAAACTGCCCCGTTATTTCCGTTTCCACTTTCGTCGATGGCATTGCCATTAAAAGGGTAGTAAGCCACAAGCATCGAGTCTAAGTTTGCTTGTGCTGATGCGTTTCCAAAAAATGCTAAAAATATAGCTGCAATTACAATTAGATTTTTCATAATAACTATTGTTTAAATTATTTTCGATTAATTTTACGGTTCTACCACGAATTTAATGGAAGATAAAAAAACTACATGGAAAGGGCATAAATGCCCTTAATGTATCTGTTTGGTGTATTATCCCAGACGTAAACGTCTGGGTTACGTAAATACCCCGGCAATCTCGAAGCATAATCTGTAGCACAGGGGTTTATCCCTGTGTTCGGATTATGAGAAATATCAACAGGGCGTTTACGCCCTTAGTAGATTTCTTTTCCACTAAAATAACAGTAGAACCAATTTTATTTCCCGCAATTAATATAATTAATCGGCCCCAGGTCATCATCATCCGAATACATGTATGTAGGGTAGCCTTCGGAGTTATAGTTGTACCAGAAGTATGTTGAGTAGCTATAGCCTTCGAAATCGGTATTGGTTTGTTTAGTCATATTATTTACCGATTCCATCCAGCCATAAAAGCTGAAAAAGGGTTGGGGTATGTTTAGCGGTTTCCAGAAATTGCTTTTGTTGTCGAATTGGTAAGTTGTGGTTTCGGTGTAAACATCGCCATACGTTATATTAATTGTTTCTTTTACCACATTGCCATTGCTGTATTGGTAAATCATTTCCGTATCATAAAAATCGGTAGTGTATTTTACGGTTTGCCCTTCATAGCTTACAGCGAAATATGCTTCATAGTTGCCAATATTTTCGTAAACCTGCACAACCCGGCCTTGTGTGTTGTAGGTAAATACATCGTAACTTGAAAGTTCGGCTGTGCCATCATAAACATCATAAACCTCGGTTTTTATTATCCGGCCTTGTGAATTGTAGGTGAAGAAAATCCGCATTTCATCACCGTAATCAAATACATTGATATACTTTATTCTTTCAGCGTCATAATTGAAAACAAATCTAAATTGATCCGGGAATCCAAATGATGAAACCATGTAGCCACCCTGAAAATCCGGGCTGGGCGAACTGCCATTGCTGCCGCCGGTAAAAGATGGAGATGGAGTATATGATGAAAAATGGGAGCTTTGCGGTGTTTCGGCGAAATTCAATTTTTTAGCCATCGCGGTAATCTGGTGAAGCATGGACATGTTGTTTGCCGTAAACGGCTTATTTGTGCTATGGGAGACAAAGGAAGTTTTTTGTCCCGCTTGCTGCTCGTTGATTTCCTTGCTACAGCTTATCATTAAAAAACTAACAATAAGTGCAAAAGCTGATAATAATCTCAGTGCTGTTTTCATAATACATAATTTTATTTTTAATCGGTTAATAAATGGGATAACGGAGACTACCCCGTTATCCCGAATTTATCTTATCAAAAAGCGTAGCCCAGCCTGATGGCTGAATTGAAGTTTACGCCAATTTCCATGGCGCTGGATTTTTCGGAGACTGTTTCATCGGGGTATCCGGTTTGTTCTTCGATTACTTTGCTGTCGGTAACTGTTTGAAAGCCAAACCCCATTTCAATCCCCATAAAGAGTTTTTTACTAATGTAGTAATCGGTTCCTACCAAAAAATTGAGGCCCAGGGAGAAGAAGCCCCTTTCCGAGCCATCCATCCAGGCACCTTTAGATACCGTTTCGTATTGGCTGCCCCCCGAATTGCTGGTGTAGGTGTCCTTCGAGGTTTTTAAAGCAATACCCAGCTCACCGCCAATGTATGGTGACAGGCGTTTCATGTCGCCAAAATGCTTTTCGATACCCGGGTAAATGCCAAACAGCAGGGTGGATTGTTTGCTTTCGTCCCGGCCATCGTTGGGCTCATTTTTCTGCCGCTTGTAATAAATGTTTATCCCTGTTCTTATGGCTAAATCGTTGTTGGTAAAATACCGACCCCTGAAATAGGTAAGGTTGACAGGTGTGGAGCTAAAGGGCCTGAACTCGACTTCGGCGGTAAAATCGCCTGCTGCGGGTTTTAATGTTTCTTGTTCTTGTGCATTTGCAAGGGCAAAGGCGAGCAAAACAAAGGCTACTGTAATAAATGTTACTTTTTTCATAATAGTTAAAATTTTGGTTGATACTATGTTTAAAAATAAAACTTAATGTCTGAAAATCTTTCTTTGTGTGTCGAATACTTCATGCTCTCGTTGGTTTATTTCCTGACCCTTGTATTGGTCGAAATAATAATAGTAGGAGAAATACTCATCGTATCGTTGGCTTGCAGGTACTTCATTTACAAAGAACCGGTTAATAATATCGGCATGGCTTGCGGTGGTGTTGTAATCGGAAAATCCAATATCAGAGCATTCCAAATAATTAATTTCATAGCCAATATCATCTAAAATTTCTTGCGGCAAAACTGGCCGTTTAATGGATTGATAATCCCAATTGGCATAAACATTCCAGGAAATATAAAAGCGGGTTGTGCCGGAATATTCATAATAAAACCACCTTCCATTTATTTGGTCGGCTGTACCATTTAACTGAATATTTGTAATTTCATCGGTGCTTTGATTATAGGCTGCCGTAATCGTTTTGTCGGGTATTTCGATATTGTCTGGCAGCCCTTGAGGCATATCGTAGAATTTAGAGTAATAATAATTATGGTTATCGCCATAATATGATCCGTAAAACATTAGGTGTGATACCGGCATGTTTGAGGGAAGAAAAGCACTGTGGTTTGTTTCCCAGTTAGGTGTAAAATTGTATGAATACGATTTCCCAAATAATTCTAAATTCGATTCCCGCTCATTCCAATAGGCATCTATCCAATAATTACTGAAGGGCTTACTCGTGGTAAAATTTACCTTGTTTAATGCTTTGCTCAACTCAAGATTGTAATAATTGGCCTGGTACAATTGGTAATTTTGGTCTAACAGCCAGTTGCAATAACCGCCATTATCCCGGAGTACGGCCCCGTACATCGAATATTTATTCCCATCATCCAATCGATACACGTTCAACTGTTTGTTAATCCCGCCTAAAGGCACTCCATCCGAATAAGTTCCTGTGGATGTTGTGTGTATGAAATATTCATTATAATTATCATTGGGATAGGTCATGGTAATATCTGCCGTTCCCAGGGATTCATCACTAGTGTTGTTGCCCCGGAAAATCCAGTTGCCGCAGGGTGAAGCATAATCGGAAGAAATATAAATGTACGTTCTGTTGTCCCCATTGCTATAATTAATGGTATCGACCCTTATCATTGTTACGCTTACTATGCCTCCGTTTATATCACCGAAGTCGGCAACACCATCGCCCTCAATTTTTTTGTAGTCGATTACTTCCGTTCCATCCGGGTTGTGCAGCACCACCCAGCCGTAATCATAAGCATATCCATCCTGATAAGTTACGGAGAAGTGGGTGACGAGGTTCTTGCCATCATCCTTTTTGCACGCAGGTGCAGCAAATAGCAGTGCAATAATTACCGCCAAAATTCCTGGTACTAATAATTGTTTCTTTTTCATTTTGTTGAGTTTTTATTGAAGTTGTAAAAAGTTAAATTAAAAATCTTCTTGAGTGATTTTGATCCTTCTGTTTCTCTTTAATAGCTCGTTTCTAACCATAATTGCTATTCTGTATCCAAACCACCGATCCGTAGAAATAAATACTTCGAAATTTCACGGGATAAATCTTATTTCTTATTCGATTAATCAGTTAGTATTACAATGCGCCTTTGTATCCTGATCAATCTTCTGTGCGCACATTATCCTTGAGGCAACGGACGGAAAACTCGAAGGTCTCGGAGTTATCGTAACTGATAACCCGGTTCGATCCGTCATAGCCGTAGAACAGGCATCGAAACCAAGCGATAGTACCTGAGTACTCACTCGATGACCACCAGTAGCCTGCGCTGCCCAGACTGTTGAAATAGCCATTGAAGTCACGGTTGCCGCCAGACAATGCGGAAAAGCCATATTTGTCAGTTCCGTTGCCGTTGTTGTTAACCCATCCGGAGGTAGATTTCAGGTTAAGGCCAGCATCAAAGCCACGCCCTCCTGTACCATCCCATTGGGGATTTCCTACGCCATACTGGCTATCTGCTGTTCCTTCCAGGATTTTCCATTCGTTGTCACTTGGCAGATGCCATCCACTTGGGCAAACACTTAAGGAGGTTTCCCAATCATACAACCTGCCGTAGATGTCGCAATTGGCAGGGTTGTTATCGTAACACCAGCTATTGCCGGCTTCGTAGTTCAAGTTTTCTTTAAACCAGCATTGGTCGCCAATTTGCACAGTGTTGTACGTTTGGCCTTCGTAGGTTACAGTTGGTATTCCAGGGCATGGTTCTCCACCGCCACTGCTACTTTGGGTGGTAAAGTTAACCTCGTTTCCATACCCAGTTCCTTCACTGTTGGTAGCATAAGCTCTTACAAAATATAGCGTGTTTGAATTTAAACCACTAAGATTACTTTCAAAGGAGCCACTTCCGGTTCCATTAGAAGTATGGCTATCAGCAATTGTCGGATTTTGCAATTCACTCCAGCAAACGCCCCGTGCTGTTACTGTTGTGCCACCATTGTCGGTAATTTCACCTCCGCCTGTGGCCGTGGTTTGTGTGATATTGATTATTTCGGAGGTAGTTATTGCAGGTAAATTTGTTTGATTTTTTACGCACCGTACACTTAGACCTTGTTCCTTGGTGTAATTCCAAAGTAAAACCTTGGCAAAATCAAACTCCAAACCTTGCGTTTGTGCATAATCTTCGTAGTCCTTCGAAGACCAAAAGGCAGTATAATCACCAAGGCTACTGTAACCACCTGAGTAGCGCAAGCCGCTCGAAAAGGCATTAAAGCCAGAAACATTAGTACCACTAATTCCCATGTTCCATCCTGTTGTCGATTTCATTTTAGTTCCTACATCGGTACCAGTCCATTCTGCAACATTGCAATCCACTGTTGGATCAATTAATTGCATTAATGTACACCATTCTGTCTTAGTAGGTATATGCCATCCACCAGTTGGTGGACAAATACCTTGTACTCCCTGCTGTGTTGTGTACTGCATCATCTCATCCCATTGATAAAGCCCACCGTAAGTTGCGCAATTCGCCTGTTCGTTGTTGTAACAATATTTCTCTATTTCGTTATTATTAGTCTGATTACTGCTTCCATTTATCATTGTACCAATATTGAGGTTCTCTTTGAACCAGCACTGGGAGCCAATTTGAACTGTTTTGTATGTTTGGCCTTCGTAGGTCACAGTTGGTATTTCAAGGCATGGAACACCTTCAATTATTGAAAAATTGTAAGTGGTGCTGGTTTGTGGTGCATTTTCAAATACATCGCTTCCGGTTATTCCGGCAGGTGTACCGGCATAGCCAATAAACCTAAGTTGATCGCCCGGGGTGAATGGAAAAGAATTGACTGCTTTTTGTGACTTGAGCGAAAATATGTCCGCATCATGTTCCTGATAAACCAGCTTTGCCTGAAGTTTGCTGTTGTTCCCAAGATTTATCATTTTTATTGAACTGGTTGCATAACCGTTCGTTGCTGTAATAAGATAATAGTTTTCTTTCCCGGCATGAAAGGTAAAGGAATGATTTCCTTTACTTAATGTGTTCTCGTAAAAAACAACCTCCTGCCCAATAAAATTATAAGCGCTAATCTTAACATGGTCGTTTTTGGGCAAATAAAGTTGAATGGTGGTTTCTTCCCTAAAAGGGTTTGGAAAATTCTGTGAAAGTGTAAATGTGCTTTTTCCTGCACCATCAATACCAGGGATACTTAGTGAATAGTTTAAAACTAACACAGCATCCGGAGCAAAGAGGGTTGTATCTCCTCCATGTGTTAAATTTTGGATTAATATACTGTCCAATGGAACATATTGTCCATTACTTGTTGCTGTTAAAGTTAATTCAATCGTTGGCTTTTGCCCGAAAGCATTTGTAAAAAGGGTAAAAACCAAAATGAAAATCATGCAAATTGGATTTTTCATAATATGATATTTTTGATTTATTAAATGACTATTTTTATTTCACCACCATTTTCCCCCTGAAAACTTTTTCCCCTTTCAGTTCAACAATATAAACCCCTCCTGGTAAACTGTTTCTACCGAGCTCAATTTTATCTGATGTAATCTGCGGCACTTCAAGCATTTTCCTTCCGGTTAAATCGTAAATTTCCAAACGAAACTCTTTTTGATGGGGATTACGAAATTCGATAGTTGTTTGGTTGCTGAATGGGTTTGGATAGATTTTGAGTTGGGCACTTCCATCGTTGAGCTTATCCTCAATGCCCAAAGGAATGTAAAGCTCAAGGTCATAGCTTTCGGGTTTCTTTTCGGTGTGTCCAACGCCATCGCGTGCGATGCTGTAGAAATAATAGGTTTTCTTTTCCTCGCCGGTAAAAATTAATGATGTATCCTGATTGTTTTTCAAACAGGTGGTGTAAATGCTGTCAGGATGTTCGGAAAAGTAAATCGTATAATCCCTGATTCCCGAGCCTAAATAATCATCCTGTCCCGACCATGAGATTAAATAGCTTGTTGAATCGAGATGAAAAGCAGTTGGTAGTACATAGCTCGAAGGAAGTCCATTATCTATTGTGTTTAAATATGGTGCTTCTTTGGGAGCAGGATTCCATGGTCCCACTCCATCAAAGTTTACAAATGCCTGATTGGTAATTTTAGTTCCGCTTATTAATCCTGTATCCGTTTTAATTTCGAAATCAACCCAACCTATCTGATATCCGGTTGAATCTATTGGTGGAAGGAATCCTGCCATCGGATCTTCTGGTAATTCCATAGTAATTGGATCAAGGGATGTGAATACCCAAAATATTTCCCTTGTATCCTGATCATAATGACCTTCAACATGAACAATCATATCCATATCTGGGTTCATGTTTACGTAGTGGTCAAAGTATTGTCCACCATCAAGTTCAACACTCCATCTCAAGAAACCAAATTTCGTAAAAGTTAGCGTGGAATCAGTGAAAATGGGATCAAGTGTATCTCTTATATAAACAATTTGTGCCGGTGCAGTGGCTGTATCAGCATTCCAGAAATCAATTCGGTATTGAAAGTCTCCATTTCGCAGGTATCGCCTTTTATTTTCATAGCTAATATTTTCAAGGTCATATCCACATGGTCCGTATTTATCTTCAGGCGTTGATGAACCGACAGGTGTAATAGGCATTGTCGTCCCAGGATCATTTGGAAAAGCTTCATCACATTCAACACCAATTGCTACACCTGATGTAAAACCACCAACCATGTCCCCAATAATTTGAAGTTTCTCACTATGAATTAATGAACCAGCGCAGGATGTTGCTAAGTTATATATCATGTGAGGAAAGCTTGAAAGCTTTGGATCATGATTCCTTACTGTAATATACCATGTATCTATCAGTCCTTTGGATAATTCATCTAAATATGCTGATAAACAGCCACCTCCGGGAAAAAATCCTGCGATTGTTGCGGCAACTATTTTTATACAATCTGCTACCTCCGGGTTCATATTTAATCCAACTATCCCCTTGTCAATTTGAAAACCATAAAAAGGCTTTGAATGCCATGCACGCAATTGAAAAGGAGCCGAAGATGATGTATTTAATGTAAATTTTATTTCATAAGAGTAATTGGGAGGTAACACGGGTATTAATATAGGTATAACATGTTGATTATATGATTTGTAAATTAGGGGTACAAATTCTAAACTATCAGCAATTTGTCCGTTGGGTAATGGTAATGGATGAATTGCAGAACTAAAAACTAAATCAATATTTTCAGGTATACCCGTTATCCATAAGGGAACGCCAACAGCATCGACAATACCGATATTACGTATTTTAACAACATACGTTTGGTCTCTTCCGATTCTTAACTGAGATCTTCCAACAAAATCAATTATTAATTCAGACTCATCATCCATTTTAATTGTGAATGGTCGCCTTGAGGTAGTAAACTGCCCATCAGGATTAAATACTTGAAGTGACCATATTCCTGTTTCAACAGAGGAGAAATCAAAAGTTGCCGATAAGCATCGCCTTGTTGAATCTCCAACAATATTTTCAGCAATAATTTCATTGTATCCTTCCCGAACCATTTTGACAGTGGCGGCTGTATCCAATCCAGCTCCATCAATTATTACGGTAACTGGTCCATAAGTTCCACCCTCATAGGTGGATAAATTATAAATTTCAGGTACTAATGGTGGCGGTGTGTAAATTTCATCAATATCCACGATTATCATATAATCTCTTGCCTGGTTGTTTGTTCCCTGCATAACACCGGAATCCATATATTTAAAGTAATACATCCCGGGGGGAGGATTTGGAATAGTACCTTCGATATGGTAACCGGCTCCCCAGTTGTCAAAATGCCAGTGATTATTTGGATCACCAAGTTGGTCAAGATAAACATCAATAGTACTCCATTTGCCAACACCCTCTGTTTCAAAAAACAGATTTTCAGCATTGTCCGGAATTAGAATTTGGGTCCAGTCACAGCCATAGGGTCTCAAAACTTCACCAACATGCCATTCTCCTAGTTCCAATTCATCTAAATGATCACAAACTTTGATAAGACCGTCTCCAAGATCATTACTCCATATTTCAATATCATGCCACCCGTATCCACCATTTTGAATGTGAATATCAAAATCGCCATTACCACTTTGGTGAGACAAACTGTTTCCCTGTTTCAATAATCTTATTCCCCCTGACCAAGTTCCTGAATAACCTATATGTGTTGTTTTCTTCACCAAAATGAAAAGATTTTCAACATCCTGTGGAACATTAACTCCTACTTGAATTTGTGTACCTTGTGCAACACTAAATTCTTCCCAGTTTCCGAATTGTATTTCCTGGCCTTCAAATTCAACAACTTTAAAAGCTTCATAAAAGACAAAATCATCCCCATTTGGATTTATTACCCTCAGATTATAAATACTCTCTAAAATGTCCGTCAAGTTAAAGTTCGCATTGCATTCTTCTGGCCCTAGATATTCAATTTGTAATCCACTGGCAATTACAAAAGGTTCATCTTCTTTCTCAAGTCTGGCTATTATACCATCTTCAAAGCCCAGTCCTTTAACGTTTATTGTAAAATATCCACCATTTACACCTATATCAGGAGATCTTTCATGAATTTCAGGAAAAGTACCATCACTAATAATTACTACTTTTTCTTTTTGATCACTCCCAATACTTTCAATGATTTGAGTTTTACATTTAGCAGAACAAGCTCCTTTTTCCTGAGGGACAAAAGAACTAAAGGTTACAGTATCTATTTGTCCCTGAAAAAGAGGTAAATTTATTATGCTATCAGAATAAAATTCATATACATTGAAATAAACATTACAAATTTCATCCCCCCAACTTATATTTTTTATTACAATTTCAGGATTTATTGATTGACTAACCTGAATTATATCATTTGGATGAATTATTTCAACTACCGAAACTAACTTTGAAGTTATTCCTGACCAATCTAATGAATACGTGCCTGTACCAACTCCATTATTACTTCCTGCAAATATTACATATCGACCTGAATTGATAAAACATTGATCATCAATAATTGCCTGGCTATTATTGAAAGATTTAATGATTAATGTATCTTCAGGGCCGTAAAGTTCCATGCAGGGTTGAAAGTTTCCAGAGGATTTAACCAATTTGAAGATGGTTGTGTCTAATTCTTCTACTAAAAAAACATAAGCTTTTAAGTATCCGTTTTGAATTAGTTCATTATTAACAGTACCATTGTTTATTTGTAATGTATCACTAAATGTTAATATATGCTCTCTGCAATTAATGCTTATCCAATAATCGGATGTTTGATCCCCATCAATTTCGCTGGCATAAATGGTAAACACGCCTGATTCGGGCAATATATAATCAATTATGTTTGCTTGATCTATTCCATATCCAGGATTATTATCCTGATCCAATACAAGCAAAGTGTCAGAAGGGCCAAAGAGTTCAATTTTACTGTCGAAGTAATTATTGCCATATGATTGCATTCGGATAATGACCCGTTCGCCTGCTGTACCGTTAAAATTGAACGGGTGGATTTTTCCATTGGGGATCATGGTTGAATCTGAATAAAAATCATAACTGGCCAAGGGTGCGTTGTTACTAAGATTTTCTCTGCAATTAATGCTTATCCAATAATCGGATGTTTGATCCCCATCAATTTCGCTGGCATAAATGGTAAACACGCCTGATTCGGGCAATATATAATCAATTATGTTTGCTTGATCTATTCCATATC
>Ga0208900_1000166_pt1 | contig 40432 bp, 29 predicted proteins | sample AntAceMetag02UKK_FD_184763 | JGI IMG/M metagenome (GOLD analysis project Ga0208900, IMG submission 184763) | Saline lake microbial communities from Ace Lake, Antarctica - Antarctic Ace Lake Metagenome 02UKK (SPAdes) (version 2) | ecosystem: Environmental > Aquatic > Non-marine Saline and... | reverse complement strand
TTGTGAAAACACTGGACTTCAGGGTTTATCTGGGGCTTTTAACTGAAACCTACAACCCCGATCACCAGAATGATCTGAAACGCACGGATTCCCTGGCCATTGATATGGTGGTGGTGAATCTTTATCCTTTTAAAGAGACCATTGAACAAAAGGGGATCACCTGTGAAAATGCCCGGGGCAACATTGACATTGGCGGCCCCACCATGATCCGGGCATCGGCAAAGAATTTTATCCGGGTGGCCTCGGTGGTGAATCCCGCTGATTATGAGGGTATTTTAAAAAGTATGGGGCAAAATAGCGGGGTATTGAGCCTTGCGGATCGGTTTTCCCTTTCACAAAAAGCATTTGAACATACAGCGGTTTATGACAGAACCATTGCAGACTATCTGGCAGGGTTGTCAGTGGATGACATGGCTGCCTGCTACAACACCACAGGGGAATGAAAAATGGCGGATGATTTAAAAAAAATGTATAAAACGATGATGGATGATCACTTTACTCCGTCCATGGAGATCAGCTTTGTGGATGAAAACGGACGGCAGACCCTGTTTTATGACAAGGTGGCATGGACCATTGATGGCATACAAAAAGGCTTGCGCTATGGTGAAAACCCCGGTCAGGAAGCGGCTTTGTATCGCCTGGTGAACGGTAATCTGGTGCTGGGGGGGATTGAAACCATCAAGCCCGGAAAATATATGGTGTCCAATCTGGAGCTGCTTCAGTCAGGTAAACACCCCGGTAAAACCAATCTCACCGATGCGGACAATGCCCTGAATATCCTTCGATACTTTTCCACCACCCCCGGGGCGGTGATTGTAAAGCATAACAATCCCTGCGGAGCGGCCATTTCAGACAGCCTTGAAAGTGCCTATGAAAAAGCCTATATGGCGGACCGGGTGGCGGCCTTTGGCGGGTGCATCGCTCTGAACCGATCTGTGGATAAAGCCACTGCCGAAGCCATTGCCAATCAGTATGCCGAGGTGGTGGTGGCTCCGGATTTTGAAGAGGGGGTCGTGGATATCCTGGCCCGTCGGAAAAATTTGCGGGTGATTCGCATCAACAATATTCATCGCCTGGAAAATTATATTGGGGAACGGGTGTTGGATTTTAAAAGTCTCATGGATGGCGGCATTGTGGCCCAGTGGTCCTTTGCCCCCACTGCCCTTTTGAAAGATGATCTAAAGGTGGCCGAGACCCAGTACAAGGGTAAAACCTATAAAATAGACCGGGAGCCTTCGGAACAGGAGTACAATGACATGCTCTTTGGATGGCTGGTGGAATCCGGCATCACCTCCAATTCCGTTATTTACGTGAAGAATAATGTAACCGTGGGAATTGGTACCGGGGAACAGGACCGGGTGGGGGTGGCTGAAATCGCCGTTGACAAGGCCTATCGAAAATTAATGGACCGATTTTCTTTTGAAAAATATGACACACCGTTCAACCTGCTGGTTGACCCGGATAAACGGGCAGAGATCACAGCAGATGTGGAAATCCAGAAGGGTGGACTCATTGGGTCAACCATGGTCAGTGATGCCTTTTTCCCCTTCAGGGATGGCATTGACGTGGGATTAAAACAAGGGATTAAATCGGTGATTCAGCCTGGTGGCTCCATGAATGATTATGAGGTCATTGATGCGTGTAACGAAAATAATGCCACCATGGTGTACACTGGACAGAGAAGTTTTAAACATTAGGAAAGCGTGTTGCAAACAATGGTGCTTTTGATTATTTTTTTTATATGAAAGAGTAGGTGTGTCTAACATTCTTGGCTCTTTGCGGATTAGTGTGATTGGGATATGATTGCCGCGTGCAATCCTCAGTGTTTACGCATCTGTGGATATGAGTTTTCACACTAATCCATGATGAGCCACATTCTTTCACGCTTCGTTGTGGGCAGGCCGAGGCCGGAATACGGTCTGCCCGTGGCAGTTATTAGAAAATAAAACTTCCGGGCAACCTCAGCAGAGCCCCCCCGATGGGCAATAGGAACCGGCCAATTGGGCCGTCTACGGTTCCGGGCCGGGCCCATTGCCCGTCGGGGGGGCGGCATGATATCATTTTCAATATTCGTTGTGGAAGGTGATTACTCAGCTATTCCCGGCCAAATTGAGGATAACTATCTATAACTATTAGATTTAACCCTTTCAACTTCACGAAACCACCTTGATGAATATTAAATAATATCAGGGAATTAAATGATGACCGGGAATTGCTGGTGATTACTGCATTAATCCCTGGTGGGTTGGCTTAAGCGCCCTTGGATTTTAATTCAGGAGTGTTGATTTGTTGATCCCATCAATAACTGAAAAGGGAAAGTTGATCCCGCCTGGCATCGGCATGCTGAATGGTCACCTGGACCAGATCTCCGGGCTTGAGCTTCATCCCTCCTGATGGCAATCGCCACTCCAGCATGAATTCCTTGATGAGGACGGTGAAAAAATCCCTGCGGCTGTCCAGAACAACGGCTTCCTGGGAAGAGCCTTTCATGCCTTCCAGGTATTTGAGCAACCAGTAACGGCGTCGCTGGAATTGTGCCCTGCCCGTATTGGCCATGGGAATATCCAGCATTTGCAGAATGGAGTTAAGCTCGTTTTTTGTGTAGGCTGTTTCATATCCCAGAATACCCCGGATCTGGCGCTGGGTGAGCAGGTCAACGTATCTTCTGATGGGGGAGGTGGCTGTGGAATATGCTTTAACCCCTAACCCGGAATGGGGGGCTGGTTTGGTGCCGGTGGCGGCCCGGTTGAGCTGTTTCCGTTGCATGCAGTTCATAAACAATGAGGTTTCCACCCCCTGAAATAATCGCTGTTTGGGCTCGGGTTGGGATCTGAAAACCGCCGGAGTCTCATGGCTGGCAAGGAACTCTGCCATAAGGGAGTTGGCAAGGATCATCATCTCTGAAACTAACATTCTGGAGGGATTCTCCCGGTCAATGCGGGAAATGCCAATGTCTCCATTGTCTTCCACCCAGAGGTTAACTTCCGGGAGGGTAATCTGAACGGCACCCGCCTTAATGCGTTTTTCCCGCAGCACCGTGGCAATTTTATGAAGGGTGGTAATGGGATCATCTTCACCGTTAAGCATGTTGGCTTCGGTGTAGGTCATCTGGTGATGCACTTTAATGATACTGGCGGTGACCTCATAGTCAATGAGTTCAAAAAAACGGTTGAGGTTCACCAAGGTGGAAATACCGGGCCGTGTTTCCCCTTCCCGCAGGCTGCACAGATCTTCGGACAGGTTGGGGGGAAGCATGGGTATTTTGTCATCGGGCATGTAAATGGAACTGGCCCTGCTCCTGGCGTCTTTATCAATGACGTCATCGTCTTTGATGTAAAATCCCACATCAATGATGTGAATTCCCAGAAGATATCCCCCATCTTCTTTTTTCTGAAGGCTGATGGCATCGTCATAATCCAGGGTGGACTGCCCATCAATGGTGATGAGGGGCACTTCTCTTAAATCTTTTCTCAGGGGGTCGTGGATAAAATCTTCATGGTTTGAAATCAGACCATCGGCCCTTTCCATAACCGGAGAAGGGAAACAGGTGGGGATATCCAGGCGGATGAGGTCAAGATTTTCATTCTTGCGCCAGATGCCCGCCTTGACCATAATGTTGAAAATTTTCTGGGGGGATTCTGTGCCTGCCCGGGAGAGGATGGCCTTTGCATCGGTGGCTGTTTTGCTCTCTCCTTCATGGATATAATAATCGGTGAGGATTTTGATAATTTCAGGATCGGGCGCTTCCGTGGTGGTCCCCTGATCCATGCCTTTGACCCATGCGCCCCCTTTTTCCATGAGACGTTTTCGGGCTTCGGCTTCCTGGATCTGTTTGAGTTTCAACTCAATGTGCTCCGGCGTATTGGGGGTCACCACGTCTTTTCCGAATTTGAAATAGAGCTTGTCGTTGAAAAACGCCCGGATAACAGCGGATTCGTGGTCCGGCGTCACCGGTGGATCAAAGCAAAGAGCCGTCATGGTGGGGATGTCAATGGGGTCCCCATCTTCGTGGAGCAGTTCCCATAACTCCTCAACGTCAAGGGTCTGTGCCAGATTCCGTCTTTTCTGGGAGATGAGTTTCAGTTCTCTCACCAGGGACTCCCTGGAGGCAGAAGGGTTGAGTCCCTCCCGGGAGATATGGGCCAGCCGCCCTGTGGCAAGATTGACTTCACGGTTGTTTTCCGTGAGCAATTTCAACCTCAGGTTCTTTAGCTGTGTCACCACTGCACAGACCACTCTTTGCTGATCAATATATTCTGCTATATTTCCTGTATCCATAACGGAAAACAATATCAGTAAGTATATGTAAAGTCAATTAACATGACGCTATTCTTCTTGAAAAAAAAGGGCATTTCCACTAATATGGTTTCATGGCTGCAAAAAGAAAAAAAAGACACAATGCAATCCCTGCCAAATGGGTCAATCGAAACGGGATTCCGGTGTTTGAGAAAGATCAGGATTTAAACCAGATTTTTTCACAATTGACCCCGGATGACCCCGACACGGATGGGGTTGATGGTGTCCAGGAGAAGGGTTTGACGGAAAGTCGGAAGCGGGTGATCAAGGATCGCCATGGCCTGCCTTTTCTGGATAAAGAGCTGCATCTTTCCGATATGTTTAAAGTGCCGGAAGCGGCGATTGAAGATGACAATGCGGATAAGGTCAATTTTTCTGAGCTGCTGGAATCTTCCTTAAAGGGGAAAAATCAGGATGCACTTTTAAGGGAAAAAAGAGACAGAGAGCCCCCCCGACCCGTGCCACTTAAAAAACGACTGAAAAGATATCCACTGCCTCAAAATCAACTGGACCTCCACGGTCTCACCGCCATGGAAGCACAGTCGCGCACGGAGACCTACCTTCGTCACTCATGGAGAAACGGGTTTTTTACATTACGGGTGGTGGTGGGGCGGGGGCTCCATTCTGAATTTGGAGCGGTGCTGCCCCATGTGGTGGAGGATCTTCTGGTACGGCTCAAACGGGATGGCGTGGTGCTATGGTTTGAGTGGGACCGAAAGATAAAATCCCGCAGCGGCTCTCTGATTGTCTATCTCAATCAATTTGACTGATTTACCGTAAATATTCGGCAAGCACCCCATATTCGTCTATTTTGGCCTGCTCACATAGCATTAGTATGCTACGCAGTCCCAAATAAACGAATAGGAGGCACTTTCCAAACATTTACATTACCAAGTCGAATATTTACGATTTACCAGGTTACCTGCCCCGTTGATATTTTCTGACAGCACGGTTATGCTCTTTTAATGTTTCTGAAAAATAGTGGGTGGTGTCATTTTTGGATACAAAATAACGGAATTTGCTCTCCGCCGGAAACAGGGCAGCTTCAAGGGATTGTCTGCCTGGATTTGCAATGGGACCCGGGGGAAGCCCCTTAATTGTATACGTGTTGTAGGGGGTGGGCGTTTTTAGATCCCGGCGGGTGAGGTTGCCATTGAAGTTGGCAATGCCATAGATCACCGTGGGATCACTCTGCAGTCGCATCTTTTGTTTCAGTCGGTTATGAAACACCGATGATATCAGGGGACGTTCCCCCGGGGTTCCGGTCTCTTTTTCAATGATGGAGGCAAGGGTAACCACCTGGTGCATGGAAAGCCCACTGGCTTTTGCAAGGGCTTCCCACTCCGGTGGAAACATGGCTTTGAATCTTTTCACCATGGTGGTGATGAGACGGGGTGTGGGTGTGGATTTTTCAAAAAGATAGGTATCCGGGAACAGATACCCCTCCAGATAACCTGCCGGGATACCCAGGGTGGCGCAAAAGGACGGATCATGGGCAAGTTCCATGAATTCTGTTCGTTCCCCCAGGCCTGCTGCCTCAATTTTCAGGGCAATTTCTGCCACGGTGAGCCCCTCGGGGATGGTGATGCGGTACCGCTTGACTTTTCCCCGGCACAGGAGGTCAAGAAGGTAGGCCGGGGACATGGCAGGGGAAAGTTCATACTCTCCTGATTTGATGATTCCGGCCTTTTGCTGAAGTCTTGCCAAGGCTTGAAAAGCAAGGTCGTTTTCGATGAGGTGGTTGCTGTAAAGGGTATTTGAAATTTGCTTTAAAACAGCACCCCTGTCAATGGTAACCAGGATGGTGGTTCCCCGAATGCTTAGGGGCGTTTTGGCAAAATGGTTCATGTAGGTGAATCCGGCCAGTGCAAACAGGCTGCCCAGAATCAGGAGGGTGACAGTTGTTTTTTTAATCATATGTCTCACTATCTGTGGTGATCCTTGAAAATTTGTGAAAAAAAAGAGGATAAATCAGGTCTTGGTTCATGTCAAAGGATTTGACGGGAATCAGTTTTTTTCATGACCAATTTATTGGATTTTTGTTACTTCAACTCCCATGAACTCCCATGAACTCCCAGGAAAAAGGAAGTGTTTTGTCTGAGCCCCACGGATTGTATATCCATATTCCCTTTTGTGTTAAAAAATGTGCCTATTGTGATTTCTACTCCACCAGTGATTTCTCCTTGAAAGAAGATTTTGTGTCAGCGTTGTTGGTGGAGATGGGGATGCGTTCTCTGGGCGATCATTGCATTGATACTATCTATTTTGGCGGGGGAACCCCTTCGGTACTCACAGCCTGGGAGATGGAGCGCATTTTATCTTGCGTCCATGATCTGGCCTGTATTTCTGACCTGGTGGAGGTGACCATGGAGGTGAACCCCGGCACTGTGGGAGGCACATACCTTGCTGATATGCATTCCCTGGGCGTGAATCGTCTAAACATGGGGGTCCAGTCTTTCCAGGATGAAAAACTTAAATTTCTGGGCCGAATCCACAGTGCAGCTGATGCTGTCAAGGCCATAGAAAGTGCCCGCAGGGCAGGCTTTGAGAACATCGGTCTTGATCTTATGTTTGGCGTTCCCCATGAAACGGCCCCGGACTGGCAGGGGGACATGGATACCGCTTTTTCTTTTTCCCCGGAACATCTCTCCTGTTATATGCTCACCTATGAACCTGATACGCCTCTTGATAATACCCGCAGGACCGGTGGGGTGATCCCCCTGGAAGATAAAAATGTGGCCGACCTTTTTACCTTAACGTCCCACCACGCAGAACACCGGGGGTATGATCACTATGAGGTATCTAATTTTGCGAAAAAGAAACGATACCGCTCCCATCATAATGAAAAATATTGGTCTGGTGTGCCCTATACTGGCCTTGGACCGGCAGCCCACTCCTTTGATGGTGCCCGGCGCTCCTGGAATCACCGGGATGTGATCCGGTATATTCATCTCCTTGGCAAGGGGAAACTGGCCGTCATGGAACAGGAGACCCTCACCCGGGAACAGGTGTTGATGGAACGGGTGATGTTGGGGCTGAGAACCTTTGAGGGTATTGATATCCCGGCTTTTGAACAGATCTCCGGACACTCTTTTGAGCAACAGTTCTGGACGGTTCTGGACCGGGTGGAAGAACGGGGATGGGGTAAAATTTCTGAAGGGCGGTTTGCCCTGAACCTTGGGGGGATGGTTTACCTGGATATGGTGGTGCAGTGGTTTGTGGAGGGGGTTGTCTGAAAAAGCGGTTAATGGATACTGGGTTTTGGGCGGCACATTGGGAACCAACGGGGAGGGTAAAAAATACCCCCGACGTTCCCGTTTCGATCAGGGAAACCGTCGGGGGTGGCATAATGCCATTTTAACTATTTGTTGTGTCGGTGTCAGACATGGCTGTTATTCAATACTGGCTTTCTTGGGGTTTTCTTCCACTTTTTTCAGGATTTCCATGGATTTTTCCTGGGGCAGCCATTTAATGCTACCTTCCCCCACATCATAGATGGCACCCAATACTTTGACCTGGCCTGCGGCAACCAGATTCCGGGTGGCCGGGCTTTCCATGAACAACTCTTCAATGCCGGTCCAGATGTTTTCTTCAATGGCCATGGGGATGATGTCCATTCCCTTAACTTCAGGATGATCTGCCATGGCTTTTTTAACGGCGGGAATGATATTATCAACCAGGGCCGGAATATTTCGCTCCAGTTTGTGACCATGCCCCAGAACGGCCTGGGTAACGGCGGTGACTGCACCACATTGGGTGTGTCCCAGCACCACCAGCACCGGGGTGTTTACATGGGCAAGGCCATATTCAATGGAACCCCTTTCATCCACATCACACACATTACCGGCCACGCGGATGACAAAAAGATCCATGATGCCAGCGTCAAAGATGGCCTCCACGGGAACCCGTGAGTCAGAGCAGGTAATCACTGTGGCATAGGCGTGGTCTCCCTGGTTTTCCGATCCTGCCTGGAGCAGCCTTGCAAGGTTCATGTGGGGATGGGCCGATTCTCCGTGGACAAACCGCTGGTTGCCTTTTTTCAGAAGAGAAATGGCCTCATCCGGGGAGGGTTTGCCTTCAAAGGGGTTCTTTACCCCATGGGCTGTTTCCACGGCGGCATGCGCTTCTGATGTCTCTGCTACTGTGGTGTCCACATGGGGTTCTGCTGTGTCAGTGGATGCCACCTGGGGCGCTTCTTTAGCGATATTTTCTTGTTCCTCGGCCGGGTGCTCTTCTGCTTCATTGGCCTTGGAGGGGGCTTCAGCATGGACTTTTTCTTCGGCAACGGCTGCTTCGTGAGTAGCTTCCGGGGCAGCGGGGGCCTCCATGGCAACTTCATTGTGTGTTTCCGTTGCATCAGGTGCATGGGAACTGTCATCACCGCCGAAGGTGACCATCATGATGAAGGCAACCATCAGCCCCAAGTACCCCCATATAATAAGTTTGTTTTTTTTCTCGTCCATTTTTTCTCCTTAAATGAATTGTTTTTATAAAAAAAGTGATTTAGATCTAACTTTTTTTCCTTAGCTGCCGGGTATCCCCCACACGGATGGTGAGATTGATGGTGTCAAAATATTCAATCAGGGGGATGATAAATTTACGGGAAATGCCTGCCATGTCCTTGAACTGGGGGGTGGTGATTTCTCCGGATTTTTGCAGGAATGCCACAAGTTCGTCTTCAATATTTTTGATGGCCTTTGCATCAAAGTAAAGATCGTCCTTGGTTTTGATAATGCGTTTTTCATCAATGAGAATTTGAAGCACCCCCCTTGCCACCTTTTGATCCACCTCCAGATCCTGGCAGATGGTGCGAAAAAAGGGCGGGGTGAGCCCAGAGTCCTGGTAGGTCTTGAGAAATTTTTCCCTGACTTCCTGCTCATCCACCTGCAATGCCACCTCATGCTGGGAAAGACGGATGCTTCCTTTGTCCTGGACCACTTTGTCCTCTTTGGTGAGCCTTGCAATGATCAGGGGAAAGAGTTTTGAATCTTTGTCGCTAAATGCCCGAAATTTGGATTTTAGCTCCTGGCTGGGCATGCCTTCCTTTAATGGATTGTCCTTATGATAGGTAGCAAGACGTTCAAGGACCTCCTGGGCAATGGTGTCAAAAAGGTCTCCATGGATGTAAATCCGTTGCTCTTTATCAGTCTGGATGAGACGGCGGTTGGCCAGCATTTTTTGCAGGGTGGCCCCCAGTTTTTTATCCGGAATGCTGGTCATTATTCTCAAATCAGCAAAAGAGACACCGGTGAATTTACCCTGTTCTGCAAAATAGGAGAGAATCATTTCTTGATTTTCTTCCATCAGGCAGGCCATTCCCTCTATGGCCTGGGTGTCGGAGAGCTTGTGCTTTCTGGCAACGGGGTTGAGGATCTGGCCGCCGCCAATGGTTTTCACCGGGGAGTAGCTGCGGATGACGAATCGGTCGCCCTTCATGAGGCATACCGGCGTTTCCAGGCGGAGCTGTACACAGGCGGTGTCACCGGGGGTGAGTTCCGGTCGATCCAGGAGCACCATGTACCCGAACACTTCGCTGGTGCCGGAATGGAACCGCACCCGGGTGCGAGGCTTGGCAGGTTTGACATTGCTGGAGAGAAAGAGAAGTTCGGCATCGGCCATGTAGCTGGGATGCAGGGTGTTCGGGGTGGAAAGTATGTCGCCCCGGTCAATGGTTTCCCGGTCCAGTCCCTGGAAGTTGATGGCGGTGCGGGAACCTGCCTTTACCGTGTCCACACTGCTGCCATGGACCTGGATGCCCCGGACCTTGGAGGTGCCGCGGGAGGGGAAGATCATTATATCGTCCCCCACATTCACCTTGCCCGATGCCAGGGTGCCGGTGATCACCGTGCCAAATCCTTTCATGGAGAATACCCGGTCCACGGGCAATCTAAAAACGGGGGAAGGGGTCCGGGGGGGGATTTTATGACATAACTCATTGAGAATTTTTTTGAAATTTTTAAGGCCCTCCCCCGTGGTGGAAGAGACAGGGATGATGGGGGCATCCTCCAGAAAGGTGCCCTGGGTAAACTCCAGGATATCCTCCATGGCAAGCTCCATGAGTTCTTCATCCACCAGGTCGATTTTGGTCATGGCAATGAAACCGTATTTGATGCCCATGAGGGTACAAATTTCCATGTGCTCCCGGGTCTGGGGCATCACCCCTTCATCTGCGGCAATGACCATGGAAACAATGTCAATGCCACTGGCCCCGGCCACCATGTTCTTGACAAATTTTTCATGGCCCGGCACATCCACAATGCCCACCACCTCGCCGCTTTCCAGGGGAATGGAGGCAAATCCCAGCTCAATGGTGATTCCCCGCTGTTTTTCCTCCTTGAGCCGGTCGGTTTCAATGCCTGTCAAGGCCCGGATGAGGCTTGTTTTGCCATGGTCTATGTGGCCGGCGGTTCCCAATATGATCTGGTCCACTGTGTCTTCCCCTCTATTTTTTTGAGTTTCGTTGTCTCACCATTTCCATGAGGTATGCACCTGCCACAAGTCCCCCACCCAGGGCCAAACCGTGGAAGATGCCCCACTCCGGGCGGAAAATTTTTGTTAATAAAACGCCAAAGGCCATGCCCAGGATCAGTCGTACCATAAAAATTGGAAAACCGCTCATATCTGTTTTTTATCCTTAATCAAGGTGATCCGGCATTTTAAAAAAATACCAGAGTGATAATATCCGGAAAATAATAAACAAACTTGAATCAGGGGTCAATATGAATTTTGGGGGGTGGGTCTGATTTTGGCCAATTTGTGTTGTTTGGGCAAGGGCATTAGATTTTTTTTGGGCTCTGTTTTGCCTGGGTCAGGATTCAGCCGATTTTGATTAGAATGGCCCCGGCCACGATGAGTATGGAGCTCAGGATTCTGTTCAGCCCCACCCGTTCCCTGAAAAACAAAAATCCAATGCAGATGCCAAAGAGGGTGCTCACCTGGCGGAGGGCCGATGCATAGCTGGCCTGGGCCTCTTCCAAACCCAGGCGGAAGGTGATGAAAGATAGTAGCATGATGATGCCCCCCAGGAGAATGCTTTTGGGGTTGTATCTGATTTCAGAGATGACCCGGTGTGTCTGGCGTTGCCAGAGTACTCTCACCAAGTGGAATAGCAGCATATAAAAGGAGAAGTGGAAGGTGTAAACAAATATGTCTCCGGTCATTACACTATAGGCCTTCAGGCCTTATATCCCAATGCTTTAGCTTTGGGATATAAGCCCTTGCTTTAGCATTTTCATTTGTAAATAATGACATATATTCATTGACAAATCTACCATAATGATTATATAATATAAAAATATCAAAGCCAACGCAAAAATACAAATCGAATCACTCCATTGTATACAGTTGTCAATACCATGTAATTTTCTGTCCAAAATACAGACGAAAGGCATTAACAAATGGTATAGATGAAAGGCTGAAATCGTTAATCCTTGAGAAACAAGAAGACTATGACTATTCAGTGCTTGAAATGGAAGTAATGCCTGATCACGTTCACCTCCTTTTGGATGTCAAGCCACAAATAGGAATCATAAAAATAATTTCTCAAATAAAAGGCTTCACTGCTCATGTTCTCAGAAAAAAATTTTTAATTCTGAGGTCAAGGTTGTTCTGTCTCTGGACAAGGAATAAGTTCGTTTCCACCGTTGGGTCGGTTTTTCTTGCAACAATTAGGCAATATACTGTTGATCAAAAAGGAAAATGATGAAAATTCAAATGGGCATGAAATTTAGGATCTACCCTAACCAGACTGAGAAGGCACGATTGGCTATCCAGTTTGGGCATGCCCGGTTTGTCTATAACTCAACCCTTGCTGCCCGAAAGGAGTATTTTGAACTAACTGGTAAGGGGCTGTCAAAAGCTGCTTGTGATAAGATAATCACTGCACTCAAAAAAGATGAAAATTTTTCTTGGTTAAGGGATGCTGATTCACAAGTTCTGCAGCAGAAGTCAGCAGATGTTGACACTGCTTATAAAAATTTCTTTAAGCATACCGCTGGCTATCCTTCTTTTAAACACAAATCGAGTGAGCAAAAAATCAGATACCCACAAAGGGTTAAGTTCATAGGAAATACAACATACCTGCCAAAGGTTGGCTATATCAGAACAAAGTTTCATCGACCTTTGGTTGGTTCTCAAAAATCAGTAACCGTTTCAAAAACCAAGACCGAGAAATATTTCATATCGGTCTTGTGTGAGTATGAAACAGACCAGCCAGTACATAATGGCCCGGCTGTTGGGATAGACCTTGGATTGAAAGATTTCTTGATAACATCAGATGGTGCAAAAACCAAACACCCGAAGCTGTTAAAGGAAAAAGAAGCCAGGCTCAAAAGATCTCAAAGAGCATTAAGTAAAAAGAAAAAGGGTTCCAACAATAGAGCAAAAGCAAGGCTACAACTGGCAATCCAACATGAAAAGCTCACTAATGCCAGAAAGGATTTTCTTCACAAAGAGTCAGCAAGGCTCACATCGGATTTTGGATTCATTGGAACAGAATCTTTAAAAGTTTGCAACATGCTGAAGAATCATTGTCTTGCCAAAGCCATTTCAGACAGTGGATGGGGCGAGTTTGTTCGACAACTTGAATACAAGTCTGCCTGGAAGGGCGGCTATGTTGTCAAAATCGGAACCTTCTTTCCAAGTAGCAAAACTTGCAACAACTGTAAGCATATTAATTCAGATCTCAAATTGTCTGACAGGACATGGGTTTGTCCCAACTGTAGATCTGTTTTAGACAGAGACATTAATGCTGCATTAAATATTTTAGAAGAAGCTACCGCAGGAGCTGCGGGAATCAAAGCTTGTGGAGAAGATGTAAGACTTAATGCCTTTTTGGGTACTAAGCTAACTTCTGAGAAGCAAGAAGCCCAAGGTCTTTAGACTTGGGTAGCTCACGCCCAGTTTGTCCGCCACCGCCCCGAAAAAGTAGAAAAAGGAGGCTGCCAGGGCACTTAAAACACCGGCATTGGTTGTGTTTGGATTTTTTTTAAATTGGGGACGAATTGAAAATCTACCCCTCTGGATGCTCACGGCCCCATAGATTATGAGGAGAATGCCTGCGGCCCCGGCAGGAGAAATGGATTCGTTGAGGAAAAGATAGCTCCAGAATACAATGTAAACCGGGCCGGTGACCGTCAGGGGGTAGATTAGGGTGAGATCTCCTTTCTCCAATGACACCGCCACAAAATATCGAGCTGTGCAGGTAGGTCATCGCTAAGCCTATTTGGACCAGAACCTCAGTGCTATTTACAAGGTATAGATACAGTTTGAAGGCTCAAACAGCCCTAATTTATTACATTTGTATTGTTAATGCGCTGCAAATAATTGCCACCCGCACAGCTCGCAAAATATTGGTATAGAAAAAAGAAAAAACCGGCGGCAAGGGCTGTGTACATGGCCGATGGGACGAAAAAAAAGGTCACCGCATGAAATTGGAAAATAAAGACGCCAAGGCCAGCAACGGTGACACACATCATCCAGAAAATGGCACTGGTTTTATCTTTGCATATTTTTAATACACTGTTCCAAAGTACATGGAACAGGGCGCTGATGATTATGAATCCAAAGCCTTTTAATGTCATTGGGTCTATCTATTCTTTTTGCTGGCATTTAGCAATGGAAAAAAATGAGGGGTGTTGAAAAAAAGTATTGCAATTCGTGTAATGGGCTGATATAAAGATCGGGTTTGATTGTGGTGGGTGTAGCTCAGTTGGTAGAGCGCTAGGTTGTGGTCCTGGATGCCGAGGGTTCGAGCCCCTTCACTCACCCCACTTAAAAAATACAAATTGTAAAATTAGGATCATGCGCCCGTAGCTCAGCTGGATAGAGCGTCGGACTTCGAATCCGCAGGTCGCCCGTTCGAGTCGGGCTGGGCGCACCAATGATATCAAGGGGTTACAGCTAATTTGCTGTAACCCCTTTTTTGCTTTGGGACAAAAATTCCCATTTTATTCCCAGTTTTAAAAATGATGGTGAGTGAATTATTGTGAAAAAAACACACCCATCATCTACCATCTGACCGAGCATAATATTTTTTTAGCATGACCCCCTGGTTAACCATCCCACCATGCCCGGCACAATCCCCCACGTTTATAATTCGCTGGCTTTCAACCATAGCCCAACAAACCACACCTATTTTCATAGATAAGGCTCTATCATGAGTTTCCGGTGCACCTGGCAGGGGGAAGGATTTATTCCCAGCGTTGGTTCTCCCATGGATCTTAACCTGGCTGTTGTGCTCCGATGGTTCGGCCCTCAAAATTGAGGAGCGAAACTTCATCCATAGACTGATCCAGGCCCCCGGCCCAGAGGGTAGGCACCACCTCCTTTCCCGTGGGGGTGGCAGTTACCTTTGAAGGACTATTCCAAAATGGCATGGTGGTTGTGGCGGCCTGGCTGATCCAGGCCCAGGGGAAGTACCGTCTCTTGAAGAAGGGTACTCTTTGAAGGCGGACCCTTTGCATCGACCAAAATAGCTGGTGCAATTGCAATACCGGGAATGGCTGTGGTGTTTCAAATGTAGGACTCATTCAAAATGGATGGGTGCCTCTGGTGATCCAGTGGCAGTTACCTTTGTAGGACTCAGCCGTTTTGACTGATTGCCTTTCTCTTGGGACTTATGACACCCCAGATGCAATAATTCAAATATGGGGTTTTCGTAGGTTTTTATGGCCGTCCTCGTTTTGGGTACCACCAGATGTGGGCAATGCTTTTGACTGCTCAACTTTGAGAGGTGGCTATGGGATCCAGGGGGGGGATGTTTCTCCACCCCTTTTTATGGCTCTGGCTGCTCAAATCTGAGCACCGACCACGGCCTAAGTTTTGATTAGGTCGTCATGGGGAAAGTTAATCGCCCATTTTGGGACATCAGTGCCTTAGATAGTTTTAGATAACATTATCAAAAACCATGACACACCGTTTTGGTGCATCGGATCTTTGGGGCCCCAAAGGTCAACCCAACTTTAAAGGCTCCCTGGGATCAAAAAAGATGTGCCCAACTCTGGGCAGATGTCTGATAGCACTCCCTTAATTCCAAGGTGGTTGATCCGGATAAGATGCCCCGATTTTTCGTGCTATCTTTTCGCGGCTCAAAACTGAGCCACCGGTTGACCAGCTGAACTATCAGCCCGTTGATTTAAGGGTGTAGCCATAGATGACACCTTTTTACCCTGGCAAGGGGAAACCCAGCCATAGGGGTTTGAATTATTGCATCCAGGGTGTAATAATTTTTTGCTTCACAATTCTATGAAGCAAAGTATCAGGTATCACCCGGCAAGGAGAAAGGGAACCATCGTCTCTCCGATCACATTATCATTCTGCACGGTACCGGCCCGGGCACTGCCCACTAACACCCGTTTAATAATTCCCATAACCTGATCATGTATCCCGGGGTGTTTACTTTCCCGTGAACCTGCCACATTCAGAATCTTGATATCCCATTCCGTAACCCAATCGGAAAGGAGATGTGCCGGGTCCGGATCTTTCCCCGGGTCAACATAAAGGAAGGGTCTGTCATGCTTTTTACATAACCGCCGGGTCAATGCAGATCCCCCCGTAAGTTTCCCATGACTGAAAACCACGGTGCCATCACTATCCACCACATTGGCCTTTGTCCGTTTGGGATATCCACCCCTGGTCATTTCAACCATGGCTGTGTATCTGGCAGGGACAACCCCGTCCTCGGCAAGTCTCCCCTTGGGCAACCAGCCGCCATACTCCACACCACACTCAATGGCTGCGTCAATGCCTCCCCGGTCTGCTCCGGTCTGTGCTCCTGATATAATTTTCTTGATCATACCCCCCTCATATTGGTTTCAGCCTGAAACCAACGCTGAAACCAAACCCTATGCACCCGCATGTTCGAGTAAGATATCCACTCGCACATGCACTCGCAATATTGCCTTGTCCGCATAAGAGTTCTGTGCGGACTTCACTGCGGACCAATGCCCGTGGAACATAAAAAAGCCAGCCCCGGGAAAGGAGCTGGCCCATTATTTGCCGGAATACCCAGCAAGGAGAATTAACCCCGCTGGGTGGCCTGGTTCATCCCCTGGTCAAAGGCAATGTTTCGGGTAATGCTCCGGGCAAGTTCCCCCAAGGGCAAACAAACCCCAGCATCAACCCCGGCAGTCTGTGCCTTGTAAGCTCTGACAAAATCCTTGCACCACCATTTCAAATCATCCTCCTTTACCCTGGCTGCCCAGGCGTAATACCTCCACCTGGTGGTCATCAGGTGCTTTGTGATGGGATCAGCAAACCGGGGAGAAACATTTTTCCCATGGTACCGGAGATGCTCCAGGACCTTTCCTGCCTCCATTTCTGCCCGCTGCTCCTGATCGATCCTACCAGACCCACCCATGGCGTTGATAATATCGGCGGTGGTAGGCATAGAATTATATTTGTGTGTCTGGATAAGCTTGACCGCTGCCATCTCCACTTGGTCAATGGAGAACTCTTTCAGGGCGGCAAACCGGAGTTTCAAACCATTGCTGGTGAAAGACGTTCCCGGATAATTATCGGCAATGGCCATCATGATTTCTGTGAATTGCTTGATATCCTGTTTTTCTATGTCTATGCCTCCACGCCCATTTCAGTTAAAAATTGTGCTGCTGCCATGTAATTACTATCCATCCTGGCGCAACCTGTCACAGTTCCATTGGGAAACCTTCCGGTAGGCATCCCACCAGCAAATCCTCCAGGAGACAATACGGCAGGGGTGGTGATGCTTATTGTTTCCAGATATCCCTCAGCCCATTTGTTTTTCAGGGTCTTGTCCAGGTAGGCCTTGTACTGTTCCCACCCGCCCTTCACCTTGGCAGATGAATAAACAATGGCCTCTTCCACCTCCAGGGGGGTATATTTCTTCACAGCCTGGTTAACAAGTGCCATGACCATGGGTTGCTGGTGCTGTTCCGGAATGAGGTTTAAAAGAGAATTTATATCTTCTGTGGCTGGGTACGACGACGACGGCGTTTCTTCCACAACTTCAATCACTGGGGTCAATTCCTGATCCGGCGTAGTAGTCGTTGTTACCCTCAGTATTTGTTCTATATCAGTATTTAGTACTGGGGCTGTTTCCTGACAGCGGGGTTCATCCTTGGTGGGGGCTTTAACCTGGCTGGCTGGGGGCTGTTCCGGGATTTCGTCCTGTATAATATGTTGCCTCAGATCTGAGGTAACCTCCGATACTTTAGGTCGCCTCACATTTGAGGAGCCCTTGGCGGCGGTAGTGACAGGAACCTGTTCCCTGGCTACGGCATCCTCATAAACAATATACTCCGTTCTGGTGATCTGCCCGGACTTGGTTCTGCCTGGCTGCTTATGGATGTATCCTGCCTTCTCAAGTTCGGCAATGGAAGAACGAACGGCGGTTCGACCCTGCTTCCCGGTCTTCACCATGTAATTGATATTGAGGTTCCAGTTATCCGTCTTTGACAGGAGACGAACCAAAGTTCCCAGGGCTTTATCACTGAGCTGGGTGTCATTGATAGCCTGGTTAGAAATTACCGTGAATGTTTTTCTGTCCTTATTTCTAATAATCATTTTTCGGCACCTCCATTTAAAGAACACTGATTTCCAAGAATTTTTCCTTGTGGTGAACGCATCCACTCAATTCTGATATAGCCACTCTTTTCAAGCTCTTTTATTGCACCCCTGATGGCGCTTTCTCCATCCCTACCTGTACGGGCAAGGTTCTTAATAGTGCAGTTCTCACCATCGGGAACCATGAACAGGCGCATATAAAGCCCCCTGGCCTTGTCGCTCAATATGGGGTCTTTTGCCAGATCATAAAAAACCGTGGACTGATTATTAATGGATTCTTTCCTGATAATCATCATTTGGCATTCTCCTTGTCAGTTTTAACCGGGCTGCTGGATGCGACAGCACCACAAACTCTCAACTGTGCTTTCAGGGCATCAATTCGCGCTGTGGCTGCATTGGTGATGGCATACAATTCTTGAGTTGCATCTGAAATAATCTCCCCCATGGATATGATCGTGAAAGAATCAAAGCCGGCAAACGGTTCCCCTGCCAGATCACACAATGAAGTGATGGTCCCGGCAAGGAAATCCAGTTTTCCCAGGGGATGACATGCAAACCGCAATGGGTCATGGTCAGAATTCAGTTCTTCACTGCTGATGGTCTGTTTGTTTTCAACCTGCATGGTTCACCCCCTTCAACATGGCATCCACAACAGCACCGTTCCGGGCAAGGAAATGATTCTTGCGAAGGGTGGCAACCTTTATCTCCACACCGGCCTCTTGGATGTAATGTTGGGCTTCTGCCATGGTCGCAGAAATATTTTGAATCAGGCCTTTGAAAATATAGGCGTATTGGGCGTAAACCTTTTCGGGTAGCATATCAACCAAGATGTAAAGCTGTTCATGGGTGCAAGAAATTAGGTCAAAAAGGTTTTCCTGATCCACATCAACGGGCTTTCCGGTCTTGCTGTGGCGGTATTCCGTGGTTCCGTCCGGCATTGTGCAACGGGTCAATGGTGTTGAATATGGCGTGTAGGCATAGGGGGCAAGTTCGGTGCTTTTCATTAAACGTGGACCTCCTGCATGGAATCAAAAAGAAAGTCGTGGGTCCGGTCAATGTACTGCACGGCCTCGGCGTATTCATTAGGATGGTTCCTTAATTCCAGCATGGTGTCATGGATAGCTTGCAGGTTGCTTTTGCCCAGGGCTTTTAAATGTAGGGTCTGGATCTTTGAAAGGATGTCTTCTGTCATGCCGGGGTTTTGGTCGTCAACGTCGGATACACGGCTTAGGGCAAGTATAAGGTCTTTGGCTTCTGGGTTACCGGCATGGTAAAGAATCTTGTTTACTCCGGATTCAGAAATTATGGAGAGAAGGAGTTCGCCGGGGTCGCTGATATCCTGTCCCTCAACGACGTTCATTTCTTTTGGGGTGAGGTAGTCCAGGGCTTCTCTTGAACCTTCGATATCCAGGGCCTGGCAGATATCAGCGTGGACGAACCAAGTTTGCTTGTCTCTTTGAAGTGTCCGGATAAGGTGTTTTTGAAATGTGAATGTGGTGGGTATGGCGGTGGGTTGTTTCATGATAGGGCTCCTTGTATTGCATTAAGCCCTTTTCATTCTACTAAAAACAAAAAGGGCAGCATGAGGGTTAGTAGACCGGTACAAGGAACCGGCAGGCCCGAAGGCCTCCCCCATGCTGCCCAATATATCGGACGCATGGAACAAAAAAAGCGTTCACATGTTAAATGTAGACGCTGTTTGCGTCCTTGTATCCGGCTACTAAACCGTATCCCTGATTTTGCAGGAATGAGCCACCTTAAAATCAAATTTCGTTTTGGTCAAGGATTATTAACCAGTCTGCTGCTTTTAAGTTCTGGTTGTGGCGGTAGGCCCTGGCACCAGCTCCCCCCAGGTGGGCATGATCCAACTTACAAGGAATCCTTGGTGGTTGCTCCAGGGCGGTGTGGATCTTCCCGGCCTGATGTTCCATTTGTAGGACTGCCCCGTTTTGGGGCGCTGGTCCGGAGGTGGGTGAAAGTTCCGCCCGGGTGGACCTTTGAAAAACCGAATTGATTCGGGTTTTATCCTGACGGTGGCCCAGGGTACGGCATGGTGGGAGATTATGTCACGCCTGGAATATGTTCCGGTTTGGTATCACAGGTTCAGACGGTAGGCGTACGGGTTTCTGTATCCCTGGCAGATATTAAAAACGAAGAATCGGCGTATTTGATCCGGTGGTAGGCTTGCTGGCAATTGGCTTTACTACGACCTGAAAAGGTTTATTCCTCTGAATTTAGCCAAAATATAAGCATTTCTAAGCATCGCGTTGGGTTCGTGTCCATCGCTTTCAGGGAAGCGCATACCAAGAGCCTCACCCTTTAGCTATAGCAGAGCCACCATTCAGCACACCGGGCGGGGGAAACAACTCGGTTTTCTTACGGAGGTCATAAATTACCCAACAATCCCTTGGCAACGTCAACCCCTTCAGGTGTGAGAGAGAGTTGGCACCCCTGGCAGGAGAAAGGTTCACCGGATTCAACGGCAGAATCGAGACACTGAATATAATTTCTACACCAGACATTCCTTGAACCAAACTTGCTGCTATGGAATATACTTTTTTTTTTGATAGCCCCCCCCGACGTTCCGTTTAACAGAGATTCATACCACAACCCCGGTGAGTATATCATTCATAGCTTTTTCATGCAGCCTTGATGCCTTCTCCTTCGTAAACTTCGGCTCTGATTCTGGCAGAGTTCCCCAGCACTCCAACTCCAGGATCAATAAAGTCGTAAATCATGGCAGTTAATTTGCCTGGTGCTGGCCTCAAAACACGCCCTATCATTTGGATCACTAAACCCTTCCATTTTACCGGGAACGCAAGGTAAAGATTTTGTAAAATTGGTAAATCAAACCCCTCTTTTAGAAGATTTGTGGTAGAAATGATGTGGGTGATATCTCCCTTGGTGATGCTGTCAAAGAGTTGTTCCCGTTCCTTTTTAGGGGTCTTGCCAGTGAGCACAACCGCCTCGATGCCGCAACCTTCAAGCATATCTCGCAAAGCTTCGCAGTGGGCCACACGGCCCGACAATATCAGAGACAACCCATTGATGGCGGTGTCTGCTACGGTCTGGCATATAAGCTCATTCCGGGAAGCATCTGCTACCAGCTGTCCCATGACCTTGACGTATTCCGCGCTGGCATCCCATGTTGTAAAAAAGTCGGTGGGGATCTGCTGGTACTTCGCTTCACAAAGATATCCATGATCCAAGAGTTCATCTTTCTTAATGGAGTACCGCACTTGCCCCAGGTAAAATTCAATGGCCTTTGTCAATCCATCGTCCCGGAATGGTGTGGCTGTGCACGAGGCAATATACCGGGCAGGAAATTTGCCTATGGCCTCCCGGAATGACTGAGCCCCAGCCTTATGACATTCGTCAACAACAATAAATCCAAAGTGGTCCTTGATCTCATCCACCCTTTTGGAAATGGTCTGAATGGTGCCGATGGTTAACCGATCTCCTATTGTGAATGTACCGCCACCAATGATGCTGATCTCTTTAGGGTCCAGCCCCAGGAATTGAACAGCCCTGTCCCGCCACTGGTAAACGAGTTCAATTTTATCTACTATCACAAGGCATGGTTGCCCCCGCCTGGCGATCAATGAAAGCATAGCAACGGTCTTGCCTCCCCCGGTGGGAAAGACCATAATGCCGTCACTCCGAGTAAGCATGGTTTGAATGCCCTGCTCCTGAAAGGGGCGGAGTTTCCCGGTAAAATCAAAATCAACGGCATCCAGTTCCAGGCGATCATCAATCACATTGACATCCTCAGCCCTGGCCCGGCAAAAATGATAAATAGGTTCGGCAGCACCCCGAGGACAAATTAGGGTTCCACCCACTTCCTTATAGAATATGATGTGTTTTGGAATGTTCCCACACCACTTCCCCATCCGTTCCAGCTTTTCACTCTGCTTGTTTTTTAGGGTGAGCATTTTTTTGATGTCTCGCTGGGTCCCCGGAGTCATGCCAGTCAGTTTTAGATTGTTTTTCAGTTCAAAGTTCATTATCATTTCCCTTTATTGCCTCCCGGTCCCCACCCATATGGAAGGCGTTTTTAGTATCAGGCCCGGTTCAGGGGTTACAGCCCTTTGCCGGGTTCATCATTTAGTCCACCAGCATCACCCGCCCGTTGTCATGATCCAGAAACACCCGGACATTTGGCCCGCCAGTGTAGCCACCGGAGAACTCCACAATTTCTATGGAATCATCAGACTCAGCAATTCCCTTGCCCCGGCCCAGGCACTCAAGTTGATATGCAACAATCGATACAAGCTTGTTATCTGTGGCGGTTTTTATATGCCTTCTGGCAGTTGTTTTTGAGACACCGGACAATGATGTATATGTGCTGATTAAGTCAATTCTGGATACAGCATCCGTGCCTATATCTTTCATGGCTTGCTGGATCAAAAGACCCTGCTCCATATGCTCCGGTGACGTTGCCTCCTCGATGCGTTGGAAATTTAGGTGCTGATCCATACGGGCAAGGAAAGGAGCAAACTTTTTCATATTGTTGGCCTTTTCATGAATGACCCTGATACATGGAACCGATGCGGTGCGGAGGGAGACATCATCTCCTTGAATATCGGTTATCCGATCCGAGACAATGAACTCAGCCTTTAATCCGATCATTGCCCGGCACCAATCAAATATGGCGCTTGATCCCCGGTAATCCCCGTTCCTGTTGTCATGATGGATGACTATGGGGGTTACGCCACACCGGCGGCAAACCTCGTTCAATGCGTCAAGTTCCTGCCTCATTTTTGCGGAGTCGTTCTCATCCCCTGCGGAGAAAGATATCAATGGGTCAATCCATAAGATGTCAACGGGCTGCCCCATGCGTTGCCCTGATTCATTAACAGCTGCTATCAACCATTTTTGAAAGTCTGGATTTGAGAAAGGGCTTCCGCTGCGTCATCTCCTGCTTGAGATCATGGAGACGGCGCCTCTCCTGGCTTTTTTCTTCGGCCCAATCAATGATCTCGAAGGAGTTACTAAGCAATGTGGAAGTCATAGAAAGCCCCCCGGTTTGGCAAGTAAAACAGTTGGCCACATCGTTCGGTGGCCCGGTCCGGCTCTATCCCGGCATCACTTAATTTATCATTGAAAATTTTTTGATATAGCTCATAGTCGGCACCACTGACGGGGACACTCAATGGAACGATGATTCGCGATTTGTTGTTTTCTGGGACGGCTGATTTTGTGGAATAGATATAATGGCTGGTACTTTTGGGGAAAACGATCTTTAAGGCAGTGCTGATCTCCAGAGCGGTTAAAGATCCTACCTCATCCAGATCCGCAATCAAGGCATAGTATTTCCCGTTTTCGCGCTGGAACTTGTGTTCCCTGGCATACTCACCCCCGGTGCTGGAAAATATGGCCCATAGGGCTTCTGACTTCGGAACATCAACGGGATTCTTAACCATGCTGGTCAGTTCATCCAGGGCAAGCCACATATAAGGTTTGGGGTTCTTCGCATCGGGTCGCGCTGTGTGAAATGCCCCATAACCGAAAATAACTTGATAGTATAGGAATTTCCATTTTTTTTATAGTCATATTAGATAGTTCTTGAATTTTGATGATTATTTAATCATAATGAAATATGATGAAAACTATTTCTCCAACAAATAAAGACATAAATATTTGGCATCCTTCAAAAGTACTTTACACTTTTTTAGGGCATTCCCCATTTTCAGGGGCTTTTCCCAAAAGACTGTAAAGTACTTCTGGGGTCATATGAAGGATGCCAAATATTTTTCAAGAAGTATTCATTGATCACTGGTCTTCATTTAAAGCAAAGCACTGCAAGTATGATGATCCTCAGTATACCATTCCAGTGCAAAAAATGCTTGATTGTGGAAAGGAAAGTGGTGGGTATGCTGAATATAGATGTGTTCATTGTGGTTTTGATGTATTTCGGGTGGGGTTTAGTTGTAAAAGCTGTTTTTGTTTATCCTGTTCCAAACTGTATGTTGATAAATTTGTAGCCCAAGTCAGTAAAATGCTTCATCCCGGTGTTGTTTACAGGCATATAGTGCTGACAATGCCAGAACAGCTAAGACAGCCTTTTTACAGTGCCCGTCATAATGACGAGTTGTTATCAAGGTTGATGAAAATAGGGCATCAATGCCTGGAGGAAGTTGTTTCTGTTGCTCTTCGTAAAAATGTAAAGATAGGGACAATGATTGTTGTGCAAACTCATGGGCGTTCGGGACAGTACAATCCCCACTTGCACATAATAATGACCAGTGGTGGAATCAAGGAAGATATACAGAGTTGGTTTGATTTGAGATATTTTAAGTATGAAATCATACATAAAAAATGGCAATATCATTTATTCTGCATGGTAAAAAATTACTTTCAAACTCCTGAAATAAACAAGCTTATAGATGAGTTGTGGAGAAAATATCCTAATGGTTTGGTTGCCAATGTGAGCAAGGGGAATGTTCCAGAAGGTGGGGCTGGTTTGGCAAGATATTTAGCTAAATATGTAGCGTCCCCTCCTATAGCAGTAAGACGAATCATTGATTATGATGGTTTCAATGTAACTTATTGGTATAACGATCATAAAACAAAAAGCAGACAAGTTGAGACTGTTTCAGCGGAGGTTTTTATTGGTCGTATGGTTCAACACATATTGCCAAAAGGGTTTCAGCGTATTCGTTATTATGGGTTGCAGGCTACAAAGACATTTAAAAAATGGGCTAATGTAATATTGAAAGGAATAAAGGCAATTGGCAGTGCTGTCAAAGGAACTTATCGAATCATAAGAGTAAAAAAGTATAAGGAACGTTACCTTGAGGTAAGCACTGAAAATCCCTGGTTCTGTAAATATTGTGGTAATGAAATGATACTTTGGGCGATATGGCATCCCAAATATGGAATGTTATTTGATGAATATAAAAAAATTAAAAATGAAAGCTACGGAAGCTGTCCCTCTCCCATCGTTGATGAAGAGGAAACCGGAGATAGAGGGAAAGGATGTCCCGTTCGGACCACCCCCGAAAGAATACAATTACCTTTGTTCTCAATGTAAATGTGAAATGCTTGTGAATGAGGCAATTATTGATGTTGAGATTGACATCGCTGAATTTGAGGGCAGATGGCATGAAGGATTCATGCCAGTATTGGGCTGCCCCGGTTGTAATAAAGAAACTATGAAATATGCGGGAACGTGAAAAAAGCCCGCCCAAAGGGCGCTAATTTAATTATTAAAAATAAAAGGAGTCCATGCATCTATCCGAATAGAAAAGAGTACAAATTGATAGGTCTAATGAAGGGAAGTCTCCACAGCATCAAGTGTGATTGTAATGAAACCTTTGGTGCTTTAGTGAATTGTCAGGAAATAATTTGAATATAACTAATCAGCAGAAAAAAATTATCCATTCTCCAGCACTTGCACGACTAATTGTGAAGGCCGGTCCAGGGACAGGAAAAACATTCAGTCTTATTGAACGAATAAAATATTTAGTAAAAGAAGAACATTTGGAACCGGCGACTGAGGTTCTAATTTTGAGTTTTTCTGTGGCGGCTGCACGAGAGATTAAAAATCGTTTGCTGGTAGCAGTTGAAGAACAAGGCTACGATGATGAATTGTTATTCGTAACTATTCGAACCTTTGATTCCTTTGCATCACACTTTATGTATATGCTTGATCCTGAAATTGCCCTTGATGGTTGTGATTACGACCAACGTATTGCCATGGCAACAGATATTATCCTCAATCAAGAGAACGCCATTAGTCGTTTACAGCGTTATCGGCACATTTTGGTTGATGAGGTACAAGATCTGGTTGGATTGAGAGCATCACTAACACTGGCTATCCTTGCATCAAGTGGAGGAGGGTTTACACTGTTTGGTGACCCGGCACAAGCAGTATATAATTTTCTAATGGAAGGAGATGAAAATGGGCCTACCTCTGATGAGTTTGTTCAGCAGGTTTCTCTCCAGAATGATGGGAATGTAGGAAACTTTTTTCTTGCCGAAAATTTCAGGGTTGGTGAGAATAAAACACTTAAGGCACTTGCTGATAATGGCCGTCGACACCTGCTTGAAAGTTCTCCAGAGGAAGCATATAATTTTCTACGCCGCACCTTTGCCGATCTTACCCTTCTTGGATCTCTCTATGACGTAGTCGTATCTGAGAATCTTTGTTCTCCTAATACTGCATTCCTTTGTAGAACAAATGGGCAGGTTCTGAGACTTGCAAGACATTTTAATGAACAAGGTACACGTTTTTATATCAGAAGACCATTGGAGACAATAGATATTCCTGCTTGGGTGGGACATCTTTTATCAGGTTGGAAAACCCAGACTGTCAGAAAAAAAGATTTTTTGGAAGCGATGGCTACACTCCCAGACGACATGGATCTAAGCCCGAAACAAGCTTGGGAAGAATTGCGACTTGTCACCAGAATACGAACAAGTATCCGAGTCCCTCAATTGCGAAACGCTTTACTCGAAGGTGCAGTTTTTACCACAACGGCTAAAGAAAACAGGGATGATGGGGTTGTGATTTCAACTGTGCATCGCTCTAAAGGTAGAGAATTTGATACTGTAGCGCTGGTTATTCCCGAAGAGACTGACCCTGGTGAGTTCCTTGATGAGGGGCGAGTAATGTTTGTTGGTCTGACTCGTGCCCGATGCAACCTGTACAAAATGTCAGAAAAAGGTGCTTTAGGGATAAGAAAAAGCGGTGAAAGGTGGGTGCGGATTAAAAACAATAAAGGCAAAAGGTATCTAACTGGTGTGGAGGTTGGTTGTCAGGGTGACATTGATAAGGCTTCCTCTGTCTCTCTTAAAATGTTTGATGACGATTTTGAGGAGATTGAGGAAAATCAAACTTTTTTATGGGAAAATGTTCAGTATGGTACCCCGGCCCGCCTGAAGTTGTTTGGAAAAACCAATGGTGTACCAATTTACGCCATTTGGGTAGGAGACGATGATTTGGTAGTTGCATTGACATCTGAGAAGTTTGGTTTCCGTCTTAAGGAGATTATCAAGGAAATACATGAAAGGGATCGTATATCAAACTATCCCAATGTTATTGACAACCTGTGGGTGCGAAATATAGTCACAGAAGTTGGGAATCTTGGCAATATGGATGTTCCAAGAAGTTACAGGAATACCGGATTATGGCTCGGGATAAGGTTACAAGGCCTTGGAACTTGTCAAGAATGGAGGAGTTTTTAATGAATGCACATGAGAAAGTTCGTAGTGACCTGATTGACTATCTCGAAAGAGATCAGTTCGGCCCGTATAAAGGTATTAGCGAGGTTTTACCGGAAAATCCGTTAAGACGATATATGGTAGGTGTACTTCATCCTCAAGGATCAGCTTTTGATGAGGCTGATGATGACGGTGGACAAGGTCGTGAACCGACAACAAAAAATGATGACAGTGAACCAGGATTACGGATGAGCAATACTGTAGCTCCATCCAGTTATGGGATGACATTTGCATGCAAAGAAGATGTAAAATCTATTCAAGTTTTTGTCAGGGTTGGTAAATATCAACCCGTTCCAAAATCCTCTGCTAAAGTTGACAATGGTTCTCCCGTAACTTCTTCTCAAGAATGGCAAAGAAAGGAAATTTACCACGAAGAGCCTGTTCCCATTAGCAAACCAGGAGACGAAAGTTATAATATTATAAAAAATGAATTGTCATTACGTGTGCGAAGCAGAGAAGTTGATCAGAGTGGTGTACGTTCTGTAACCATTTCAGTAGTAAATGAACAAAAATGTCCAGCACAATCAAAACAAAAAGACAAAGCAGAAAAGTGTTTTTTCCAAATTTATTTTGGAGTGGAGGGGCTTGACGGTAGCCATCCTTTTGTTACACGAAGTGATTTAAATTCAAACAATTCAGTTTCAGAGGAAAACGGCCTGAGACTCCTTTACCGCCATGTCAAAATTTTTGCTATAGGACACGGTTGCGCTACAGATTGGCAGGATGATGCACTACATATCGATTGTGCTCGAATCGTATCCTCATTTGTACCACAACATACAGTATACCCTATGGTGCAATCGGAAGATTTCGACAGCTCACTTTTTAGTATCAAAAATATTTCTGAATCTTCCCCAAGTCGACTACTCGAACTATTCTCAATTCTACCAGACCAGTATGATATCTGGATTTCTAAACTAAAAAAAGAAGTTGTCAGACTTCCTGACTATCTCCAACCACAGGCCGAGGAGCATATACGGATATGTAACCAAGCTTCAAAAAGAATCCGTGCAGGAATACAGTTGCTGACCTATGATCAAATTGTTGGTAAAGCCTTCATCCTTATGCATAAAGCTATGTTACATCAGATAAGTCGCTCTCGTTGGCAAAAGAAAGGGCGACCTGATGAAGGGCCTCTGCTTGGACCTGAACATGCCTGGTATCCTTTCCAGATTGCTTTTATTCTGCAATGTTTGGACTCACTGGCTGATCCTGCAAGTAAAGAAAGGGATCTTGTTGATCTCCTCTGGTTCCCCACTGGCGGTGGTAAAACAGAAGCTTATCTGGGAATAATTGCATTCCTGATCTTTTTGAGGAGGTTGCGCAGTCTGGCTGGCGAAGGAGATGGAGGCGGTACTGTTGCCCTCATGCGTTATACTCTACGCCTTCTTACGGTTGATCAATTTTATAGGGCGGCATTGCTGGCATGTTCCTGTGAAAAAATACGTAAGGAAAAAAGAAACGGAATTGCTAAAACTGCTCCTGTAAGCATTGGTTTGTGGGTTGGTGGCGATGCTTCACCTAATTACTGGAAGCAGGCCCGAGAAGAATTGGAAAAGATTAACTCTGGCAAAGAGGAGCCTACAAAAGGGAATCCTGTAAAGATTCGTGAATGTCCATGGTGTGGTGATGAACTTAACTCAGGTGATTATACTCTGCCTGATGAACATACATCTATGCTTATCCGCTGTCCGAACGAAGATTGTGATTTCCATGCTGGACTGCCAATCTGGATCGTAGATACGGATGTATACCAGCATCGACCCTCCTTAATTATAGGTACAGTGGATAAATTTGCACGGATACCCTGGGTTGAAGAATCTGGGAATATATTCGGTACTGACGGTACAACCTTACCGCCTGAAGTGATAATCCAAGATGAGTTACACCTTATTTCAGGCCCGCTGGGGACCATGGTTGGGCTCTACGAGACTGCGGTTGATGCTTTGTGTCGGACATCCACAGGGAATCTACCTAAGGTTATTGCCTCAACAGCCACAATTAGAAATGCTGAGAGTCAGGTAAAATCTCTATTCGGGCGTAGAGTATATCAATTTCCACCTTCTGGTCTTGATTACAGTGATTCTTTTTTTGCTCGTGAGGATAAAAGTATTCCTGGAAGGCACTATATTGGTGTTTTTACTCCTGGAACAAGCCCTACAAGTGCATTAGTTAGGACTTTTGCTATCCTATTGCACGGGGCATATAAAGCTGACTGCAGCGATGACGTGCGGGATGCTTACTGGACACTTATGACATACTTTAACAGTCTGCGCGAACTTGGCGGAGCCAGTGTTCAGGTCGATGATGATGTTAACGATTATCTTAAACTATGCGCTGAAAGGGATGGCAACCGACTTGATCTGCGTCAGGTAGAGAATAAGGCCGAACTGACCGGTCGGGTACCATCGACTGAGCTGGATGAAATCAGAACGGAACTGTCAGAACAATATAAAGATGGAGATTGTCTGGACGTTGTTCTGGCTACTAATATGATCTCAGTAGGCCTGGATGTTCCACGTTTGGGGATAATGGCCGTAGTGGGACAGCCTAAGGCAACTTCAGAATATATACAGGCTACAAGCCGTATCGGCCGTCTTCATGCTGGCCTTGTTGTTACGATTTATAACTGGACCCGTTCCCGAGATCGCTCCCACTTTGAAAGGTTTAAGGGATATCATTCCAAACTATACAGTGAGGTAGAGGCAACCAGTGTTACTCCTTTTTCTTCCCGTGCACGAGACAGGGGGTTACATGCAATTCTGATAATTCTGGTACGACATTTAATAACAGGTATGCGCAAAAATTCTAATGCAGTGAGATTTGACAGTAAATCATCTGAGGTGCAGGCACTGGTAAAAGAAATAGTTGCAAGAGTGGGGCTGGTAGACAACCAGGAGAAGGAAGACACCGAACGGGCTATTCAAAAAATAATAAGCCGCTGGCAAGGAATGGCAACATCCGGAGAATTATTCTACAAGAAAAAGAAAAGGCGTGATGACAGGCTCCCGTTAATGATTTCAGCGGAGGAAGCCACAGCCACCTCCACCTCTTTTGGTACTCTTAACTCCCTGCGTAACATTGACCCGGCCGCTGGCCTGAAACTGGAGAGGTAACCATGAATAGGATTGCAGAAATTCAGAGAAGTCAACTTATTTCCACATATGGTATTGGTTCTATATACGACGCTCTTGATTACTCAGTGGTCATTGCTGGTCTGGAGTACTGGTATCCAAATAAAACAGAAATTCTCAACGAAGAACGATTACAGAAAAAATTAGGGAAAGAATTTTTTCGGCAACCCAAAGTGATTGAGAACGAACCTACTATTCCGAGTTTTCGTTTTCCAGAGTGGGTTTTTTGCCCTAAGTGTAAAAATTTGAAACCGATTTATAACTTATCAGATCGGACAGATAAAAAGTGTGGGCGGTGCAAGGAAAAGTATGTTCCTGCCAGATTTATCATCTCGTGCTCAAAAGGTCATCTGGATGATTTCCCCTGGAACTGGTGGGTACACCGTGGGCCAAGTTGTGATCGACCAAAACTGAAGCTTCATAATACTGGTCGGACAACTTCTTTGGCTGGCATCCGGGTCAGTTGTGAGAATGAGGGTTGCGGTGCAGAACGAACATTGGAAGGAATTTTTGGGAAAAATGCTCTTGGTGGTTTAAAATGCCATGGCAAAAGACCATGGTTAGGTTTTGATAACAAGGAAGAATGTGGTGAAACACCACGTGTGTTGCAAAGAGGGTCTGCAAGTGTCTATTATTCAATTACCGAATCAGCTATTTCTATACCACCATTTTCAGAGCGGATAAATGTATTTTTGCGACAATTTGAAGATGAAATTAAATATATATCAGAGGATGCTTTATCCGGTTACTTTAACGCCAAATTGGAGAAAACCGGTGAAAATTTTAGAGTAGAGGATTTGGTGGAAGCTGCCATGAAACGAAAAGGAGATTCGGATGAAGAAGAGAGTATTACTGACTTGCGGCAGGCTGAATACGAGGCCTTATGCCATCCTGGGGAGATGGATGACCGGGATGAATTTGCTGCAAAAGAAGAAGAAGTTCCTTTGTTGTATCAGAACCAGATATCTAAACTCGTTCTTGTCCATCGGCTACGAGAAGTAAGAGCCCTGACAGGTTTTGCACGAATTAGCCCTGATGGAGAAGTTGCCCCTCTAAGCAAAAAACCGAAAAACTGGCTACCAGCTTCTGAAATGAAAGGTGAAGGGATTTTTATAGAGCTTGATAGGCAAACAATGGCCGACTGGGTTGAGGCTGCAACACCAGATTTTCTTGCCAGAGTAAAAAAATTGGAAACAACGCGCCTGGAGCAACTGGAAAAAGGAAGTGCCTGGGCCGAAATAAGAAAAATCACACCATGTTTTCTTCTCATCCATACCATTGCTCATATTCTCATCCAACAACTAATTCTGGAGTGTGGATATTCAAGTTCCGCTTTAAGAGAACGACTTTATATTAACGATGGCAGTGATGGTAATCCAGAGATGAGTGGGTTTTTGATTTATACAGCAACTTCTGACTCAGAGGGCAGCCTTGGTGGTCTAGTAAGGCAGGGGTTTGAAAATCGTTTTAGTGATGTAATGAGAAAAACATTAGAGAAGGCTTGTTGGTGTTCTAATGACCCACTCTGCATGGAATCGGAGGGTCAGGGGTACAACTCTCTCAATCTTGCAGCTTGTCACTCATGTTGCCTTTTACCGGAAACATCCTGTGAGTTGCGCAACTGTTATCTTGATCGTGGGGTTATTATAGGTATTGACGGAAAACCAGAGGCAGGTTTTTTCCCGCGAGCTTTATATACATAATATTGGGGTAAAAGCATGGCCAGAATGATTCCTGATTATATTCATCGTGACTGCAAAAGTAATGCTGAACGTAAGCTCTTTGAAAGATTCAGAAATGAATTAGCGAAAAATTATGTGGTACTACACTCATTAGGGTTAGCAAAACATAAATATAAATTAAGGGCTGAAATCGATTTTGTTGTAGTATGTCAGAAAGGGATACTTTGTTTTGAAGTAAAGGGTGGACGAATTAAGCAGGAGAAAGGTAAATGGCATTTTATTAACAAATATGATGAAGTTACTATCAAGAGGGAATCCCCTTTTGAACAGGCAAGTACTGCAATGTTTGCTTTGCGTAAGAAAATCGGAGAAAAATTTGGCTGGAATTCATCTCATCGAAGAAGCATCATGGGGTATTGTGTAATTTTTCCTGATCAGCTTTTTTCCCTCGAATCGCCTGAATGGGATCTAAAACGACTCTTCGACAAAACCCGAATTGGCGAAGACCTGCAGAAACTTGTTGATGTGCAGTATGATTATTCCGCAGAAGAAATTTACCGAACTACGGGTAATCGATGCGTAATATTAGAATCTGCCCAAGTTAAATCTCTTTTGCATTACCTGCGACCTGATTTTGAAGTAATACCTCCCCTGTCATCAAAAATCAATGAAGATCATGATAAGTTACTCAAGTTGACAGAGGAGCAGTATGATGTTCTGGATCAAATTAGTATTAATGATAGACTCGTCATCACTGGGAGTGCCGGTACCGGGAAAACCCTGTTGGCTGTCGAAAAGTTCAAACGGGAAGTTCAGAATGGTATAAGGGTAATGTATTTATGTTATAATAAATTACTTGCCCTGCATATCAGAAAACTCCTTAATGAAGATTTGGACGGAGGAGGAATAGAGGTCCATACGCTACATGGCTATACAAGGAAGCTTATTGGCCTAGCCGGATTAAATGATTCCCTCCCCGATGAAAAGGATTCGAATCTTTTTACAGAAAAATATCCTGATTTGTTTGAACAGGCATTTGTTGAACTGTTCGATACCCCACCTTTTGATATTCTGATTATAGATGAAGGCCAAGACTTAAGCACTGAATCATATATAGACATGTTGGACTGGCTGGTGCAAGGCGGCATGAAGGATGGAAGATGGATATGGTTTGAAGACAATCAGCAGAATATTTTTAAACAGGATTCTGATACAGTAAAACAGCCTGCTCTTAAGAAATATCATCCAGCAAGGTTTTGTTTAACCAGTAATTGCAGGAACACAAAACCCATAAGTGTATTTAACAGTTTAGCCACAGCAACAGAGAAACAAAAATGCCTGGTAGACAGCAATCTGAAAGTTTCACCTGTTTTCTATACAAGTAATAACCACCAGCGTAAAAAACTTGAGGATATTATTACCAGGCTATTGGGCGGTGGCGTTGATCCTTTAGATATAGTTCTTTTATCTCCTCATATTCAGGCAAAATCTGTACTTCAAGGCGTGGAAAAGATAGGAGGAATTTCCGTTAAAGTTTATGATATTGACTCTAACGCAACAGAGAAGGCTTTACGATACACGACTATCCATAAATTTAAAGGGTTAGAGGCAAAGGTTATTGTTGTTATTGATGTCACAGAGCTGGATTCTTTAAATATGCGTAGCTTGAATTATGTTGCCTTTTCTCGACCATCAGCCTGTTTAGAGGTTCTTCTTCATGAGGATACAAGAGAACAGTTTGAACAATTGGCTTATCAGTTTGGTATGAGGGATTTATAATATTTCGGAGATATGCTGTGAAAGATATTATAGTTATTAAAAAACTGGATGATTTCATAGAAGAAATTCATTGGCTCTACGCGAAAATTTGTTCTGAACATAAACGGCGTGAAAAAGAACTTGAATTTATAGGTCTCAACTCTGCTGGTAGAATTCGTTTTGAAGAACTTGACTTAAGTTTACTAAAACAAAATCTACTTTCGGTGCATAAGACATTACAGTGGAGGGAGCACAATGACCGTTTATCCCTCCGGGACGCTCAAAAGGCACGATTTGTTGCAATTGCAGGTATGTGTGAATTGATAAAGGATGAATATGTCGGTAAATTCTGGAATCTTTACGAAAAAATAATCGGCTGGGATAAAGACAATACTGTTTATGAATGGATCTGGGAACAAGGGTTCAATGAGGTCGGCATTGAGATGCTAGGTGATGGACGACGTGAGTTTGTTCAAACTTTGATTATGGAAAGCGGCGTTCCGAAAAACCGTGCGGTAGATATAGTCAGTTTTTTTGAAATATATTGGCGCTATTTAAGAGAGCAGGATGTTCTAATAGTTATCCAGGATTTGAGATCAGATCTCTCTTTCGCTCATATACCGAGACAGGATAGAAGTAGACTGATATCACTTTCGAGTACTGCTTCTGAATATACCAGAGCTTTTGCCATGGCGGTAAGCCGGTTATCAGCCGTGTTTGAATATGTCAGCACCTCTGATGAAATCATCGGCGGTAGTATCGATGACTGGGCCGGGCATATTTTCAAGGCAATTGGCATCAATCCGCTGACTATACTGCGAGATGGTGAGCAGTTACAAAAATTATATAAGAAACTTCTAGGGATTGTTACCCCGGCAAAACTACTTAAAATCATTGATGGAAAACCACCGGGAACCGAAATTTCCTGTCCTGATGGTAGAAAACAGAGAACCGACTATTATAAGAAAATACAATTCGGCAGGCATAAGATTGATGGAGCTTTATTCACCTGTTTGCCTGACCCTGGGATGGATTTACTATTCCTGTCATCTCAGCCTGTCTCAAAGATTATTCAACATGGTGATTCCATAATTCTTCGTTCCATTTCAAGAATTACTCCAGTAATAAATGGCACTGTGCGAACAGACCTTGTAAATGAGTTATTTTTGAATAAGAAAAGTTATGGATACATTTTTTATTGTCTAAAAAAAACGGCAATGGAGATTGGTTTGTGTACGGCAGATGGTCGAGTGAATGCGGTACTGTCTGGAAAAGAAGGATTTGTCTGCTACCCATATTTTCATTATCAAGGGGATAGGCGAAAGCAAACACATTTCATTACTGTACGAGTCAATTCAATAAAACTGGCCGCCACTGGATTGAAAAATCAAAAATTTTCTTTTGTCTGTAACCATGAAAATAAACATATCCATAAAGGAACCATTGATAATACAGGGCGAGCTGCCTGTGCTGAACGTTCAGTTCTTCTGGAATCACCAGAACCAGGAGATGTTGTCTTTGCAGCCATTGATGAAACAACAGATGAATATTTGGTTTTTCCGGAAGGTGAAGCTAAAGCAACGTTGTCTCTTGCAGAAGTTATGCTTTTCTCCCCATATTCTCATCGTCTTATTAAACCCCGAGCTTCTGGAGTGCCATTTCAGTTTGGTAGTAATCGGTTTGTGCTATTCACGGCCTCCAGACTGGATGAAAACACCCTTCAGCTTGAAAATTGTGAAATGGAATCCACAGTGGAACTGGGTGACTATAAGGTTCACAACCTTATTTGGAAAAATCAACTGCTGCCCTGCCGTATCCAGACAAGAATATCAAGAGAACACTTAGTAACATGGGCGTTCGAAAAATGTTTGCACTTTACTTTTTATATTAACCGTAAAAATGATAACTTCCCAGATCATATTATATTTAGAGAGAATCAAGGCAGCAGGCCCACCGATTTTGATCTGGTGTTATACCCGTTTCCTCAAGAAAGCATGCTCAAGAGATTATTCTGGAATATTATTGTCAATAACTCTCCTCCTCTAAAAATTCCTCTGTCAGAATGTAGGACTAACGATTCTGATGATAAATCTATGCGTATCCTCGGTAAAAATTTAGAAAAGATGCTTTTGCCCCTTTGGAATAAACGAGCTCCAGAAAATGCTTTGGTTGAAATTTCCCTCTGCGCTATGGATGAAACTCTTGCCAGTCGCAATTTTTTAATTTTTCCGAATCTGAAACTCAGCTTGCCTGATGGAGTCCATAATGGGGATACTTTTCCGGTTCAGATAAATCTTGGTGTTCATGAATGCCGCGAATTCTTCTTGAAAAATAACATAGGCCGATCGAAGGTTAAAATTCGTTTTACATATGAAAATTTACAATGGCAGTTACGTCGTCAGAAATTCAAAGGCAGCATAGAATTGGAGCACTTTGGAACTTCTCTTGATATTGAAGCAATTCCACCTTATCGAGCCATAAGATTCGGGCATAAAAAAAACGGTAAGGTTGAACCTGTTCGGGATATATTAAAAAGAGAACTGGGGCCTTATGATCTTTTAATTGTAGGTGATCGGCAACAACCTCCTGAAATTGTCGTCAATGGCCACCAACAGAAAATATCCTTTAAATGTATTGAGGAAGGGTTCTGGCAGGTCCCTATGCTGGGGATACCCGCAATTAACAAACAAGAAAATCCGGTAACTGTTCAGACCCCGGAGATGGAACGGCCTTTTACAATAAAATATCGGACTGCCCTTGTTGATAATGCAATGATTATTAATAAATACGTTATCGCTCAGGAGGTGACTGGAAGCTGTTCTTTTCGTGGGCCTGTCGGCTCGCATGTTAAATTGAGTGTGAGTCCTGTGATGGAAGGAGGGATTGCAGGTAACTCTATAAGCATTTTTCTTTATCCTAATGGGGAGGAAATAAATGACTATTCTTTTGCGATTAAGATCCCAGACGATTTTGTCAACGAAAGCATTGAACATTATGAGTTGTCAGCATTTCTTGTGGATAATCCAGATGATGATAAGAATGGGCATGAATATGGTGAACGCTGGGAAATATTTTCAGTGTCTGCGGTCAACCAGAATGATTTTATGTATTTAAAAGAGAGGATTATAGAGCTGCTTGAGGCTGGTAGACTTTTTGCAGCGGCAAGGGACCTGTCTGAAATGAAAGGAATAACCCCAAAATCTGAAAAAGAATGGGTCAAAGTGACCGGGCTAACGATTAAGCAAAGACAGCTAAGCAGTTCTCTAAACAAGATAGCATCCCAGATTTCCGATGTCCTCAATAAACAATATTTGTTTAAGGTGTGATTTAATTCATTATTGAAGTTAAACTATAAAAAGGTTACAGGTAGAACATGGAACAGACACAGGAAATAATAAGCAATGAACTTGATGATATTATTAACCAGCTTTCCTGGGTACAGTTTAAGACACTGATTTTTAATTTTAATAGTCTTAAAGAATCTGTTTCCAAAGGGGGTGTTAGGATAATAAAAAAGAACAGAAGAAGACTTCACCCTTCAATTAAGAAAGAATGCCTTGAAGACAACAAGTATCTTTCCGGTCTTTTTAGCTTATGGTTTAATGACCAAAAAGAGTATGCCGATTGCCTTTCAGAGTTTTTTAAATCCGAAAAACATCAAGGACTTCTGGAGGAGCGCGATCTTAATAGTTCTGAATATGCTATCAATGAAAAATATTTTGATCTATTTATTAATATAATCAGGCATGATGATATTGATAAATTTTTATTATTAAGTCCGGTATGTTTTACATCTACACAAAAAGAACAACTTGAACAACGCCGGAAACAAAAAAAGGACAATGCAGATACACCCTCTCAGAAATCCAACATTGAACTTTCCTCTCAAGTGAACAAAACGGATGCAATCAAACTGACAAAAGGAGAATGGAAGTATCATAAAAAAGAACTGAAAAAGTGTCAGAAAATAATTGAAGATCTTAAAAGTGAAAACATTAAACTAACTAATCGCCAGAAAAAACATAACGCTGAAAAAGCTGACTTAAAATGTATAATTGATCAGGTTAAGGCTGATTGTTCTGAGGAGACAATTAGACTTGTTGCTCAGAAGAAGGATGCAATTAAACGAGCTGGAACTACTAATTTTGAGGCGATAGATAGACTCGTTGCTCAGAAAAAAGATATGCAGCAAAAAATTGCAACTATGACAAAAGAAATTCACGATTTTTCTTATCGATTGAAGAAAAAAGAAGACCGCGTCCGTCTTCTTGAGAATAAAAATGACCGATTAAAGAAAGAAAAACAAATATATTTTAGCCAAATTCTTGCAAAATTAGATGTAGAGGAACTTATTTCCAGTCTAAATGCTCCTGATGAAGTTATAGACATGTTGGATACGTTTATTCGTCCTGCTGTCACAGATGATGACAGCAAGTCAGCTGAAGTTACTTTATCATTTAGGTCTTTCTGGAATGGTCTTTCTATCAGAGAAAACGAGATTATAAAAGAGGCCTTGGATATTAAGGTAAAAGACGTTGCCAACCGCCAATATTTTAGAGACTGGGATTCTCGGAAAGATGACTTTGTTGATCTGAAATGTTCACTGTCAACAAGGATTTATCTCACAGATATGCTTTTTAGAATTCTTCAGCAATATTTTCATAAAGATGAAAAATTTGTAGCCAATTGTTGATGGTCCTGTAAAAAGTAGGCCTATGAATTTTTAACCAAATTATTTTGATATTGAGATTCACTGTAGACACCGTATGGTGTAGTTAAAAAATGAAATTTGGACTTTTTACGAGACCATCAATTATTGAAAGTGATACAGGCGAAGGAGAAGGAAAAAGAAATGATCAAAGGAAATTCCTAAAATATGGATAATGTTGCAGTTGTTGATTTGTTTGCTGGCCCTGGTGGATTGGGTGAAGGTTTTTCATCTTTCCACAATAATACGAAAGAGCCTGTATTCAAAATTGTACTTTCAATTGAAAAACAAATAGATGCGCATAGGACACTCTTATTAAGAAGTTTTTTTAGAAAATTTCCTTCTGGTAAAGCGCCTAAAGAGTATTATGACTATTTGAGAGGGCAAATAAATAGTCAAGAAGAGCTTTTTAGCTTATACCCCAAGGAGTTCAAAGACGCTAAGGATGAGGCTTGGTGTGCCGAATTAGGCTCAGGCCCTACCTTGAATAATGCCATTGATTCTCGGATAGCGAAAATAAAAAAAAAATATAAAGATCGATGGATTTTAATTGGTGGGCCGCCATGCCAGGCATATTCTGTAATGGGGCGTTCAAGAAACAAAGGGATAAAAAATTATATACCTGAAAAAGATCCCAAGAACTATCTCTATAAAGAATACCTGAGGATAATTGCGAAGCATCTTCCAGCTGTTTTCATTATGGAAAACGTGACTGGTATACTTTCTGCCAAGTTAAATGGCAAATCAGTTTTTGAAAAAATATTGAATGATTTGAAATGTCCCTCAAAGACGTTGCAAGGCAACAAAAATAAAAATATCGATAAAGGTAATGATTATGAAATACGCCCATTAATCTTGCCCGAGGATGGGAATGCTGAAATGTCTGAGTTTTCTAATCCTAAAGATTATATAATAGAATCAGAAATGTTTGGAATTCCTCAAAGAAGGCACAGGGTCGTTTTATTTGGTGTAAGGAAAAAATATTCTTCAGGAAGGCAAAAAACTTTATCCCCCAAAAAAGATACGGTTTCAGTTTTGAATGTTATTAGTGATCTACCAAGGTTAAGAAGCGGACTTTCGAAGGATAAAGATTCCATGAAGAAATGGAAAAGTCGTGTACTTCAACTTATAAATAATAAATGGTTCTTAAAATATGATGAACAAGAAGGAAAAGTTCAACAATGTATGCTTAAAGCGTTAAGGGATATTGAGGAATCGGATGATCTCGAAACTGGCGGCCAGTTTGTCCATAGCGTATCGAACAGAAAAATGGTAAATTCATGGTGGTACAATGATGAACGGTTAGATGGGGTTTGCAACCATCAAAGTAGATTGCACATGACAGCAGATCTCCACCGGTATCTTTTTGCAGCTTGTTTTTCAAAGTGTTTTGAGGTATCTCCAAAAATCCATGAGTTTCCAAAAGAATTAATACCAAAGCATAAAAGTGCAAAAAGTGGTAATTTTAATGATAGATTTAGAGTACAGATCAGTCACGCTCCATCTACAACAATAACAAGCCATATTTCAAAAGATGGGCATTATTTTATACATTATGATCCATCTCAATGCAGGAGTTTTACTGTAAGAGAAGCAGCTAGACTTCAAACTTTTCCTGATAATTATTATTTTGAAGGAAGTCGAACTCAGCAGTACATACAGGTAGGTAATGCGGTCCCTCCACTATTGGCATATCAGATATCTGAAGTTGTTTATAAAACATTAAAAGAGTCGGGAATACTATAAATTAATGTAGTGCAGCGTCAAATCTTAATTTTAGGGTTATTGACGCTGGATAATGCCATGGGAGAACACTCTGTGGCACGCTAAACCCTAAATCTTAGTCTTGACTATGCAGTAGGCTCTTGTTGGATTCCGGGGTCTTATTTTTATAATTGTTCATAATGCTCTGAAATTATACACAATGTGTTTAATAGTACAAGGAACAAGAACTTATGATATTTATAATAAATTTATAGTATAGGAATTTCCATTTTTTTTATAGTCATATTAGATAGTTCTTGAATTTTGATGATTATTTATATCATAATGAAGTATGATGAAAACTATTTCCCCAACAAATAAAG